>Ga0335077_10010962_pt1 | contig 11331 bp, 7 predicted proteins | sample Lox_Sample_31_FD_207151 | JGI IMG/M metagenome (GOLD analysis project Ga0335077, IMG submission 207151) | Soil microbial communities from Loxahatchee National Wildlife Refuge, Florida, United States - Lox_Sample_3.1 | ecosystem: Environmental > Terrestrial > Soil > Wetlands | place: USA: Florida...
CCGATCCACTCGCGCGAATCATTGAGGATCCGGGTATCGTAGTCCATCTCTCCGCGGACGAATACCTGTTCATTTCCGGTTTTATCCTCAAACCGGAGTTCGTTGTAGTGTTCCGTCCCGCCGCCTGTTGAACTCGAGGTGCGGAAAGTTGTCCGCGTTCCCATATCCGGCAGTGGATACGGAACCGTCTGGATATTGTTGTAAACGCGCCCGGTGATGATCGGGCGATCGGGATCGCCCTCGAGAAAGCTGACGAGAACCTCCTGTCCCACGCGAGGGATGTTGATCATTCCCCAGCCCTGGCCGGCCCAATCCTGCGAGACCCGGACCCAGCAGGATGTCGCCTTTTCGCGGTCCCATGGAAAGAGGACGAGGACCCGGCCCCACTTGTCCACCCAGATCTCTTCTCCATCGCCTCCCGCTCCCTGATCGTCCGCGCTATCATTGTCCGCGCTTTTCCCCACAACCGTTGCCGTGTGCAGACCCTGAACGAAAGGCTTTGGGGTCAGACGCGCCGGCCGGAAGACGACCGAATCGGGAATGCACGTGAAGTGATTGGAGTAACTGTTCTCACCGACTTCTTCATCACTGCCGTACGTGGATCCTGCCGAAGCGACATGCTGAATCTCCGTTAGCAAATAGGTGTCGTTCATTGCATCCAGGGGGTGATCCTTGAGATCGAATTTGTATCCGGACAAAAAGGATCGGCATACTCCAGCTCCATGCGCCACTTTGTGGCCGGCTTCCTCTTCCTCCATACGCAACTTGACTAGATCATGGCCTTCAGAGGCCGTACGGTAGGGGCCGGGAAAATCGTAGATTTCCATGGAATCATTCCCGGCGATGGTGTAAATGGTTGTTTCGTCTACCTCGAGATCGGTTGTAGACGTAATGAAGTTGTAGTCGGTCAGCGCATGCTTTCCGCTGCACAAATACTGCCCAATGCTCCAGTGGTTAACCACATCCCCTGCATCCAGCCCTCCGAAGGCCAGGTTGAAACCTGCGGTGCTGCTCGTCGGACAGGGAACATGCACGCTCGAGGAGTCGCCCAACTTCATTGTGTGATCCCCATCTTGGTGCTCGAAGAAGTAGAAGATTCCAAACTGCTCCATCAGCCTGGAGACGAAATTGAAGTCGGTTTCCCGGTATTGGACGCAGTATTCAAGCTTCGTGTAGTTTGCGGTCAAAGATGCCTGGAAATTGATTCCTCTCTGATCGAGTACGTTCTGGACGATGTCGCCCACTTCCTTATTATGAAAAATTCGGCAGCTCGCAAAGCGCGTGAGCGTCCAGAGTTTTGGGACGACATCAAGTTCGTATCGCGTCATGTCGCCTTCTTTGCCGGTGCATACAAACTGATTCACAATTCCGTTGAAGTATCGCGGCGTGTTATCAGACTGCATAAGCTTGACGGTGACGCTCTGGCCGATGATCTGAGTGAAGTCAATATTGGAATCTTCGGAAAGAGTTGTGAGATGGAAGTTGAAGAGACGCGAAATGGCCTCGCGGCCTGCGAAGCTGGTAAGAAGGAGCTTGTTTTCGCCGAGGGGAGTGTCGAGCGAAATGAGCCGAGGTTTTTGATCGTATAGTTCCGACATGGTTCTTCTCTTTCAACCGCATGTCCCGCCATCGCTGCTCGTTTTGCAGGAAGTGTCTATGAGACTGCTTCGACCAACGGGCCTGTGGTTACCGCTGCGTTGGGGTCGGTGTAACTGAACTCGCCATCATCGCCTACTCCCACATGAATTGAGCTCATCTTCTGGCCTTCGGCCATACTGCCGAGGATCTTTCGCGAAATATCCGGCAAGAGGGAGTTGGTCAAGATGTTGTCTACGTTTCGCGCGCCGCTCTCTACCTCTGTGCAACGGCTGGCGACGGCGTCGAGGAAGGCATCATCGTAAGTCAGTTTGATCTTGTGGTTCTCGAGGATGCGTCGCTGGATCTTGCCCAGTTTCAGGCGAATAATCTGCTTGAGAGCTTCGTCGCGAACTGGATAGTAGGGAATCAAAACCATGCGACCGAGAAAAGCAGGTTTGAAGATCTTGTTGAGTTCCGGCTTCAAGGAATCAACGAGAGCGCGAGGTCCGGGTGCAGTTTCTGGATCGGCCACGAGCTTCATCAGCTGGTCTGTGCACGCGTTCGTTGTGAGGATGATGATGTTGTTCTTGAAGTTGATTTCCCTGCCCTCGCCGTCTTCCATTTGTCCTTTGTCAAATACCTGGAAAAAGAGCTCAAGTACATCAGGATGAGCCTTCTCCACTTCGTCAAGCAGCACCACGGAGTAAGGACGGCGTCGTACGGCCTCTGTAAGTACACCCCCTTCGCCGTAGCCGACATACCCCGGAGGCGAGCCCTTCAAAGTAGAAACCGTATGCGGCTCCTGGAACTCCGACATGTTGATCGTGATGAGGTTGTGCTCGCCACCGTAGAGCAAATCCGAAAGAGCTAATGCAGTCTCCGTTTTACCCACGCCACTAGGGCCGACAAGCATAAACACGCCAACGGGCTTGTTGGGGTCATCGAGTGAGGCTCGCGAAGTCTGCACTCGCTGGCTGATGATCTCCATGGCATGAGGTTGGCCGATCACGCGTTTCGCCAGATGCTCCTGCAATGCCAGGACTGTCGTTATCTCGTCCTTGAGCATCTTGCCCGCGGGAATGCCGGTCCACGCAGAAAGCACCTCGCCAACGATCTGTGCATCCACGCAAACCCTGATCAGGCCGGTTTCTCCCTGCAGAACGGAGAGTTCGGTCTCGAGTGACTGCAGCTGAGTTTTTGTTTCCTCCGGTGTGTTCGGTCCTTCTTTGCTCGCAGCCGAACTGCCGTTCTGCTCGCCGGATGCGGCGGCGCCGGCCTTCGCATCGAGTGCGCTCTCAAGCTTGCTCCGCAGATCACGGATTTTGCCGACAAGCTCTCGCTCCTTCTCCCAGCGCTCCTGAAGGGAGGCGAGCCTATGGTCTGCCTCCTGTTTGTCGTCAGCGATCTTTGTGAGCGGTTCCTGGTGATCTGCACCGACGCTCTCTTCTCTTTCGAGAATGCGTTTTTGAACTTCAAGAGCGTCGATCTGGCGATGAAGATCTTCGATCGCGGGCGGGGTTGTGTTCTGTCCAAGCGCAAGCCGAGCGCAGGCTGTGTCGAGAATGCTTACGGCCTTGTCAGGAAGCTGGCGGCCCGCGAGGTAACGGTGGGTGAGCTTGACGGCCGCAAAAACTGCCTCATCGAGGATACGCACGTTGTGGTGCTTCTCAAGCGATGCGACCAGGCCCCGCATCATAATCATGCATTGCGGCTCGGTCGGCTCTTCGACCTTGACGACCTGGAACCGGCGCGCCAGGGCGGCATCTTTTTCGAAGTACTTCTTGTATTCCGACCAGGTTGTAGCGGCAATCGTTCTGAGTTCGCCGCGGGCTAAAGCCGGTTTCAGAAGATTGGCTGCATCGTTCTGTCCAGCTTGTCCGCCTGCTCCGATCATCGTGTGCGCCTCGTCAATGAAAAGGATGATTGGAGTTGCAGATGCCTTGACCTCTTCGATGAGACCCTTCAGCCTGTTTTCGAATTCACCCTTCACTCCTGCGCCGGCCTGTAGCAAGGCTAGATCCAGCGTCCGGATATGAACATTTTTGAGTGGAGGCGGAACATCTCCCTGCGCAACGCGAAGAGCGAAACCTTCGACAACCGCGGTCTTGCCCACGCCGGCTTCGCCGGTGAGAATAGGGTTGTTCTGGCGGCGGCGGGTGAGAATGTCGATAACCTGGCGGATTTCGGGATCGCGACCGAGCACCGGGTCGATTTTGCCCTTCTTCGCGTTTCCAGTCAGATCGACCGTATATTGATCGAGGTTCGGGGTCTTTCCGCCGACGGGCTTGGAGGCACCGTCGCCGGAAGCAGCCGGAGCAAAACCGGCTGAGGTGGTTTCTGCCGAGAGGGCAACAATTCCCATCAGATCCTTGCGCAGCGCGTCCGCGTTGATCTTCTGGAACTCCTTACTTACATCGCGCATGAGCCGGGCAAGCTCTTCGTCAGAGGCCAGGGCCAAGATCGTGAATCCTGTGCGCACCTGGCCGGCATTGAAATCGATGGAGCCGATGGTCCACGCGCTTGTTAACATCTTGAGCACGGTTGGACTGATTGCCGGAGTGCGCGCATTGCCGGATTTGAGCTTGTCCATGCTCTTCGCCAGTTCGGCAGTCAGTCGCGATTTATCGATTTCGAAGTGCTTGATGATTGCAGCAAAGTCATTCTCAGACGAGTCCAGAAGTTTTGTGAGGAAGTGCTCAACCTCAATGTCGTAGTGCGTACGCGAAAGACAAAGGCCGGCTGCCCCTTCGAGCCCGGACCGGGTCTGATCGTTCAATTTGGCAATCAGTGATTTCAGATTCAGTCCCATAATCTCCTCACAATGCAAGAATCGTTTCGTCCGGATCAGTACCCATGGGTACGGTCTTGGCCCAGGAAGTCCACCCCAGGCGTGCCGGGCTTCCTTTTTCGAAATCGAGTTCAATTTCCGGCACGTGACTCCTCTCCAGCACAAGCTGAAGTTCGAAGTCTAGACAATCATTCGTGAAAAACTTCGCAATCGCGCGAAGCGCTCGATACGCGCTCCCCTGTGGAAGAAACTCTCTGTAAGTTTCAAGCGGCAACGGTCCGATGCGGATGCGCACGCGCGACTGACAGTCCCATACGGCGTCACCGACAACGGCTCCTATTCCCATCTGACTCGACATGGTTTCCTGCTCGTCCATCGAGCACTGGGATGACTCATCTATCGAATACCATGAGCCTGAAAACTGCTGGACTTCAACAGGAACTTCGAAATACGCGGCGAGAACCTGCTCCAAGGCCTGCGCAGATCGCGATTGCATGGCGAACAATGCGATATAGGGCAATAGGGCGTCGTCCTCAATGTCCTGCCTCTGCAGGAGCCCATTTGTTCCGAGCCCAAGGAGGTCAAGAAGGTAGCGAGTGAAGAGATCGCGTGCGCCAGCGCCATAGTTCACGTGGAATCGATTACGTTCCCATGCCCTGTAGAAGAGAGAGATCGCGCGGTTATCGAAGATCTCAAAAAATGAAGCCAGGCTCGTATCCTTGGCGCGCAGCCGCTCCAGGATCATTTCGCTGTAGACATGCGGCAAGACGCCCATGGGACCGGTGAGGCCCATGAAGTTGATCATCATCTCCGCCGGCTTTCCGCCCTGCAGCTTGAGCTGCTGTATCTCACTCGCCGGAAATCCCAAGCGAGGGTTTGCGACAAACCGAACCGCTTCGTCTTCGGGACTCGCGAAATCGCCTACGGGCCGCATCTTGTGCCGCAACCGCTGCAGCAGAGCAACCGCCTGGAAGAACTCAAACGAACATGCATCTTCCGCCAGAACGTCGCAGAAGGATGCGTCTGCTAAACCAGTAGTCTCTGTCCCGATCTCGGGTGCCATTCGTGGAGTCCCTCCTTTCTCTGCGGCGTTGTGACACTCAATTGCGTGAAGCTGTTCAGTGACGCGGCCAATCCAAAGAAGCGCTCGAGCACTGCGGCAAACAGAAACGCTCCACCTCCGGAGAACTGATCTTCATCAATCTCCATGTCGATTCGGAGGCCCTTTGCAAAACTAATGCCGTTTTCTGAAACCAGCCGTGCGAAACTCGGCCGGCTCTTAATCTCGAGGATGCTCTGGATCACATTTTGCGAGTAGGCGGTGCGTCCGACGTCGTACAACCGGAGAATCTCCTGCAGCGCATCCTTTCCTTCCTGGACGAGGGACAAATAATTGAGCGATAGATGCGATACGAGTCTCCAGAGAACACTCTTCCCGAGGGCAGGCCTCACGGGAGCCGTTGGTTTTCTGAGCGCCACAATCCGCCTCATGGGCACAGAGCCTTCCATTTCGAAATCGCTGTCCTGATTTCCAAATGGCAGCCGCGATGGGAGATCACGGTTCGTGCAGGTTGTACGAACCGACAAAGTTGACGCTTCAGGGTTAGCCGTACCCAGGGCAAGATCGATAAGCGAAAGGTACACGTCCGTCCCATCATCGTTCGGTCGAGCGGAAGGCCGCCTTCTCGCTGCCCAGAAGCACGACCGCTCTTCGCTTCTCGCAAAGTGCCGCAACGAATAAAAGGGCTCATACCTGGTGATTTTCTGATTTACAGGGTCGATCCCCTGCACTTCGTCTACTGAAAACACTTCAGCCGCATAGGGACGGCGAACATCGGGAACGATGGGATACTCCACCCGGCGCTGGTTCAGCTGAATTGGCTCCGCAACCTGCGAGAAGAGATTTGCAACCGGGGTACATCCCAGCCGAAACGTCTTCTTTGAAAGCTCCAGTTCCAAACGCTGAACGCGTCCTGTGCCCTCGATCTCGGAGAGAAGAAAAATCACCTCGATCTTGTCGCCGAATCCAGCAGTTGACAGAGCCCCGAGATTGCAGAGATCGACGAAGAAGAACTTTTCGGGAAACGCGAAATACTCCATCAGGAGGCGATGTCCAGCGAAAGAATTGGATGGGTACGGAAGCATCCCCTCGTTCATGCGAAAGCCCACAGCCTGCAACGCGGAAGAGGGCAGCGTTACTGGGACAGCTTTCGAGCCTGCGCTGAGATCCCTTACATAGATCCGATTGAGACGGCTTAGCAGGAGCTCGTAAATTGCGTTCACCAGCCCGCCCTCGCCATCAATGTAGAACCGGAATTTGTCAGGCTTGAGAGTGGTGAAGGTCACATCGCGACCGCATTGAAGCTCCAGCCGGATCGCCCACGGGGAATCCAGGCTCTTAACCGCAGGCTTGAGTTGGCTCGGCGCCCTCAGTTCGGCTGCTGTGACAGTGACAGGCCAAAGCGTGGTGTCATAACAGGTACGAAAAGTGCAAGGAGTTCCATTGACTGGCTTGGAAAATAGAGGCGTGTTTGTGTCGATCTTGAGGCTGCTTGTGAGCTTGCCTTTTTCCGGATCGAGCTGAAATTCAACCACTGACATCGATGGAATTGGTCGCACCAGCTGCGGATAGACCACGGAGAGCAGGGCCTCGGTGATCTCTGGAAATTCGTCATCGAGCTTGAGATGAACTCGCGCTGTGAGGAAAGCAAATGCCTCAAGCAAGCGTTCCACGTGCGGATCTTCGCACTTGGTGGGTTCGAGGACCAGACGCGAGGCCACCTTGGGATGCTTTTCTGCAAAGAACGCCGCGGACTTCCGAAGATAGTCCAGTTCACGCTCATAATAGAGGAGAAGCTCATCGCGCATCTTCGCCCCCGCTCAGGTGACAGTTGCCGCTCTTCAGCTCAATCACCGAATCAAAGGAGATTGGCTCGGGAACCGGGTCGGTTCTCAGCATCGCTTCAATACGCAGGCGAACGTCCTTTTTGCTCGGATCCTCAGTCTCAACGATCACGAGGCGCACGTTTGACAGGCGAGGTTCAAAGAGATTGATCGTTGCCAGAATCTGTCTCATCAAACGCGTCCGATCCGCCGCGGTGGCCATCGTCAACGTGGAAAGATCAGGAAGTCCATAGACATATGCAGATTTGTTGACTTCTTTCAGACCTTCGTCTGGCGCATCCGCAATGCGCCGCGAATTCAGAAGCCATTCCAAATCGCGTCGAACAGAAGCTCTTAGCAGCCGCAGAGACTGCGTTCGGCTTAAAAGGTTCTCGGCATTGTTTTCCGGTTCGAGATCGATGAGCCGATCCAGCACAGAAATCGTGATGGTAGTTTCGCCAAGTCCGCGCGCCATGTTTTATCCCACATTGAGCGCCTGAACGGGGTCGAGGCGGCAAATCCTTTCAAAGAGTTTCTGCTTCTCACCTGCGTTCCCCTGGATCTTCTTACTGTAGCGCATCAGTTTTGTAAGATCGCTCGCGATCAGTTCGGGGTCTTCCCACGCATCCAGCTTATGGGCTTCAATCATCGCCGCAATATCTTCGAGCAGCGGCTGAGCAATGCCCTCTTTTCCCGCCGTCATTGCGAGCTCAATCGTTTCCATGATTCGGCGGAAGCGCCGCCGCCCTGATCTCTGTTTCGCAATTTCGACGCGCATGATTGCAAAGGCTCTTTCTTCCTGCCCAGCAGTGAGTGCGTCTTTGGCAAGCACATAAGGATCAACCGCATGCGCAAGCCATGTCGGGGTTCCGTTTCGATGCGCCTGCACTTCAGCGACAGCCTCTTCTTCCGCTGTTGGTGGAGGCGGTGCAGCAGGACTCCTCAGATTCTGCAACCACTCTCTGGTCTCCGGATTTGCAGCCGGCGTGTCATCGAGCAGAGCCGCGTCCAGCAATTCGGGATGATCGTTCAGGAGCGCACGCAATTCGGATTGAATCGCCGTCGCGATCGCCTCGTATTCTTGACCCAGGGCACCGCAGGCCGCTACTGTAAGGCGTTGCAGATCAAGCCATGCACGGCTACCCGGGTGGCCCAGCGCCTTTTCTCCGGCTTCCAGCAGATCATCCCACCTTTTCGAAATAGCAAGTCGCTTAACCTGCTGACGCAGTTCAGTTGGAGGCGCCTCGAGCATCGAGCTGTCCCCAAGCCGCTCAGCGCTGCGCAATTCTCCCCAGCGCAGCCCACGCAGTAAGAGATAAGGAGCTGGGTTGCGAGGATCTTTCTTGCGCATGAAGGTGGCAGCCGCCACTACCATCGCAACAGCCTGCTTCATGTCCGCAGGCTCTGCACCGAACGAAACCGACGCCCCTTCTGCGGATGCCGAAGCTCCACCTACACCCTCGGCTCCTGCTGTCAGTTCTTCGACCGGCGGCTCTTCTATTGGATCCGGTTCAGTTTCACGCTTCTTTTCGAGTAGAAGGTGAACGACACGGCGCACGTCTGTGAGGGCAGTCTTCAACTTGTTGAAGCTGGGAGCATCGGCTTCAAATTTCTCGTCACAGAAGGTATCAAGTTTGGTGACTGTTTCGAGGCAAGCATCCAGATCTTTTTCCGCCTGCAAATAGAATGCCTTCGGTGTCTCAGTAAATGCTTTGTCGAAAACATCCGGCGCGATCTTCCCTGCCTTCAATAGATCGGCGCGAGTCTTGCGGTCTTTATCCGTCTTCGCCTGGTCTTCATAACCTACCTGGCGGGACTCACGATAGGTGATCTCAGAATATCCGGCAATAACAAGGGGCACGGATCGAATGGGAAGATCAAGCGTGAGACCGAACCATTGCATCGGCGCCGCACGAAGTTCCCGATCACCATCTTCGATGATGGGATAGATCGTGTCCCAGTATTGAGTGATGAGCTGATAGGCAAGATCCAACCCTTGGCGAAGTCCGGCAAAGCGCTCAGTCTGCAGGAGAGCCTCGGTCAGATAGGCCGCCAGTTGCAGATCCTTCGACGAGGTGGCGAGCGCGTCCTGCGCCAGCTTGATGACAAGCGGCCAGTTGGCTACCTTGCGTTCAGCCTGCCATGCACCCTGCTCAAGTTCGTCGTCTTGTCGTCGTGCTTCTTTGATTTTGTCGAAAATCAGGAGCTTATTGTCGTAACGCAGATCGGAGCCGCTCGGGTTTTCACCCGGTATGGCGGTGAGAATATCTTCGCGAAGTGGCATGTTTGGGCGACCCCGGATCGGCAGTTATTTTCTTTATGCTGCGGGTAAGTCTGTCGGTTGGGTAAATTTCAGCGAGCGGATCTCCAGGAACGGGATCTCCTCGCCATCCACCACCAGCATTTTCTGACCGGCAGGGACTTCCCTGCCTTGCTCATCTGCCGACCAGTCGGTCACTCTTCCCAGCCAAACATTTTCATCATCGTGCTTCCACGAGAAGGGATAGATTGCAGGAATCAGCACTTCGCCGAGGTCCATGCCGCGAAACGAAGGGCCGGCCTGTACCACCGCCGGCGCCCAGAGCGTGTCGCGCAATTTCTGTGGCGGCCCCATCTCGACCGAGGCCAGGTGCTCGAACGGAATCCATACACATGAACCGGCGGCAAATACTTCAAAACGTGCACCGATGTCTGGATCGGCATCGGAGATCTCACTGAATGGTTTCCCATTCAGAGTTCCTGCACGCGATTGGGGATGATCGGACGGAAAGGTCTTTTTCTCAAAGAGCTCATGACGCGTCTTCTCGGCGTGCAGGGCGGCATAGTACACAATTGCGCCGGTTTCTTTGTCCGGACTTCCATCTGCCAGTACGGCCAGTTGTTTCTCAGCTCGCGCGTAATCCCCGGAGAAACACAGAAGTTCAAACAGGAAAGTGCGCTGGGCCGTGTCGGCGGGATGCTCACGCAGATACGCGGTGAGTGCCTGCACAGCTTCACGCACTTTGCCGGCCTTGAATAGCTCTTTTGGCGTTACTGCCACCGTTTGCCTGCTTGCCTTTCGCTTACCACGGTTTCAGTTTGAGTACGTCGAAGCCCTTGTCGATGAAGCCCTGCAGCGACCCATCCTGCTCTGGGTTGTAGCTGACCTTGATTTTGCTGTAGGCGAAGCTGATCGATTCCATTGGATTTTCGTTGGAACCAGAGTGTTGAATCGAAGTGATGAGCGCGTCTTCCAGGTGGATCTTGTAGTAATCCTGCTGGTCGTCACCCATGGGCTTGTCGTAGATAATGTCGACCTTCTTCAGATAATTACCACTTACGCAGTCATCGAAAAGAAGCGGCGATGTCTTATCTACGACTTTCATGATGCTGATGTCGCTGAAGTTGGCGCGGCCCGCCCGGGCTTCGCCACCAGAGGAGCCTGGACCAATAACGGCAGTCTGGCTGGCCCCAAAGCTAAACGAGAGGATATCGATCGCATCCTGCTTGCTGGTGCTGGGCCCGGGACGGCCGTCGATGATCAGATATGCATTTACCGCCATCGCTGAGTCTCCTTGAGAAACAGTTCAAAACAACGTCCAGGTTTGGACGGCAGGCAATCCTGCCGCCCCGGGTTTCCGGCAGAGAGAACCAAGACCTACTTTGCAGCGGCAGGCAGTTCAGCTACCAGACGAAGCGAAACAGTGAGTTCATCCAGTTGGAAATGAGGCCGAAGGAAAGCTACAGCACGATACACGCCGGGCTTTCCTGGAACCTCGCTTACATCGATGCGAGCCTCACGCAGAGGACGCTCCGCCTTGGTTGCCGGCGAGGCGGAATCATCTGGCGTGACATATCTCGTAATCCACTTGTTCAAGAACCTCTCCGCCTCTTCGCGAGACATGAAGCTGCCAATCTTGTCGCGCATCATTGCCTTGAGGTAATGCGCGAAACGTGAGACAGCCATAATGTACGGAAGCTGAGTGGACAGGCGCGCATTGGCGTTGGCAGAATCCGAATCGTAGGTCTTCGCCTTCTGACAACTCTGCACGCTGAAGAACGCGGCATAATCCGTGCCCTTGCAGTGCACCAGAGGTACGAAG
>Ga0335077_10010963_pt1 | contig 11330 bp, 13 predicted proteins | sample Lox_Sample_31_FD_207151 | JGI IMG/M metagenome (GOLD analysis project Ga0335077, IMG submission 207151) | Soil microbial communities from Loxahatchee National Wildlife Refuge, Florida, United States - Lox_Sample_3.1 | ecosystem: Environmental > Terrestrial > Soil > Wetlands | place: USA...
TCTCGCCGGGTTGTGGACACCGCTTGCCGGATCGCTGGTAGCCATCGTGGAGGCGTGGATCGCCTTCTCCCACCCAGGTAACCCATCGATGCCGCTAATGTTGGCGGTTCTTGGGGCCAGCTTGGCCATGATCGGCCCTGGCGCTTGGTCCGTCGACGCTCGGCTTTTTGGCAGGAAGCAGATAGACCCGCACCTCTAGCGGCCAGTCGGCTCCCACCAAAGTGGGAGCCGCGGCTTTCACGATCTAATCAGTTTGACTGTCAACTATTTAGGGTTGTCGCCCAGCGCGAATGGCTTGAGAATCATCCAAGAGGCACAAAAAGGAATGGCAACCATGAGCGTAGGCGACATCGGTTCGATTCGGAATCCCAGCCCGACACCCGGCGCACGACCAAGGGGCCTGAGCCTGGCGACTGGGCACCACAGCTTTGCAAGCGCGAGCACGAAGGACTTTCCTCCATTCCGGCTGGATACGGTCAATCAGTGTCTCTGGCGGCGCGATAACAGCGGGGAAGATGAACGTGTTCCTCTCAAGCCGAAGCCGTTCGCTATTCTGCGATATCTCGTGGAACACGCTGGGCGGCTGGTTACGCAAGACGAACTCCTCGACGCCGTGTGGCCCGACACTCATGTGCAACCTGAGGTTCTGAAGCGGCACATCTTCGAAGTCAGAGTCTTGCTGGGAGATGATCCGAAAAATCCCACTTATATAGAGACGCTGCCGCGGCGCGGCTACCAGTTCATAGCGGCGCTACGCAATGCATCACCGGTTGAACCCATCGCGTCGGATACCCCGGTACAGAGCAAAATCGTAGGAAGAGATCGAGATCTCGCTGAGTTGCGAGCGCGCTTCGGGAAAGCCATCGCAGGACAGCGCCAGATCGTTTTCGTCACGGGCGAGCCGGGCATCGGTAAGACCACTTTGGTGGACGAATTTCAACGCCAGGCCGCGGCAGGCGCAGCTATTCGTATTGCTTGGGGCCAGTGCGTCGAAGGTTACGGCGGAACGGAAGCGTATTACCCGGTGCTGGAGGCACTCGGGAATTTATGTCGGGGTCCCGAGGGAGACTCTGTGGTCCAGATCCTGGCGGCGCAAGCGCCTTCTTGGCTGGTTCAGTTCCCTGCGCTGTTAAACCGCCAGCAGCGCGAGACCCTGCAGCGCGAAATCCAGGGCGCTACGAGGCAGAGGATGCTGCGTGAGATCGGTGACGCTCTGGAGACCATCACTTCAGAGAGGCCGCTCATACTGATTCTGGAGGATCTGAATTGGGTAGACCCGTCCACGGTCGATCTCATTTCCGTTCTTGCGCGTGGCCGAGGTACCGCGAAGCTCATGGTGATCGGCACATACCGTCCGGGAGATGTGGCTCTCTCCAACCATCCACTGAAGGCGCTGAAGCAAGACCTTTTGGTTCATCAGCTATGTCATGAGCTCGCTTTGGCGCCATTACGAGAAGAGGAAATAGCCGTGTATCTGGCCAGCGAGGCGGAGGACGCCACCGTACCGGCCGGTCTCGCTGCGCTGCTCCACAGGCATTCGGAGGGCAATCCATTGTTCATGGTGGCGGCACTGGACCATATGAGCCAGCGGGGTTTCCTCTCACGCCAGAATGGAACCTGGAGACTCAACGTTCCGATCGAAGAAATCGATCTGGAGGTGCCGGAGAGTCTGAGGCAAATGATCGAAGCTGGGATCGAGCGGCTGAGTGAAGAAGAGCGTCGAGCTCTAGAAGTAGCGAGCGTCATTGGCGTCTCGTTCTCCACGGCAGTTAGCGCCACTGCGGCGAACATGGATGTGGAGAGTTTTGAAAATGTGTGCGATGGACTGTCGCGCCGGCGCCAGAAGGTACGTTCCGCAGACCCTCAGCATTTCCCGGACGGAACAGACTCCAGCCGCTACGAATTTGTCCATGCACTGTATCGCGAGGAGCTGTATCGACGGCAATTGCCGGGCCGCAGGGCGAAGCTACACCTACAGGTCGCCGAGCGGTTAGAGGCACTCTACGCCGAGCGGCTCAGCGAAGCTGCTGCTGAGTTGGCACATCACTTCGAACAGGGTGGAGATAGACTGCGTGCTGCGGGGTATCGGCGGCTTGTGCCAGACAGCGACGGGCCGCGGTTTGAGCCGCGGCAAGCCGCCGATTCTTTTGGCGGTGTGTATGCAGCAGCCCAGGCGAGCGCATGAGTGACTGGCCAGTAGGTCCTCTAGCGAATTCGAACCGCGCCGTAAAGTACAGTTGGCGGTAACCGGTTTCGTACAGCGCGCGGCCTATTGTCGAACCATTTGTCAACTGCGAAGTTGAAGTTCAAATTCAGCTCGGCTAGAGTTTCCCGACGCAACGATATCTGATCGCTACGAGTTTGTGCATGTGCTGTACCGCGAGGTGCTGTATCGCCAGCAATCGCCCCGGCGCAGAGCGAAGCTACACCTACAGGTGGGCGAGCGGATAGAGTCACGTTACGCTGGGTGGCTCAGTGAAGCTGCTTCTGAGTTGGCACGTCACCTCGAGCAGGGTGGAGGTGCTCTGCGCGCTACGAAGTACCGGCAGCTTGTGGCAGGATACTGCAGGGCGGCGGTTTGAGACTGGTCAAGCGGCTGAGATCCATGAGGCGCGCGAGCCGAGCTGCGGTACAGCCGCCTCCAAACCTCTAATTGGTGGCGCGTCGCAGTTTGAAATCAACCGGGAGAGGCTGCGGCAATGCGTCGCGGACTCTGTTCAACAATGATCTAATGCTATTCAGTGCCTCTTTATCAAATTCTGGAGTAGTCAGGATTTCGGCAGCTCTCGCACAGAGAATAGCGGCCCTTGAGCGAGCGTCGCCTGCGCGTTGTAGGTTGCCCTTCAAATAGGCTGTTAACGAAAAGTCCGACAGCCATCGCGCAGCCTCCAACTCGTCTTGTGCAGCTTCGAACCTTTCCTCGGGCGAATAATCGTCCTGGCTCGAATAGTTTGGTGTCATAAAACCGACGACCGTCCCTGAGGGGATCACGCAGCTAAACCAGGCGGTAGCTTGTGAATCCGCGGGGCGGACGGAATCACGGTGACCGGCCGCCTGCTGGCGCAAGCCGTGCACACGAACGAGGACCCTCTGATTAGGGGCTGGGTTAGACGTTTGAGAGCGGATCGGGCCGAAGCGAGCCCCGCTTCCTTCTTCGGTCCATCGGGCCAAAGTTCCATCACATGGATTCGATAGTGTTCCATCGCCAGCCTATCGTTATACATTGGGCTCCCTTCTAAGCTTTTGAGACACCTGCCGAACTGTTTTTGTTAGGCGAGTGGCAGAATCCGACTGGTCGAGAAAATGTGACATCGCTGTGAAACGGCGTCCAGATGGAGTGTTGAACCGGGTCACGCTCAGGGCTCGATGAGGGGCGTTTGGGAGGCCAACTGCAAGTCCATGATCAGGCCGAGTCGCCAGTCGAGTTGAAAGAACAAGGCCGTCGCGGTTCCAGACAACACCTTGCGAAAGATCGGAAGGTATTTGAGCCGCAATCCCATAGTGGACTGTTCGACATCCGCCCTACCTTTGATGTAGTGCGCAGCCTGTTCACCCGTGATGGTTGGATAATTCTGAGCGTACTCTTTGAGCAGGGTGTATTTGGTATTGGTGATCGTGACCAGTTCCGCTGTGTACCGATCATAAATCGGCCAGAACTGCTCAGCCTCGGCATCCGTGAGGTTCATGTTGGCAGCGATGATCTGCTTCTTCAGTGATCTCACGTCCTTCCTGAACAACTTGATGTCTTCATCGAACGAATCCTGATTGGCAGCTGTCGTCGGCGCTGGCTGAGATGCCGGACCCTGGGCGAGCGCTCTGCTGCTGTTCATCAATGAAACACCGAGTAGCACAGCGGTCACCGTCGAACTCTTCTTGTCCATCCATCCTCCAGTGGTCGCAGAAAAGCGCCCTCAGAAGAAAGGAGCGGTAGCCCAACGCTTTTGTTGGGTGCATGAAACTCAAGCGCCAATTGGAGCAGCTTTAATTGCGGATCTTACGGCACCGACAGGAATGTTGCGTGAAGAGGCTCCTCCGATCCTAGGGACTTCGCCAGTCTCATGATCCTTATGCGGCTGAGCTCGCAGTGATGTTCCGCTAAATTGTTTTTTCCTGCGCGGGAATAAAGGTCGGCCACGGTCCCATGAACCCGCAAGCTAGCGAGCGGGACATCGTAGCCTTCGTGGTGTGCCTGGGACAGACCTCCCCTTTTGTCATCGCCGAGCGAACTCCGGATGTCGAGGATGTGCCGCTTCAGAACCTCGGGTTGGAGTGCGTATCAGGCCAGACGGCACCGAGGAGTTCGTCTTGCGTAACCAGCCGCCCGCCGTGGTCCACGAGATATCGCAGAATGGCGAACGCCTTCGGCTCCAGAGGAACGCGCTTGTCTTCTCCGCAATCCGAATGGCGCCACAGACACTGATTGACCGTGTCCCGGCGGAATGAACGGAACTCCTTCACTCCTTGTCAATTAGATCCTTCGGCTGATGCGCGGGCGAGGGCCGTTACAACTTTTCAACCAATCTGTTACCGGCGGGACCACGAGTTTGGATGCTGTTTCTGGGTACAACGTAATTAGAACAATTTCGCCGCGGTGTGTCCACGAACGAGCAGTATATAACCCTTGAGCTATCTGGGGACGGCCGGCCACGGAAGGAATACTGTGATGCCGGGAGCGCCAGGCTTTTGTGAAAGCGGATGGGTACGAGCCGTCGGGAGGGGGTCGGGATGAGAAAAAGGACATGCAATATCCATTGATGTTTCGCTTACGGCAGAAAATGCACGGCCCCACGATTGACGATGTTCCCGCAGCCGTCGAAGCCGAGCTTTCGAAGCTCAGCCTTGGGAGCAAGGTTAAACCGCGTGACACTGTAGCCGTCACCTGTGGAAGCCGTCGGATCGCGAACTATGCAACCATCATCAAGGCCGTTGTCGATCACTTCAAGCAACTCGAGGCCAGGCCATTCCTGGTGCCGGCCATGGGCTGCCATGGTTCTGGGACCGCGGAAGGTCAGCGGGAGGTGTTGCACGCGTTAGGGATCACCGAGGAGACCATCGGCGCTGAGATTCGGTCGTCGATGGAAACCGAGATCATCGGCCAGCTACCACAAGGAGTGCCCGTTCATTGCGACAGGGAAGCACTGAACGCCAATCACACCATGGTTGTGAATCGCGTGAAGCCTCACCCAATATTTGGCGGAAAGGTGCAAAGCGGACTGCTGAAAATGATCGCAATGGGACTCGGAAACCTCGAGGGCGCACAGATTTATCACAGGGCTGTAGAGAACACTCCTTTTGAAGATATCGCTCGCGGCGTCTACAAAGTGATGCTCAACAAGGCCCGTCTCCTGGCCGGGCTAACGATCCTCGATAATGGCCAACACGGGTCGGCCCGTGTTCAAGGTGTGTTGCCAGAGGATTTTGTCGAAAAGGAGAATGCCGCGCTGCAACGCGCACGCGGACTCGTCCCGCGGCTGCCATTTAAGTTCATTGATATTCTTCTGGTTGATGAGATCGGTACGATGTTCGGTTGTCTTGGCGTTGACTCCAACATTATCGGGCGAAAATACAACGCTCACACCGCGGCGGAAGGGGAATTTCCGCAGATCCGAACCATCGTCTACCGCGATTTGAATCCCCAATCCCAAGGCAATGCGACCGGAGTCGGGCATGCGGAGTTCGTACGCTCCCGGATTCTTAGGAAGACTAACGCAACGGCCACCAGGCTGAACTGCTTGGCGATAGGGATGCCAACGCTCGCCGCGACTCCCATGGATTTCGAAACAGACCGGGAGATTCTTGACGCGGCGCTCACGCTCATTGGCTTGACTCCACCGGAGAAGGCGAAGATCGTTTGGATTCGGAACACTTCGGCGATTGTCGAGTTCGAATGCTCGGAGCCGTTTCTCGAGGAAGTTCAACATTGGAAAGATCTGTCCGTCTTTAGTAGCCTGCATCCTTTAGATTTTGATTCCCACGGCAATCTACGCGACTTCGTTGTCGAATAGGTTCGCTTACCCGCGCACATGCGTGCTTCATCTACATCGCCGCGGATGGAAAGTCACGCGTTGCGTGAAATTACGGGTTGCCAGCCGCAGGCTTCAATCATTCGATCATCGAACACCTTGCCGAGCGCGGTGGCAGTGTTCTGGAGGAACACCCCATCCCCGGTTACCGTGACGTGCTGTGACGCTGCGCCGATTGTCAAGGAGAGTCGCTGCAAGTCCGTGGCTCGAACCGTGATTGGCTCGCGAATTTAAGTCTCGAACGGTTGAGCCGTCACTTCGATTCGATATCGGCCGGCATCCGGCAAGCAATGGGAACCCCATCGGAAGCCGGTTTGCTCTCTTCTTTTCAATCAATTCGTACGCAACCGTCCGATCCGGATGCGATTCGTGGATCAGAACAACTCCCCGTTTCACTGCTTGCCAGTTCCGACGCCACTCGCACGGCAACCAATTTTGTTTCAGTGTTGTTTCGCGATGCAAAAGTGTGCTCCATAATCTTCGGTGCTGAGATCTCGATTCTACGTGCTCTGGCACCTCTGGATACCCGCGAACTGAACGGGAACGATCTTTCAACTGAAGCGTAACCGCAAGAACCACTACTAAAATCCTGGATTGCCTTAATCTCGTTTTCAGAGAGTGGAGGTATTTATGACCAGGAGTGAACTGAGACGATTTCAGGCGGCTCTAACGGCGAGAATCGCTGTACTGGAACGTCCCGTGCGACACCGTGAAGTAATCACGATTGAGAGAAACGCTGATCAGGTGGAGGAGATACAGCGTGCCTCAGAACGTGCCATCGCGGTAACCAATCTTGACCGTGAATTTGACCAACTTAGAAATGCCCGTGCGGCCCTCGGTCGCATCGAAGAAGGCAGCTTCGGAATCTGTCAGCAATGTGACCAAGAAATTCATCCGAAGAGGCTTGCGGCAATACCGTGGGCCCCATTTTGTATCCTTTGCCAGGAAGCCTTAGACCGCAATCCTGACGCAATGAACACGCGGACTCGCCAGTTCCTGGCGGATGCGGCATAGAGGTCGCCTGATGGGACACGTTTCTTTGGGTAGTAGTATGAACAACTCAGCACATCTCGCTCCGAGTTATGAAGCGCTCTTTCGTATCTCAGACTGCCTCCGAGTCCATCGGAACATACAAGGGCTGTTTCGGGTCCTTCCACTCCAGCTTCAACCGGTTCTGGATTTCAACTACATGAGCGTATTTTTGAACTCGAAGTCCGCCGTCGAGGCATTTTGGTATGTTCCCGACGATGATGATCGATCGGCATTGACTGTGGCACGCGACGTTCCTATCGAACACGCCCACGTCTCCTGGGCATTCGAACATCAACAACCCGCCATAATCCGTAAAGTGGACCAGGAGGCGTGGTTTACCGGATCGCAGCAGTTGCTGACTGAGCGGGGCTTCCAGTCCAGTTGTGCGGTCCCCATTACGACCGAACACCGGCGGCTTGGAGCGATGTTCCTGGGGAGCGAGCGGCCTTGTCCCTGTTCGGACGAGGGGCGAAGGGGGGCTGAACTTCAATGAGCAACGGTCCGATCGCAAACCAAAGATGCCTCCAGGAAGGGGCGGTGACGGAGAGGTTTCTGGAGAACCCGAACGAGGATTCGTTCTCTGACCTGTTCCACACCTTCACACCACAACTTGTCACCTTCTTCCGGGCGCGCCATTGCGATATGGCCCTGGCCGAAGACCTGGCACAGGAAGTGATGCTTATCGTTCACCGCAAAGCGGAGCAAATACGAGACCGCACCTTGTTTCGTCATTGGCTGTTCAAAGTTGCGCGTAACATGCTCTGCCGGCACTATGGCAAGCAGACGCGGGAAGTAGAAACTGTGGACTTGGCTGAGGTGGGTGATCGCTTGGTCGCCGCCAGCCACAAGCCGGCCGGAACGCCGGCGTTCGAATTTCTGAACTGGATGGCCTTCCTGGATTCACGCGAACGCGAAGTCATGAGGCTGCGCTTCATTGAGCAGTGGGAATACCACGAGATTGCCGCTTCCCAGGCCATGCCGATCGGGACGGTGCAGTGGAAGGTGTTCAACGCAAAGAAAAAGCTGGCACCGTATTTGAGAACGCGCCAAGAGACTATGCGCAAGGCTGCGTAATGGCGCCCGAAAGGACAAGCAAAATGCCGAAACTCGCATTACTCGATCCCACCAAGTCGGGAAGGCAGGCAGAGGATCTCGAGAACAGACTCCGCCAATTGGTGGTTGGACAAGATGAGGCGATTCAACAGATCGTCAGGGCCTATCAGACTCACCTGGCAGGACTGTCCCCAGTCGGGCGGCCGATTGGGAACTTTCTGTTCCTCGGTCCTACCGGTTCCGGTAAGACACGCCTGGTGGAAGCCACAGCTGAAAGTCTTGTAGGCGACGTCCGGGGGATGATCAAGATCGATTGTGCTGAGTTTCAACACAGTCATGAAATTGCTAAACTAATCGGATCGCCTCCCGGATACCTGGGACACCGCGAAACGCACCCATTGCTCAGCCAACAGGTGCTGGACCAGTACCACACGGATAAGGTCAGGGTGAGTTTTGTGCTCTTCGATGAAATCGAAAAAGCATCCGACGCCCTGTGGAATCTACTCCTGGGCATTCTCGACAAGGCAACTTTGACGTTGGGCGACAACCGCAGAGTCGATTTCTCGTCAGCAATGGTTTTTCTGACCAGCAATCTCGGCGCGGCCGAAATGAGTTCCCTACTCAGCCCCAGGCTAGGCTTCCATGCGCCGTCGTCGCAGGACACCGGTTCTAATGTGAAACTCAGCGCCCAGGTATCGCGCACGGGCATCGAGGCCGCCCGCCGGAAGTTCACGCCGGAGTTTATCAACCGTTTGGACAAGATCGTAGTCTTCAAATCTCTGGGCGGCGAGGAACTGCGCCGGATCGTTGATATTGAGCTTGAGATCGTGCAACAGCGTATATTGTCCGCCGCTGCAAGTAAGCCGTTCCTGGTTAATGTGACCGAAAGCGCAAAGGAGTTCTTGCTAACGGAGGGCACCGATTTCAGATATGGTGCGCGCCATCTGAAACGTGCCATCGAGCGTCTGCTCGTACAACCGCTGTCAAACCTAATGGCAACAGGCCAGATTCATCGCGGCGACCGGATCCGCGTAACCCACAACGTGGGCGCGCCATTACTGATGTTCTTTCGCGACGCAGGAGCCTTGGACGCGTGGGAAGTTGCTGGCCGCGCTGCAGCTTAGTAAGTGGGCGATGAAGTGCCCTGTCGATGCGAGCCAGACGGCACCGGTTGTCTTCTGATCTTCCATCGAGGCTGACCGCGCCAGAGTCAATGTATTTCCTGGCCGGCTAGATTTCAACACTTTAGGTCGTATTCGGCGTCGCACCTTATCGCCTCTAGACCAGTTGAAGCGGGCCTGGGGCATGTTGATACCGACATGAACGGTTCTAATCATCTAATCACTGTTACACTGGTTTTGGTTAAGCTGATATCGCACGATTGTTTCGGCTGCGCTTGCTAACTTGGTGAACACATCGGGTCAAATTAGCGTTTAATACTTCCTAATTCGCTTGAGTAGCGGGCCAATCGCTGCGCAAAATACTCCGGGCTTTTCGGATGGACTGCAGATCATGTACCGTTTCTGTGCACCACCGGCGGTCTGATGTTGGCTGAGCAACGTACTATTCCGGCAGCACAGATGGTCTCGCCTGACCCACTTTTCTAGAGGTGATAAAGCATTAGATATACGACCACGCCCGTGACGCTGACGTAGAGCCAGATGGGAAGGGTCCAGCGGGCGAGTCGGCGATGAGGGTCCACGCGGCCGACTAGCCCCCGGCGGAGCGTCAGGATCGCGAGCACGGGCACGGCAGCGGCCAGCGTGGTGTGGCTAGCCAAGATGCTCAGGTAAACCGCACGGACTGCGCCTTCTTTGGGAAACCGCACCGAACCCACTTGCGCGTGATAGACCACGTAGCAGACAAGAAACCCACAAGAGACGAAAAACGCTGTCGTCATCACCTTGCGGTGCTGCTGCACGCGCTTGCGGCGGATAAGGATGTAGCCCCAGACCAGGAGAACGGCAGCGGTGGCGTTGAGAAAGGCATTTATGGTGGGAAGGATGGGCGTCATGATTGTTCGGCCTCCAATAGCGGCAAGATAGTGTTCCTAGAATCCGGGAGTACGCCCGACGGCTTGCTCGAGTTCCGCCCAAGCAAGCAGATATCCCAAGCTGGCCTGGAGAAACTCTGCCTCAGACTTATAGGTGGCGGCGGTAGCTTGCCGCCGTTCGGACACCAAGACCACGCCCTGGGTCAATTGATTCTGCGCTAATCGCTCGCTCTCCTGCCGCAGTTTCACTACCTGGTTTGCTACTTGGACCAGATTTTTGGTCCGCTCCACTTTGTTATAACTTCGCTCGATGCCAACGGCTACCTTTTCTTTCAGGCGCCGAAGATTTTCTTCGGCTTCCGCCAATTGCGCTTGGCGCTCGCGCACCGCCGCTCGACGTTTGCCGAAGTCGAAGACGTCCCAGCTGAGATTGACGCCAAATGTGCCGAAATTCCGCACGAGAAACGGTACGCCATCCTGATAGCTATGGCGCGCGTACGCGGTGATGTCGGGGATGTAGGCCGATTTCGCCGCAGTCACGCCAGCCCTTGCCTTTTTTACAGCTTCTTCGGCAGCTAATATTTCCGGGTTCTCCGACCATGCGATCTGGACGTACTCCTCGCGCGGACGTCGCTCAAAACTAGCCGGGACCGCTGGATCCAGTTCGATTTGCGTATCGAGCGGAAGCCCCAACAAGTCGTTCAGTTCCGTGGTCAGGTCGGATAACTGGAGTTCCGTGGTGAGCACAGACTGTTCACTTTCAAGCATGCCGGCACGGCCCTCAATAGCTGCGACCCTAAGGGCACTGCCGTTGCGCACGTCGTCTTCGCTCTCCCGCAGATGTTCTTTTGCATATGCGCTTTGTTGTTCGGCCGCTTGTCTCTGAAGACGGGCGATCATTATGCCGAAGTAGAGCCTATGCACATCGAGAGCGACTTCGTTTTCTGCCTTCTTCAGGTCGTCGCGGGAAACAGCTACTTCGGCGGCCGCAATCCGGTTGGCTTCGTGAATCCGGATCAACTGAGTTAGTGGTTGGGAAATCATGGTCCCACTGGAGAACAACGTCTTTTGGCCTTGCGGGAGAGTCACACCTTGCGCCGGGATGAGCGCTCCTCCAACCGTCCCAAGCGCTCCGGCTGGAACTCCAATATTCTGCAGTTCGCTAATGTGTAGCGCGTTCGATTGATTCGTAATCACAGGGAAATAAGCGGAACGCTCGCCAGCCTTCT
>Ga0335077_10010964_pt1 | contig 11330 bp, 9 predicted proteins | sample Lox_Sample_31_FD_207151 | JGI IMG/M metagenome (GOLD analysis project Ga0335077, IMG submission 207151) | Soil microbial communities from Loxahatchee National Wildlife Refuge, Florida, United States - Lox_Sample_3.1 | ecosystem: Environmental > Terrestrial > Soil > Wetlands | place: USA: Florida...
ATTGGTGAGCGGGCTGACGGGTTCGTAGACATGTCCGGCCGAAGTCGCGGCATATTCGTAAAGATGATTGGCCTGGCTTCGGGTCATCACCGGAGAGAACCATCGATCTGAAGTGGCAAAATTTGATGCCATGAAATAGTAGTAGTTCAGATCATTCGCGTCGTAATAGCCGATAGCCCGGAGCCCGTCGATGTCGAACATCTTGCCCTGACCGGGCGGCGGATTCCTGGCAAACTTGGCGGCATTGTAGACGTAGCCGTCCATGGTCGGAGTGGATGAGGTCGGATCATAACGATTCCAGTCCACGTGACTTTCGTTCCATGAAGGGCTCAGATTCTCAATGCATACGGTGGCCAGGTGATAGGTGCTCACGGTGCTGGTTCCATCGAAACTCGGGTTCGATGCGTCGGCGGGCATTGCGTCCAGCGCCTGCGCCGGGTAGCCGTTGGCTTGCCAGTATTGTGGCAATTGACCAAAGTAGTGGTCGAACGATCGATTCTCCTGCAGCATGAAAATAATGTGATGGATGGATTGCAGGCTCGCGGGCCCCTCGGGTTGGCCGACCAGTCCCTGGCAGCCACACAAGAGCAACAGCAGTCCACCGGCAATACTCGCCAACACTTTTTCGTACTCAAATGGATGGTTCAACCGATCCTGCCTCGTCGATACGGAAAGTATCCTGGGCGCTGGGCGGTTAGGATGACAACCGGGCGGGCTACTGTTGGCTCGAAGCGGAGCTCTCCGGATACCCGCAACAAATTAGAGTTTCTAATCCAGGTTCCCGCGTCTCAGGGAATCCTAAGGCGTTCGCCCGATTGACGAAGGAAAATCCCTGTATTACCGTGCTGCCCATTGGCGCGCCGATTCAAAAACAAGAGAGCGCCGCACTGTGGTAGCAGCTAGGCTTCGTGATTCGCGTCCGATTCGCATAGCAAGCAAGAAATAGACTCCTCTCCCACCGGGCCCCGTTTGTCCAGGAAGGTCGTTGGTCGCTGTCTGCCGCTTGGCGAGAAGCAGCCCTCCTCGGCTTCTGCTTTGCGAAACCGGCCACGGACCGTTTTCCTTGGAAGACCCGTCCCGGAAGTACTGCAGCTCTTTTGCCAGCCAGCCGTTAGAATCGCGGTCAAAAATCTCTCGTGCCGGCCGATGCGTCGGAGCCGCACGAGTTGCGGGCGGTGTCTTGTGCGTTTGCGTCGTTTTGCAGGGTTGGTGTGTCTGCTTCTGCCGGTCGTCAGCGTTGCGGGAAACTTGAAGATTAAGCCCACGACCACGATCACGGCACAAACTTCAAACAATACCAGCACCGCTGACAGTTTCCAGAGTCAGTCCAACGGCAACCTCGGAGCCGGAAACGTAAGCAAGCTAGACACGCGAGCATTGCTTTATCCCGGCGCCACCACCAAGGTCTACGCTCATTTAATGCTATGGTTCGGCCAGAACAACCACATGAACGTCGGCTACAGCTCCATCGATCCTGTCCAGGTCAAGCGGCAAATCAATGACATGGTAAGCCGCGGCATCGACGGCGTGATCATCGACTGGTATGGGCCGGGCACGTTTGTGGATCAAGCTTCGCTGCTGGTCATGCAGGAAGCGGAGGCTCATCCCGGTTTCAACTTCGCGATCATGGTGGACAAGGGAGCCATCCAGAACGATCCCTGCCCCGGATGCACCCCGCAACAAACCCTGGAAGAGCAGTTGAAGTACGTTGAGCAGACCTACTTCCCTTCTCCGGCATACATGACGGTCGAGGGTCAACCAGTGGTAACGAATTTCGACATCGACCTTCATTACGATATCGACTGGCAAGCCGCCAAAGACTCGATGGCTTCCGACCCTGTATTTCTCTTTCAGAACAATTCCGGCTTCAGCCACGTTATCAGCGATGGCAGCTATTCCTGGGTCATGCCTCAAACCAACGATTATGGGATGGCCTATCTCTCGAGTTTCTACGCGACGGGAGTGTCTTTTCCATCCGAGCAGACAGTGGGCGCGGCTTACAAGGGATTCAATGACACGTTGGCGGCATGGGGTTCGGGGCGCATCATGTCCCAACAGTGCGGCCAGACATGGCTCGATACATTCGCCAAAGTCAACAGCCTTTACGGTCCGGACAATCCCCTGGATTCCATGCAGGTGGTTACGTGGAACGATTACGAAGAGGGCACGGAGATCGAGTCGGGGATCGATAACTGTTTAAGTCTCGACGCGAGCGTTTCCGGCAATGCGCTTCAGTGGAGTCTCAGCGGCGACGAGAGTGGAGTTTCGCTATACAAGGTGTTCATCAGCAAGGACGGCCAACACTTAATGAAGATCGCCCAGGTTCCAGCCGGCCAGCACGCAATGAATATGTGCAGCTTTCCTTTGGCGGCACGGGCGTACACCCTTTATGTGAAGGCGATCGGCAAGCCAAGCCTGGCCAATCACACGTCCGCCGCTGTGTCGTACACGCCGGCCTGCCCATAGGCGGTCAGGGCCGGTCGCGCTCGGGCTTGTTCCTCGCCGTGATGTAGGAGCGCTGCGCTCCGGCGGGCTTTGTGGCATCCAGTTCCTCCAGTTCGTCGCCGAGCGTGGCAGCTTCATTTTTCGACGGCTGCCTTGCCCGACGGTCACGCCGGCTCTCCACTTCTTTGTCCTCAGATAGGTTGGATGAAGCCATGGGATCGACGCTGACGGACGGACGGTAAGCCAATCCCGGCCGCTCGAACCATCCTGGCCGACTGAGCGCTCGACCCAGTAGCGACCGTGACGGCAGCCAACGCGGCAAGCGCCGCATGCGCGTGCTTTTTTTCAGCGCCCGCGTACGCTGGGCAATATCGAAATGACGCAGGTAGTCGTGCATGATACTGGGCATGGTCATGCGCAGGGCTGCCGAGAAATTTTGTTTCGACATCTCCTCCTGCTCTTCGGGTGATTCGAGCAGCGCTTTAAGATGAAGAGCCAGCTCTCGATCATTCCCCAACGGGTAAAAATCGATCGCCAATCCTTCTTCCTCCGCCATCTGATGAAAATCGGGAATGTCCGCGCAGATGATAGGCAGGCCGAACGCGCAGGCCACGTGAGCCACACCACTGGAACCGGTAGAAGATGAATATGGCATCACCACCACCGAAGCGGTTCGAAATAATTCAGGCACGCTCTCTTCCGGGACGTAACCTGTGAACTCGATGCGCGAGTCGTTCTCAAACTGTCTGGCAATCGAGGCTACGTAACCGGGCGTACGCGGGTGATCGCCGCCGGCCACCACTAGCTTCACATTGGGCATGCCGGCACTGAGCTGCTGGAAAGCCTTGATCATCGGCTCCAGGCGCTTGTAAGTGCCCCACTTCCCAAAGGCCAAAATGCGCTGTACCGGATTTCCCCGTCGGGCAAATTCAGGGTATTCCGGACGGGTAAGGATTCCGTGAGCGCGCAGTTGCACAATGCCGCGGCCATATTGTTCCATCAGGATCTTGCGGTAATTCGGCATCAGCACGGTAAGGGAGTTTGACATTAGAAGCATGCGCGTGGCCATGGCACCGGCAGCGCGATAAAGGCGCGGGAAGCGCACTCCCGCATCATTCAGATCCACGGCTTCCATGAGGTGATGCAGGGTGACGTGCGTGTAGTGTCCCTTTAGGCGGGTCAGCAACGGCGTGGCCAACCCACAAAATGCCGCCAGAGGATTGTGGCCGAACGTGGTGAAAAGCAGATTAAACCAGACTACGTCGGGATCGATTTGGCGAATCTGCGCCAGCAGGCGCTGCGCATTTCGCGGATCGTTGAAAGACCAGCAACGGATGACCGACACCCCATTGGCGGTGGACTGCGAAACATCGCCGACTTCATCAGCGAGCACCGTGAGACTGAGGAAGCTGTTCTGCTGAAGCTCGCGTACGATGTGAAACCCATATTCGCTCAGCCCTCCGCGGCTCGGCGGAAAAGCCGTCACCAGACAAATTTTCATCTCCCTTTCGATGAGACGGGGATATCAGGCGTTGGCCGCGCCACTCACGCTTTCCTTCTGATGACATGGAGGGCCAGCGGCCACGAGCTTACAGCATGGGCGAAACCTGGGCTAGATCCAGGAGTCTGGCGGTTCGCTGGGGCAACCGATCGCGAACGGCATTCTGGATTCTCTGCTGCACTTCGACAGGGGTGCCCGGAGCAATCACACTCATCTCTGTGGCCCAGGACGCCAACGTCAGATAAGACTTCCGGTGGCGATGCACGAAGTCGACCGGATACTCGGGCTTTCGCAGGCAAGCGGTTTCCGGTTCAGCGTCGAGCACCAGACCGAGGTCGGGACGCGGAATCATGCACAGCAGCCACCGAACGTACGTACGAGCGGCAAAATTCTCGAGTGGCAGGTTTGCCAACTCGTCATAAAGGTAGCGGTCGAAAATGACCACTTCGGTGAGTGGGTTGCGTGCTTTGGCGATAACCAGGCTGAGGTGCGCCGCGTCGAGCAAGTAAATGAAGAAACGAAACGCCGTTAGATACCAGGTCCGCACGTTCTTGTCGCGTCTGCGAACCGGCTTCTCCGGGGTTCCGACCCCCTTTTCGCCCTTGAGCAGCATCAGACTTCCAGCCTCGCGGAACTGCGGCAGGACAACCACATTGTCCCAGAACACCAGGCGGACGACCCGGACGTCGGCAGCGGCCAGCGCCGCTACGAGCAAGCTGATCTGCGTGCTCTTGCCGGCCCCATCGATTCCGGAAAAGCTAATAAGCAACGGCCGTGACGGGCTGGGCCTCGCCATAGTATTCGGTTCGTTCATAGAGCTCAGCGCGCACCTGGTGGACGGCTGGGGCTGCCCTGCGTCAGCGCCACGACCGAACCAACCGCGACCCCGGCTCCAACAATCGCGCCCACTCTGATAAGGAACGATCGAACCCGCCTTTGCTTTGCTGGGGCGATCGCCACTCCTGCCGGCTTGGACGCGGCCACCCCGGTAATGTAGGGTTGTTCCGCTGCAGCTGTGCCCGCAGGCCTTTGCCCGCCGTTTGAATTCTGCCCGTTCGGGCTCGGCGAAGAGCGCACAGTCCCGGGACTGTCGGGCAACGGCACAGCCTGGTTTCCATCCGGCTGAGCGGCGACTGTTCCCGTGCTCTGCGCTGCGTCTGAAGCCGGCTTCTGATTCTCCTGCGGTTTAGCCTGAGCCAGTCCTGGAGCCGCGAGCATAACCAATGCCAGCAAGCACGCCAAGGTTCGCGTGACATAAAGACTGAGAACTCTCACCAGTACCTCCCACCAGATTCAGAATGAATTCTCCTAGCCGGTCATTTTTAGATAGCCTATCTCGCTGGTCTCACCGGACTGCCACGGATGCTGCTCGGTTAGAGCATGCGCCGGGTAACCATGGAAGCTCTCCACCGCATCACTGACACAATCGAACATCTCAAAGAGGCGGTCCACGCGGGTCAGCTCCAAAATCACCGCCGATTCGGGGGCTACAGCTGCCAATTTCAGATCGCCATCCTGCCTCATCACTTCTTCCAGGCAGTGCAGCAGCATGTCGATGCCCGCGCTGTCGATCTGACGCACCTGCGAAAAATCGAAGACCAATCTCGGACGATCGGCTTTCAATACGGGCTCGATTTCGCCCCAGAAAGTCTGAGCCTCGCCCAGCTTCAACCGTTCCGGCAGTTGCACAATCACCACAGGCCTACCCTTTGTCATATCACTTCCCTTTGCAGAAAACGTTGAAATGCATGCTCCGCCTTTTTACGAGGATTGCGGCGAGGCGAATGCACGTTGTCCCCGATAACGGAGATGATGCAGGCTGCCTCGCAGAGGAAAGCCCACAGAGTTACCGTCAGTCCACAGGTGGCTTTGAGCTGAGTCGATCAGTGACGGATCGTCTACTTCCACCACGACGTTCCGGCGCAAATCCAAAACATGGTTGCGACACACCAGGGAATGGCAAACGTCCAGGTCGGCGCCGACACAGGTCTCGGGCAGGAGAGACGAGTCCTCGATTACGGTGCCGTAGTCCACACGACAGCCGCTCTCGATCGCGCTGCAACGGGTAATCAGCGTGCCGTCTTCAATCCTGGTTTTGGCGCCGATGAAAGCCGGCGCCACGATTCGCGATCCGCGGTGCACCTTGGCACCCTCGCCCGCCCACACGCCAGGTTTGACTTCGCTTCCCTGCGGCCGAATGGAGCAGCGCGACAGGAGTGCGTCGACCACCAATCGCCGGTAGTCCCGGCCATCTCGCAGCCGGTTTACATAGCCGCCGACGAAATAGGAGTCCACTGGAAATTCTTCCTCGGCCGCAGGCCACGGATCAAAAGGCAACTGGTATTCAAAGCACTCCTGCGGATTGATGAGCCACAAGTCCAACCGGCCATGGCGATCGTACGCCCGGGTGACCGTTTCCACCCGTGCATGATGGAAGTCGAGCAGGTCGGAGAATTCAACTTCAACGTAGGCGCCCAATCTCATCAGCAGGACGCTACTGATTCCGTTCCTGGCGTACTCGTGCAACGTGCGGCCCACGGCAAGCCATGCGCTGGTCGGACGATGAACCAGGCTGATTTCCAGTGTCCTGACCGGCAGAGTGTGTACCAGCCCGGCCAAGCTGTCGTCGGCTACCAGAGTGATCTCTCCAATCCCGGCATGGCGAAGGTCGGCGATTACCCGCTGCAGGATCGTCTGGCCCAGGACATCGAGGCACACAATAGGACTGCCCTCGCAGTTTTCCGGCCCTTCGATCAACTCGCCGCCCAGCGAGTTGCAAGCACCGGCCTCCCAGGTATCGTCTCCGATGACCAATATCGCAGCGACTGACACGCGATTAACCCCGCTGCCTTTGCAGGAATTGTCCCCAGGCGCCGATCTTTTCCCAACCACGCAACAATGCTTCTTCATAGCCTTTTGGGGCCGTGGCGGCGCGGACCCGCGAAACTGCCGAGGGCTGCGGCACCGCGATCGCTTTCTTGACTCGTGCCGCTTTTGGCTTCGCGTTTTCCGGCTGAGGATTTAAGTGTGGCGCGTTCTGCAATAATTCCCGGATCTTCAGCCGCGCCTTGTGCAGTTGCGACTTGGAATTGCCGGTTGAGCATTGCAGCAGGTGCGCGATTTCGCGGTGATCGTACCCTTCCACATCGTGCAGGATGAAAATCGTCCGGTAGCCGTCTGGGAGTTCCTTGATGGCCCGCACCAACGCGATGCGATCCACGACACCCAGTAAACGATTGTCGTCGCGGCCGTATTCGCGGAATACAGCGGTCGACGAATCCAGGTTCAGGGGTTCATCGAGCGACACCTGGCGCGGCTGACGGCGACGCAGTTTCATCAGAACCGTATTCACTGCGACCCGGTACAACCAGGTGGAGAAAGCGGAATCGCCGCGAAATGTGCCCAGTTTGCGGAACACCTGGATGAAAGCGTCTTGGGTCAGATCTTCGGCTTCGGCGACATCGCCTGTCATCTGCAGGCACAGGGAATAGACGCGCTTCTTGTGGGCATCAAAGAGTTCGGCAAACGCGGATTCGTCGCCGTCCTTGGCGCGCGAAATAAGATCCGGATTGAGGCCCGGCTTGCTCACTACGGGGTTGTAACTTGTAACCGGAACGCAAGTAGTCGCCACGTTAGCTCCCGTTCAGTCCAACCGCTTCCCACGAACACAGTCAGCGATTGCACTACGGAGCTTAGAAAACCAGCGTCAAACGGTCCATCCGGTCGCGGCTGTAATTGAAACGCAAATGTTGCTGTAGAATTCCCGTGTGAAATCTGTGCGCAACTAATTTCTACTAAGCGGGTTGACGAAAGTCCTGCACTCTTGAGCCACTTAGCACCGCTTGATCCGTTCCTGATCCTTCAAGGTCCGTCGCCGTAGGAATCCGTACTCCCAGCGATTTTCTCCCAAAACAAAAAAGAGGCAGATCGTGCGCTGGTGCGCCACGACCTGCCTGGCTTCGCGTCGTTTTGTAGGATGGTTAATTTATACGTCGGCCCTAATTTCCGAACAATACAGTGAAACCTGTATTGCGCGGATTAACGCAAGGTAGCCACCAGCCATCGATGCATTTCCGGGCTCTCTCCGGAAAACGAACTGGATAATTTTGCCGCAGGCTTCGTATAAATTTCACGCTCGTGGCGACATCGGAAGCCTATCTCGCGAGCAGCACGGGGCCTGAGTGTTGGCATCTCATTTGCCCTACAGTCAATGTCCGCTTCGCCTCTGCGGAGCGTCACTTCGTCTTGTCCCCGAGCGGTTTCCATGTTCGCGCGCATATCGATTGCTTTTGCATTAGCCGTGCTGCTGTCCCGGTCCGAAGCGCCCGCGCAAGAATTTCGGCCAGTGCCGGCGCCTCCTGTCACATCTGCGATTCTGGGACCCCAGCTGATTGCTTGGACGCAATCTCAGGATCCACAGCCCGTGCAGCAACCCAAGCCCAACGCTTCGCCTCTGCCTGAAAGGCAACCCGAACAACCGCCCCAGCAGGCACCCGAAGCGCAATCGCAGCCGGCAGAACACAGCCTGTCAGGCATCATCGTGAAGGAAGGAGGGGTGTATGTACTGGTATCCGACACCGTAATCTATCAACTGGACGATCAAGGCCGCGCCAGAGAACATGCACACCGGCGCGTGAAGATAACCGGCAGTCTAAGCGCTGGCGGCGATATGATTCACGTCGTGAACATTGAGCTGATTTCTTAAGCCACCCGCGTCCGTTGTCCCGAAATACCGGCGGCAGCCTACTCGCTCTCCGCAGACAGATTCCTTGCCTTAGAATCTGGCCATGGAACCATTCCGCGCCTTGGCCCAGCCGTGGTGGGTCAATCTGCTTATCCTCATTCCGTTCGTGGCGTATGTAATCTTCCGGCGTAAGGGCTTGACGCTGCCAGTCCGGCTACTGGTTCTCGTCACGATTTTTGGCATCGCATTTGGCTACGTGGAGGCAGCCGTGGTTGTGTACCTCAGAGCCGCGATTGGCCTGCTTCCCGGCTACATGGGGACACTCTCCGACGTTGCCCGGCTTTCGCGGCAGGCCTATCAGCAAGCCAAGGCTGCAGGACAAATGCCCCAGAGCCTGCTGACGGTCGAGCTGTTTCGCGAAGCAGCCACTATGTTCATGCTGATCGCCGTCGCGCTGCTCTCGGCCTCGCGCGCTGCCGATCGATGGGCCATCTTCCTGTGGGCCTTTGCCTTCTGGGATATCACCTATTACCTCGCGCTCTGGGCAACGGTTTGCTGGCCGTTTTCGCTAACCAACGACGATGTGCTGTTCCTGATTCCAGTGCCCTGGATCTCGCAGGTATGGTTCCCTGCGGTGGTCAGCGGGTTAACCCTTTTGGCGATTCTTCTAGCGCGAGGAAGGCGAGGCCGGACTCACTGAGGACCCTGGTCACACTTAAGGTCCTGACCACGCCAGCCACCTTGGTGACCTTTTGCCCGGCTCGGTCGACCCGGTATCCTCTACCATTACAATGCCAAGGAAATGAGAGGTTACCGCTGGTGACTGACGATAGTAACCTCGGTCATCTTGTCGCCAGGCGGTTGCTGATCCACCCTTATGGGGAACAACATCCCTTGAGTATGGGGAACCACGGATGCCTTCAACCATATGAGTAGCCCGAAAACATCTGCCACAGCAGGCGCGGATTGGACGCGATTACTGGCCGATCCCGATTTCGCCGGCCATCTCGCCGAGCTGTTGAAGGTTTACCGGGAAGCTCCGCCGGAGAAGCGCGAGCAATCGCTGGTGGCGGCGATGCGGCAAATCAAGAGCAACGCCGGCGGTCCCGCATCCGGTTCTTCGGTCTCGCCTGCACCGGCCACTTCCCAAACGACCGCGACGCCGCCCGATGCAACGCCGCCGTTCGAGCCTGACATCTTTACTCCATCCTGGGGACAGGACCGCCGCCGTTACCCGCGCATGAAATGCTTCGTCGCGGTGGAATTGCGGGTGGAAAACGCCGCCTCCCCGATCTGGGGCAATCTTTCCAATACCAGCATTGGCGGGTGCTTCGTCGAAACTGCGACCCCTGTGCCCACCGGAGTAAAAGTAGAAATTGGTTTATGGGTCGCCAGCGGTAAGCTGTGGGTAAAGGGGCTTATCCTCAATGGCGTCGTCACCCAAAGTAGCCCCTGTTTTGGCGTGCGCGTACGGTTCGGCGGGCTCGAACCCACCGAGCGAGAAGTTTTGAAGCAGTTCTTGAAGTTTGTCGAGGAGACCACCAAAGGGTACTCCAGCGAGCACGGATACCTGGCGCAGATGAAGCGTTAGGAGCCATTTCCAGCAAGTCCTCCTCACCGCGCAACTTCTGCAAGAAATCCATTTCCACAGCCGATTTTGCCGGCTAACTGAATCCTGGTCGCACCCGCCACCATCCATAACAGCAGGATGTGTTCACGTTCTACTCGCATTACCCGCCGGTTAAATCGACGGCCCCAAGGCACGCCAGAGATAAGAACTGGTAAACTGCCACAATTGGAATTGCAGAGGGTGCGACATTTCGCTCTGCCGGTACGGTCCACGCCGCATAACCGTTCAGAGGTACTAGAGACAGGCAGTCTGGAGGAGGCTTTTTCATGGTAGCGAGCTCGCAGACTCTGCTGACCAGTAAGCAGTTGGACACTCTGAGCATCAACACTATTCGTACTCTGGCGATCGATGCCGTCCAGAAGGCAAACTCCGGGCATCCGGGCGCGCCCATGGCGCTAGCTCCGGTGGCTTATACCTTGTGGCAGCAGTTTCTGCGTTACGACCCGGAAGATCCCATCTGGCCGAATCGTGACCGGTTTGTGTTATCGAACGGCCACGCTTCCATGTTGCTTTATGCCTTGCTGCACCTTGCCGGCGTGCGCGCCGTGAATCCGAAATATGAGCGGCTCGGCGAGCCGGCAGTTTCGCTTGACGACATCAAGTCCTTCCGCCAGATCGACAGCAAGACGCCGGGACATCCCGAATATCGCCTGACTTCGGGCGTCGAGACCACCACCGGTCCCCTGGGCCAGGGCTGCGGCAACAGTGTGGGCATGGCGATTGCCGCCAAGTGGATGGCGGACCACTTCAACCGTCCCGGCTTCGAAATGTTCAGTTATAACGTCTATGCCATCTGCGGCGACGGTGACATGATGGAAGGCGTGGCCAGCGAGGCTGCATCTCTGGCTGGGCATTTGCAGCTCTCTAATCTCTGCTGGATCTATGACTCCAACCGGGTCACGCTCGATGGACCGGCCGAGTGGTCCTTCAGCGAAAATGTGGGCGCGCGCTTCAAGGCATACGGATGGAATGTCACCGAGGTTGGCGACGCCAACGATCTCGATCAACTCACCCAAGCCTATGAGAATTTCCTGCAGAACAAGGAGCGGCCCACTTTCATTGTGGTGAAT
>Ga0335077_10010967_pt1 | contig 11328 bp, 6 predicted proteins | sample Lox_Sample_31_FD_207151 | JGI IMG/M metagenome (GOLD analysis project Ga0335077, IMG submission 207151) | Soil microbial communities from Loxahatchee National Wildlife Refuge, Florida, United States - Lox_Sample_3.1 | ecosystem: Environmental > Terrestrial > Soil > Wetlands | place: USA: Florida...
CCGCTGCTTCCGTATAACCCCAGCGGATTGGAATTTGGCGTGCCAAGCGCCGTGTTGCCTGAACCGACGCTGAGCGGCGGGTTGCTCGACTACAACAACAACGTCGCAAAGGCCGCCTATCACGGCTTGACAGTCACTGCGATCGAGAAGATCGGCAAAATATTCAGTTTGAATGCGAATTACACCTACTCCCACACGATTGATAACGGCAACTTCACTACGTTCATCAACCTTCCGCAAAACCAGTTCGATTACGCCGCGGAACGCGCCAACTCAAATCAGGATGTGCGTCACCGCTTTGTGGCGAATTTCACGGCCACGGCCCCTGAGCATAGCTGGCTGCGGAACTTCGAATTCAGCAGCATCATCACGGTGCAATCGGGCCGTCCCTTTACCCTCTTTGCAGGAAACGGCACTTTGGGGGACATTGCGGGGCAGTCAACGGATCGAGTAGGAGGGCCGCCGCTAGCGACCGCCTCATGCCCTTCCGTCGCGGACTGCTCGACGACAGTCTCGCGCAATACCTACATAGGCGATACATTGCGCGCCTGGGACTTGCGGCTGACGCGCTATTTTCACTTCAAGGAAAGGTACCGGCTCGACGCCAGCGTTGACATGTTCAATGCTTTGAATCGCGCAAACGTGGATGAAGTGAGCTCCGTCTATGGCTCGCCGGTCTTCTGCAGTTCTTCGCCCGCAATTCCGACACACTATAAGGACTCCACGACGCTGGCGATTCAGCAAGGAGCTGTTTCTTGCGCTTCCCAGCAGGCGGCCGGCAATCCAGGCGCCTGGCTGGCTCTAGGACTGCTGCCCGTGGCGATTCCGAACGGGCCGAATCCGGTTTTTGGCCTTCCAAGAACCATGTTTAATCCGCGGCAGTTCCAGTTCTCGTTGAAACTGTCGTTCTGACGCTCCGCCCAATCCGCTCCCCGGCCGCGGCTTAAATCTCACGCCGCGGCTGAGTTCGATCACTGTGGGCCCCGCGGAACTCTGGCTCATGGCCCTAGATTTCAGAAGAGATGCTGTATGCTTGCACTGGGAAGAGAAAGGTCATCCCATCGTTTCATGCAGGCGCACGCGATTTGACTCCTGAGCCTCAAACCTCCGCTCGCTACGGCTGGTATGTTGTCATCGTTCTGATGCTTTGTTACGCCCTTTCGTTGATCGATCGCCAGATCCTGAGTTTACTGGTCGCACCGCTGAAACGTGACCTGCACATCAATGACACGCGCATCGGTTTGCTTCAGGGGCTTTCCTTTGCGCTGTTCTACACTCTGGCTGGTCTCCCCCTGGGGAAGTTGGCAGATTCCTACTCGCGACGCAGGCTGATCACCGCAGGCATCCTGGTCTGGAGTGTAATGACGGCTGCCTGCAGCATGACAAAGAGTTTTTGGTCGCTTTTCCTTGCGCGCATGGGCGTGGGTGTAGGAGAAGCCACGCTCTCACCGTCAGCTTTCTCGCTGATTGCAGATACCTTTCCTCCGGGCCAACTAGGCCTGGCCCTGAGCGTCTACTCCATGGGCATCTACTTCGGTTCCGGGCTGGCGATGATTGTGGGTGGTTCCGTGGTGGAGAGACTATTGCGCCGCCCTGACCTTACTTTGCCGTTTCTCGGGACCATTGCTTCGTGGCGCGCTACGTTTCTCGTGGTCGGCCTGCCGGGACTGTTGATCGCTCTCCTCACGTTCACAATTCGCGAGCCGGAGCGCGGCTCCCTGCTTCGCGCCGCGGACGGCCAGGCGCTACAGCCCGGTCTTCGGAGGGTGTTGCGGCAATTGCGCAGCCGGATCGGTTCGGTCGCCGGGATTTCGCTCGGCATGGTATTTCAGGCGATTTCGGGCTACGCCTTTCTCGCTTGGGGCCCAGCTTTTCTGCAGCGTAACTACTCGTGGACGCCAGGGCAGGCAGGACGCACGCTGGGCTTCCTGACGCTCATCTTCGGGTGCATGGGCATGTATGTCGGCGGGAGTCTATGCGATCGCTGGCAGCGCCGCGGAATTCTGGAAGCGCCTTTGCGCGTTGGCGTCTTTAGCGCTGCAGGGACCGCGATTTTCTTCCCTTTAGCCTTGCTCACAGGCAACTCTAGCCACGCTACCGCCCTTCTTGCGGCGGCGATTTTTGTGCTGGCCTTACCGATTGGAAGTTCCTACGCGGCCCTTCAGTTGATCTTCCCCAATCAATTGCGCGGACAAGTTTCTGCGCTCTTCCTATTCATTCTGAGCATCGGAGGGCTTTCTCTTGGCCCTCTATTGCCGGGACTGCTCAATGACTACGTGTTTCGCAGTGAAAAGATGATCGGTCCTTCGCTCGCGCTGACGATCGGATTCGCTTCGGTTTTGATGTGGCTTCTGTTTCTGGCGACGTACAGGCCGTATCGAGCGCACTATCGGGCAGCAAAACTTTCCCGCGCCTAATCCCGCACCGAATGAAGAGTCGACGTGAGGACGGCTATTTTTCCTGCAGCGATTCGATGTATTTGACCAAGTTCGTAACACGCAATTGCACCAGCGCATCGTCTCTGCCGCTCACCTGGGAAAACAGCGGTCCCCAGACGGGCATGTCGGTTGAGCCGTGTGCGCCGGAAACTCCGTTCTTGAGCACGGTGTTGACATGTTCGGCAGGGAACTTGCCGTTATTCTTCTTCGCCAACTGCGTGAGGTTTGCAGGCGGATTTTTCAGCGCGGTGGCCGCCGGCCCGTTGCCCTTGCCATCCTTGCCGTGACAGGGCGCGCAATAGGAATTGAACATTTCACTTCCCGAGCTTGCCGATGTGGTCTGGATCGGAGCCCTCTTGACTTCTTTGGGCTGCGATTGCGCACGGCCCATCACTGCAGTGAGCAAGAGAAGAACTGCCAGAGTGCACACACTGCGCAGAATCTTGGTTGTCACGCTAAGCCTCCATCGATTCTTGCGGGGATATTCTCAGAGGCGCGGTGCAAAAAGTCAAACACCGATTCTGCCTGTCCCCCATCTAGTAATGCAACGTCTACCCTTTCCGCGCTGGGATTGTCAATGAAATCGCTGCCGGCGATTTTTCTTTCTGAGCGATAATCGGCCATTCTGCGAGGGGCTCGCGGCTTTCGCAATAGCGGCGGCTTATTCTGGAAATCAGGAGATAATGGCAGACCGAATTCAACGCCCAAACGGAGAGAGGGTATGAGCGAACTGGTGGAAGTCCAGGAACTGGATGGCGTGGCAGTTCTACAGGTAAACAATCCGCCGGTGAACGCATTAAGCGCCGGCGTTCCGGAAGCAATTGATGCGGCGATTTGTCTGGCAGAGGCGAACCCTAATGTTCGCGCGATTGTGCTGATGGGCGCTGGGCGAACATTCGTCGCTGGCGCCGACATCAAGCAACTCGAAGTCATGGCTTGGGGCCTTGGGCCGGGAGCGCCGGACCTGCACGCCCTTCTTCTCCGCATCGAGGATTGCGCGAAACCCGTGGTCATGGCGATTCATGGAGCCGCGCTGGGCGGAGGAATGGAATTGGCCATGGCCGGGCATTACCGTGTCGCCATGCCCAGCGCTCAACTCGGCCAACCGGAGGTGAATCTCGGAATCATCCCGGGGGCGGAAGGAACACAGCGCCTGCCGCGGTTGGCCGGTATTGAGAAAGCGATTGAGCTGTGCGTGGCCGGAAAGCCCGTCAAGGCCGCAGACGCACTGGAGGCCGGCATAGTTGACGCGATCCTCGAGGGGGATTTACGTGCAGAGGCCGCAGCATTCGCCATGCGCGTGGCAGAGAAAGGCGGTCCCCACCGCAAGACACGCGAGCGGCCCGCGGAACTGAAACTTCCCGGCACGTTGGATCAGGCGTTGGCCAAAGGGCGGGAGTTGGCTGGTAAAGCAAAGAAGAAAATGCTGGCCCCGCTCAAGGCCGTGGACGCCATCGAAGCGGCCGCGACCCTCCCGTTCGAGGCGGGTTGCGCGCGAGAACGCCGACTGTTTCAGGAGTGCGTCAAGTCAGAGCAGTGCCGCGCCCTGATTCACGCTTTCTTTGCCGAGCGTGGCGCCGCAAGAGTGCCCGGCATCGCCAAGGACTCACCCGTCTCATCGATCGACCGCATCGGCATTGTTGGTGCCGGAACCATGGGAGGCGGCATCGCTATGTCTTGCGCCAACGCGGGAATTCCCGTCCTGCTCAAGGACAGTACTGAGCAAGCCCTGGATGCGGGAATGGCCGCCATCCGGAAGAACTACGACTTCTCCGTTCAGCGTGGCCGATTCACACCGGAAATGGTGGCCCAGCGCATTGCGAAGATCCATCCGCAGCTCGACTATTCCGGCTTCGACTCCGTGGATCTTGTCATAGAAGCGGTCTTCGAAAACACAGAGCTGAAGAAGAAAGTCTTTTCCGAGCTCACGGCAATTGCCAAGCCGGAGGCTATCCTTGCCTCCAACACCTCCACGCTGAATATCGATGAATTTGCTGCTGCTACGCGACACACCGAAAATGTAGTTGGCCTGCATTTCTTCAGTCCCGCGAACGTCATGCGTCTCCTCGAGATTGTCCGGGGAAAAGCTTCGGCGAATCTTACTGTGGCCACGGCGTTGGCGTTCGCGAAGCGATTGTCCAAAGTGGGCGTGGTAGTCGGGAATTGCCCCGGATTTGTGGGCAACCGGATGATGTTTCCCTACATGTACGAAGCGCAGTTCCTCGTTGAAGAGGGCGCAACGCCGGATCAGGTGGACCGCGCTCTCACGCAGTTCGGGATGGCCATGGGCATTTTTGAAGTCGACGACATGGCCGGCCTCGATGTCGCCTGGCGCATCCGAAAAGAATTAGGCCACTTTTCTGAACCAGGCGCGCGCAGGCCGCTGGTTGCGGATCAGCTTTGCGAAATGGGCCGCTTCGGGCAGAAAACAAGCAAGGGCTGGTATCTCTATGGGCAGGACCGGCAGCCGAACTCCGATCCGGAAGTATTAGCGTTGATTCGAGACATGGCGCGCAAAGCGGGAGTCCCCCAACGGCAATTCACCGACGAAGAGATTATTGAACGCGCCCTGTATGGCCTGATCAACGAAGGAGCTCGCATTCTCGAGCAAGGCTACGCCCTGAGGGCCGCCGACATTGACGTGATTTATCTTAACGGATACGGATTCCCCTCCTGGCGCGGGGGACCGATGTTTTATGCCGATACGGTTGGGCTGCCAAGCGTCTGCGAGCGCATTGGCCAATTTCAGCGCGAGCACGGCGAGCGTTGGGCGCCGGCAGGTCTGCTGCGCAAATTGGCAGAGACGAATAAGACGTTCCGCGAATATGATGCTGAGCACAACTGATAATTTGTCAGGGGAAGGGAATGGAATCGCCCACTAAGCGGCCGGTGCGTCCCGTGCGCGTTGCCTCGCTCCGGGCGATCGTAGATCGGCGTCCCAGCGGCGTCATTTACGTCCGGTCGCCGCAACCCCTGCGCGAATATCCCGCGCTCGTGACAGACCGCCTGGAATATTGGGCGGGGCATGCACCTGACCGCGTCTTCCTGGCACAGCGCGGTCCCGGTGGCGGATGGCAGACGACGACCTACGCCCAAGCGTTAAGTCGCGTCCGAAGCCTCGCCCAGGGGTTGTTAGCGCACGGTCTTTCCCCCGAGCGGCCGTTGATCATTCTCTCCGGCAACAGCGTCGAGCATGGCCTCCTCGCTTTAGCGGCCATGTACGTCGGGATCCCTTATGCTCCCATCGCGCCCGCCTATTCGCTGGCCGTCAAGGAATTTGTCGCACTCTCCTATGTGTGGCAGAATTTTGGGCCGGCGATGGTTTTTGTCGACGACGGCGCCAGGTTCGAGCGCCCGCTGAAGGCCGTGCTTCAGGCCGATACAAAAGCCGTATACAAGTGTTCCGCACCATCCGGAATTCCGGCCATCTCACTCGCGGAACTCGAAGGTTTCGCTCCCTCGTCCGCAGTCGATCGGGCGAATCGAGAGACTCGTCCGGAGTCCATTGCGAAGATTCTTTATACCTCGGGTTCCACGGGGCTGCCCAAAGGGGTGATCACCACGCATCGCATGTTGAGCTCGAATCAACAGATGCTCTGCGAGGTGCTGCAGTTCCTGACCGATGAGCCGCCCGTGCTGTGCGACTGGCTGCCCTGGAACCACACGTTTGGCGGAAGTCACAACTTCGGCATTGCCCTTTACAATGGCGGCACCTTTTACATCGATGCAGGGAAGCCAACGAAGGAACTGTTTGGGGAGACAGTTCGAAACCTGCGTGAGATTCCGACCACGGCATATTTCAATGTTCCGAAAGCGTACGAAATGCTTGTCGAACGACTTCGCGTGGATGCCACTCTGCGCAAGAACTTTTTCAGCCGTTTACGGTGCCTTTTCTTCGCCGCCGCGGGACTCAGCCAGCACATCTGGGACGATCTTCAAAATCTTGCTTTTGAAACTTGTGGAGAGGAAATCCTCGTGGTTACTGGATTGGGCGCCACGGAGAGTTCGCCCTACGCGCTTTCGACGGGGATCGATGGAGCCGCTGCCGGGCATCTTGGATTGCCCGTTCCCGGCGTCGAGCTGAAGCTCGTCCCCGTCGAAGAAAAAATCGAAGCGCGATTGCGCGGGCCCTCCATCACGCCCGGGTTCTGGCGCCGTCCGGAACTCAACGCGGCTGCGTTTGACGAAGAGAACTACTACCGCCTTGGCGACGCGGTCAAATTCCTGGATACGAACGATCCACTAAGGGGATTCATCTTTGATGGCCGGCTGAATGAGGACTTCAAGCTCTCCAGCGGCACTTGGGTGCACGTCGGCCCTTTATGCATGCGCCTCCTTGCTCATTTCGGGATTCTCCTTCAGGACGTGGTCATCGCCGGTCCCGACCGTGAATTTGCCAGCGCGCTGTTTTTCCCCGCACTCGAAGTTTGCCGAAAACTGTGCATTGGACTGGCCGAAAATGCGTCAGCGTTTCAAGTCTTCTCTCATCCGGCAGTCCGCGCCGTGTTCCGCGAGCGGCTACAATCCTTCGCCGCGTCGAGTACCGGCAGCTCCACGCGGATCGAGCGCGCCGTCCTGCTGGACAAGCCACCGTCGATCGAAGTGCAGGAGATCACGGATAAGGGTACGATCAATCAGAAATCCGTTTTGAAGAACCGGGCGGAGTTGGTGGAAGACCTCTACCAGGAACCTATTCCCGCTCACGTTCTCACTTGTCCGGAGAACCCCTCATGAGCTCTGGCCTTCGAATCGATGTCGGATCGCTTGCGGCCATCGACGTGCACGTGCACCTCGAAGCGATCGACGACATCAATGCAACGGACAACGCTGCGAAGAGGTACTTTGGCGACAGCGGTGCTTCGCGCGAGCATAATGCTCTCGCCGACTATTACCGCACCCGAAAGATGGCGTTTGTCATTTTTGCTGTCGACGAGCGCCTCACCGGCAGGCCACGCGTCACCAACGAGGAGGTCCTGCGCTTCGCCTCGGACAATGCCGACGTCGCCATTCCGTTTGCGAGCATCGACCCCCATCGCGGACCAGCAGGCGTCAGGGAGGCGCGACGCCTTGTGGCCGAGGGTGTGGTGCGCGGATTGAAACTCCACCCCCCGGTGCAGCAATTCTCTCCGGATGATGCGCTGGTCTATCCTCTGTACGAAGTCTTCGCCGAGGCGCGATTGCCTGTGGTCTTTCACACCGGCCACAGCGGCATCGGCACAGGCATGCCCGGAGGCGGCGGAGTGCGCCTCAAGTACGGCAACCCCATGCCCATCGACGATGTCGCCGCCGATTTTCCGACTACGCCAATCATCATGGCCCATCCTTCCTTTCCCTGGCAGGATGAGGCAATTTCCATCTGCCTCCACAAGCCAAACGTGTACATCGATCTTTCCGGTTGGTCCCCGAAATACTTTTCACCCACGCTCGTTCAGTACGCCAACACACGCCTGCGACACAAAGTGTTGTTTGGCTCGGACTACCCTTTTATTACTCCGGACCGCTGGCTGGCCGACTTCGAGAAAATCCCCATTCGTGATGAAGTGCGGCCACTCATCCTGAAAGAGAATGCGGTCAAGCTCTTCGGTCTGGCACAGACGTAACGCCGCACAGTCGGAACGGAGTACTTCCGTATCCGACTGGCGGTTTCCCTCGCGTGTTTGAAAGCACAAACTGATTGCCGTCCCGGGCTCGGCTTGTTGTGCAAAATGGACGAAATTCTGAGATTCTGAATGAAACGGCCAGACAGGAAAGATCACTATTAGGCAGAGAGTTTTGCTCCTTTGCTAGTTGGGGTTCGCCCGAACTGCAAGTCGAGTCTGACCATGGCACGGAGTCCGGAGTGCGACATGACCTGCCAGGACCTGCTACTTCAGAGATATGTGCGATTCATAAAGCGAATCGTTCAACTCGCAGCCACGTGGCACCTGGCGCTTCTTCTGCCGCTTGTGGCCTTTCCCGACGACTCGGATACCCTCCAGAAGCAAGCGATTCAAAGGATCGATCATTATCGCGATTATGCCCGCCGCACGGGTGACGTCAATTCCTTGCTTCCTGAGCTGCAAAGGGCTCAAAACGAATTGACCCTTAGCGCCAGCGCCTCCCTTGCGAACAAAAATCTCGCGAACGCAGCGCTCAGCCTCATCAAGCTCGGAGACATCGAACGGCTGCAGAACCATTGGAATGCCGCGCTTCCTCTCTATTCCCGCGCCCGGCAATTGGCCAAGCAGGCGAACCAGCCAGACTACGAGGCTCAGGCGTTGATTCAGATGACCATGACCGAACTACTGGGAGGAGGCGATCTCGGCGTGGCGGCGGAGTCCATCTCCCAGGCGATTCCCCTGGCCACGGCATCGGGAAACAAAGACTCGCTATTTAATGCTTTGGATCAAGCCGCCAACCTGGAGATCAAGCGGGGCAACCTCAATGCCGCCGCCGACTACCTGGAACGTGCCTTCGCCTTGAAAGAGCAGACCCACGACAAGAGCCTGGCGATGTACGGCTACATGGACCGTGCGAGCGTCTATTATGCCCGCGCCGCAAAGTGTGACTACGAGGCCGATTTCGGCGTTTGCGACCAAGCGTTCGAACTCGCTCATAATGACTACCAACAGGCGCTCGGCGTCGCCCAGGCTCTCGGTTACAACTTCCTTGCTGGACAAGTGCAAAAGCTCTTGCAGAGCACCGATGCCAGACGAAAACTCACGCAAAACCAGGCACACTACAACAAGAACGTTCTTGAAGGAACAAGCGCTGTTTTTCACCCGAAGAAGCCGTCGGACGTCTTGGTAAATCTGCGTTTTACTCCCGGACCGGATCCAGCAAGACAAGCGCAAATTGAAAATCTCATCCGGACCCTCCTCCCCAACCTGGGCAATTCCGATCCCACCAGTTTGTACATCCAGGGTATGGGCGCGGAGATGAAGGGCGATAGCGAAGCTGCCATCGCCTTTTTCACGAAAGCGGTCGATCTGGTCGAGCGCGATCGCCGCAACCTCCGCGACGAGCAAAGCCGCGGCACATTCCTCGAAGACAAAATTCAGGTGTACTACGCTCCAGCCCTCTTGCTCCTGGATCTCCATCGTCAGGCCGAGGCGTTTGAGCTTATGGAACGTTCCCGGTCTCGCGCCATGGCCGATCTGTTAGCCGCGAGCCCTCTGACACTGCGAACTCCACAGGAACGTGATCTGTTTTCCCATTTGATGAAGCTAAAGGCGGACATTGCCCTTCAGCAAAAAAGACTCTTCGAACTCTCCGCGGAACAGGACCGGGGCAAGCACGCCGCCGAAATCGCCGATAGTAAGGCCGTAATCGCCACGCTCGAGGGGCAATACGAAAAGGTTCAGGCCAGCATCGCGGCGAGCGCGCCAAAGCTGGAACAACTGACGGTCTCGCAATCCGTCTCTCTGGCGAACGCTCAGACTTCCGCGAACAATGACGCATACGATCTGGTCTATTACCTGGTTCAAGACACGAATGTGATCATCTGGGATATCAACGGGCGGGGCGTGAAAGCCCTGAATGTATTCTTGCCTCACACCCAGCTTGCCGGGAAAGTTGCGGCAATTCGCAACAGTCTGCGGGCGCACGAAAACGACGCGAATGCGAAATTCGACGAGCAAACGTCGCGCGAATTGTTCCTGTTTCTCATCCAGCCGGTGTTGAGCTTTGTCAAAACCCACCATATCGTCATCGTTCCTCACGAGGAACTCAACAACTTACCGTTCCAGGTGCTTCTCAATCCCGGCGACGGCAGTTATTTGGGAGAGAAATTTCAGATTTCCTATGCCCCCAGTGCCACTGTCTTGGCTTCGTTGAAAGCGAAGCCGAATTTGGCTGGAGGACACCTCTTTGCGGCGGCCGACCCCGCCATCGCGGACTCCGTCAAGGAAGTGGAGGCTATGGGCCGGCTCTACCCGGGAGGCAGCAAAGTCGTCAAAGATGTCCTGGTGAATAAAGACGACCTGAAGGCTTCTCTCGCCAACTACAACATCGTCCATCTCTCTATGCACGGTTCCTTTCAGGCCAACGGCCCGATGCTCTCCTATCTTAAGCTGGCGGCAACAGATCGGGACAATGGCCGCCTCACGGCTGCGGAGATGTTTGGCCTGCCGCTGGCGAAGGACAGCGTCGTGGTGTTAAGTGCCTGTCAAACGGGTGAAGTCGAGGCCACGCACTCGAACGAGGTTTTGGGTATGGTGCGCGCTCTGCTTTACGCGGGAGCCAACAACCTGGTGCTCTTGTCGTGGCAAGTGCAATCAGAAGCTACCGCCCTTTGGATGGAGAATTTTTATCGCGCTGCGCAAACCAATCCGCCAAGCGAAGCTGCGCGGCTCGCGCTACTTGCGGTAAAAGCACGCCCAGAGTATCGTGACCCATACTTTTGGGGACCCTTTCTCTATACGGGGAAATAAACGTGCCAGGCCAGTCTGAAGACATCATCAGTAATATAACCGGGGTCACAGGGAAATGGACCTCGTTCACCGCCTTTGGCTCTTTCTTCGTGTATTTGTTAGGGTACCTGGCGCTCCGCTTCCAACTTTCCGCTTACGGCGTGGCCACCAATCTGGATGTGTGGGACGAGCGGTACCTCTTCGCGGGCAGCCGGTTCCTGGTGTACCTGGTTTCGTCGGTGCCAAACGTGCTGCTCATCGTCATTGTGGTCTGGTTTGCGGCCTTTCTGCTCAGCCGGGTGGTGCCCGCCCATTTGAGAGGCCGGATTTCCCAGAGAGTTCAGGCATGGGCCAGTCAGCCTAATTCTGTTCCCCTGCTCGGCACGCTTTTCGCGGTCGCTTTGGTTCAACTGGTCATGCGGAAATGCTTTGTCCTTGGAAACCTGCTGTTCCGGCAGGAACTTCCGCCGTTCGAATGGATTGACGGAGTCTTGCTCACT
>Ga0335077_10010968_pt1 | contig 11328 bp, 8 predicted proteins | sample Lox_Sample_31_FD_207151 | JGI IMG/M metagenome (GOLD analysis project Ga0335077, IMG submission 207151) | Soil microbial communities from Loxahatchee National Wildlife Refuge, Florida, United States - Lox_Sample_3.1 | ecosystem: Environmental > Terrestrial > Soil > Wetlands | place: USA: Florida...
AGCGCCACCGCGATGAGCAGCAGTGGTCTCCTGCGGTGTTTTACGACCGGCCCCGCTGCATTCTCTGCTATCGCTGCACCCGCATGTGCGGCGAAGGTATGGACGTTTGGGCGCTGGGCATTCAGAATCGCGGCGTCACTTCAGTCATCTCACCCAATCAGCCCGAACGGCTCGACTGCGAACAATGCGGTATGTGCATCGATGTCTGCCCAGTCGGAGCGCTCACCAGTGGCAGTTATCGCTACAAGACCCGGCCGTGGGAGATGAACCACGTCTCCACGGTTTGCACTCACTGCGCTGATGGCTGCAAGGTGACGCTGGGGGTACGCCAAGCAAATGACGGCTCCGAGATTGTTCGGGCCGACAACCGCGACAAAAGCGGCATCAATGGCGACTTCCTCTGCGCGAAGGGCCGCTTCGGTTTCGATTTCGTCGGGAGCAGCGAACGGCTGACGACGCCCCTGGTTCGAAATGCTCAAGGCAAGTTCGAGCCGGTGAGCTGGGAACAAGCCTTTCGCGTCGCAGGGACAAGGCTCAGGGAGATTCGCGACAGCCGCGGGGGCGATGCCATCGGCGTGATTGGGTCGAATCAGTCGACCAACGAAGAGAACTACCTGCTGCAGAAGTTTGCGCGGACGGTTCTGAGGACCAGCAACATCGACCATGAACGCACTACTGATTACGTTTCATTCGCTCGCGCCCTCGCAGGGCATCAAGGTAAGTCCGCTAGCCTGCGGGATATTGCAAGCGCCCCGGCGATCCTGCTCATCGGCGGCGATCCAACGAACGAACATCCGCTTCTTGCCTGGACCATTCGCAGCAATGTGCGGCTGAACCGTGCAAGACTCTACGTTGCCAATCATCGGCAGATCAAGCTGGAACGGCAGGCCAAGGCTGCTTTGCGGCTCCCTGCAAGCGGCTACGCAGCCATGGCGCAGTATCTCGGCGGCAACGACTCCGCGATCAACAATCGCGATTTCCGTGAAGCTGTAATTGCGGAACCGAATCTGGTGGTGATCTTTGGCGAGGAGTATCGCAGGGCCGCTGTAGATGAAATTGTGACCTGGGGCCTGGGCAAGGGCGATGTCCGTTTTGCGTACCTCGGCGATTACACAAATTCCCGTGGCGCTGCCGACATGGGCGTCCTGCCCGATCGACTTCCTGGGTATGTGCCGGTGAGCGCGACAGCTGCGTTTGCCGAAGAGTACCCGGGGATGCCCGCCACAATCGGGTTAACGGAACCGCAGATGTTGTCGGCTGCGGCCGGCGGCACGTTGGAGGCGCTGCTGGTTGTCGGCGCTAATCCGCTCAAATCCGAAACGCTCCAAACGGCTTCACGAAGGAACGCGTTTGTGGTGGTTCAGGATCTGTTCCTGACGGAAACCGCAGCCGCAGCCGACGTGGTCTTTCCTGCTGCGAGTCTCTATGAAAAGACCGGGACCGTGACGAACACCTTCGGGGATCTGCAACTGGTACGCAAAGCTGCGGACCGCTCAGGGGTGAAGCCGGACTTCGAGATCCTCGTTCGGCTTGCAGGGAGCATGGGCGCAGACGTGAAGGCGCTCGTACCCTTCAGCAATGGGGGAGTCACCGCCGACCTCGGCCAGTCGCGCGGCGCGCAGGCGGGCGAAGCCGATCGCCATGCCATCTGGCTCGCTGCAAACAGGCTGGAACCGAAGCTGAGCCCATTTGATCCGTTAGCTCTGCTCGATGAGATCGAACGTCTCGTGCCCGCCTACAAGCTGGACCGGTTGAATCTCTTTGGGGGGAATGAAGTACGCACCGAACCTGGATTTGTTCCGGTCTCCGCACTCACTGCGAGCGGCCCTGACCTGGTGAAACCCGCACACAACGGATTGTTTACCTCTGGAACGCTGGGACGATACAGCGCCGGCTTGAAAGACCTGGAACAGCATCAGGCCGCCGAAGTGGCAGCCACAGCAGCAAACTGAAGCACTTTTTGAGAAAGGCCCAGGCACGTGACGATTTTGCAGTTTTTCCTGTGGAGTTTGCTGAAGGTCGCTGTGGTGACGGTGGTGCTCCTGCTCGCCGTTGCTTACACGGTCCTGCTGGAACGCAAACTCGTAGGCCGTATTCAAAATCGATGGGGGCCCAACCGGGTTGGCCCGTTCGGGCTGCTGCAGCCGCTGGTGGATGGGGCGAAGTCATTTCTGAAAGAAGACATTATTCCCACCGGGGTCTATCGGCCGCTCTATTTGCTTGCCCCGATCATTGCCCTCGCGTGCGCTCTTATTTCGATTTCGGTTGTTCCCTTTGGCGATCCGGGGATCGTGGGCCCGGGCAATTTCCGCATCTTTCAGATCGCCGATGTCAACATTGGCCTGCTCGTCATTCTCGGCATCACGTCCATCGGCGTGTATGGAATCGCACTCGCAGGCTGGTCCTCCAACAACAAATACTCGCTACTCGGGTCGCTGCGCTCGTCCGCACAGCTTGTAAGCTACGAGCTTGCCCTGGGGCTTTCGCTGGTGGGCGTAGTTCTGCGCGCTCAATCGCTGAACCTGCGCGAGATTGTCGAGAGCCAATCGAAACACGGGCTTATAAGCTGGAACATCTTCGGCGGATTCCAGTTCGTTGCGTTCTTTATCTACCTGATGGCAGCGTTCGCTGAGACCAACCGCTCTCCTTTCGATCTCCCGGAGGCCGAAAGCGAATTGACTGCGGGATACCACACCGAGTACAGCTCGATGAAGTTCGCCATGTTCTTCATGGCCGAGTACGCGAACATGATCACCGTCGGCTGCGTCGCCACCATGCTTTTCCTGGGAGGCTGGACGAGTCCCTTCGGCGACTTGCTGCCCACGCCGAACAGCATCGTTGTGCGGGCACTTCTTCCGGTCTTCTGGTTCGTCCTGAAGGTTTTCAGTTTTCTGTTTCTCTACGTGTGGGTGCGCGGCACATTGCCCCGCTTCCGCTATGACCAGTTAATGAGTTATGGATGGCGCTGGCTGATGCCGCTCGCCATCCTCAACATTGTGGGAACGAGCCTATGGCTCGCGTATCGATGAGCCGCCACGTAATCTGATCTGTTGTTTGTCGATTACCGAATTGCGCAACACGCTCATTTAGAATCGGAAGGGATTTCAAAGAGTGGGATATGGGCCTGCTCTATCGGTTCCTCCCTCAACTTTGCCGAAGCGGTTGCCGGCACATGCCGTAAGTGATGGAACGATGCACCTGATTCTGTTTATCGTCTTTGCCGCACTCTGCCTGACAGGAGCCGTGAATCTCCTGCTGCAGAAGCATCCCATCAACAGCGCTCTTTCGCTAATCGTGGTGATGACATCGCTGGCGGTGCTCTATCTACTGCTCGGCGCCGAATTCCTGGCGGCGGCACAAGTGATCGTGTACGCCGGCGCCATCATGGTGCTGTTCACGTTTGTGGTCATGCTTCTCAACGCCGGACGGGAGGAGCGTACTCTCGGAAGCAGGGCTGCGCGGACTGTGGGATTTCCGGCTGTGGTTGCGATCCTGGCAGTGATTGCAACCGCATTTCTCAAGTTGCAGGGATTTGGGGACGCCACTATCGAAGACCACATCACCAGCACAGCCGACCTCAGTACGGTACTCTTCACCAAACTGCTGCTTCCCTTTGAGGTCACGTCCGTGTTGATCCTGGTGGCGATCCTTGGCTCTGTCGCTCTGGCGCGCAAGGGGGATGGAGACGGGACGGAGCTGACGAAATGAATTCGCTACACATGGTCTCGCATGAAGTTCCGCTCGTCTGGTACCTGCTGCTGAGCGCCGTATTGTTCTGTCTCGGGGTCGTTGGATTTCTCATCAAGCGCAATCTGATCACGGTCTTCATGTCGATCGAATTGATGCTGAACGCCGTGAATCTTTCCTTCGTGACCTTCGCCCACCAATGGCACCAGGTGAAGGGTCAGATTTTTGTCTTCTTCGTGATGATGGTGGCCGCGGCTGAAGCGGCCGTCGGACTAGCCATCATTATTGCAGTGTTCCGCGCACGCGCCACGCTGGCGGTCGACCGGATCGACCTGATGAAACTATGAACGGACCCATGCTCTACTTGCCGTTGATTCCGCTTGTGCCTTTCGTTGGCTTCGTGCTCAACGGTTTGCTGGGCCGTCGCCTGCCCAAGGCCGTGGTCTCGGCGATTGCTCTAGTCGCACCACTGATTTCTTTCGTGATTGTCCTGCATGCCGCGCTTCTGGTCTGGTCCGGATCTCTGGCGCTGCCTGTGATCGAACAGAACGCCCCGGCGTGGATTTCGGTTGGCTCGATACACGTGGACTTCGGCTCCGTGCTTGATCAGCTCTCACTGGTAATGCTGCTGATCGTTACCGGGGTTGGATTCATCATCCACGTCTATTCCGTCGGCTACATGCACGCGGAAGAAGGTTACTGGCGCTACTTCGCCTACCTGAACCTCTTCCTTTTCTTCATGACGGTACTGGTGCAGGCCGGCAATGCGCTGATGATGTTCGTGGGCTGGGAGGGCGTCGGACTCGCATCCTACCTTCTCATCGGCTTCTGGTTTCAGAGGGATTCCGCTGCGAACGCAGGCAAGAAGGCTTTCATCGTCAACCGCATCGGGGACTTTGGCTTCTTGATCGGGCTGTTCCTGCTGCTCGCCAACTTCGGGACGCTCACCTTCACGGAAATCGCAGCCAGGCTCGATGCAAACCCGGCTGCCACCGGAGGCGTTCTCACTGCGATCGCGCTCTGCCTGTTCGTCGGAGCTACCGGCAAAAGCGCGCAACTTCCGCTGTACGTCTGGCTGCCCGATGCCATGGAGGGCCCGACTCCCGTCTCTGCGTTGATTCACGCGGCAACCATGGTCACGGCCGGCGTCTACATGGTTGCGCGAACCCATTTCATCTTTGATCGCTCCCCTCTCGCATTGAGTGTGGTTGCGATTGTTGGGGCAGCCACTGCGCTGTTCGCGGCAACGATCGGACTTGTCCAGACTGACATCAAGCGCGTGCTCGCCTACTCCACCGTGTCACAGCTTGGCTACATGTTTCTGGGCTGCGGTGTCGCGGCGTACTCGGCAGCTATCTTTCACCTGATGACGCATGCCTTCTTCAAGGCGCTTCTCTTCCTCGCGGCAGGGTCTGTGATCCATGCGCTTGGAGGAGAGCAGGATATGCGCAGGATGGGCGGGCTTCGCACAAAGATTCCGATCACGTTCTGGACCATGACGATGGCGGTCCTGGCAATCTCGGGATTCCCGTTCATGTCTGCGTTCTTCTCGAAAGACGCGATTCTGGCAGCCGCGTTTGCATCGGGCAGCCTAGGCAAGGTCCTCTGGTTTGTCGGGCTTGTGACCGCCACGCTCACCGCGTTCTACATGTTCCGCCTCTGGTATCTCACCTTTTTCGGTGACAGCCGCAATCACGGTGCACATCCCCATGAGAGCCCCTGGTCGATGCTGGGCCCACTGGTGATCCTCGCTGTGCTTTCGGTCGGCGGGGGCTGGATCGGGGCGCGCCGCTTCGGCGCATTCCTCTCGCCTTCAGTGGGGACGAGGGCGGAGGAATTAAGCGGAACGATTGAATATGTGATGATGGGGCTCGCCGTGGCGGCGGGATTCCTAGGCTGGTATATCGCTCACCGCATGTATCATCGTGCGCGAACCGCAGATGGGCTTGCCGCTTCAATGCCCGTCGGCCACAACCTGCTGGCGAACAAATATTACGTGGACGAGATCTACAGCGTCGCCATCGTCAAGCCGCTGCTGGCATTCTCGAAATACGTGCTCGAGTGGATCGTCGATGTCGCGATCCTCGGCGGGCTCGCATGGCTTCTGGCCGGTATCGCAAATCTCGGTGGTGCGATCCTGCAGCGCTGGCAATCCGGCAATCTGCGATCGTACGCAGCGTGGCTGGCGCTTGGCGCGGCAGTGCTGCTGGTATTTGTGCTGGCTCCTTACGTTTGGGGATCGTCGGCGATCGTCTTCAACTGGGCGGGGCACTAGGAGATTAGCGCATGGACAGCACGATACTCACGTTGATCCTCCTTGTGCCGCTCGCCGGCGCCCTCGTCGTGGCGTTACTACCCGACCGTGGCAAGCTCCCCGCATGGCTTGCGCTCATCACCACGCTGGCAACCTTCGTTTTGACCTGGCATCTACCGGCACACTTCAACTCAAGCCAGTCCGGCTTCCAGTTCGTTGTGAACAGACAATGGATTGAGAGCCCTGCGATTTACTACCACATTGGAGTCGACGGCCTGAGTCTGTGGCTTGTGGTTCTCGTCGGCCTGCTTGGGCCTGTCGGGGTTCTGGCCAGCTGGAATTCGATCACGCGCCGCCGCAAGGTTTTCTATTCGCTGTTCCTCGTTCAGCAGACGGCGATGTACGGCGTCTTCATCTCGCTGGACCTGATGGTCTACTACGGCTTCTGGGAACTCTCGCTTGTACCCATGGCAATCCTAATCGCGATGTATGGCCGCAAGGATGGCCAGAAGGCCGCGATGAAGTTCTTCCTGTTTACCTTCATCCCATCGGCGCCACTGCTGGTGGCAATTCTTTATCTTTACGCGCGCACCGGAACCTTTAACTTCAGCGAACTCCGTATTCTAGTTGCCGCCGGATCTGTTCCAACCGATGCAGCGTTCTGGGTCGCGCTGGCCTTCCTCTTCGCTTTCGCGGTCAAGGTTCCCGTATTTCCGCTGCACGGCTGGCTGGCTGACACCTTCGGCGAAGCACCAGTGGCCATGGCCATGGTGGTTGCCGGGAAGCTAGGCCTCTACTCGATGCTGCGCTTCCACATCGGCCTCTTCCCTGTTCAGGCACACGCCATCGCGCCACTTCTCATTGCGCTCGCCGTGATCGGCATTCTCTACGGGGCATGCCTCGCGCTCGTTCAACGCGACTTCTGGCGCTTCCTCGCGTTCGCGGCCCTGAGCCATCTCAGCCTCATCACCCTCGGCATTTACGGATTTACCTTCACCGGCTGGAGCGGCGCGGCATTTCAGATCCTCAACAACGAACTCATCGATGCCGCGCTCTTTGTCCTGTTTGGCGCTCTGGAAATTCGCTACGCCACCAGCGAGATCGCTGCATACGGTGGCATGGCCAACAGGACTCCCCGCCTGGCAACAATCTTCGTCGTTGTCTCTCTCGCCATGATCGGATTGCCGCTCTTGAATGGTTTTGTCGGTGAGTTTCTGATTCTTTCCAGCACGTTTGCGGGCGTCAACCACGGATGGGCAACGGTCGCGACTCTCGGAGTGATTCTGAGCGCCGCATACATGCTGTGGCTCGTCCAGCGCGTCTTCTATGGCCAGGAGAGCAGAATGGCGGCGGCTGAGCCGCCAAACGACCTCCACCTGGGCGAGCAGCTCGTCCTCTGGCCTCTGGCGGTGCTCATGCTGATCATGGGTGTCTCGCCGAACCTATGGCTTCAAAGCATCGAGACAGCGCCTAAACCGCTGGTGCTTCAGCAGGCTCGCGCGGCGAGTTCGATCGCCCAGCCTGATGCTGTTCCAGTCGTGAGCGCCGGGGAGGTTCAGCGGTGAATACTGTCCTCGACATGTACCGCATACTTCCCGAGGTGATTCTTACCATTACCGGCGTGCTGGTAATGCTCGTCGACGCATCCCTTGCCCCATTCCGCTCCCGCAGACCTCTTGGCTGGGTTGCGGCCTCCGGAACAACCGCTGCCTATGCTGCCAGTATCTGGCAGCTCTCCCTGCCGGTTGGGACAGGTTTTTCCGGCACGGTTGAAACCAGCCCCTTTACGGTTTTCTTTCACGTTCTGATCTGCGGCATCGTGATCGTCACTCTACTGCTGTCGCTCGACACCCTGCCTGAAGACAGCCACCACCAGGGCGAATACTACGCACTCATGGTCTTCGGCGCGGTCGGCATGTGCCTGCTTACCAGCGCTGTGGAACTGCTGGTGGTCTTCATCGGGCTCGAGATCTCATCCATCTCCACCTACATCCTGGCCGGGTATCGCAAGCAAACCGGCAAAGGGCCGGAAGCCGCAATCAAGTATTTTCTGCTGGGCTCGTTTGCCACTGCATTCCTGCTCTACGGTATTGCGCTGGTCTTTGGCGCCACCGGCACGACGCAGGTCTACGAGATCGCCCGGAACGTGTCCTCGGCCCCGAACCAGGTGCTCGTAAACGCGGCGCTTGGCATGATGCTCGTTGGCATCCTTTTCAAGGTATCCGCCGCCCCGTTTCACATCTGGACGCCAGATGTTTACGAGGGCGCACCTTCGCCTGTTGTGGCGCTGATGTCGACCGCGCCCAAAGCGGCCGCATTCGCATTCCTGCTTCGCATCGTCTACGAGATGTTCCCCACTTTGCGCAGCGTATGGGCCCCCGTACTCTGGATCGTCGCGGTGCTCTCCATGACGGTTGGTAACCTCGCCGCCTTGCGCCAGCAGAACGTGAAGCGCATGCTGGCCTACTCGGCCATCGCTCATGCCGGATATCTTCTCGCCGCGTTCGCAGGTTTCGGTTCCACCGGTATCTCCGCAGCCAGCTTCTACATTGCAGCCTATGCAGCCATGAATGTCGGTATCTTCGCCGTGATCACCATTGCAGGCGGCTACGGAGACGAACGACCGCTAGTGCAGGACTACAAGGGACTGCTCCATCGCTCTCCCCTTCTCGGCAGCCTGCTGATCTTCTTCCTGGTTTCACTGATTGGCATTCCCTTCACCGGCGGATTTTTCGGGAAGTTCTACTCGTTCTCGGCCGCAGTCGGCGGAGGCGCCGTCATCCTGGCCATCATCGGCTTGATGAACTCCGGACTCGCCGCCGCCTACTATCTGCGTTTCGCTCTTGCCGCGGCGCAGCGTTCTGCTGAGGACGAAGAAGCAAGCCGCATGCCCTCGATGCAAGTCGGAATCGCCGTGGGAGCCGCGCTGCTTCTTGCAACTGCAGCAACACTGGCCCTGGGCATCGTCCCTGGGGGCACCCTCCGTGCGACAGAGGCCGGTGCACACACCTTGCAGGCCCCTCCGGCCGCTTCAGTAGTTCCGGCCGACATCACAGCGACGCGCGCAAACCAGTAGACGTCTCCCTTGATTGACCTGGCATTGAGCAGGTTTTCATAGAAGCGGACAGTCGGTCGATTTACCCACCGCTTGTCGTCGTGATTCATACGCTGTCACAGGGTCGATCTTTGCTGCTTTGACTGGCGAGAGATTCCGGCGCCGGCAAAAGAGATACGCGAAAACCGGCAGCACAAAGCTCTCTTAGCTACAAGACAGGTCTGCGCACTGCGAAATTCGTTAGCAAGGTACTGGACCTGATGCAAACGATGGGGAGGCCGAAGCGCTTCGATCACTCCCATTTCGCGATTCTTACGGCAATTCCCGAGTTGCTATAGCCGTTCTGGGGCTCGCGCAGGGTCGCCGCTCCCTGAGGGGCGCGTCGACTCCGAGTGCCCTGACTTCGGGATACAGCTACTCAGGAATTGCGATAGTGAGTCCTCAAATATGAAAGGTCAAGACTCATCGGTTCCTTTCAATCCAAGCTACGCCTATCTGGAACCTCGATACCATTCCACGGTCTGTCGTAGTCCCTCGCGAAAATCGACGACAGGCTTGTAGCCCAGTAACTCACCGGCCAATCGAATATCCGCAAGAGAATCGCGGATGTCTCCTGATCGTGGCTCTCCGTAGGACGGCTCCCCCCGGTAGCCAATCAGATCGCGAAGGATTCTGAAGGTCTCGTTGAGAGTAATGCGCGAGCCCGTAGCCATGTTCATCATCCGTCCCGACACCTTCTCAGCGGGCGCAGCTGCTGCCAGAAGATTGCCGTGAACCACGTTGTCGATGTATGTGAAGTCACGGCTTTGCTCCCCATCACCATAGATTGCCGGTTGCTCTCCGGCCAGCATGCGTCTGCAGAAGATGGCAAGGACGCCGGAATAATGCGACATTGGATCCTGGAACGGTCCGAACACGTTGAAGTAACGCAGCACAACAGTCTCGAGCCCGTACACGCGAGCGAACGACTGCATGTAGTGCTCTCCGGCCAGCTTTGCCACGGCATAAGGGGAGATGGGTTTCGGTGCCATCGACTCATCTTTTGGCAGCGCTGGAGTATCGCCATACACTGACGATGATCCCGCGTACACCACGCGTCTCACGCCGGCTTCACGGGCCGCCACCAGCAGGTTCAACGTTGCAGTGACACAATGCAGATTTGTGCTGGCGGGATCGGCCACTGACCGCGGCACAGACGCCAATGCCGCTTCGTGGAAGGCGATCTCTATCCCCTCACATGCCCGCGCGCAGTCCGCCGCATTCGTCAGGTCCCCCTCGATGAACTCCATGGCCTCAAGACCGACAAGGTTGCTGCGCTTGCCGGCGATGAAATTGTCAATCCCTCGGACAGTTTCTCCGCGGCTTAGGAGCGCTGCGGCAATCGATCGACCAATGAAACCCGCTGCACCCGTTACAAGAAATTTCGCCAACTTGCTCCCCCGTATTCATTGTGTTTCAAGGAGAAATAGTATTCGACCGAGGCATACTACTCAAAACGGAGCAGATTTTCCTGTTCTTTCCTCCAGACGATCAGCTACACTCGCGTCTCAATCAAAGAAATCCCCACGAGGCCGAAGCCGTGAACGAATGGAAGCTCGTACAGAAGGATCCTTCCGAGGGACTCGCGCGCCTGCACTTTTTTTCTATCAAGAAGAAACATGCCGCCGGTGAAATCGAGGCTCGCATCACCGTTAAAGAATTCGTTACCGCAAAAACCACCGACATGCTGTTCTATGCGTCCGCGGACATTGAACTCAATCAGAAGGCTTTGAGATTCCAGCCATGTGGCTGGAGTGACACTCTCGCCGGGGCCCTGGGCGAATGTCTCCGCAATCTCCGCAAATTCGACTACGAAACGGCTGAGGATCCGTCTGCGTTACCATCAGATTGCGGACGTTAGTACGTTCGTTGTTTTTGCGGAGCGGAGCTGGCAGTGTTCACGCCGAGACCGATCGGATTCATTCGCAGTCCATTTACCGACACCAAGTCGATCCCCAAAGGCCTTGGCGTCCGGCATGATGAAGAGGGCGAACTCGAAATCCTCCCAGAGTTCGAGGCGGGCCTTGCGGATGTCGAGGGCTTCTCGCACCTTTTCGTTATTTGGGCCTTTGATCGCTCTGAGGGCTACGAGCTCTTTGGCAAATCGCCGACCGACGACCGCCCCCATGGCGTCTTTGCCACACGCTCACCGCGTCGTCCCAATCCCATCGCTCTTACGGTGGTAGAGCTTCTCGGCCGCGAGGGCGGGAAACTGCGTGTGCGCGGCGTCGACATGCTCGATGGAACCCCCATCCTCGACATCAAACCCTACATGTCCAGCATTCCCGCAGAG
>Ga0335077_10010969_pt1 | contig 11326 bp, 9 predicted proteins | sample Lox_Sample_31_FD_207151 | JGI IMG/M metagenome (GOLD analysis project Ga0335077, IMG submission 207151) | Soil microbial communities from Loxahatchee National Wildlife Refuge, Florida, United States - Lox_Sample_3.1 | ecosystem: Environmental > Terrestrial > Soil > Wetlands | place: USA: Florida...
ATAGACGCCGGCCGTAATCTTCGGGTCGGTGTGCCGGAGCATCTTCTGGACGACCTCCAGCGGCACGCCCGACATGAGGAAGAGGCTTCCTGCAGTGTGACGCAGGTGGTGGAAGGTGATCCGGCGGACGACGGGTTTCGGCCAGAGCCGGACCCGGTGCTCGGGACACCACCGCTCGGCGTTGTCGTCCGCCCGCTCCTTGTAGCGGCAGCCCTTCGAGCGGCAGACGTGCAGGTAGCCTTCGACGATTCCGGCCCTCGCCATCGCGTGGCGGAGGACCTCGGCGAACTTGAAGTCATCCCGCAGCATCCCTCCCCCGGGTGCGGGAAAGACGAGATCGGAGGACGACCTCGTGATCGCCTCGCGGAGAACGGGTTCGAGGTCGGGGTGGATGGGGATGGGCTTCTCGTGGCCGCCCTTGGTCGTGTCCCGCATGCCCGAGCGCCGGACCCAGATCGCCTTGAGTGACCAGTCGATGTCAGTCTTCTGGAGCGCGCGCAGCTCGCCCTTTCGCAGCCCCGTGTATAGGGACGTCACGAACAGGTTGAAGTGCTGTGGTGGGATCTGGGCGATCACCGGGCCGACCTCCTCGAAACGGAGGAAGTCCGCGAGCCGCTTCGAGCCGCGCCGCTTCTTGGTGCCGGTGACCGGGTTCTTGCCGTACCAGCGTTCCCGAGCGATGGCCGCGCTGAACCCCCGCGAAAGGAACCCGCGGATGTGGTTCACCGTCTGGGCCGAGAGCCCCTCTTTCGCCTTCTCGTCGAGGAAGGTCTCGACGCGACCCTTCGACAGGTTCGCGAGGCGCACCTCCGCGATCGCGCCCTCGAGGAGATGGCGCTTGATGGTGGAAGCGTTCTTCGGGTGCGAAGTGGTCCCCTCGGAGAAGGTCTTCATCCACCAGGTCATGAGCTCGCGGACCGTCCCGCCTCCGTCCGCCCCTCCCACCTGCTCGAGCCCCATCCGCTGGCGCCAGGCCCTCTGTTCGAGCTCGGCGGCGATCCGCTTCGCTTCGCCCTTGGTTCGTGCCCGGGTGGGCGTGCTCCTCCAGATTTCGTCGCGATCCTTCCAGCGTGCCCAGAAACGGCCGGGACGCTTCTCGTAGGCAGAGGCCATCGTCCCCTCCGTCAGCGCGGTCCACTTCGTCCATCTCTGGCGCGTTGCAGGGCCCACGCGCGGATGGTCGCCGGATCGTAACGGACGAGGCGTCTCCCCGGGAGGGATACACAGGGAAGCACGCTCAGGGCGCGCTGCTTCTCGACCCACCGGAGGCTCACGCGCAGGAAATCGGCCACGTCCTGCGAAGTCCACAGCGCATCAGCGCGCAGGGCCTTCGCCCGGGAACGAGCCTCGACGAGTTCGCTCTGCTTCACGGGAACCCTCGTGGGTTGAAGCGGCGCAGGCCCCGGCTGACGTCCTGCGCAAGGCGGACGACCTCCTTCGGCCGCTTCCGCTTCCGGCTCCCATTTGAACGCGCTCTGCTCCACATCCCTCGCCGCCATACCACCCCCTGCGCCCACCGATTCATAACACCATGGCGGACAATCATATGCCCATTCACGCTGCCCGATCAACTTCGCCGATAGGGCCTAGACGGGTCCGTCCGCGCCCTCAGCTCGGCACTCCATACTGATACTGCTCGGGCAGCTTGATCCTGCGGAGCGCTGCGCGCGTCTCCTTGGCCACCTCGGGCGACTCGGCCTGGATGCCCTGATAGCAGCTCTGCAGCCGACCGATGTACGCGAGCGTCGACCCGACGCAGAACAAGGTCTCGCTGACCTTCACGTGCTCCGCAGCGAGGGACATGAGCTCGGCCACGGTGATGCGCATCGAGATCGACACCCGGACTTCAGTGACCGTTTCGCCGCGGCGGTAGGGGAGGTACGGCCACGGCTCCTCGCGGGGCCGCGGCCTGTGGGCGCTGTAGCGCACCCCGAGCCGGAAGGCCTCGAAGAGCACAGCCTCCTGCATGAGCTGTCCCCGCTCCAAGCCACCCAGCGCATCGCACGCTCGGTTGAAGACCGAGTTCTCCATCTGGAGGAGCCGGATCGTCTTCACGATGTATGAGGTGTTGAGCGGCACTTATCCCCTCCGATCGAGGTCGAGCGCGGCATGCTTGGCGTGCTCGCGGGCGATCGCCCCGGGTAGTCGGGTGAGGTCGTCCGTGTAGACCCGGGCGTCGCGCTCGGCTCGACTGATCGCCACATAGTAGACCTCCTGGGAGGTGGTTCGGCTCCGCGTGGAGGCGTCGACGAGGACGTGTTCGGCAGTCATACCCTGGCTACCGTGGACCGTCGTGGCATAGGCATGGTCCAGGTGCATGGGCCGGTCCGCGGGAAGCTCCACTGCCCTTCGCCCGTCCGTGAGGGTGACGGAGCCAGGACCGACGCGGGCGACGGTGACCCGGTCGCCGTTGGCGAGGTCGAGGGCGGCGTCGTTCCTGGTGATCCGCACCCGATCCCCTCTGGCCAGCTCGGCGCGCTCGGGCTCGTAGACCGATAGCTTGCGGCAGCTCATGGGGCTGACCTCCACCACTTTCCCCGTCTCGCTCCGGACGGTGAGCCGGTTCCCAGGCCCGTTCTCGAGGATCTCGTACAGCACGCCGCGCTCGAGGCCGAACTTCGGGTAGTCCCGCTCGGGCTGGATGACCTGCTGCACGGAGTAGTTCTTCGAAAAGAGCCGCGCGGCCTGGGTGGTGTCCCGGCGCACCAGCACCGTGAACTTCCTTCCATGGCCGGCGAGTCCTAGGCCCTCCCGGACGACCTGGTTGATCTCACGCCTAGCCTCGTTGGTGCCGGCGACCACCAGCGTTCGGGCCCGGTCGGCCTCGGGAAGCCGGGCATAGTCGGTCGCGATCGCACGCCGCCTCTCATGATCGTCCCTGATCTCTCGCACGTCCCGGACGAGCGAGAGCGAGGCTTCTGTCTCGCCGCGTGCCGCGAGCGCCACCGCCTGGCGGAGCGAAGGGTCCTTCTGTCTCTGGATCTCGTCCATGACGGCGGTCGCCATTCCGGACGACTGGAGTTGCTCGAAGGGACGCCCTGCTTCGATCGCCTTCGTCTGCCGTGTGTCACCCACAAGGACGACCCGCGCGCCCCGCTCCTCGGCGAGCTGGAGCGCCTGCTCCATCTGGCGGGCTGGTACCGTGCCGGCCTCGTCGATGACGAGAACCGTCCGCGCGTCTAGGCGCTTCTCCCGCGCCGCGAGGAAGGAGGCGAGCGTCCGCGACTCGACGCCGAGCTGCCTGAGCGTCCGGGCCTGCGCCGCGTAGGGGGCGAGCGCCACGACGGCGTACCCGTGCTCCTCTGCAAGCGCCTTCGCCTGGCGGAGCATGTGGCTCTTGCCCGTTCCCGCGTAGCCCTGCACGCCGAGGACCCGATTCTGGCACGTCGCGATGAGCTCGACCGCGGCGCGCTGCCCTTCGCCAAGCCGCGTGGAGGCGAGCATGGCGCGGACCTCCTCCGGGGTCGAGATGGGCGCCATGGTCCCCCGGCCCTCGCGTTCGCCCCGCAGGATCGAGCGTTCGCGCTCGAGTGCGGTCTGCGTCGTGTATCGGCGCTCCGCGAGGACGAGCCGGCCTTCTTGGATCTCTTGGTCGACTCTGGTCCGCGCTTGCACACGTTCGCTGCCGTTCGCTACGTGTGCCTCGATCCAGGCGCCCCGTGAGAGGGCCGGACCGTTGGCAGGGCCGTCGGCCGGCCGGTACAGCGGGCGCTCCGGGATGAGGTATCCGCTCTTGCCGAGTCGCTCGAGCTCACGGTGAACATCCGTGACGTTCGCGCTCCCCATCGCATGCTTCAGCGCGACGTCGAGAAGCTCGCGCTCGTCGATGATGGCCTGGCGCTCCGTCAGGTGAGCGAGCGCGAACCTGACCCCTCGCTTCGCTCCCAGGGCTGCGGCCTGGCCGTCGAGAGCATCGGCCCGTTCGTGGTTCGCGCCCGGACCGGGTGTTCGTGGTCGCCTGTCGAAATCGATTCCGAGGTCGTGGGCTCGCTCCCGCCATTCGGCGAGTAGCGCAACCCGATCGGACGACACCTTCCCCGGGCGCGTCGCGAGCTTGACGCGTTGCTTCTGGGCGGCGGTGGCGGTCTGAGGCGTGAGCCCCTCCTCCGCCATTCGCCGTCCGATCTGGGCCGCCCGCCGGCTGAAGGCCGCGAGCTGGCTCCGGGTCATGTGGACGAGCTCGAACATCCCTTCGCGTTCGTGCCGGAGCGAGTACCCAAGCTTCTGGACCTCCGCGGCGAGCTCTGCCCGGTAGACGGCTCCCAGGTACTTTGTCGCCTTCACGATCTCGTCGTTCCGCAATGCCCGCCACGCGCCATCCCCCCGCCGGGTAAGGTTCAGCACCAGAGCGTGGGTGTGGAGCTGCGGGTCCCTCTCCCGGCTCGTCTCGTGCCTGAACTTCGCGACGACGAGGTTCCTCGTGTTCTCGACATGGCTCTGGCTCCTGACCTTCTTGCGGGCCTGTGCACGCTCCTCGGTTACGGCGATGGCGCGTGTCACTGCCCTGTCGTGCGCCTCAACGAGGCGCGAGTCGCCGCCGATGAGCGCCTGGAGCGAGACGCTCTTGGGAGCCGAGAACGTCAGGTCGATGCCGATCCGGCTGTGCGCGTCCTGCCTCGTCGCGTTGCGGCTGGCGAACCCGTCCGAGGTCACATGCCCGGCAAGGAGTTCCCGGAAGCGACTACTGCCGACCTCCCCCTTGAGGCCCAGCTCCTCGGCCCCCTTTCCTTGCCACGCAGAGGCTTCGCCCTCGCCAGCGTAGTAATCGTCGGCGCCGTCCTCGTAGTAGCCCGCCGCGCGGCCCACGTCTTGGCGGGTCAGGACCTTGTGGCTGAGCACGCTCACCTCAGGGCTACGGGCTCGAGGCCTTGCCGTTCTACCTCTGCCCGCGCGATCCCGGCCCTCTGCGGTCCAGCCATTTGCCGGAGGATGAGCAGCATCTCGAGAACCGCGGCCTGGGAGGTCGACGGAGCCGGGTTCTCCCTCTTGTCCCCCACCCCTCGCTCAAGCGACGCCCGAAGCTCCGCGAGGGCAGTCGCCACCTGCTCGTGCTCCTCCAGTAGCTGGCGGAGGTACGCCCCCAGCGGAAGGCCGCGGGCCTGGGCAGCCGCAGAGTGGCGAGTCCAGACCTCCCGCTCGAACCTGATTCCGACGGCGACGGTCGTCATGGATCGAGCCCCCCAACCGGTGCACCGCTGCGTCGGATGATAGTATGCCGTCGGGTCTGCGGCAACTCCTTCGCCTTGCTGCGGCCAGCGTGCACGATGCGTTTACAGCCGACCCGAGGAAGCGCCGGAGGTTGCGCCTCGTCTGTTATCGCTGCGTGCACGGCGTCGGAAGCCCTTCCGCCGAAAACCACGGGCTTCACGCACGGTTATGAGCGCACGGGAGGTGCGTATGGTCTGTGAACGATTAAGGATGTCGAACCAGGGATCAGTGCGGGCCCGACCCACCACCGAGGCGCGCCCTTGAGGGTGTCTGTACTCATGTAGCGAGCTCAGTCGCGCCCGAACGAGCGCAGCGCCACGACCTGCGGCCCAACCACGGGAGACGGCGCAACCCATACGCAGGATGGGGACAAGGACGAGACAGCGAGGGGACAGAGATGATGCCTCTCCCCGCATGATCGCCGCCTGGGCGACGGCACGTCGGAGAATCTCCTCGATGTCCTGGCACCCTTCGTTGGCTGTGGGGGCGCCGTCAGCAACATAGCAGCAAGCGGAACCGAGTTCCGGCTGCGGCACTGGATGGCGCTCTCGCGGAGGCTCGCCGTCGAGGTGACGCTCCAGGACGGCCGGCTCTTCACAAAGGCCTCGGTGGATCCCGGCCGGCGGTTCGAGCTCGTCCCCATCGGCCCCGACCGCCTCCTCATCCGCCACATGGGCTCGGACCTGCGCTTCGAGCAGCAGGACGGTCAGGGGCGGGTGAGCGGGGCCACCTGGACCTTCATCCCCCAGGGGACGCCGGAGCGCACCCGCCGATCCCAGGCAAGCAGTTCCGGGTGCACGCGCTGATCGTGCCCGTCGATGCCGGGCACACGCGGCTGATCCTGGTCGGGAGCCGCGACTTGCGCGCGCTGGCGGGTGCTCGACCCCGTCTTCAACCTGACCAATGCGGTAATCGCGCGCCAGGACCGGGCTGTCGTGCCACGGACCGGGTCACGCTCCAGTTCCGGAGGTACTACCTCCAGGAGCTGAGGGGGTCCGGTGCACCCGATGGCCAAGGCGGTTGATAGGTGCCGACGCCCCACGTCGCCGCAGCAGCATCTCCGCCGGGCCGGGGTCATCGGTCAGTACCCGCGGGGTCTCGCCCCCGTCGCATCGGTCGCGCTACGGTACCAAGCAGGCGCAGCGTCCCAACCGGCGTCGTCTCCGGCGGAGGTGAAGACTGTGACCGCACCATCCGCGAGCGTGCCCGAGGCCGCAGCGAGCCGGCCCGGTGCTGGACGCGCCGGAACCGCGGAATGGAGGGAACAGCAATGATTGCGCTGGCCATCGTCGCGTTCCACGCGCTGGGGATCGTCTCGTCCATCCACGCGATCATGACCGCGCGCACGGAGCAGGGCACCATCGCCTGGGCGGTGTCACTGAACACGATCCCATACGTGGCCGTGCCGGCCTACTGGGTCCTGGGACGGAGCCGGTTTCAGGGCTACGTGAGCGCTCGCCGGCAGCACCTGGAGGAGATCGCCGGCGTCTCGAAGGAGGCGGTGGCGGCGGTCGCTCCCTTCAGGATCTCGGAGTCAGAGGTCGCTCCTGCCGTCCGGGCCGCCCAGCAGCTGGCCGGGATTCCGTATCTCCGGGGGAACGCCGTGGAGCTCCTGGTGAACGGGGACGCCACCTTCAAGAGCATCCTCCAGGGCATCGACGCCGCCCGGGAGTACGTCCTGGTCGAGTTCTACATCGTCCACGACGACGGGATCGGCCGGGAGCTCAAGGCCCACCTCATCGAGCGGGCCAAGGCCGGGATCAGGGTGCGCTTCCTGTACGACGAGGTCGGCAGCCACGACCTCCCGCGTGCCTACGTGGACGAACTCCGCGCCGCGGGGGCCGAGGTCCACGAGTTCCACACGCAGAAGGGCCGCCGCAACCGCTTCCAGCTCAACTTCCGGAATCACCGCAAGATCGTAGTGGTCGACGGCAAGGTCGCGTGGGTCGGCGGCCACAACGTCGGCGACGAGTACCTCTCCGCGACCCCAAGGTCGGGCCCTGGCGGGATACCCACGTCCGGATCGAAGGCCCGGCCGCGCTGGGTGCGCAGCTCGCGTTCGCGGAGGACTGGCACTGGGCGGCCGGCAGCCCTCCCGCGGTCCGCTGGGATCCGGTCCCCTCGAACGCCGGGGACGCCCCCGTGCTCATCGTGCACTCGGGCCCGGCGGATGCGCTCGAGACCGCAAATCTCATGTACATCCACGCCATCAACTCGGCGCAGGTGCGGATCTGGATCGCAAGCCCTTACTTCGTGCCCGACAAGCCGGTTATCGACGCCCTGCAGCTCGCGGGACTCCGCGGGGTCGACGTCCGCATCCTCATTCCCGACAAGCCCGACAGCCTGCTGGTGGGGCTGGCGGCCTACTCGTACCTCGACGATGCCGGCCTCACCGGCGTTAAGTTCCACCGGTACGGGGCAGGCTTCCTGCACGAGAAGGTCATGCTCATCGACCACTCGGTCGCCACCGTGGGCACGGCCAACTTCGACAACCGCTCCTTCCGGCTGAACTTCGAGATCACGGCGGCCATCTCGGACGCCGCCTTCGCGGCGGAGGTCGAGCGCATGTTCGAGGCCGACTTCGCGCGATCGAGGGTCATGGAGCTCGGCGAGTACGACCACAAGCCGTGGTGGTTCCGATTCGGCGCCCGCCTCGCACGCTTGACAGCACCGGTACAGTAGTGCGGGCGCGTCACTTCGCCCGCTCGATGACCGCGGCGACCTTCCCGGCGCGGATCGCGCGCTTGAGCGCGGCGTGGTCCTTCTCGTTCTGATCGGCGTAGGCGATCGAGAAGGCAGCGAGGGCCTCGTCGAACGCGTCGCCATTCCCCAGGTACCCGCTGATCAGCGCTGCGTCCCCGGAGCGCGCATGGGAGAGCGCCAGGGTGTGGCCACAGCTCCGCGCGAAGATGCTCATCTCGGGCGCGCCGAACGCCTCGACCGCGAACTTGATCTTCACGTCCCTGAGCTGCCGTACATACACGTGGCGTCCGCGCCTCCCCTCGGTCCAGCCGAGGAAGATGTCGCTGGCGGGCTGCATCAGCCAGTGACCGGCCACGACCCGCTGCCCATGGTTCGGGAAAACGCTCTTCCCAGCATAGCCCTCCAGGACCGAGGCGCGCGCCTCCTTCACCTGGAGGAGGAGGGAATCCCCGTCACCCGACATCAGCAGCAGCACCCAGCACGAGGTGCCGACGCTCCCGACGCCGACGACCTTGATCGCGGCGTCGACGATCTTGAAACGGTCGAGCAGCTTGCGATGGGCGGGCGCCAGCGTCCGGCGGTACTTCTCGAAGGCGGTCGTCACTTCCGGGTGGACGTCGCCGGCGACGTGGTCCTTCCAGTGATAGATGGCCGGGCGGTTGTCCTTGATGACGGGCGATCCGCTCGATGTGTCCGTGAGCTTCGGGAAGAGGCCCTCGGAGGTACTGGTCGCCCGCGCGCTGGCGAGGCGCTTCAAGGCGCGACGCCGGATGCCGGCGTCCTCGACCTCGGCGATCAGGCTCTCGAGGTCGACGGTCGCGTAAAACATGTCCACTGCCTTCATCGCGGCGAACTCGGCCATGTGCTCCCGGTACGACCGGACGCAGCCGCGGACCGCGTCCTCGCCGACGGAGTCGCCGAGCCCGATGTCGCGGCAGGCGATGACGACGCTGGCCGCGAGCCGCTTGACGTCCCACTCCCAAGGGGCCGGGAGCGTCTCGTCGAGGTCGTTGATGGCGAAGATGACCTTTCGCTCCGGGGTGGCGAGGCCCCGGAAGTTGACGAGGTGGGAGTCGCCGCCGCATTGCACCCGGACGCCGGTTGCGGGCGTGGCCGCCAGGTCCACCGCCATCGCCAGGGCCGAGCCCCGGTAGAACGCGAAGGGAGACTGGACCATGCGTCCATGGCGAAGCGGGAGGAGCTCGGGGTATCGCCCCCTGTCGGCCTCCAGCACGAGGCGGACCGGGTCCGGCCGGCCGGCGGGCGACGTCCACCTCGCGTGCGAGCTGCGCGGGCAAACCTGCCGCATGTGCTTGCCCCTGGCAAGCCGCTCGGCCCGCGACGAGCCGAACGACGGGGCGGCGGCGGCACCGCCCGAGTGAGCTTGTCCTGCGACTTCGCCGGTCCTGGCCCGCGTCGTCTGCATGGCAACTCCTCGGGTGCTCAACCAACCTTGATGGCCCGCACCTCGGCGGCGCGCTCGTCGACCGGCACGACCGGGAGCTTCCCCTCCCCCGTCACCGGCAGCTTGCGCAGGTGGTCCATGATGGCCTGCCACTCCTTGATCTCGCGGGTGGCCTCCTGGCCGGAGACGGTCGCGACGCTGCTCCGGTCGAGCGCGCCGTCGGGAGGCAGGAAATACGGCGTCTGAGGCCCGCGGGGCGAATCGAGCGCCTCGACCCTCGACGCGAGCTGCTTCCCCTCCTTGTTCTTGGGGACGAGCGGCAAGAGCCCCTTGGAGTATTTGGGGATGGCCACCACGACCAGGCCCAGGTAGAGGGGGCAGGTGAGGCTGTAGAGCTGCCCGTCCTGACCGGCGAGGTCGATGGCGCGGTAGCCGCGGTCGAGGTCGCCGAGTTCGATGGCCGTGACGGCGTCGAACCTCGGGCGCGCGGGGTCGTAGCGGAAGCGGAGGCCGGACGCGCGTGGGAACATCTCGCCGGGGTGAGCCGGGTTGTCCACCAGGAAGAACTCCAGGAGGTGCTTCAGCTCCTCGCCGGTGAACCAGGCGGTCACGAGCGCGCTCCCGGCCGTCTCGTCCACCACCCCGGCGCCGAGCGGCGCCACTGCGAAGACGTCGTACACCGTCTGCACGCCGGACTTCCCACGCCGCAGGGCGCCGCGCATCATCCCGTTGACGGTGAAGCCGACGTCCGCGCCGGTGGCGGCCCGGAAGGCGTCGGTGACGAGGTTGGCGAGGACGGTGCTCGCGCCGATGTCGGCGAAGGTGTTGAGGACGTCCTGCGGCACGATGGCGAGCGGCTGATCGACCGCGTATCCGCGCGAGGCGAACACGGTGGCGGTGACTTTCTTCTTGAGCTGCTCGATCTCGTCAAAGACGACCTTGTCGCCGGCGACGGTGTCGTCGAGGGGATGGAGCCGATAGGACGCGACCGAGACCTTCCCGCCCTCCAGGGTGAGCACCAGCTCTCCCAGGTTGGCACTCTCCTTACCGGTCTGGACCACCGGCTTGCGACCGTCGACCAGGATAGGCTCGGGGAGCTCGGTGTGGCTGTGGCCGCCGATTACCACGTCGATGCCCGGTACCTCCCGCGCCAGCCGGACGTCGTCGCCGTCCCTGTACCGCCCGTCGGGCCCTTTCACCACGCCGCCGTGGCTCAGGCAGATCACTACGTCCACCCTCTCCTGCTCGCGCAGGACGCGGACCTCCTCCCGGGTGGTCTCGATGGCGTCGGTGAACTTCGTTCCGCCGGTGTAGTGGCTGGCCTCGGTGCCGAGGACGCCGACGAGGCCGAAGCGCAGGCCGCCTCGCTCGACGACGGCGTGCCGCCGGAGCACGCCCTCCCGGGCAAGCTGCTGCAGCCCGGCCAGCCTGGGATCGCCGGCGGCGAGATCGGTGTTGCTGGGGAGGATGGTCGGGATCCGGCCCGCCTTGGCCGCCGCGCCGATGGACCGGGCCAGCCCGTCCGGCCCGAGGTCGAACTCGTGGTTGCCGAAGGTAGTGGCGTCAAACCTCATGCGCGCGAGCAGCCGCAGCTCGCCGCCGGTCTCCCGGGTGGCCGCGCCGAAGGCGGTCCCCATGCTGTAGTCGCCGGCGTCGAGCGTCAGCACCGGCCCCTGGGCCCGGCGCGCCCTGCGCCGCCGGGCGATGAGGCCGGCGAGCCGCGCCCACCCGCCGCGAGTCGCGTCGTCGTTGAGCGTGAACGGCGTGTAGTCGCTGGACGGCCCCATCCCGATGAGGCTGGAGTGCAGGTCGTTCGTGTGGAGGATGGTGAAGATCCGCTTGCCGCCAGAAAAGGCGGCCAGGGCGTCGGGAGCGAGCAGCGCAACACTGGCGACGGCGGTGGCCTTCAGCAAGTCGCGCCGGGAAAAGGGTCTTTCGTGGTCGTTCTCCATGGTCCGTCCTCCTGACTCTCGACCCCGCAAAGGCGGGCAGCACTCCGGTTCCACGGGT
>Ga0335077_10010971_pt1 | contig 11326 bp, 9 predicted proteins | sample Lox_Sample_31_FD_207151 | JGI IMG/M metagenome (GOLD analysis project Ga0335077, IMG submission 207151) | Soil microbial communities from Loxahatchee National Wildlife Refuge, Florida, United States - Lox_Sample_3.1 | ecosystem: Environmental > Terrestrial > Soil > Wetlands | place: USA: Florida...
CATCATGCCCTTGCTCGATCGAGTCCAGAAAGACATGGTGGATGCCATGAAGGCCCGCGCTGAAGAGCGGCTGAGCTCCCTGCGGATGATGAAGTCGGCGCTGAAGAAGCATGAAGTCGACAGCATGAAGCCGCTCGACGAGGCGGCGGAGATGCAGGTTCTGAAGTCGCTGGTGAAACAGCGCACCGAGGCGGCCGAGATGTTCCGCAAAGGCGGGCGGGAAGAGCAGGCGGCCAAGGAAGAGAACGAACGCAAGCTGATCGAATCCTACCTGCCCGCCGCGGCAAGCGAGTTCGAGATCAATGCGGCCATCGACGCCGCGCTTGCGGAGACCGGCGTGACATCCCTGAAGCAAATGGGTATCGTAATGAAGGCCGCCCAGGCCAAGCTGGCGGGCAAGACCGTGGATGGAAAAGGGCTGAGCGAGAAAGTGAGGTCGAGGCTGCGATGACGCCCCTGGAGACGCCGAAAAAATTCCGGTCGTACGTGCCGGACAAGACCGACATGCGGGAGTTCACCTTCCGCGCCGTGCTGATCGGCCTGGTCTTGACGGGCATACTGGGCGCCGCCAATGCATACCTGGGCTTGAGAGCAGGCATGACGATTGCGGCTACGTATCCGGCCGCGGTCATCGGCATGGCGCTGCTGAAGCTGATGAGAGGCTCGCTGCTGGAGGAGAATATCGCGCGAACCATCGGGTCCATCGGCGAGTCGGTGGCGGCGGGCGCCATCTTCACCATCCCGGCGTTCGTGCTCTCGGGGCTGTGGCCGGGACTGACGGCGGATAAGTACTGGAATTCGGTCGTACTGATGGTGATCGGCGGCACGCTGGGAATTCTGTTTGTGACGCTGCTGCGGCGAGTGATGGTGGAAGATCCGGACCTGCCTTTTCCGGAGTCGGTGGCGGCGTCCGAGATTCACAAGGCGGGGCAGCAGGGGTCGCAGGCCGCCAAAATTCTTTTCGCAAATATGGCGTTCGGCGGATTCATGAATCTGCTGGGAGCGATCAATGTCTTCAACCCGAACAATTCGTTTCCGGTCGACATCGGCGCCTTAGGGCGGCGGCTACTGCTGCGCACCAGTACGAATCCCAACGTGGCTACGACGGTGACCGGCGGCGCATCTGTCTTTACCGCTCCGGACGTGAGCCCCGCTTACCTGGGAGTCGGCTACATTATCGGGCCCCGCCTGGCGGCATTGAATTTTGCTGGCGGTGTGCTGGCGTGGGGCCTCCTGGTTCCGCTGCTGACGTTCACGGTAGGGCCATATCTTCAGCAGAACCAGCCCGCGGGTCAGCCGCTTTCCTGGACGCTGTTGGCGCAATCCGTCTACTTCTCGATCGTGCGGCCGATCGCGGTAGGCGGCATGTTGGTGGGCGCTTCCTTCACGCTCTTCCGCATGCGCAAGCAGCTCGGCGCGGGCATCGCGCGCGCGGTATCCGACCTGAAGAAGTCGGCGGCGTCTCACGCCGCGACCACCCGCACGGAACGCGACCTGGGCGCCCGGACGGTGTTCGCGGGCGTGACAGTGGTGCTAGTGGCGATGGTCGGCCTCTATTACTACTTCATCGGCGGCGGCAATTTGGCGGGCTCGACGGTGATCACGGCGGCGATTGTGGCGGCGCTGGTGATGGTGGTGCTTGGCTTCTTTTTCGCAGCCGTGTCCGGCAACCTGGTCGGCATGATTGGGTCGTCGAACAACCCGATTTCCGGATTGACGCTCTGCACCCTGGTGATTGCGGCACTGCTGATGGTGGCGTTAGGAGTTTCGGGCGCGAGCGGCGTGGCCGCGGTTCTGGGCGTGGCGGCGGTAGTGTGTGTGTCGTCGGCGGTGGCGGGCGAGATGCTTCAGGACCTGAAGGTCGGCCACATCCTGGGCGGCACGCCGGCCAAGATGCAGGTGGGCGACCTGCTCGGTATTCTGGTGGCGTCGCTCGTGCTGTTCTTCCCGCTCGCTATTCTGGACAAGGCGTATCACTTCGGAAGCGCGGCGCTGCCGGCGCCGCAAGCCGGCCTCATGGCTATGCTCTCCAAGGGCATCGTCGGCGGCGACATGGCGTGGCCGCTCGTCGTGGTCGGCATCCTGATGGGCTTCGCGCTGATCATGGTGGAAGTGAAGAGCCCCATGCTGTTTTCGGTGGGCATGTATCTGCCGCTCGGAACCACATTCGCCATCTTCGTAGGCGGGATGGTGCGCTGGGTAACCGACAGACTGCGCGACCAGCGCGGCTTCAACGAGGCGCAGAGGGCGCGGGTGGATAACGCGGGTGTGCTGACGGCTTCCGGTTTGATCGCGGGTGAAGCGCTTTGCGGATTGGTGATCGCGGCGCTGGTGGGCGCGGGCCGCGACGTCACGCTGGTAAAATGGACCGCGCCGTTTGCCGGCGCGCTGGCGGCTTTGGCGCTGCTCATCGCGGGGATGGTCTGGGTGCCTTTGCGGAACGCGGGCCGGCCGGATGAGCCGGCGCCCCCCACGGCGATCATGTAGCTGGAGTTATCCCTTTGCCTTCTGGATTTCGTCCACCAGCGCCGGCACCACCTGGAACAAATCGCCCACGATGCCGTAGTCGGCCACCTCAAAGATGGGCGCGTTGGAGTCCTTGTTGATGGCCACGATGGTCTTCGAACCCTTCATTCCCACCAGGTGCTGAATCGCGCCGGAGATGCCTACAGCCAGGTACATCTTGGGCGCCACGGTCTGGCCGGAGCTGCCCACCTGGCGCTCCATGGGCAGCCAACCGGAGTCGCAGATCGGCCGCGAGGCCGCCAGTTCGGCGCCCAAAGCATCGGCCAACTTCTGCACGATCGGAATGTTGTCGGCCTCCTTGATGCCGCGTCCAACGGACACGATGATTTCCGCGGTGGTAAGGTCCACTGCGCGCGCTGCTTCGCGGAACCACGCGAGAGGCTTCGTGCGGCTGGGCGATAGCTGTGGAACAAACTGCTCCACCGGCGCGGCGCCGGCCTCCAACTGGTCGGCGCGATAGGCGCCTGCCTGCAACGAAGCGAAATAGGGCGGGTCACCGGCGAAGCGCACGTCCACGTTCAGCTTGCCTTGAAACAGTTGCCGCACCAACACGAGCTTGCCGTCTTCCAGACGATGCGCCACCACGTCGCTTACTGCCACCCGGCCCAGGGACGTCGCCAGCTTCGGCATAAAGTCGCGGACCTGGTAAGTGTGGGGAAATATCACGATCCGGGCGCCTGTTTTCTCGACTAACTGCCGCACGGCGGCGGAGTAAGTGTCAGGAGTATAGTCTTTGAGTAACTCGTGCCCGACGGCATAAACATGGTCGAGCTTTTTGGTGGTCAGTTCCGCCGCCAGAGCTTCAATGGGCTGTCCCAGCACGGCGGCCGAGACCGGCGCCTGCATCTCGCGCGCGAGCTGTTGGCCGGCCGCGAGTGTCTCCCAAGACATGCGGTTCCAGCCCATCTGCCCGCTGACGGTGCGTTGTTCCATCACGACGAGGATGCTCATATGACACGTGCCTCGAACTTCAGTTTCTCCACCAGTTTGGCCGCGACTTCTTTGGGCGGGCCTTCGAACAGTTGCGTTTGCTTGCTGCGTCCCGGAGCGTAGACGCGCGAGAGTAGGATGCATGCCGCGCCGGGGCTGCCTCCCAACTCGGCAACGGTGACACGGCGAATCTCTTTACTCTTGGCCTTCTTGATGCCCATGAGCGTGGCATAACGCAGCTTGTTGATGCCGGACTGAATGGTCAACAGGGCGGGCAGCGGCATCTCCACGTGCTGGAACCAGCCGTCTTCCAACTCGCGCTTGACGCGGATCGCTCCATCCTGCTTTTCCACCTGCATGATGATGGTGGCGTGCGGGAGTCCCAGCAACTCGGCCAGGATCACGCCGGTCTGGCCGTAACCCAGGTCGTCGGATTGCAGACCCGTGAGCAGCAGGTCGGGCTTTTCGGGAGCGATGGCCGCCGCCAGCAGGCGCGCGGCGCCCAACGGATCGAAAGAGCCCAGGTCCTCTTCTTCGATGTGGATGGCGCGGTCGGCGCCCTTGGCAAGAGCTTCGCGAATGGTTTGCGCGGCGCGCGCGGGACCGGCGCACAGCGCGACCACCTCGCCGCCGTGTTTTTCTTTCAGTTGCAGGCCTTCTTCCAAGGCGTAGGCATCGGGCTCGTTGATCTCGTAGCTGAGATCAGCTTCCTGAATCCAGGCGCCCGATGGCGCGACCCGTAGTTGCGAGTCGCGGGCAGGGACTTGCTTGATACAAACAATAATCTTCATGGATTGCCTATTCCGCGTAACGTTTGAAGATCAATGCGCCGTTGGTTCCTCCAAAGCCGAAGGAATTCGACAGCGCGTACTCGATGCGCATGGGACGCGCCGCGTTCGGCACGTAATCGAGGTCGCACTCGGGATCTGGTGTTTCGTAGTTGATGGTAGGCGGCGCCACCTGGTCGCGGATAGCCAGAACGGTGAGGCCGGCTTCAAGGCCGCCGGCGCCGCCGAGCAGGTGACCGGTCATAGACTTGGTGGAACTGACCGCCGTTTTGTAGGCGTGCTCGCCGAAGCAACGCTTGATGGCGGCGGTTTCGGCGCGATCGCCCACGTCGGTGGAAGTGCCGTGCGCGTTAATGTAATGAATCTGGTGAGGCGCGAGGCCGGCGTCCTTCAGTGCGTTGCGCATGACGCGCACGGCTCCGTCGCCGTCCGGCGGCGGCGAGGTTACGTGGAAGGCATCGGCGCTCATGCCGTAGCCGACAATCTCGGCCAGGATGCGCGCGTCGCGGTGGCGCGCATGCTCCAGTTCTTCGAGCACCAGGACGCCCGCGCCTTCTCCGACCACGAAGCCGTCGCGGTTCAGGTCCCATGGGCGGGATGCGCGTTGCGGTTCGTTGTTACGCGTGGAAAGCGCGCGCATGGCGGCAAATCCGCCAATGCCCATAGGAGTGATGCAGGCTTCCGTGCCTCCGCAAATCATGATGTCGGCTTCGCTATGCTGGATGATCCGGAAAGAGTCGCCGATGGAATGCGCGCTGGTGGTGCAGGCGGTAGCGGTAGCCGAATTTGGCCCTTTGGCGCCGGAGCGGATGGAAACGTAGCCCGAGGCCAGATTCACAATGCTGGCCGGAATGAAAAAGGGCGAGATGCGCCGCGGGCCGTGCTGCAGCAGGTTTAGGTGTTCCCGCTCGATGACTTCGAATCCGCCGATGCCGCTGCCGATATAGACGCCGGCGCGCTCGGCCTGCTCCGGCGAGATGCGCAACGCGGCCGATGAGAGCCCGCACTCCGCCGCCGCGATGGCGAACTGGATGAAGCGCCCCATCTTCTTGATTTCCTTTTTTTCGATGTAATGGGCGGGATCGAATCCGTGAACTTCACCGGCGATCTGGCAGGAAAAATTGGAGGCGTCAAAGGAGGTGATGCGCTGGATACCGCTCTTGCCGGCCAGCACGCCCTGCCAGGTTGCTTCGGTACCGATGCCTACCGAGGACAGCAGGCCGACACCGGTTACGACCACTCTGCGTGACACGCAAATACTCCTGGGAAAACTCCGGCGCGGTTATTTTTTTCCGGTCTTATTTTCGATATACGTGACGGCGTCCTTGACGGTAGCGATCTTTTCAGCGTCCTCGTCGGGGATTTCCAGTTCGAAGGCTTCTTCAAAGGCCATGACCAGTTCAACGATGTCGAGCGAGTCAGCGCCGAGGTCGTCCACGAACGACGCGTTGTCATCGACCTGGCTCTCGTCCACGCCCAGTTGCTCAACGATAATCTGCTTCACCCGCTCGGCGATTGATGCCATGATTCCTCCTGGACTATTGCAAATTCCTGATTCTAGCCGTCTTCGTTGGATTCTGCAAGTCGCCTGAACTTCGGTCTAACCGCTTTTGGTCACTTGCGCATCCAGCCGGCCTCGGGCCAAACGCACATGAATTGCGTCGCCTGGCGGGACCGCCGTGCTGTCCTTCACGATGGCGCCGGATTCGTTCGTTACGATAGCATATCCACGCTCGAGGATGCGCAAGGGGCTCAGTTGCGAGAGCTTGGCATCCAGTTGCGCCACCTGCCCCCGCCGCCTTGCGAGTTCCCAGCGCAAGGACTGCACGGCTGCGGTATAGGCCGATTCGAGACGCCGCCGGTCCACCGCGAAGCGCGGGCGCAGATCGAAATAGCGCAACCGCGCGGCGAGTTCGCGGTGCGCCCGGCCATGACGGTTCAGACGTGCACGCAATTGATCGCGGAGACGGAACTCCAACTCGTCGACGCGCTGCGCCTGGCGGCCGATGGCCCGCTGCAGCAAAGCCATGGGCCGCTCGATAGCCCGCTGATGCCAGCGCCGCGCCAGCATTGCCAGGCGGAATCGCGCTGCCTGAGCCAGTTTCTGCCGGACGAGACCGATGCGTTCGAGGAGTTCCTGGCGGGTGCAGACGATGATCTCGGCGGCGGCCGATGGCGTCGGCGCGCGCAGGTCGGCCACCAGGTCGGCAATGGTCACGTCCGTTTCGTGTCCCACGGCCGAGACCACCGGCACCGCGCAGCGCGCGATGGCGCGCGCCACCGCTTCTTCGTTGAAGGTCCAAAGGTCTTCGAGCGAGCCGCCGCCGCGCGCCACGATTACCAGTTCCGGCCAACCGCTGCGGCTGAAATAATCCAGGCCGCGGCAGACGTCATCTACCGAGCCTTCGCCTTGCACCAAGGCTGGGAAGAGCCGGATGTGCAAACCGGGAAATCGGCGCGACAGAATCTGGACCATGTCGGCGATGACCGCGCCGCGCGGCGAAGTAACAATTCCGATGCGGCGCGGATAGCGCGGCAGGGCGCGCTTGCGGGCGGGTTCGAACAGCCCTTCCATGGCGAGCTTTTTCTTAAGCTGCTCGAAGGCGACTTGCAGCGCGCCGTGGCCCTGCGGTTCCAGCACTTCCACGATGAGCTGATACTCGCCGCGGGCTTCGAACACATCAATGCGGCCCCGCGCCAGCACCGCCAGGCCATCCTGCGGCCTGAACTTCCAGTAGCGATGGGCGGAGCGGAAGGCCACCGAGCGCACCTGGGCTTCGCGTTCCTTCAGGGTGAAGTAATAGTGCCCGCTGGCGGCCAGCTTGACGCCAGAGATCTCGCCCGCCACCCACACATCCGGAAACTCGCGCTCGAGTGTCTCGCGTATGGCCGCATTCAGTTCGCCGACTGAATAGACACGCCGCGCGGGCGCGAAGTCGAAGGCGAACTGATCCATTCTTTGATGGTAGGTCCAATGCGCGGTGCGCTCAAGCGAACTGCTGGGCATGTTAGCTTCTGAATATGAGGCCAGGCAGTTGCCGGACGGTGGCGGTGCTGGCATGCGCCCTGTCTTTCTGCCCGGCGGCGCGCGGCGACGGACCGCGCTGGCTGAAGATCAAGACGCCGAACTTCGAGGTGTTCACCACGGCCGGCGAGCGCAGCGGGCGGGAGGTGGCGCGCCATTTCGAGCAGGTGCGGAGCTTCTTCCTGGAGGCCATGGGTTGGGGGCTGCGCAGCGGGCCGCCTATTCGCATCGTCGCCTTCCGCTCCGAAAAGGAGTTCCAGCCGTATGCCCCGAACGAAGTGGCCGCGGCGTTTTACCTGGGCGCCGAGGATCGCGATTACATCGTGATGCGCACTGCCGCCTTGGAGAGCTTTCCGGTGGCGGTGCACGAGTACATACACCTGCTGGTGAAGCACTCGGGCCACGAAGTGCCGGTGTGGTTCAACGAAGGGCTGGCGGAGTTCTATTCGAACCTGAAGCCCATGGGTTCGAAAGTGGAAGTGGGCGCCGTCATCATGCCACGCTTCATGCTGCTGCGGCAATCGCAGTGGATCGATCTACGCACCCTGCTGGCGGTGGATCATGACTCGCCCTTGTACAACGAGAAAAGCCGCGCGGGTGTGTTCTACGCGGAGTGCTGGGCGCTGATCCATATGCTCTACCTGGACGCCGAATACCGCCCCCGTCTGCCGGTTTTGCTGGAAGGGATTAAGGCCGACAGCGACATGACGGCCACGTTTCAGAAAGCCTACTACAAGACGATCGAACAGGTGGAGAGGGACCTGAAGCTGTACATGGGGGGATCGCGCTTCAACGCCGCGGTGGTGAACAGCAAACTGCCGAAGTCGGCCGATGCGCCGGAGGTAAGCGAATCGAGCGAACTGGAAGCCGGGCTGGTGCTGGCGGAGATTTTGGCGAGCCGGCGGGACAAGGCGGACGCGGCGCGAACGATGTATGAACGGCTGGCGCGGGAACACCCGAAGGATTGGCAAATCGAGGATGCGCTGGCGCGGTTGAGCTGGCGGGAGGAGAGGAGCGCCGAGACGCTATCGCACTACGCGCGGGCGGCGGAACTGGGCAGCACCAGCGCGCCGATGTTTTACCAATACGGGCTGCTGCTGAGAGTCGAGGGCAAGCCCGCGGAGGCCATCGCGGCGCTGAGGCGCGCGGCTGAACTCGACAACACGGACGTGAAGACACACCTTGAACTGGGCATCCTGTATGTTACGCAGGACGATTTTCCGCCGGCGCTCGAACAATTGCAGGCCATCAAAAAGGTGACGCCGGATCAGGCCTTTTCGTACTTCCACACGCTGGCTTATGCCAATTACCGGCTGGGCCGGAAAGAGCCGGCGGCGTCCGCCCTGGCAAGCTGCCGGAAGTACGCCCGGCATCCGGAAGAGATGAACTCCGTGGAGCAACTCGCGGCGGCGCTGCAGGAGGCGCCCGCGCCGCCGGCGGAGCCACAGCGCTTGGCCGGTGCGCCGGTTACGCGAGCGTTGCAATCGCGCGCACCGCTGCCGGAGGTCCAGGGCACACTCAAGCAGATCGACTGTCAGGGAAAGAACATACGGTTCCAGATCTTGGCGGACGGCAAAGTGGTGTCGCTGATCATGCGGAACCCCGCGGCGGTGGAGATCAAGGGCCTGGACACCGGATCGATGCAATTCGCCTGCGGGCCGCAAAAGCCGCGGCGCATCCGGGCGGCGTACGAGGCTGAGACCGGCGGCTTGCCGGGCACGGCAGGCTCCATACGCACGCTCGAATTCCTGCCCTAAAAACTAAAGAGCCGGCAGGCACTCGGAGGAGCGCGCCTGCCGGCCGGTTCCGCAAAAAACTGTGTAGCGGAACCTAACTCGAAGAGGTCTTGACAACTCATATGACGCGTGGAACGGCCCAAGGGTTGCAATGGCGGGGATTGCCCGGCGCTTCAACGCATGTAAAAAAGGCTCAGGCGGGGCAAGCCCGCGTTCTCCAGTAGGTTACGCTCCAGGTATTGCTTTTCCAGCAAAGCCAGATGTTCGGCCGTCATCTTCGATCGGTACGGGCGGAGCTGCGCATCGAGCTCCCGCCGGGCGGCCAACGACTGCTCGTCGCTCTGGCGGGCGCGCGCGGCGGCGATCATCTTTTCTTCCAGCACCGTCAGGCGGCGCTCCAGATCTTCCAGATTGTGATAGTGGCTTTCGACCTCGGCGGCCAGACTTTCCAGCGCCGCGGCAATCTCGTGAAACTCCACCGGCGCATGGCGCACAGCGGCGGCATTGCGAGCGAGGTAGGCGCGGAGGTCATCCAGTGGAAACGGCGGATCGGACTGGCGCGCGGCAGATTGGGGAGGGGCAGCGCCGGCCATGATCTGCGCTTCAGTCAATACGGCCTGCGCGCAGAAGGCCAGGGAGTTCACCATCTGGGTCTTGGATTTGCGCGCGCGCCATTTCTGGAAGGCGGCGTCGATGCCGCGCATCACGGCTTCCAGCGGGACTCCGGCTTCCTTCCAGCTTGCCACCAAGGCCCAGTCGAGCGGCGAAAGCAGGAACAGGCTGGTGCCGCGCGCCTGCTGAAAGTGCTGCTCGATCTCTGTGAAGTAGTTGAAGTAGTTGTAAACCCAGTCGTCGCTCACTTGGCGGCGTTCCGTTCCCAGATGATCTGGAGGCCTTCGAGTGTGAGGTGCTCGTCGATGACAGGCCGATAGCGCGAGCCGCGCGTGATGAGGGCGGCTTGTCCGCCGGTGGCGATGCATTTCGTATCGGGACCCAGTTCGGCGATCAGGCGGCCGAGGATGCCGTCGATCATACCCAGCGCGCCGTAATAAAGGCCGGACTGCATGCTGGCGACAGTGTTGCTGCCGATGACTTGCGCCGGTTCGCGGAAGTCCACCATGGGCAGGCGGGCGGTCTTGCTGAACAGAGCTTCGATGGAGATGCCGATGCCGATGGCGATGGCGCCGCCCAGATACTCGCCGCGCGCGGAGATGACGTCGAAGTTGATGGTAGTGCCCAGGTCGACTACCACGCAGGGTCCGCCGTATTTGTGGAAGGCGGCCACGCCGTTCACCAGGCGGTCGGCGCCTACCTGGTTGGGATCGTCATAGCGGATGGCCATGCCCATATCGGTATGCGGCGTGACGAACACGGGGTCGAGACGGAAGTAACGCTGGGCCATGGAAGCCAGGCTGGCATCCAGCGGGGGCACCACGCTGGCGATGATGATACCGTCGACACCGGGTGAATCCAGCGACGAAAGCGCGAACAGGTTACGCAGCAGCACACCCCATTCGTCGGCGGTCTGGCCGTGAACCGTGCGCAGCCGCCAATGGCTGACCAGGCGGCGGTGTTCAAACGCGCCGATGGTGATGTTGCTGTTGCCGACGTCGAGAGCGAGGAGCATGGGCTAAAGGGGACGGACTCCACCAGCGAGTATAAGGGAATCCGTTCCGTCATCGCGGCGCACGATGAGGAAGCCGGCGGGATCGAGACCGGCGGTCACGCCTTCGACGAAGCCATCGGGCTGAGTGACGCGCACGCGCCTGCCGCGGGCGTAGGAGGAATGACGCGCAAACTGATCGATGACGGGCTGCCGGCCGCCTTCCACCAGCATGCGGCCAAAGCTGTCGATGGCGGGCAGCAGTTCGACCAGCAGATCCTCACGGGATTGCGTCCGCCCGGAAACGATGCGCAGGGAGGTGGCGTCGGAGGCGATCTCCCGCGGAAAGGCTGTGTGATTCACGTTGATCCCGATGCCCGCAATCGCCGCCGAATCGACCAGTTGCACCAGGATGCCCGCGGTCTTGCGCTCACCCAACATCACGTCGTTTGGCCAGCGCAAGTCAGGCTCAAGGCCGGTCAGGCGCGAAATGCTCTCCGCCGTGGCCAAGCCGAGGGCGAGCGTGATTACCGGAAGGGAATCAGCCGGAAGCGGCAGGCGTAACACTACCGAGACATACAGGCCCGCGCCGGATTCGGAATGCCACGAGTGGCCATGGCGACCCTGACCCGCAGTCTGTTCTTCCGCCAGCACCGCGGTTCCGGAAGGGCAGCCGGCGCGAGACGCCGCAGCCGCTTCGTCCATTGTGGAAGTGATG
>Ga0335077_10010972_pt1 | contig 11326 bp, 8 predicted proteins | sample Lox_Sample_31_FD_207151 | JGI IMG/M metagenome (GOLD analysis project Ga0335077, IMG submission 207151) | Soil microbial communities from Loxahatchee National Wildlife Refuge, Florida, United States - Lox_Sample_3.1 | ecosystem: Environmental > Terrestrial > Soil > Wetlands | place: USA: Florida...
CTGCTCGAAAGCCAGCGCCCAGAAGTTAAGGTGCAGAATCTCGCTCTCGCGCGGCAGGAAGTCGTATTCGATCCCCAGGCGCAGCATGGTTTCCAGGTGTCGCCGCAGCACCGCCGTCGAAATCAAATCGGCAACCGCGGCAGTTGCGTTCCCGCCCTGCTCAACTTCGTGCAGCGTTTGGTAGCGCAGCTTCTTCCGCTCTTCGTTCTCCGCGTCAGTGCCGCTTGTATACCAGTGCGACGTCCGTGCATAGAGACCCCAGCAGTAGAAGTCGACCCGCTGGAAATGAAGCTGGAGATCCTCAATGAACGCCCGAATCTCCGAGAGGGTTTTCTTCTCGACATGCAGAAATCCGACCACCACATCGGCCACCTGGACACCGGTGTTGTCGATGTAGTTTTGCACCGCAACCTGCCGCCCGGCCGCTCGCAACAGGCGCACAAATGTGTCCCCCAGGATCGCATTGCGCAGATGCCCAATGTGCGCGGCCTTGTTTGGGTTGATGCTGGTATGCTCCACCAGAGCGTGAATTTCCGTCTCCACCGGCCGAGAGTCCTCGCCGCTCGTCATCAAACGCACAGCGACGACACGATCGAGGTGGGCATTGATGTAACCGGCACCCGCGATGCTGAACGATGCGAACCCGCGTGGGGTACCAAGCTCGCCTACGATCTCCTGCGCAATCACCTTCGGCGCCTTGCGCAGTTTGCGCGCGAGTTCAAATGCGATGGGGGTGGCCAGTTCTCCGAACTTCAGGTCCGGCGGAGTTTCAATCGGAATGTTCTCGACCGTCAGATCGTACCTGGCTTTCAGCACATCGCGAAGATGCGATTCCAGCCGATTCTTCAGTTCCAGATACACGGGTGCGTGCCTCAAAATCCTTGATTTTCAAGGCGATTCTAACAGAGCCGCGCGCAGGCGCGCGTTTGACGCACCCTCTACGGCAACCTAAGATGAAAGAGGAACATAGACGCACAATGCCGCGCCCAAGAGGCGCAAATCGGAAGCTAACGCCCATCGATGACGACTCAGAACTCCAATCCAACCCGGTTTTATATCACCACGCCTATCTACTACGTGAATGCGCGCCCCCACCTCGGACACGCGTACTCCACGATCGTCTGCGACGCGATCGCGCGGCGAAAAAGGGCGATGGGCATCGAAACCTGGTTTCTGACCGGCACCGACGAGCACGGGCAAAAAATCGAGCGCTCGGCTAAGCTCGCAGGCCGCACGCCGCAGGACTTCGCGGACACAATTGCGGCAGAGTTCCGCGCGCAATGGGATCGCTTGGGGCTGACCTACGACGACTTCATCCGCACAACGGAACCCCGTCACAAGCGTGGCGTTCAGAAGCTTTTCGCCGCCTTGCGCGTTCGTGGCTTTATCTACAAAGGCTCGTACACGGGTCAGTATTGCGTCTCTGACGAAGCCTGGGTCGATGTCCCTCCTGGCGCGCCTTGCCCCGATTGTGGCCGCATCACCGAGACTGTCAGTGAAGAGAATTACTTCTTCAAGCTCTCAGCTTTCGAACGCAAACTCCTCGAATTCTATGAAGAGAATCCCGGCTTCATGCAACCGGAGTCAACGCGCCGCGAGGTCATCTCGTTTGTCCGTAGCGGCCTCGCAGATGTTTCGATCAGCCGCAGTAGTTTTGCCTGGGGAATTCCGGTACCCGGCGATGAAAGCCAGGTCATCTATGTCTGGTTTGACGCACTAGCCAACTACATCACCGCTCTCGGATACGGCTCTGACGATCCAAAGGATCAGGCAAAATTCGCAAAGTTCTGGCCAGCCGACATTCATCTCATCGGCAAAGAGATCAGCCGTTTCCACTGCGTATACTGGCCGGCGTTCCTGATGGCTGCGGGACTCCCGGTCCCCCGTTCAATCAAGGCCAACGGATGGCTCCTCTTCGACCAGGGCAAAATGTCCAAATCGCGCGGAAACATCGTCCGCGCAGACACCGTCCGCGAGGTGCTCGGTGCCGATGCGCTGCGCTACTTCCTGCTGCGCGAAATTCCCTTCGGGCAGGACGGAAACTTCAGCTTCGATGCGCTCGTGCAGCGTTACAACGCCGATCTGGCCAATGGCTATGGCAACCTCGTAAGCCGCGTCGTGAACATGGTCCATAAATATTTCGACGGTGTGGTTCCGGAATCGGGCGCAGAAACCGCGGCCGAGACAGCGCTGCGCAACAGCTCGGAGCGCGCTATCGCTGAATTCGGCCCAGGCTTCGACGCCTTGGACTTTGCCGAGTCGCTGAAGTCTCTCTGGAATCTCGTCGCAGAGACAGACGGCTATCTCACCGCAAACGCCCCTTGGAAGCGTCCCGTTGATCGCTCGGAGGCCGACCATGCTGTGCTGCAGGCACGCGTTCTCGCCGCTGCGGCCGAGGCAATCCGCATAATTACGGCCCTCGTCTATCCCATCCTGCCTGACGCGGCATCCAAAGTGTGGCAGCAACTTGGACAAGGCGATATCGCCGACGCTGCCCGTCGTGCCTTTCTAACCAACGTTGCGAGGGGAGGATTGAAGGCCGGTACTCGGCTGGGCGAACCAGCGCCCTTGTTCCCCCGCGCTGAAAAGGACGCCATCACCCGTATGCAGAACCTGGAAGATGAGAACAACCGCAGCGCCATTGACGCCGCCAGCCAAAACGAGTCAGCTGGCCAGCCTGCAGCTCCGGCGCCGCCTCCGGCATCGCCGTCTGTAAACATCGTGCAGGATCCCAGCATCACGCCAGGTGCAGGTATTCCGAAGCCGATCGAGACAACGCTGCAGGACAAGGAAACAGCACCTACGCAGGCGCCAGGCGTCGACAGGGCAGTCGCCACAGCACATGTCAGCAAGGTTCCGCCCGAGTTGACCAGCACCCGGCTCGCAACGACGCCCGAACAGGTCTCCTCCGAAAAACCGCTCAACTCGGCGGAGAATTACGAAAACCCTCCGACAGCGCCGACACAGCCGGCGCACATCACCATTGATGACTTCGCTAAGGTGGAGCTGCGTGTAGCGCAAGTGCTGGTGGCGGAAAGAATTCCCAAAGCCGACAAACTCCTGCGTCTCGAAGTCGATCTCGGCTACGAAAAGCGCCAAATCCTCGCCGGAATTGCGCAATACTACGAACCCGAAAAGCTGATCGGCCGAAAGATTGTGATCGTCGCCAACCTCGCGCCGCGCAAAATGCGCGGTTTGGAATCAAACGGCATGCTGCTGGCCGCTTCGCTTCCGCCGGACGGCGCCCCCGTTCTCGCTGGTTTCCTGGAAGATGTGCCGCTCGGAGCGCGGCTGAAGTAAAGACAAAACTGCAATCGAACATTCTCGAAACCAGATCCCTCGGGAGGGCCCTGTTTGCTGATCGACTCGCACGCACACCTCGATAGCACCCGTTACACCGATGACCGCGAAGCCATGCTTCATCGTGCCTCGGAAGCAGGTGTCGGCGCAGTGCTCTCAATCGGCATCGGAGAAGGACCCGCAGAGATGCGTCGGGCCCTCGACATCTGCCGCCAATTCAATGGTCTACCCGGCTTGCCCCGGCTATTCGCGAGCGCTGGCATCTATCCCCACAACACGCCCGAAGCAGATGACCACGCCCTGGACCAGTTGGATACTCTCCTCTCGGAACCCGAAGTGATCGCCTGCGGCGAGATCGGCCTCGACTACTACCACGAGGGGGCTGCTCATCCAGTTCAGAGGGAAGGGCTTATCGCACAGATGAAGATCGCTGCGGCCCGCAATCGGCCGATTCTGATCCATTGCCGGCCCACAGACGGCTCCGCCGATGCATGGGATGACCTCTTTGAAGTCCTGGAAGAGCATTGGAGCGGAACCGGGCTCCGCGGCGTAATGCATTGTTTCGGCGGAGGTTGGGAGCAGGCCCGACGTTCTCTCGATCTCGGATTCCTCGTTTCATTCGCCGGGAACCTCACCTACCCCAAGGCCCAGCCGCTCCGCGAAGTCGCCGCCAATGTGCCGATCGACTGCGTCCTCGTGGAAACGGATGCACCATGGCTTGCCCCTGCCTCCTTGCGTGGCAAACGCAATGAGCCGGCGTTTATGACACAAACCGTTCAGACTCTCGCCGATTTGCATCACGTGAGCTCTGAAGAAATCGCCGCCGCGACCACCAAAAATTTTGCCCGCTTGTTCAATCTTTCCTTCGGCATGGGAAACTAGTATTGTTGCACCGCTAACCAGAGCGAAGTCATCAGCAACCCAGGCATCTGAGGAACGGCATCATGGCCCAGGACAATTCGTTCGATATCGTCAGCAAAGTCGACATCCAGGAAGTGCGCAACGCCATTGACCAGGCGATGAAAGAAATTCGCCAGCGCTTCGACCTCAAGGACACTCACTCCGACATCCATCTTGAAGGCAATGACGCGATTCAAATGGCCTCTTCCAACGAGTACAAGCTCGAAGCCGTGAAGGACATCCTCAGCCAGAAACTGGTGAAGCGCGGCGTATCTCTGAAGAACCTGACCTACGACAAGGTTGAACCTGCCGCCGGTCAAAGCGTGCGCCAGAAAATCTCGCTGCAGCAGGGAATCCCGACCGAAAAGGCCAAGGAAATCGTCCGCATCGTCAAGGACTCAAAAAAGAAGGTGCAGGCAAGCATTCAAGGCGATACTGTGAGAATATCCGGAAAAGATCGCGACGACCTGCAGGCCATCATTGCAACCCTGCGCGGTCGAGATCTTGGCGTGGAATTGACGTTTACGAACTACCGCACCAACTGAAGACGCGAGACACTGATACCATTGAGCACCCTGGCGATAGCAACGGCTAAAGAGGTTTTTGAACTGCTGCGAGAAGACCTCGTAGCCATCGAGCAGGAGTTGGGGCGCGATGCAGCCTCCAGCGTCAGCACCATCACCGAAATTGCTGAGTACCTCCGCGAAGGCGGTGGCAAGCGCATTCGCCCGTCGCTGCTGTTGCTAGCGGCACACCTGCTCGACTTCTCCGGTCCCAGCGCAATTCGCCTCGGCGCAGTCGTCGAAATGGTGCACACCGCAACGCTCGTTCATGACGACATCATCGATGGTGCTCAGACGCGGCGCGGACGTCCATCTCCAAATACAACCTGGGGCAACGAAAAATGCGTTCTGGCCGGCGACTGGCTTTACATGCAGGCCTTCAAAGTCGCGCTCGAAGAAAAGAACCTCCGCGTCCTTGACTTGCTCATTGCCCTCACCCAGCAGATGGTCGAGGGTGAACTTCTGCAGATTCAGAAGCTTGGCAAGGTCGTATCGGAAGCCGAATACTACGACCTTATCTTCCGCAAGACCGCCTGTCTATTTTCGACTTCGATGCGGCTGGGCGCCGTGCTCGCCGGCGCAGCCGAGATACAGGAAGAGAAGCTCGCTGCCTATGGCCGCGCGGTTGGATTGTCGTTCCAGATCGTCGATGACGTACTCGATCTCACGGCCACCGAAGAGGTCCTCGGCAAGCCCGTTGCCAGCGACCTCCGCGAGGGTAAAACTACACTGGCCGTCATTCATGCCTTCGATCATGGCACCGCGCGCGAACGCCAGACCATTCAGCGTGTCCTCGATGACCGCAGCTTCGAGTACGTGAGCCGGGAGCAGATTCGAGACATCCTGCGGCGCAACGGCTCCGTGGAGTATGCAATGGCCGCAGCCGACCGTTACGCCGAACAATCGCGACAGGCGCTGGCTTCCATGCCCGACTCCGATTTCAAGCGCGCACTTTTGTGGGTTCCCGACTTCGTCGTAGCACGCGACAAGTAGAAATTGCAAACCAAACCTCTCGTTCCCGGAGAGAATCTTGCGCAAAAAAGCAAAAGCTGTATGGAGAGAAGTTGACGATTACTTCGGAAACGCACTGATTTCTGCTGATCCGGCCCTCGATCGAGCGCTAAGTGCCAATCGGAAAGCCGGTCTTCCTGAAATCGATGTGACTCCGCTGCAGGGCAGGTTCCTCGAGGTCATGGTCCGCGCTACCGGCGCGCGCCGCATCCTCGAGATCGGCACACTCGGCGGATACAGCACAATATGGCTCGCCCGCGCTCTTCCTCACGCTGGCATCGTCGTCACCCTCGAGCTTGAAGCCAAACATGCAGAGATTGCCAGAGCCAATCTGATCAATGCGGGCCTCGCAGACCGCGTAGACTTGCGCATCGGTCCAGCCGCAAAATCCATGGCTGTCCTGGTCGCCGAATCCACACCTCCGTTCGACTTCGTCTTCATCGATGCCGACAAAGCCGGCTATCCCGAGTATCTCCAGTGGTCCCTTAAGCTATCGCACCCCGGCACGTTGATCGTCGCCGATAATGTCGTCCGTGACGGCAAGGTCATCGATCCAGATGATCCGGATCCAAACATTCAGGGTGTGCGTCGCTTCACAGATCTGCTGGCCCGCGAGCCACGTCTTTGCACCACCGTCCTGCAAACCGTTGCCGGCAAGGGTTACGACGGTTTCGCGCTCTCGGTCGTCTTGCACTAGAACAAGTCTCCCGCCTCACAAATCCGACCTGTCCTCAATCGGATAGAGCAGCAATTAATCGCCCGGAACGCCCTCTCTGCGTTATCCTCACCACGTCTCTTCAATCCCGGATCCACATCCAGCGAAAAGGAAGCGCAGAAACGATGACTCCTGCTTCGTGCCATGTTCCCCATAAGATCGTCCGTTTATTTGCGGCAATTTCTGCCGCAACGATCCTCTTAATAATTCCCGACCCCGTAACTGCACGTCAGGCTCCGGCCCCCGCACCATCTTCACCTCACGACATCGCCGATACGTGGCAAGGAACTCTGCACGCGGGTCGAGACCTGCGCACCGTAGTGAAAATCACGAAGGATGACAAGGGGGGGTACAAGGGGGTCTTCTACAGCATCGATCAAGGCGGTCAGCCGCTCAACCTCGACTCCGTCACCGTGAACGGCTCCGACGTGAAGATGGATCTGAAGCTGATCGGAGGCACATTCACCGGCAGGCTGAGCGCTGATGGCAAGACCATCGACGGCAATTGGAGCCAGGGGCCAAATCCGCTGCCACTTGTCCTGTCCCGTGCCACTCCGGAAACCGCGTGGGAAATTCCCAAACCTCCGCCGCCCGTGCCTCCCATGGCGGCAGATGCAGACCCCAGCTTCGAAGTCGCCACCATCAAGCCAAGCGTCCCCAATCGACCCGGCAAAGGCTTCGGCTTCCGCGCGGATCGCTTCAGAACAATAAACACCAACCTGAACGATCTCATTGCTTTTGCGTACGGACTCCATGCCAAGCAAATCGTTGGTGCACCCGATTGGTTTGGAACTGACCTCTACGACATCGAAGCAAAGCCCGACACGGAGGGCCGCCCTAGTCAGAAGCAAATGGCCTCAATGGTCCAGAAGTTGCTCGCGGACCGCTTCGGACTGAAATTTCATCACGACAAACGAGAGCTTTCCGTATACCTAGTCACCGTCGCCAGCGGAGAACCGAAGATGAGAAAGAGCGCCTCCGGTCCCAATGACACCCCGGCTTTCTTCTTTCGACAACTTGGCGACTTGGTTGTGAGAAACCAAACCATGGCGGACTTTGCAAAATGGATGCAATCCGGGGTGATGGATCGGCCAGTCGTCGATCAGACAGGACTAACGGACAGATACGATTTCGAGTTGAAATGGACTCCGGATGATTCTCAGTTCGGACAATTCAGAGGAACAGGAGTCACCATCCAGCCTCCAACCGATGAAGCCAACGCCCCTCCAGGCCTCTACACCGCCATCACGGAACAACTTGGCCTCAAGATGGGCCCGGCAAAGGTCCCCGACGATGTCATCGTGATCGACCACGCGGAAAAGCCCTCGCCAAACTAAGCCCGCCCCTTTGTGACGAGCGGCGTTGACCCATAACAAACATTTGTGGTACTTATTACTACATCTGTAGGAGATAGGGTGCCGCAGCCGAAGCTTTCAAACCTCGAGTTCAAAATCATGGAGACGCTCTGGTCCAAGAACGAGTGCTCCATTCGCGAAATCCAGGAATCCTTCCCGGCCAAAAAGAAGCCTGCGTACACGACCATCCAGACCACGGTCTACCGTATGGAAGCCAAAGGCGTCGTTCTCCGTCTGAAGAAAGTCGGAAACTTCCACGTATTTGCACCCGCAATCTCGCGGGATGCAGCGCAGCGGCGTTTGATGGACGACCTGCTCGCCCTTTTCGGTGGGCGTGGACAACCAGTCATGACGCATCTGATCGAGACCGGCAAGCTTTCTTTGGACGATGTGAAAGAGGCAGAGAAACTTTTGCGCACCCTCGGTAAGGAGCAGGAATCATGACCACACCTGAGTTATGGATGCAGGGCTCGACTTCAGATCTGCTCAATCATCTCTGTCAGTCGACAGTGATTGCCCTCCTCGCCTGGCTGCTCACGATAGCTCTGCGCAAGAACTGCGCCCGCGTTCGTTACGCAATATGGCTATCCGCTTCCATCAAGTTTCTTATTCCATTCTGCTGGTTGTCGAGCCTGGGCGCTCACTGGGCGAGACGCTCGGTCACCCACACTGGCCAGGCTTTCTACTTCATGGTGGAGGAGTTCAGCCGGCCCATTCGGCAAGCGCAGTTATCTGTTCCACACTCAGCTTCGATCACCCCGGCTACGCAAGCCCTTCCCATCGCATTCGCAACCATCGGAGCTATATGGTTAATCGGGTGCGCCATTCTGCTGGCCAGGTGGATTGCAGGCTGGCAAGACGCATCCCGAATGGCGCAAAAGGCTTCTCCGCTTGCTGAAGGGCGCGAATTCGTTTCTCTTCGTCGCGCGGAGCGCAAAGCAGGAATCCGTAGCCAAATTCCTCTCGTTCTTGCGGCTTCCGAAACTGAGCCGGGAGTTTTCGGCGTGTTCAATCCCGTGCTTCTCTGGCCAATCGGCCTCTCCCGGCGCCTTGACGATGCACAGGTCGAGGCGATTATGGCCCACGAAGTAGAGCATGTGCGACGCCGTGACAACCTGACCGCGGCAATCCACGCGTTTGTTGAAGCGCTGTTCTGGTTCCATCCTCTGGTGCGCTGGATGAGCACAAAGATGAATGAAGAACGTGAGCGTGCGTGCGACGAAAAAGTGATTGCACAAAGTGCGAAGCCGGAGGCCTACGCTGAAAGCATCCTCAAGGTGTGCGCTTTCTGTATGGAGCCCCCGACCCCGTGCGTCTCGGGCGTCTCAGGAGCCAACCTGAAAGACCGCATTCTGCGGATCATGGCGCGCCGATCCGGAGTCAAGATGTCCTCCGCCAGAAAGGCTGTTCTATACGCCGCAGCGGTGCTGATTCTGGCAACGCCGATCGGCTTCGGCGTTCTGCGTGGCCAGTCAAGTCCGTCTGCCACGACTGCTGCTTCGCAGTCGCCAATCATTATTCAGGACCTGCCAAAATATGAGGTTGCGTCGATCAAAGCGACAGCAGAAACCGAGAACAGGCGCACCATGATGATGACTCCCGACGGAACGTCTATGCACGGAGTAGATGTTCAGATGCTCCTTCAACAGGCGTTCGGTGTCGAGAGCGATCGGATCTTGGGTGCGCCGGGATGGGTAAAGTCGAACCGCTACGACATCGAGGCCAAGGTCGCACCCGAAGAGGCTCCGAAGATGGAGAAACTCAAGGTGGAGGAGAGGCGCGAGATGCTTCTGCCGCTGCTGCAGGAACGGCTTAACTTGAAGTACCACCACGAAAGCCGGGAGCTTCCTACTTATGTACTGGTCGTGGCGAAGGGCGGCCCAAAGCTGACTCAATCAAAACCGGGCAGCCCCGTCCCTCCGCCCTCGAACACCCCGGGGGCAACTCCAGGCCCGGGCGGACCTCCGAGAGATCCGATTGGCAATCGCGGCATGATGATGATGAACCCGGGTCGTATCGAGGCGCACGGAGGAGGTATGTTCCTTCTCTCTCACGCGCTTTCGGCGCTCGTTGGACGGACAGTCGTGGACAAGACCGGGTTGACCGGCAATTACGACTTCTCTCTGAATTGGACTCCGGATGAGAGCATGCGGAATCTCATGGGCGGACCCGGAGGCGGCCCGGAAAAAGGTGACGCGGACCCGGAGGCAGGTGGACCGTCTTTATTCACTGCCGTCCAGGAGCAGCTTGGCTTGAAGCTCGAATCGCAAAAGGACACACTGGATGTCATCGTGATCGACCATATCGACCTGCCATCACAAAACTAGCGCGAGGAGACATCGAAAGGCCTTCCCCGAATTGAGCAGATCGCAGTCCATTCAGCGCGAAACACGATCGCACGCGATCAGGGATTGGCTGATCATCGCAATCCTGTGCCTTTGTACCTCAATAAACGCCCGTGCCTCGCAATATTTTGGCGAGGTTACGTTCGGCGGGCTCCCCGTCCCCGGCGCAACCATCACCGCCACACAGGGTGACAAAACCTTCAGCACGACATCCGATGAAGGCGGCCTCTTTCACTTCGACGACTTGCCCAATGGCCAATGGAAGATCGAAATCAAGATGCTCTGCTTCGAGACAATCGATGCCGACGTAACAGTCGCGCCCAATATGCCCGCGGCGAAATGGGAACTGAAGCTGCTTCCAATGAATCAACTGCAGGCTCTGGCGAGCGCGCCTTCGCCTTCGCCCAGTCCCGCCCCAACTCCAGCCTTGAAATCCGGCACTGAAAAGAGAACTGAAACCATAACTGCGCAACAGGCGCCCGCCGAAATTCCGAAGCCACCCAGCGACGCAAATCAGGAAAGCAACGATGGGTTTCTCGTAAATGGAAGCGTAAACAATGCAGCAACTTCACAGTTCTCGCTGAACCAGGCCTTTGGCAATCGCCGATACAATTCGCGAAATCTCTACAACGGAGGTTTCGCGGTGATGCTCGGCAACTCAGCGCTTGACGCGAGCCCATATTCGCTCAGCGGCTTCGAGACACCAAAGCCTGCCTACAACCGCATCACCGCAGGATTTACCTTCGGAGGTCCGCTGAGGATCCCGCACCTGCTGCCGCGCGGTGGACCGAACTTCTTCGTCGCCTATCAGTGGACCCGCGATCACAACGCACAAGCCGAATCCGCTCTCGTGCCCACGCTCGATGAGCGTTCCGGCAATTTACAGAACGCCTTTGGTCAGCCGGCAGCTATCATCGATCCTTCAACCGGCCAGCCATTCCCGAACAATGTGGTCCCCGTCAGCGAACAGTCCGCATCCCTTCTTAATCTCTATCCGCTGCCCAACATCCCAGGAATCCCCCAATACAACTTTCAGATTCCGGTGCTGAACGGCACCCACCAGGACATCGTTCAGGCACGTCTAGACAAGACAATCGGAAAGCGCGACCAGGTGTACGGTAACTTCAACTCCCAAAG
>Ga0335077_10010973_pt1 | contig 11325 bp, 10 predicted proteins | sample Lox_Sample_31_FD_207151 | JGI IMG/M metagenome (GOLD analysis project Ga0335077, IMG submission 207151) | Soil microbial communities from Loxahatchee National Wildlife Refuge, Florida, United States - Lox_Sample_3.1 | ecosystem: Environmental > Terrestrial > Soil > Wetlands | place: USA...
CGAGCACCCAGAGCGACTCGCCGGGCTTGACCACGTGCGTGCGACGGGAGACGAGGACCGTCCGCCGCCGCGCGAGCGGCACCGGGTCGCGCTTCACGAGCGAGGCGAGCGTGTCGGCGCCGACGACGCCGTCCGCCTTCAGGTGCAGCCGTCGCTGCAGCGTGCGCACGCCGCGCAGCGTCGGCCTGTCGAAGTAGGCGTTGACGGGAACCTCGATGCCCTGGCGGGCGAGCAGGAACTGGAGAACGGCGACGTCCCAGCCGAAGTCGCCGTGGCGCAGCGTCCGTGCGCCGAAGAGCGGGCGCCCGAGCGGACCCAGCGCCGTGCGCATGCGCGCGTCGACGAGGCCCGTGACGCGGAGCCCGTGACTGCGCTGGAACGCCCGGACGGCGGCGACCGTCTCGGGCCCGGAGACCGCGTCGATCGCGCCGCGGTAGAGCCCCTGCTCTCGGAGCGCGACCTGGAGGCCCGCGATCTGGGGATTCGGGCTCGACGCGCGCGCAGCCGGAGCAGCAGCCGCTGCGACGGCCGCGACGACTGCTGCGACGAGGACATGCGTGCGCACGGGGCTCGACTACGCGCCGCCGCACCCTATTCCTCCGTTCGTCACCGGACGATTACGCCGGTCAGCGGCCGACGAAGCGCGGCGGGCGCTTCTCGGCGAAGGCGGCCAGTCCCTCCTTCGCGTCCTCGCTCGCGAAGAGGTCGCCGAACTCCTCCGCCTCGCGCTCGAGGGCGCCCGGCGAGAGGTTGAGGAGCCGCTTCGCGGTCCGCAGCGCGACCGGGCTCTTCCCCGCGAGCGTGCGCGCCGTCTCGAGCGCGCGGTCGAGCACCGGGTCGGCGATCTCGCTGACGAGCCCGATCCGCAGCGCCTCCTCGGCGCCGATCGTGCGGCCGGTGAGGATCAGGTCCTTCGCGACGCCGAGGCCGCAGACCCGCGCGAGCCGCTGCGTGCCGCCCCAGCCGGGGACGATCCCGAGATCGATCTCCGGCTGGCCGAGCTTCGCGCGGCTCGCCGCGTAGCGGATGTCGCACGCGAGCGCGAGCTCGCAGCCCCCGCCGAGCGCGAAGCCGTTGACGGCGGCGAGCGTCGGCTTCGGCATCTCCTCGAGCAGCCGCGCCGTCTCGTGGCCGAGCGCCCCCCACACCTTCGCCTCGTCCGGCGCGAGGCCGCTCATGTACCTGATGTCCGCGCCGGCGACGAAGGCCCGCTCGCCGGCGCCGGTGACGACGACCGCCCGCGCCGAGTCGTCCGCCGCGAGCTCCCGCAGCGCGTCGCGCAGCTCGGTCAGCGTCTCGACGTCGAGCGCGTTGAGCGCCTGCTCGCGGTCGATCGTGACGACCGCGACCGCGCCGTCCCGGCCGACCCGAACGCTCACGCCGGCGAGCCGGCGGCGCCGCGGATGAAGTCGACGATCTCCGTCGTCGGCGCCCCCGGGCCGAAGACGCCCGCGACGCCGAGCCCCCGCAGCTCCTCGGCGTCGTCCTCGGGGATCGTCCCGCCGACGACGACCACGACGTCCTCCGCGCCGTTCTCGCGCAGCAGCTCGAGGATGCGAGGCACGAGAGTCATGTGCGCGCCGGAGAGGATCGAGATGCCGACCGCGTCGGCGTCCTCCTGGATCGCGGTCTCGACGATCTGCTCGGGCGTCTGGTGGAGCCCCGTGTAGATGACCTCCATGCCGGCGTCGCGGAGCGCGCGCGCGATGATCTTCGCGCCGCGATCGTGCCCGTCGAGGCCCGGTTTCGCGACGACGACGCGGATCTTCCCTGCCACCGCCGGCAGTATAGGGAGCGCCGTTCGGGCCGAGGCGCTAGCGCAGGACCGAGGGGAGCAGCGCCTGCGCCTCCGGGAAGATGTCGCCGATCGGCAGGGCCGTGTTCCAGATGCTGACCTGGGTGATGTCACCGACGAAGCTCAGGTCGCAGCCGCCATACCCACCGACCTCGCCACTGCCGACGGGCAGGTCGTACGCAATCGCGAACGGCGACGGGACCGACGCCCCCGTGCCCACCTCCTTGCCATCGACGAAGAGGCGCACGGTCGTGCCGTCGAACGTCCCGGCGACGATGTGCCACCTTCCGTCCCAGATCGTCGCCGGCGGCTCCTCCGGCGAGTCGAAGAAGCTGGTGCCGTCGTAGACGTAGAAGGCGAGTCCACCGCTGAAGCCGGTGTAAAGGCCGTACGAGCCCGCCGTACAGCCCATCGCTCCCTTCGACACGATGTAGCGCCACGTGCCGGGCGACGCGGAGCCGCGCACGAGCGCGAGCACCGTGACGTGCTGCGGGTCCAGGCTCGGCGAGTCGGGAATCGTCACCTCTTGTCCACCGGCGAAGTGGAGCCCGCCGAGGAGCCCGTCGCGGAGCCACGTCGGGTCGGACGGCTCGACAGCCTTCGACGTGCCGAGGACACCGTTGTTCCCGTGCCCGGAGAAGTCGTGGACGACCTGACCCGAGCCTTCGATCATCGGCCAGTAGCCGACGATCCCCGCACTCGCGGGTGCCGCGAAGACGAGCATCGCCACGAAGGCTGCGAGCGCAACTCTCACGTCCGTCAATCTGACGATTCTTGTGGCTCTTGCCACTGGCCGAAGGTGTAGACCGTCAGAAGACGGGGGTCTCGCGCCACGTGCCCCAGACGTCGCGCAACGCGTCGCACATCTCGCCCATCGTCACGTACGCCCGGGACGCGGCCATCATCGGCTCCATCAGGTTCCGGTCGTCGCGGACCGCGTCCTCCTTCAGCCGCCCGAGCGCCGACTCGACGGCAGCGGCGTCGCGCCGGTCCCGCACGGCCTGCACCCGCGCGACCTGCTTGCGCTCGAGCGCCGGGTCGATGCGGAGGATCTCGACCGGCTGCTCCTCCTCGACCTCGTAGCGGTTGACGCCGACGACGACGCGCTCGCCGCGCTCGACCTCGGCCTGGTAGCGGAAGCTCGCCTCGGCGATCTCGCGCTGCTGGAAGTTCTGCTCGATCGCCGCGACGACGCCGCCGAGCTGCTCGATGCGGGAGAAGTACTCGTATGCCTGCCGCTCGAGCTCGCCCGTCAGGTGCTCGAGGTAATACGAGCCGCCGAGCGGGTCGATCGTGTTCACGACGCCGGTCTCGTGCGCGATCACCTGCTGCGTCCGCAGCGCGAGCCGCACCGCGTGCTCGGTCGGCAGCGCGAGCGCCTCGTCGAAGGAGTTCGTGTGCAGGCTCTGCGTCCCGCCGAGCACGGCCGCGAGCGCCTCGATCGCCGTCCGGATCAGGTTCACCTCCGGCTGCTGCGCCGTGAGCGAGACGCCGGCCGTCTGCGTGTGGAAGCGCATCAGCCACGAGCGGGGCTCGCGGGCGCCATAGCGGTCCCGCAGCTCCCGCGCCCAGATGCGGCGCGCCGCCCGGTACTTCGCGATCTCCTCGAAGAAGTCGAGGTGCGCGTTGAAGAAGAAGGACAGGCGCGGCGCGAACGAGTCGACGTCGAGGCCGCGATCGAGGCATGCCTCCACGTAGGCGAAGCCGTCCGAGAGCGTGAACGCGAGCTCCTGCGCCGCCGTCGAGCCCGCCTCGCGGATGTGGTAGCCGGAGATCGAGACCGGGTGCATCCGCGGCAGCCGCTGCGAGCACCACTCGATCATGTCGACGACGAGCCGCATCGACGGCCCCGGCGGGAAGATCCACTCCTTCTGGGCGATGTACTCCTTGAGGATGTCCGTCTGGACGGTGCCGCTCAGCCGCTCGAGCGGGACTTCCTGCTCCTCGCCGACGCAGGCATAGAACGCGAGCAGCATCGCCGCGGGCCCGTTGATCGTCATCGAGGTCGAGACCTCGCCGAGCGGGATGCCGGCGAAGAGCGTCTCCATGTCCTCGAGCGAGTCGATCGCGACGCCTTCGCGGCCGACCTCGCCGAGCGAGCGCGGATGGTCCGAGTCGTAGCCCATCAGCGTCGGCATGTCGAACGCCGTCGAGAGACCCGTCTGGCCGTGGGCGAGCAGGTAGCGAAAGCGCCCGTTCGTCTCCTCCGCCGTCCCGAAGCCGGCGAACTGGCGCATCGTCCACAGCCGGCCCCGGTACATCGACGGGTAGACGCCGCGCGTGAAGGGATACGAGCCCGGCCAGCCGAGGTCGCGCTCGAGGTCGAGATCGACGTTCTCAAGCGAGTAGAGCGGATCGTTCTCGACCCCGGAGATCGTGGAGAAGAGCTCGCCCTCGCGCTCGGGCGCCGCGTCGTAGCGCCGCCGCCACTCCTCGGCGCCGCTACCGGTCCTTTGCCTGTCCGTCGCCGCCACCGGTCCGAAGTCTAGAGGGGTGATCGGTGCCTCCCGCGTTCGAGGGATTCGAGCCGGTTCCCCCCTCCGAGGGATCTGCGATCCACGCCGGAGTGCGACCCTAATAGTGGTCTAGGAGAAGGAAAGGCACGTTCGACCGACGAAGGCCCCGCTGCGGCTAACACGCGGGCAGCCCGAGGAGGCACGTGCCCCTCAGACCGCAACCAGTACGTCCTAAGGAGCGAAAACATGTCACGGAAGCGGCTCAAGCAGTATCTGCTGCTGCTCATGGCTATCGGCGTGATCGCCGTCGCCATGACAGGCGGCAGCACGTTCGCAAGCTTCAGCGCGCAGGTCACGAACCCCGGTAACACCTTCGTGTCGGGCACGCTCTTCCTGCACGACACGAGCGGCGCCACCACGTGCACGTCCGAGTCGGCCTCGCTGAACGTCAACCCGGGCGACGGATCGAACGGCGACAACTGCGCCGTCCTCTTCAACGGCGCCGACCTGAGCGGCGGTCCCGTCACGGCGCACTTGGCGCTCCAGGACGCCGGCACGATCGACGCAAGCGCGCTGATGTTCTCGGTCGACAACTGCACGGTCGGAAACAACTCGACGAGCACCGGCTCGTCGGTCACGTTCGGCACCGCGCCGACGTGCGGCGACCTGTACATGACGATCCAGCAGACGAACTCGAGCTACTCGACCGACGTCTTCTGCGCGTACGGGCCGACGACGAACAACACCGACTGCAACGCGCCGGACAACACGGCGACGCTTGCGACCGCAGGCGGGCCGACGCTGCACGCCCTGCAGATGAACGACGGGTCGGGCAACCCGACGCCTGCGAACCTCGTCCACGGGGCCGCGAACACGAAGTACTACGTCATCACGATCGCCCCGTCGGTAGCGAGCGACAACACGCTGCAGAACCGCGCGGTGTCGTTCGACATGACGTGGCACATCGACCAGTAGCGGGAGCCAGGCAGTTGCCGACCGGGCCGGATCTGCTCCTGTCCGGCTCAACCGGAACGGGAGCCGCCGCGACGAGCGGTGGCTCCCACGTTCCCTTCCGAGGACGCGAATGACCACGACCGGACAATCGAGCGAGCAGCCGCGCCGCTGGAACGTGTGGGAGCTCCAGCAGCTCGCGCGCGACCATGGCACCGCGGACGTCGCGCGCGAGGAGGAGCGGCAGTTCCTCCTCTACAGCCTCCGCGAGTGCGCCAACTCCCAGGGATGGCTGCCCGTCGAGTTCGACTCGCTCGTGCGCGACTGCTTCGCCGATCTGCTCCACGACCATCCGATCGCGCCGGCGCCCGTCGCCGCCGCGGAGCCCGTGCCCGTCGCGCCTCCCGCCCCTGAGCCCGCCGCCGCCCCAGTGGTCGGCGCGGCACCGAAGAGGCGGCTCGACCTGACGAAGAAGACGCTCGTCTTCGCGATGCTGGTCGGCCTCATCGCCTACATCGTCGGCGGCTCCACCTTCGCGTCCTTCAGCGCGGAGACCGGCAACCCCGGAAGCGCGTTCTCGTCGGGGACGCTGACCCTGAGCGACCAGGTGAACTCCGGGACGGTCTGCAACTCGTACGGCGCCGCCTCGAGCGACAACTACAACGCCGCCTGCAGCGCGATGCTCGCGATCACCAATGCCGCTCCCGGAGTGACGGGCGGCCAAGCGAAGCTGACGATCGCCAACACCGGCTCCCTCGACGCCTCCCTCTTCTCCCTCTTCGCCCCGTACGTCAACGCCACGCTCAACGCGAGCATCAGCGCCGGCGCGACGATCGGCACCGGCAAGACCGTCACGAGCTTCACCGTCACGCCGCTCGAAGGGCCGGTGGCGACCGGCGACAAGATCGTGCTCGGCTTCGGCGGCGTGACGCAGCAGTTCTGCGTGGGAGCGAACGCCGCTGCAGGCGCGACCTCGATCGCGATCTCGGGCGGCTATGCGGCCGGCTCGACCGGCTCGTGCTCGGGCACGCCGCCCACGACGACGGCCGGCACGACGTTCGCCGTCGGCACGCGCGTGAACGACACGAGCAGCGACACGACGTCGGCCAATACCGACTGCTACGACCAGAAGACGACCACGCCGGGCGTCACGGGCGCCACCAAGGGCACCGACCTCAACTTCAACTCGACGACGAACAACCCGTTCTGCAGCGCCGCGCTCCTCTGGATCCAGGAGCAGTCGACGGTCGGCGCGAGCACGTACAACTACTGCTGGTTCGGCCGGGGCTCGCCGTACGGCGACCAGGGCGGCAACACCGAGGACGCGAACGGCCAGTGCCGCACCCCGACGACGCTGACCCTCTCCGGCACGTACAGCTCGGGCCAGGCGAGCTACACCCTGGCTGTCGCGCCGCTGACGGGGAACATCGAGGCAGGCGACACGGTCACGCTGTCGGAGAACGGCACGACCACGACGTGCACGAACGGGGCGGCGTCCAGTTACTTCATCGGGGCGGCGTCGGTGCAGCTCAGCGGGTGCACGACGAGCGGCGCCCCGACCACCTTCGACAGCTCGGCGACCGTGAAGGACACGAGCGCCTTCACGGCGCTGAACGGCTCGAACCCCTCGAGCACGATCTCGAGCTTCGACACCGCCCACTCCTCCGCCGCGCCGATCACGATGGCGCCGCTCACCGCGAACGGCGTCGCGAACACGAGCGCGACCGTGCAGCTGAGCAAGCACAACGCCGCGGGCGACACGCGCGTCTTCTACGTCGGCGTCTACTTCCCGGCCCCCGCGAACACGAACCAGAACTCCTTGCAGGGCCTCCTGTCGACCTTCGGCCTCACGTGGCACGTCGACCAATGAGCCGCCGTGCGATCAAGCTCCTCCTGCTCTCCGTGCTGGCGGTGGGCGGGATCGGCTCGGTCACGGTGCGCGGCGTCTACGCGGTCCTGAGCAGCGAGACGGGGAACCGTGGCGCCAGCATCTCGACCGGGACGCTGACCATGGAGAACACGGCGAACGGCGGCACCGCCTGCAAGTCGCTCAACGGGACGAACAACGTCAACACCGGTTGCGACTCGCTCTTCACGTACTCGCCCGCCGCGGAGAACTACCCGGGCACGCCCGTGACCGCGACGGTGAAGATCGCGGACACCGGCTCGATCGGCGCCTCGGACCTCCAGGTCTTCATGCCGAGCTGCCTGCGCTCGGTGACGGCCGATGCGCCGTTCGCGGCGGCGACCACCTCGATCGGCTCCTTCAGCGGCGCGGCCACGGCGGGCGGTCATCTCGCCGGCGGCACGACGTACTACTACGAGGTGACGTCGGTCACGGGCTCCGGCGAGTCGATCGCCGGGAGCGAGTCGAGCTACACGCCGCCGACCGGGACGAGCACGAACAGGATCACGCTCAACTGGACGGCGGTGGCCGGGGCGACCGGCTACAAGGTCTACCGCTCGACGAGCGAGGGCGGCGAGCAGCTGCTCGCCACGGTCGGCGCGGTCACGTCGTATACGGACAGCTCCGCCACCACGCCCTCCGGCGCGCCGCCCTCCGGCGACGGCTCGGGGAACCCCTGCCTCACCGGCACCGCACAGCTGTACGTCCAGGAGACGAGCTCGAGCGGCACGAACACGCAGTGCTGGTATCCGACGACCGGCACGAGCTGCGCGTTCAGCGGGACGTCGGACCTCGGCGCGTTCGCGGCGAGCCACGCAGCGCTCGGCGCGGCTCTCGACCTCGGGGCCGGTCCGGCCGCGACGAACGCGCGCTACTTCAAGATCGGCCTCCTGCTGCCGAGCACGTCGAGCGACGCGCTGCAGGGCGCCGGAGCCGCCTTCACCCTCTGCTGGTACTCCCAGAGCTGAGGAAAGGCCATCGCGATGGAACAGGAGTAGGAACGCATGGAGGGAACTGCTAGGGGAAGCGTGATGGACGCCTTGCCGACCGAGCAGGAAGCCCAGCCGGGCACTGGCGCATGGCGCTGGGTGAAGCGCGTGGTGGGGACGCTCCTCCTGCTCGCCGCGACCGCTGCGATCCTCGGCCTCGCCGCGATCACCGTCGGACCGCACCTCTTCGACTACCAGGCGCTCGTCGTCCGCTCGGGGAGCATGTCTCCGACGATCCCGACCGGCTCGGTCGTCTTCTACAGGCCGGTGCAGGCTTCGGAGGTCAAGGTCGGCGACGTCATCGTCTTCTCCGAGCCCGGCAAGCCGGACACGAAGGTGACGCACCGCGTGTACTCGATCGGCAACGGCCCGAACGGCAAGTACTTCCAGACCAAGGGCGACGCGAACGGAGGCCCGGACCCGTGGCACGTCCCGGCCGTCGGCACCGGCTGGAAGGCGGTCTGGCACGTGCCGGTCGTCGGCTACGTCCTCTTCGACATCCAGTCCACGTACGGCCGCCTGCTGCTGCTCCTCGTTCCGGCCGCGCTCCTCGCCGCGATCACCCTCTGGGAGATCTGGGAGGGACGCCGACCGGGGACTCCGGCATGAGCCGGGGCCGGAGCCTGCGGCGGCTCTGGCGTTCTCCGTACGTCGTCGCCGCGGCCGTCCTCCTCTTCGCGTCCGGCCTCGCCGGCGGCGGAGCGACGCTGGCCTCGTTCGCGGCCGAGACGCAGAACAACACGTCGACGTTCGCAGGCGGCTGGATCGGCGCCGCGACGGGACCATTCACCGTCACGCCCACCGGCTACAACGCGACGCTCGGCTGGACGCCCGCCACGCACGGCCTCGACGGACAGCAGCTCTACGGCCTCGACAACGGAACGAGTGCAACGTGCCCCGCGAGCGGCTACACGTCGCTCGCGACGATGGCGTCGGCGACGACGAACGGCTACACGGACTCGAGCACGTCCCTCGACAACCCGCGGAGCAAGGTCAACGGCCACTACGTCTGCTACCGGATGACGAGCACGCGCTCCGGCTCGAGCTGGACGGCGAGCGCGAGCTTCCCCGCGACGATCCTCGGCCTCGTCCCGACCGGGATCTCCTACAGCCCAACCGGCTCGCTCGCCAACGGCAGCGTCATCACGATCACCTACAACCAGAACGTCAGTCTCTCGAGCACCAGCCTCACGGTCTGCGTCTCGAACAACAGCCAGCCGATCGTGATCCTCGGCAACGGGTCCTGCACTCCGACGATCGGCAGCTTCACCGGCGGCACCGACACCAGCAGGTCGATCACGTGCGGAAGCTCTACGGCAGGCGTCGTCGGAGGCACGAGCCTTCAGGTCACCCTCAACGGCTGCGGGAACGGTAGGAGCCACACGGCGAACATGAGCGGCGGCCCGGTCACCTACACGGGCGTCGGCTCGGTCGTGACCTCGAGCGTCGGCGCCGCCGTCCAGTGCACGACGTCGCTCTGCACGCCGCAGATGACGAGCTGGTAAGCGCCGTGGCCGTCGCCGAGCATCCCCCGAGGCAGCGGCACCGTCCGGTGCGCCAGCCCGCGGTCGGCAAGCGGGAGCTGCACCTGCTCGCCGGCGTCGCCGTGGCCGCCCTCACGGTGGCGTTCGCGGCCCAGCACGCCACGAACGGTGCGCGGGCGGTGCTCGACGCGCGTCTCCTCCAGGCCGGCGCAGGCACGGATGCCGGCATCGTCGACGTCGAGTCGGAGCAGCTCTCGCTCGCTCGCGCGATCTCCTTCACGCACGGCGTCGCGCAGGACGTCGCCGCGCACGACAGCCCGGCGCTGAACACGCTCGTCGCGCCCGTGCAGGCCGACTCGACGGTGCCGATGGTGGACGTCGTCCTCCCGAACGGAAGCGTCCTGCTCGCGGTCCGCTCCAAGGGCGCGCCGATGCCGGTCAGCTCGCACGCAGGGCTGCCGGCGCTGAAGTGGGCGCTGAGCCATGCACATGGGCCGCGCGGCGGCCGGCTGAGCCAGGTCGTCGTCTTCGCCAGCGGGGCGACCCTCGTCACGATCAGCCCGATCGTCGAGGAGCAGACCCCGGTCGGCGCCGTCCTCGCGATGACCCCGCTCGCGGACGTGCTCGGCCGCCTCTCACAGGAGGTCGGCGCCGACCTGACGGCCTACGACGGGAATGGCAACCCGGTCGACACGACAGCCGAGTTTCAGCCGCCTCCGATCGATCGGACGGTCGTGCGCGCGCTGCTCGGCGGAGGCGCAGTGGTCACGCGTTCGATCCATGGCAGCCAGCGCGAGAAGCTCGGCCGCCTGATCGTCGATCACACGGCCGACGCCGTTCTCGGCGTGTCGCTGGAGGACGACAGCGCGGCCGTCGGACGCACCGTCGCGATCTACGCAGGGATCGGCCTGACCTGCACGGTGCTCATCCTCGCCACCTTCTGGGCGAGGTTCGTCACCACGAGGTCGAGGGAGTGAGGGCACTGCGCGCCCTCGTGCTGGTCGGGGCGCTCGTCGGAGCGGCCGTCGCCTCGGCTGCGGTCAGCCCGCCGCCGCTCCAGCACCCGAGTCCGCTGTTCAGCAACCTCAGCCTCGACTACACGAGCGCGATCCCGTCGCCCGGCGGCGGCTTCGCGATGCTCGAGGCGCCCGGGGCCGAGGCGCTCCCCGCCTCGCACCGCGACATCGACTTCCTCCGCTACCGGACGCGCGACGACTGGGGCGGATTCCTGCCGGCGCCGGTCGGCGAGCTCGCCTTCGAGACCGGCGGGATCGTCATCCTCGGCTCGCCGCAAAAGCCCGGCCTACCGCTGCTCGAGCGCCAGCCGGGCGACGTGAGCAGCTACGGCCTTCGCCACGGCGTCCCCGCGCCGAGCCCGGCGCCCCTTCCCCCGTCCGAGCCGCAGCCGCCCCTGCCCAGCCCGACGCCCGTCCCGCCCGCCAACGGCGGCTTCGGCGGCGACACGAACCCCCACCACGGAGCGGGGGGCAGCAGCCACAGCGGCGGAGCGGGCAGCGGCGCAACCGGAAACGCGGGGAACTGCGGCACGAAGGGCCTCTCGATCGTCAGCGACCTCCGCCACTGCCGGATCCACGTCGTCGACCAGGGTCCGGGAGCCGCGACGTTCGAGCATCTGACGATCACGAACACGTCGTCGAGCACGTACACGCTCTCGTTCGAGGCGCAGGGTCAGGAGGACGCGCTCTGGAACGACCTCGAGCTCGGAGTCTGGCAACGCGGCAAG
>Ga0335077_10010974_pt1 | contig 11325 bp, 7 predicted proteins | sample Lox_Sample_31_FD_207151 | JGI IMG/M metagenome (GOLD analysis project Ga0335077, IMG submission 207151) | Soil microbial communities from Loxahatchee National Wildlife Refuge, Florida, United States - Lox_Sample_3.1 | ecosystem: Environmental > Terrestrial > Soil > Wetlands | place: USA: Florida...
TCAGGCGGCGGGAGAGCGCGTGCGCCTGCTTGATGTCCCTGGTCCAGATCGCGGCGGCGAGCCCGTAGGGATTCTGGTTTGCCAGTTCGGCGACCTGGTCCGCGTCATCGAATGTCAGCGTCGCCAGCACTGGACCGAAGATCTCTTCGCGGGCGATGGCCATGTCGTTCTTGACGCCGCCGAAGATGGTGGGCTCGATGAAGAAGCCGTTTCCGTTGCCGACGGTGGCGCGCTTACCGCCGATAATGAGTTGCGCGCCTTCGGACTTGCCGGTCTCGATGTAGCCGAGAATCTGCTGCATCTGCTGCTGGCTGACGATGGCCCCCAGGCGCGTCTTGGGATCGAGCGGATCGCCGGGGACTAGCTTCTTCGTGCGCTCCACGAGCTTGCCCAGGAATTCGTCCTGCACCTTGCTCTCGAGGAAGAGGCGCGAACCCGCGTTGCAGACTTCCCCTTTGCCATAAAAGATGCCGTTGATCGCGCCTTTCACGGCCGAGTCGATATCGGAATCGGCAAACACGATGTTGGGAGACTTCCCGCCCAGTTCGAGCGTGACGCGCTTCAGCGTATCGGCGGCCGAGCGCATGATCTCTTTGCCGACCACGGTCGAGCCGGTAAATGCGATCTTGTCGACACCGGGATGGGCGACGAGCGCCGTGCCCGTCTCCGGTCCGCCTGTGGTGATGTTGAGCACCCCCGCCGGGAAGCCGGCTTCGGCAGCCAACTCGCCCAGGCGCAGGGCCGTCAGCGGCGTCTGCTCCGCGGGCTTGAGCACGACGGTGTTGCCGCATGCCAGCGCCGGTCCCAGCTTCCAGGACGCCAGCAGCAGCGGGAAATTCCAGGCGACGATCGCGCCCACCACGCCCACCGGCTCGCGCAGTGTGTAGGTGAACGCGTTGTCAAAGGTGTTCACAGTCTCGCCGTGGATCTTGGTGGCCCATCCCGCGTAGTAGCGAAAGACGTCGATGACCATCGGCATATCGACGTAACGAGACTCGAAGATGGGCTTGCCGTTGTCCAAGGTCTCCAGTTCGGCCAACTCTTCGAGGTTCTTCTCGACCAGATCGGCGAGCTTCCACAGCAGGCGTCCGCGCTCACTCGCGGAAATCGAGCGCCATGCGCCTTTGCCACTCTTCCCGAAGGCGGCGCGGGCCGCGGCGACCGCGCGGTCGACGTCGGCGACGCTCGCTTCGGCAACCTGAGTCAGGACCTCCCCCGTAGCGGGATTGATGGTCTCGAAGCTCTTAGTCGTCGCGACCCACTCGCCGTTGATCAGAAGCTTGCCCGGCTTGATATGCGTTTTGGTCGGCGCAATTAGAGTTGTCGCCATAACTCATGCCTCTCAGCGCGGCTCTGCAGCGCCGGACGGCCGGGGCGGCCGTCCCCACGTGAGCCTCTATTTACCTGTAAATGTCGCCGGCCGCTTCTCGACATAAGCGGTCAGGCCTTCCTTAGCGTCATCGGACTGGAACAGGAGCTGCTGGTTCTCGCGCTCCAGCGCCAGCGCGGCTTCGAGCGGAATCTCCCATCCCGTCTGGATGGCGCGCTTGATGCGTCCCACGGCCTTCGACGCCTTGTTAGGCGGACAGAACTGGCGGGCGTACTCCATCACGTTCTCCATGAAGTTCTCGCGCTCGTAAACATCGTTGACAATGCCCAGTTCCTTCGCTTCTTCAAACGTAAACGTGTTGCCGGTGACGATCAGCTCGATAGCGCGCGACTTGCCGATCATCCGCGAAAGGCGCTGCGTGCCGCCGGTGCCGGGAAGCACGCCCAGGTTGACCTCGGGCAGGCCGATCTTGCCCGAGTCCTGGCGGGCAATGCGAATGTCGGCCGCCATAGCGATCTCGAGGCCCCCGCCGACGGTGTGGCCGTTCAGCGCCGCGATCACCAGCTTGGGCGTGTGCTCGAGACGCAGCAGCGTTTCGTTGGCGTGCAGGCAGAAATAGTATTTAAAGGTCGGATCCACTGTGGACAGCATCTTGATGTTGGCCCCGGCGCAGAAAAACTTCTCGCCTGCGCCGGTGAGCACAATCACGTACACGTCGTTCGCCATGCGCGCGCGCAGGATCGCCTCATCGAGCTGGCGGTTCATCTCGTAGGTGTAAGTGTTGGCCGGCGGATCGTTCAACTCGATCACGGCGACGCCGGCGTCGGTGCGGTAGTTAATGAGCTGGCGGGTCTCGGTGGTGGGTTGCGTTGTGGTGGCCATCAGAGCTCCTATTGAGTCATTGACTCATTGATTCATTGGATCATTGCGCCGGGCGCGAGTTTCGTTTCAGCTTGCCTGCGCCCAATAAGCCGCAGAGAAAAATGTCGGACATCTGGCGGGCAAGGGCGCCGGCGTCGGCATCGACCCGCGGGTTGTGCCAGGTGTAAATCCAGTTCATCATGCCGAATAAGCTGAGCACGGCGATGCGGCCGGAGAATTTTACTCCGCGTCGATGCATCAAGTCTTCCACAAGCCCCAGGCAGGTGCGATAGTACACGCGCTTGATGGCGCGGATCTCGTTTCCGTAGCTGTTTTTCAGCGCCTCGTCCTCGTGGGACAGCACCTTCATCGCCTTCTGGTTGGCAAGGAAGTATTCGAGGTGATTCTGAATGAAGAGCCGCACCCGCTGCTCGGGATCGCCGATACCTTCCAGCCGCTTGCGCAGGCTAGCAAGGATCGTCTCGAAGGCGTGCTTCTGGATCAGATAGAGCAGCTTTTCCTTGGATTCGAAGTAGTAGTACAAGCCGGCGAGGGACATGCCGGTGGCGCGGGAAAGGTCGCGCATGGAGGCGGCGTCGTATCCCTTGTCGCAGAAGACTGCGGTCGCGTGGTCCAGGATCTCACCCAGGCGACGGTCGAAGCGCTTCTGCGAGCCCAGGGCGTTGCGGCCGAGCGCACGCGGACGGCGATCAGTGAGCGCAGTGCGAGGAGAAGCAGACATCCGGTCGAAGCCCCCCAACTCCTTTACCGAACGTTCGTTCTAAAACATCATAGGATGCCATGCGGACGGAGTCAAGGGGAACCGCAGTCAGCACTCGGTACTCGCCGCTTAGCGCGTGGTACTTCAGTTGCGGATGTCGGCCATCTGGCGCTCGACTTCCGCCTTCTGCTCCGCCGACAGCGGCAAGAACGGCAATCGCGACGGCCCGCCATAGTAGCCGTTCAGGTCCATGGCGTACTTGATGCCGGGAATGCCGAGTTCGCCGCCGACTTTGAGCGAAGCCTCGACGATGCGCTTCTGCTTCTCGCTTGCCAGAGCCGCGTCGCCTTCCTTCCAGGCAGCGTAGATCTCGTAGCAAGCGGTCGGAGCGGCGCAGGCAAAGGCCAGGATCGCGCCCACGGCGCCCACGTCGAGTGAATCCTTGAGCAGGTGCGCCGAGCCCACGAGCACCTGGTAGCCAACTTCCTTGGTGCGGGTCTTCAGCTTGGGAGGGGCAGCCACGGCAGTCCCGCCGAGCGAGGACGCCGGGAGTACATCGCCATTTCCCGAACTAGCGGCCGCCTGCATGCGCGGGGTCACGGCGTTGAAGATTTCGGTAACCGTGGTCTCGCGCTTGATGTGGCGCGTGCCCTCGACCATCTTTTTTACCTTATCGATCACGCCCGCCGATTCCTTTATACCGATGAGATTGGGATGTTCGGCCAGCTCGATGACCACATCGGCCGGAATGTCGTAGCCGGTAGCCTGAGGGAAGTTGTAAATGATCACCGGCAGCGGTGAGCGGTCGGCGACCATGCGATAAAAGGCCAGCAGGTTGGCGGGCAGCATCTGGCGCTTGTAGTAGTGGGGCGTGCGCACCATGGCGACGTCGTAGCCAAGCGAAGCCGCGTACTCGGTCAGGCGCAAGGTCTCCGTGGCGGATTCAATCCCGGTCCCGGCAGCCAGCACTTTCTCCGGCGCAGCGTGCTCGCGCGCACATTTCAAAACGTCGCGGCGCTCCTGGTCGCTGAGCATGATGGACTCGCCAGTCGAGCCCAGCACCACAATGCCGGCCACGGGCGTTTTGGAGTAGCGCTCGACACTGTGCTCGAGCTTCTTGAAGTAAACGTTGCCATCGGGATAGAAGGGCGTGGTGATGGGCGGAAGAATGCCGTGAAGAAGCATGTGCGAGCCTCCTGGCTACTAGCTTCTAGGTGCGCGCTCAAGGGGTACTAAACTACTCAGTATAGCGCCGCCGGTGGCGCCGCGAGTCACGGTTTTGGCGAAGTGGGCACGAGTTCGAAGTCGGCAAAGTTGCTCCACTTCCCTTCTTTGTCCTTCTGTTCGAGCAGCCACTGCCAGGAGCCGCTTTCGGGCAACCAGCGGAACGTGGTGTGGAAGGGACCGTCGGGATACTCGAAGACAAAGCGAATCGAATTGCCATCGCGCCTACCGTAACCGAGCGTTTCCGAATAGCGCGGCCCGAAGACGTCCAGCAAATGCAGCACGTAGCGCTCGCTGATGGCATCGTAGCCGAGGAACCAGATCGCCTCGTAGCGCCGCTCGGCGGCGGGCGCGCCGGCAGCAGTCTTCTCGTGAACGCGCAGAAACTGATGATTCAGCACCCACTCGGCCACAATGACATGGTGCGCCTCGCGGTGCATCACTTGGCCGGTGAGGGTCCAAGCGCCGGCCATGCGATCGGCTAGGTCGTCGCGCCACTCGGCCGGTGCCTGCGCACAGGCGCAGATCGACCCGAGAGCAAGAATCAACAGTAGTGCGAAGGCTATGGGGAAACGCATAGCAAGACCTCATGGGCAAAGGTGCCTGTCTCGGGACTTCACGGCTTCCAAGGGTAAGGTATTCTAACCAATTGAGGCGAGACGCTGTATGCGGTACAAAAGTTGCACGGCCGTAGAAACGAGGGACTAAGAAAACGATGGGACGTCGTCGCCAGCAGCGCTTCAAGAAAGAGCTGACGGTGAGCATTCACGGGACGGACAGCCTGGGACAACGCTTCTCGCAGACCGCCTCGGTGATGGACGTGAGCGAGTTGGGGGTGCGCCTGCAAGGTGTGCATGTGCTGTATCGCCCTGGACAGACAGCGACGCTCGAGCACAACGGCAACCAGGCAAAGTACCGCGTGGTGTGGGTGGGAGGGGACGCGCTTGTCGGACAAGTCGGATTGATGAACCTGGAACCACAGAAAGCCATCTTCAACCTGCGCTTTCCCCCGCCCGGCCCAGACAAATATGTCGTGCCACCTCCGGAAGTGCGGGAGTTCCAGGGCAGCTTCCGACAGTTTGATGACGGGCTTCGCCGGCTGGTCGAACAACGGCGGCGGGCGGAAAGGCTGAAGGAGGAGCGCCGCCGGTTCCCGCGCTTTGCCATCCGCGGGGAAGCGGAAATTTACCTTAAGGGCGCGGAGTTACCGGTGCACGCCAAGCTCACCGACCTGAGCCGCAGTGGCTGTTTCCTCGAAATGCTGCCTGGGGTCACGCTGAATGCCAACGTCACGCTGGTCTTGCTGCTTTCGCAGTGGAGGATCCGCGTCCAAGGGGTGGTGAAGTCGGTGCTGACGAGCTTCGGCCTGGGGATCGAGTTTCTGCACTTCGAACCTGAGGATCTGCAGAACCTGGAAGAGTTGCTGTCGGCGCTCGAACATGGTACTCCGGCACCCTCCTCCGGGTCGTCGCCTGCGGTCCCACCAGCTCCCGCTACGCCTGTAGACCCGGAGCGCGCTCTGGAAGCGGTAAAGAGCTGGTTCGGCGACCACGATTACCTGAGCCGACAGGAGTTCCTCCTGCTACTCAAGAAGACCAGAGGGTAGTGAGGGCAACCTCCCATTCAAAGCCACTAGGTCAGCGCGGTGCGCTCGGCGTGGAGGTGTTGCAGGGCTCGGACGTTGACTTCCTCGCGCTGAATGGCAGCAATGCCGTCCGCGGCGGCACGTGCCGCGGAGAGCGTGGTCATGCATGGAACGTGGTGGGTCACCGTCGCGCGGCGGATTGCCTTTTCGTCGAAGTAGGGGTCAGGACCGCGCGGGGTGTTGATGACGAGCTGGATCTTGTCGCCCTTGATCAGATCCACGGCGTTGGGACGGCCTTCCTTCACTTTGTAAACCCGCTCGGTGATGATGCCCTTCGTGGCCAGCACGTCGGCGGTGCCGTGCGTACACACCAGGCGGAAGCCGAGGTCGAGGAAGCGCTGCGCTACCTCAGCCACGTGCGGCTTGTCCTGGTCAGTAACGCTGATGAATACCGTACCTTCTCGCGGGAGCTTCTGGCCGGCTGAAAGCTGCGCCTTGGCAAAGGCCTCGCCGAAATTGTCGGCCACGCCCATGACTTCGCCTGTGGACTTCATCTCTGGACCAAGCACCGTGTCCACGCCCGGGAACTTCGACCAGGGGAAGACCGGCGACTTGACGTAGTAGCCGCTCCCGGTTGAAAGATCGGCCGCGCGCTCGATGTAGTCCGGCAGGAACTCGCGCAGCTTGCGCCCGGTCATGAGGCGGGCCGCGATCTTGGCCAGGGGCACCCCCGTAGCTTTGGAGACATAGGGGACGGTTCGGGAAGCCCGCGGGTTCACTTCCAGCACGTACACCTTGTCGCGGTGGATGGCGTACTGGATGTTCATCAGGCCGATCACTTTGAGCGCACGGGCCAGGCGGAAGGTGTAATCGCGCATGGTGGTCATGTGACGCTCGGGGATGTCCACCGCAGGCAGTACGCAAGAGGAATCTCCGGAGTGAATGCCGGCCTCTTCAATGTGCTGCATGATGCCACCGATGACCACGTCTTCGCCGTCGGAGAGCGCGTCCACGTCCACCTCGGTCGCCGCCTCGAGGAAGTGGTCGATGAGCACGGGGCGCTCCTGCGAGTATTCGACGGCTTCCTTCATGTAGCGGATCACGGTTTCGTCGTCATAGGCGATCTGCATGGCGCGACCGCCCAGCACGTACGACGGGCGCACCAGCACGGGATAGCCGACGCGGTTCGCGCCCGACACCGCTTCCTCGATGCTGGTAGCCATGGCGCCCGGAGGCTGCGGGATCGCCAGCTCGTCGAGTAGCTTGCCGAAACGCTTGCGGTCCTCGGCCAGGTCGATGGACTCGGGCGAGGTGCCGATGATGGGCACGCCCGCCGCCTTGAGCGGCAGCGCCAGGTTGAGTGGTGTCTGGCCGCCAAACTGGACGATTACTCCGATCGGTCCGCCGCCGGCGGCTTCGTGCTCATAAACCGCGAGCACATCTTCGAAGGTCAGCGGCTCGAAGAACAGGCGGTCGCTGGTGTCGTAATCGGTGGAGACCGTTTCCGGGTTGCAGTTGACCATGACGGTCTCGTAGCCGTCGTCGCGCAGCGCGAAGGCGGCGTGGCAGCAGCAGTAGTCGAATTCGATTCCCTGCCCCACGCGATTCGGGCCGCTGCCCAGGATGATTACTTTCTTTCGCGTCGTTGGCTCGGCTTCGTCTTCAGACTCGTACGTGGAGTAAAGATAGGGTGTGTAGCTCTCGAACTCGGCGGCGCAAGTATCCACGCGTTTGTAAACAGGCGTGATGCCGTGAGTTTTGCGGAAGTGGCGGATCTTTTCTGTGGCGCCTTTACCGTTCCCGATGCGCCAGATATCGGCGAGGCGAGCATCGGAAAATCCCATGCGCTTGGCTTCGCGCACCAGTTCCGCCGAGACCGATGCGAAAGGATGTTTCTCGAGTTCCGCCTGGAAATCCGTCGCCTCTTTTAACTGGTGCAGGAACCACGGATCGATGGAGGTCATGCGGGCCAGCTCTTTCACCGTATGTCCCTGGCGAAAAGCGTAGCGCAGGTAAGTGAGGCGCTCGGGATGGGGCGTCACCAGGCGCTGGGTGAGGATGCGCGGCTCGATGGACTCCGAACCCACGCGCTTCCCGGTCTCCAGCGATCGGATGCCCTTGAACAGCGCCTCCTTGAAGGTGCGGCCGATGGCCATCACCTCGCCCAGCGATTTCATCTGCGGGCCCAGGGTCTCGTCCGCTCCGGGAAATTTCTCGAACTGCCATTTGGGGATCTTCACCACTACGTAGTCGAGCGTGGGCTCGAAGCAGGAAGGCGTCTTGCGCGTGATGTCGTTGGGAATTTCGTCGAGGGTGTACCCCACGGCCAGGCGGGCGGCGATCTTCGCAATCGGGAATCCGGTGGCCTTTGAGGCGAGCGCGGAGGACCGCGAGACGCGCGGGTTCATCTCGATCACCACCATGCGCCCGGTGGTGGGATGGATTGCGAACTGGATATTCGAGCCGCCGGTCTCGACCCCAATCTCGCGGATGATAATAATGGCGGCGTCGCGCATGGCTTGGTACTCGCGGTCGGTGAGCGTTTGCGCCGGCGCTACGGTGATGGAATCGCCGGTGTGCACCCCCATAGGGTCGAAGTTCTCGATCGAGCAGATAATGATGACGTTGTCCGCGAGATCGCGCATCACCTCGAGCTCGAATTCCTTCCAGCCCAGCACCGACTCCTCGATCAGCACTTCGTGTACGGGCGAGAGGTCGAGGCCGCGGGCCAGAATGTCGAGCAGTTCCTCGCGGTTGTAGGCGAGGCCGCCGCCGGTGCCGCCCAGCGTGAACGACGGTCGGATGATCACCGGAAAACCGATCTTTCCGGAAAATTCAAGGCCATCTTTCAGATTGTTCACCAGCGCCGACTTGGGGAGATCCAGGCCGATGCGTGAAATGGCGTCTTTGAACAGCAGGCGGTCTTCTGCCTTCTTGATGGCCTCGAGCTTGGCACCGATCAGTTCGACGCCGTATTTGTCGAGAATGCCTCCGTCGGCCAATTCGACCGACAGGTTCAGTGCGGTCTGCCCGCCGACCGTGGGCAGCAGGGCGAAACCGTGCCCGTCGGAGAGCTCTGATTCGAGCCGAATGATCTCCGTCAGATATCCCTTGGTGAGCGGCTCGATGTAGGTGCGGTCGGCGGTCTCCGGGTCGGTCATGATGGTGGCTGGGTTGGAGTTGACCAGTACCACCTCATAGCCCTCGGCCTTGAGCGCCTTGCAGGCCTGCGTGCCGGAGTAGTCAAACTCCGCCGATTGCCCGATGACGATGGGCCCAGAGCCGATGATCAGGATCTTCGAGATGTCAGTGCGCTTGGGCATTTTTCATCGAATCGGGCAGTGTGCGAATGGGAGGTCTGTTCCATTTACTTTCAGCACGATATTCAGCATACAGTCAGGGTGTTTGACACAACGCAATCGCTCAGGCTGCGCGAATCCCCTGTGCGGAGCAGCGACCAATCGAAACTTACCAGGTTGGACCGTGCCCAAATCGAAATTACCGTCGGCGTCAGTATCAGCGGAGAGAAAGCCCGTCTGTTCCTGCTCTGTCCGGTACTTTCGCAGCTTGATTCGACTTCTTGAAAACGGGGCCCCAGTCTGGTCCGTCAACCTGCCTCGCACTCGAGTTTCGACATCAACTTCGAAATTAGGCTTGATGTGCTCCGCATCGCACGGCATTCGATCCACGACGACTTGCGCCGAAGCCACCCCCAGTGCGAGCCCCAGAATCGCGAGAGTTTCCAAGTGCCTCACCCGTTCCACTCCTGCATCATCTTCACAAAATCCTTGAACAAATAATGCGAATCGTGAGGCCCGGGAGAAGCTTCTGGGTGGTACTGCACGCTAAACAGCGGCAATGACCGATGGCGCAGACCCTCCAGCGTCTGGTCGTTCAGGTCCATGTGCGTGAGCTCGACCTCGCGCGGATTCAGCGAGTCGGGATCGACGGCGAAGTTGTGATTGTGGGCGGTGATCTCGACCTTGCCCGTGCGCAACTGCTTCACCGGATGGTTGCCGCCGTGGTGTCCGAACTTCAGCTTGTAGGTCTTGCCGCCAAGCGCAAGGCCGACGAGTTGATGCCCGAGGCAGATGCCGAAGACGGGCACGCGTCCCATCAACTGGCGAATGCTTTCCTGGGCATAAGTCACCGGCTCAGGGTCGCCCGGGCCGTTGGAGAGAAAAACGCCGTCGGGTTTGAGCGAAAGCACATCTTCCGCGCTGGTTTCGGCGGGGACGACTGTCACGCCACAGCCTTCCGATGTCAGCTTGCGCAGGATGTTGTGCTTGATGCCGTAATCGTAGGCGACCACGTGGAAGCGCGGTGGCTCGTCCTTTACGCCCACAACTTCCGTGGGCTCGTGCGAGCGCTCGCCGGTCTGCCACGAGTAACGCTGCGTCGTAGAGACAACCTTCGCCAGATCGCTGCCCACCATCGATGGAATGGCGCGCGCCTTGGCCACCAGCTTCTCGGGATCGCTCTCCAGCATGGAAATCACGCCGCGCTGGCAGCCACGATCGCGCAGGTGGCGCACTAGGGCGCGGCTGTCGATATCGGAGATCACCGGGATCTTGTAGCGCTCCAGGTATTCATCGGCCACTTGCTGTGAGCGCCAGTTGGAGCTGACGCGCGAGAACTCGCGCACCACGAGGCCTTCGATGTACGGTCGCGTCGCCTCGGCGTCGTCAGGATTGGTGCCGTAATTGCCGATCTCAGGATTGGTGAGAACTACGATCTGACCGCAGTACGAGGGGTCGGTGAAAATTTCCTGGTAGCCAGTGATGGAAGTATTGAAAACAACTTCCCCGTAGCATTCGCCTTTTGCACCGTAGCCTTTGCCGCGGAAGATGCGTCCATCTTCCAGCGCAAGGATGGCCTGCATTCGCGCTCCCGGGAGTGGATTTTACAGATTCTAGCAGAAGACCAAGGTTTCACGTTTCAAGTTTCACGTTTTCAAGGTCAGACGAGCTCTCAACAACGTGAACCGACCTACCGCAGCACACCCAGCTTGTCCACCGGCCAGTAGACGAAGACGGCCTTGCCGTAGATGAAGGACTCGTCCACAGGGCCGAACTCGCGGCTGTCGTTGGACATGGAGCGATGGTCGCCGAGAACGAAGTAGGAGTGGCCCGGCACCACCGTCTCGGGATAGGAATGCGGGTCGACGAAGTCGTGGGGGACGTAATCCTCGGTAATGCGGTGGCCGTTGACGTAGACGTGCCCGCGCTCAATGCGGATATGGTCGCCGGGGACGCCGACCACGCGCTTGATGTAGCTCTTGGCGGGATCGCGAGGATAACGGAACACCACCACGTCGCCGCGCGCCACCGATTCGAAGCGATACACGAACTTGTTGATGAAGATGCGCTCCTGGTCCTCCAGGCCCGGCAGCATGCTGGTGCCTTCCACCTTCACCGGCTGATACAGGAACAGAATGATGAAGCCGGAGATGGCCAGCGAAATGATCAGATCGCGAGCCCAACTGCGCAGCAAGGACTGCATGCGGGTGCGCGGTTTCGGGCCGGGAACCACCGGTTCGACAGAAGGAGGTATTGCGCCGTTGCTCATCCCGGTGCCCATTATACGGAAATCCAGTGGTAAAGC
>Ga0335077_10010975_pt1 | contig 11325 bp, 11 predicted proteins | sample Lox_Sample_31_FD_207151 | JGI IMG/M metagenome (GOLD analysis project Ga0335077, IMG submission 207151) | Soil microbial communities from Loxahatchee National Wildlife Refuge, Florida, United States - Lox_Sample_3.1 | ecosystem: Environmental > Terrestrial > Soil > Wetlands | place: USA...
CTTTACCCAGATGGCGGGCCTGGCCTATCACAACTTCATATCGGCAGCGACCGGTATTGCTCTGGCAATTGCCTTTATTCGCGGCATCGCCCGCCGGCAGATGCAGACGATTGGAAACTTCTGGGTCGACCTGGTCCGCTGCAACCTTTGGGTTTTGTTGCCAGTTTGCATCCTCGGTGCCCTGGTGCTGGTGTCGCAAGGCGTGGTGCAAAATCTCAAGCCTTATGACACGGCCAAACTGGTTGAGCCGATGCAAGTCCAGACCACCGGTGCGGATGGCAAAACCACCACTCAGACGGTGACCGACCAAAGCATTGCCCAAGGCCCGGTCGCTTCGCAGGAGATCATCAAGGAATTAGGCACAAACGGTGGCGGCTTCTTCAACGCCAACAGCTCGCACCCGTTTGAGAATCCCACTCCCCTTTCCAACCTGATTGAACTGGTTTCTATTTTCACCATCGGTGGCGGTCTCACCTACACACTAGGACGAATGACCGGTTCGCAGCGCCATGGATGGGCGGTGTGGGCAGCGATGGCGATTCTGTTCCTTGCCGGGGTAACGGTCGCATACTGGGCGGAGGCTCGCGGCAATCCTTTGCTGGCGGGCACCGATCAACGGGTTACTGCCATGCAATCCGGTGGGAACATGGAGGGCAAGGAAACTCGCTTCGGCATCGCGAATACGGCGCTCTGGGCTACGGTCACCACCGACGCCAGCTGCGGCGCCATCAACGGGTGGCACGATTCGTTTACTCCGCTCGGCGGCATGGTTCCGCTCACTAACATCATGCTCAGCGAAGTCATTTTCGGTGGGGTCGGCGCGGGCATGTACGGCATGCTGATCTACATCGTGCTCGCAGTGTTTATTGCGGGCCTGATGGTGGGCCGCACTCCGGAGTATCTGGGCAAAAAGATCGAAGCGTTTGACGTGAAGATGGCAATGCTGACGACCCTCGTTTTCCCGCTCGTCATCCTGACATTCGCTGCCATTTCGGCGGTAGCGGGGTTTGGCACCTCCAGCATTCTGAATCCGGGGCCACACGGACTGAGTGAAATTCTCTACGTGTTCACGTCGTCAGCCGGCAACAACGGCTCCGCATTCGCCGGACTGGCCACCAATACCCTCTGGTACAACACCGCAGGCGGCATCACCATGCTGGTCGGCCGCTTCCTGATGATCATTCCCATGCTGGCTATTGCCGGCAACCTCGCGGGGAAGAAATATGTGCCACCGTCGCTGGGGACTTTCCCAGTAACCACGCCGCTCTTCACCGTCCTGTTGATGGGGGTGATACTCATCGTGGGTGCGTTGACGTTCTTCCCGGCATTAAGCCTTGGCCCAATTCTCGAGCACCTGCTCATGGCGGCAGGCAAGACCTTCTGAGGACTTCCTTATGGCGACCACGTTAGAAACAAGCACTATTGGGAAATCAAACCCCGCTCTGGTAGGGCGACCGCCGAAGAAACCCAGATCAAAGGCGGTTTGGGAGGGGAAGATCGTGCGTCGAGCCCTCCTCGACTCCTTGGTGAAGCTGAACCCTCGCCATATGATGGGTAATCCCGTCATGTTCGTGGTGGAGATCGGCAGTGTGATTACTACGCTCCTGCTCTTCAAAGGCGGGGCGGCCTTTGGGTTCAACCTGCAGATCACCCTGTGGCTGTGGTTCACGGTTTTGTTTGCCAATTTCGCGGAGGCGATGGCCGAGGGGCGCGGCAAGGCCCAAGCCGATACTCTGCGTAGGGCCAGAGCCGAAACCGTAGCGAACCGGCTCTTGCCGGATGGGAAAATCGAAAAGATCCCGAGCGCCAAGCTGCGGACTGCCGACCTGGTGATGGTTTCCGCCGGAGAGTTTATTCCCAGCGACGGCGAAATCATTGAGGGCGTGGCTTCGGTGGATGAATCCGCGATCACCGGGGAGTCTGCCCCCGTGATTCGTGAAGCCGGCGGCGACCGTTCGGCGGTAACGGGCGGCACTCGTGTGCTCTCCGATTGGATCAAAGTGCGGATCACTGCGAACCCCGGCGAGACCTTCCTGGACCGGATGATCGCGCTGGTGGAAGGGGCGGAGCGGCAGAAGACGCCTAACGAAATTGCGTTAAATATCCTGCTGGCAGGGCTGACGATTATTTTCCTGTTGGCAGTAGTCACGCTTCAGCCTTTTGCGATCTACTCCGGCTCGCCACAGACCGTGTTCGTGTTGGTTTCTTTGCTGGTGTGCCTGATTCCAACAACCATTGGCGGATTACTCTCCGCCATCGGCATCGCCGGCATGGATCGGTTGGTTCAGCACAATGTGCTGGCCATGTCAGGCCGGGCGGTAGAAGCGGCGGGAGATGTCAATACCCTGCTCTTGGACAAGACAGGGACCATCACCTTAGGCAACCGTCAGGCGTCGCGATTTATCCCGGCTCCCGGCGTTACTGAGCAAGAACTGGCTGATGCTGCGCAACTCTCTTCCTTGGCCGACGAGACGCCTGAAGGCCGCTCCATCGTCGTGCTCGCGAAAGAGAAGTATGGACTGAGAGGCCGGGAACTTGCCGCCCATGAAGCTCACTTCGTACCATTCTCCGCCCAGACCCGCATGTCGGGCGTGGACCTCAACGGGTTTGAGATCCGCAAAGGCGCAACCGACGCCATCGCTGCCTACTTGGCCCAGAATGGCGGCAAACTGCCCGATGCCGTCAAGGCCACGGTGGAAGAAATTGCGCGCTCGGGCGGAACCCCGCTGGTGGTGGCGGAAAAGAGCCGCGGCGCGCTGGGTATCATCGAACTGAAAGACATTGTGAAGGGCGGCATACGCGATCGCTTCGATCATCTTCGGGCCATGGGCATACGCACCGTGATGATCACCGGTGATAATCCGCTTACAGCCGCCGCCATCGCCCGTGAAGCCGGAGTCGACGATTTCCTGGCCCAGGCCACACCCAAAGAAAAGATGGACCTGATCAAGAAGGAGCAGGCCGAAGGCAAGCTGGTCGCCATGACCGGGGATGGCACCAATGACGCTCCGGCCCTGGCTCAGGCGGACGTGGGCGTCGCCATGAACACCGGCACCCAGGCGGCGAAAGAAGCCGGCAACATGGTGGACCTGGATTCCAATCCCACCAAGCTGATCGAGATCGTCGAAATCGGCAAGCAGCTCTTGATGACCCGCGGTGCGCTGACTACCTTCTCCATCGCCAATGACGTCGCCAAGTACTTTGCCATCATCCCGGCGATGTTTGCCGGGACGTTCCCGGTGCTCAATGCGCTCAACATCATGCACTTGAAAACCCCGGAATCCGCGATCCTTTCCGCCGTGATCTTTAACGCGCTGATCATTGTCGCACTGATCCCGCTGGCCCTGCGAGGCGTCAAGTACCGCCCCATGGGCGCGGCGGCGCTGTTGCGCAATAATCTGTGGATCTATGGCTTCGGCGGAATCGTGATTCCCTTCATTGGGATCAAGGCCATTGACATGGTTATTACCAGAATCGGACTTGCGTAAGAGGAATTTGCCATGAAGAAAAACCTGATCATTTCAGTACTGATGACCATCGCGACTACGATATTGCTAGGGATCATTTATCCTCTGGTCGTAACCGGCCTGGCGCAGGTCATCTTCCCAAAAAAAGCAAACGGGCAGCTGATCGAGAAAGATGGAAAGATTGTAGGTTCCCGCATCATCGGACAGGGCTTCTCCGGCCCAGGCTATTTCTACTCTCGTCTCTCCGCTGCGGGGAATGGCTATGACGCTGCCAATTCTGCCGGATCGAACCTCGGCCCCACCAACCAGAAGCTCGTGGACCGGGTAAAGCAGGATGTAGCTCGACTCCAGGCCGAGAACCCCGGTAAACCCGTGCCCATCGACCTGGTGACAACCTCAGCCTCAGGGTTTGATCCCGAAATCTCTCCCGCCGCGGCGGAGTTTCAGGTGCCTCGCGTGGCTCGCGCACGCGGCATCAGCGAGGAACAGGTACGGCAATTGGTCGCCAAGCACACCCTGGGCCGGCAATTCGGCTTTCTTGGCGAGCCGCGCGTCAACGTTCTTGAACTGAACCTCGAACTGAACGATTCGCATCCCCTCCGTACAGTGGCTGCGAAATAGACCAAGAACCCTCCCCGATGACGCCGCTTACAGCATTTGGTCTGTTTGCCGTGACCGCGATGCTGGTCTGCTACGCCTACGAGAGGCGTAGTTCGTGGTTTATTTTGGGTTTTGCCTGTTCGTGCGGGCTTGGCTCTATCTACGGCTTTCTCCAGGGCGCTTGGCCCTTCGGACTGGTTGAGGCCGTCTGGGCGGGCGTAGCGGTGCGACGCTGGTGGATCGCTTCGCGGCAGCGTGGCGCCTGAGATTGGCGTCGCCCCGGGCCGCCAGCGCACTTTGCGATTTCTTAAGAGTCGCAGCCCGGGCCGCCAGGCGACCCTTACTCCTTGCACAGCTTTTCCCAATTCCACATCCCGTACGCCACTTCGGTGGGCAACGGGAATCCGAGTTGGTGCGCCAGCATGCAAACCTGCCCGCGATGGTGCGCTTCGTGAGAAAGCATGTAGCACAGCATTTCCACCCCAGCCGGCCAGGGCCGGGCCCAGCCATCCCTGCGAAACTTCTCGATCCGGCCCCCACCACCGCCCAGCGCTTCCGCCAGCATCTCCGCGCAGCGGGAGGCGCTCTCAGCCAATCCCGCCCGCGCCTGCTCCGGCGTGCAGTGCGCGCGCTCGAGCTGTCGCGGAACCTTCAGGTGCGGAGCTGTAAGCCTGACCCACTTGCAGCGGACATTGTGCATGTGCGTGAAGATCGCTGCGATAGTGCGGGACTTGCCGGGCGGTTTGGCCTTCCACGCGGCAGGGTCAAGATGCTCGATAAGCATCTGGTTTATCCGCTCATTGACGGCAAAGATCCGGACGGCGGATTGGCCGAGCTGAGTGTGAACCTTGGGTTGACGATTCATGGGTTGACGATTCATGGGTTGAAGATTCATGGGTTGAAGATTCATGGGTTGACGCTTGATGAGTTGACCCGTGGCCACCGCTCCCTGCCCGTTTGACTATGATACTTGTGGGTAGAACCTTTCAAGGAGTCCAATACTTGCCTCCACGTGGGCCGATATTGGAAGTATAAGAACGTGCGGTTTTGCTGTGAGCTGTTGATTTAGCCGTCAAGTGGAGGGAGCGTCAGTGACAAGAGACGAAGCTTGGAGTCTGGCCAATCATTGGGTTGCAGCGTGGAACGCTCACGACCTGGACTTGATCATGACGCACTATGAGGATGGCGTCGAGTTGGTCTCGCCCGTCGCCGCCCGCCTTTTGGGGACGCCGGATGGCAAGGTGGGAGGAAAGTCAAACTTGAGAGCTTACTTTCAGCGAGGGTTGGAAGCCTACCCGGAACTCCACTTCCGTCTCGAGGACGTGCTCTGCGGCATAAACAGCATCGTGCTCTACTACACCAATCAAAAGGGAACGCGCACGGGAGAATTCATGGAACTGTCTGCGAGCGGGAAAGTGGCGCGAGTCGTGGCCAACTACAGTTCCTAGCAGTGTAGGTGCCCCATCCTGGTCGCGTTCTTTGCGACTGGGGTGGGGTCTTTGACTCTCGCAACAGACCCTCCGACCGTGCCTTGTCCTCACAGTGCCCAAACTCCTCAGTCGCGCTTACTGGCTCACCGAGCGGGCCAAGCGCCTGGATCCCGATGGAGGCCCGCCCCGGCTGAAGGCGGCACCCCGGTGACCGAAGTCAGCTTGCGTCCTGCTGGGCGCTTACTACAATCTCGGTTGACTGTTTCCTGCGCGCATCGACGCAGCTACCGGGAGGAAGATGCGATCCCCGCTCGATCACGAGGGTTTCAAGCTGCTGGACCGCTGGAGCGCCAGCCGGGCGGAGATCCATCTATCGTTCCGAGGCCTTGATAATCGCGTGTCGCTGACCGGGGTTGGGGTTTTGATCGCGTTCGACCAGGGAGGCATGGGTCTGGCCGGAGGCGGATTCGAGTTTCTGCTTGACCTCTCCGAAGCGGCCTTCGAGAAGGTGGGAAGCGGGGAGGAATCCCGCAAGCGGGGCCTGAATCCTTCGCAATACACGGAATCTGCCGAGATTTCGCTGGGCAACGGCGGCAAGCTGCTGTTGATTGTGCCGCAAGTTCGTCCGACCGAGTAGAGGACGGCTCTGCGGCATCGCCGGGTGCCCCAGATCCCCAGCTTTTAACAACTTCTGGCCATCTATCCCCTTTCCCTGTTTGGGGGTGCCCCACGTCTCGCGGTTTTCGAGACGTGTGTGCTTGCAGCCGAAACAGCACCGGCGCAGCCGTCACTCCGCCGGCATCCTCATCTTTAGAACCTGCCATTCGCTGATGCGCACCGCACCACCTTCGCCATCGGTGTAGGCGCCAGAACGCCAGCGCCTGCCGGAGGCATATCTTTATGAACTTTCTATGTCCTTTTTACGCGAACTTTACACCTGCCGTAATCCAATGGAAGGGGAGCAGCGGGTAGCAGCCGCGAACATCTCCGGCCCGACTTGTGGGAGGCTCAGTGCAGTCACCAACAATTCCAACGCACCATGACGATCAGGCTGGCTGGTGCGGCCAGGTGCTGGACCACTATCTCATTGAGGATCTCGCAGCCCGGGGAGGCATGGCGGACATCTTTCGAGCAACCGACCTGCATAGTGTCCGGCCGGTCGCCATCAAGGTTCCCCACCCCGAGGCCAAGAATGACGAACTCCTCATGCAGGCGTTCAAGAGAGAAGAGACAATCCTGCAAACCCTGGACCATCCGGGCATCGTGCGGGTCGTCCGGGAAGGGTGCAAGAACCGCCCCTACATGGTCATGGAGTGGGTGGAAGGCCGCCTGTTGCGCGACATCCTGAACGAGCAGGGCAGACTTTCGGTGGAACGCGCGGTGCGCATCGCGGTGTCGCTGTGCGGCGCCCTGGAATACATCCATGGCGACGGTATTGTTCACCGGGACTTGAAGCCAGAGAACATTATGGTGGACGCGGACGATCACGCCAAGATCATCGATTTCGGAATTGCTCTGACGATGGCTTCGCGGCGGCTGACATTCTCCGCAAGCTCAAAGGCGATGGGAACTCCCGATTACATTTCTCCGGAACAGGTCAACGGAAAACGCGGCGATCGCCGCAGCGACCTATACGCCTTAGGAGTGATCCTCTACGAAATGCTGTCCGGAGAACTGCCGTTCACGGGAGCCAATCCCCTGGTGGTCATGAATGCTCGCTTACTGAGTGATCCTCCCTCTGTCCGTTCGGTGAACCCGGCAATTTCCACCCGACTGGAGGAGATCATCGGTCGAGCCCTGGAGCGCGACCCACAGAAACGATATGCCAAGGCCGGCGACCTCGCTTCGGACCTCCAGAATCACAACCAGGCTCGGGCGACACGGCGTCGACTCTCCAAGCAGCGCACCCGTTGGCGCTCTGCAACCAAGCGAATCTGGCTCTATGCGGGATTGGCAATGATTCCACTCCTTATTTTTGGGCTGTTGCTGCTCGAAGCGCGGCGAGAAGCGAATGCCGCCGGCAGCTTGCTCATCGGCAAGGCACACGCGCCATTCGCGACCATCCAAAGGGATAGATTTGAGATGAACAAACTCGGCCACGATGGGCAGGCGACTGTTGTGAGGACGTCCGCATAGTCCAAGGTCAGGAAAAATCAAAGTTCTGCGTTTCTTGACGTGGACGAGGTGTTCCCCACCCGAACTGCCGAATTGAGATGAGCCTCAAATCCAAATCGTTTTACGCCTGTTCTCAGCCTGATGATCGTCGCCGCGATGTTGTTCGCCGCCACGGTTGCATGCCCTAAAGAAGGTACTTGCTGAGCTTTTTCAGGATCTGGCTCCACCCCACCTCGAGCTGCTGCGCAGAGTGTTCTCTCGGGAAACGCTGGTGAGTTAAAACCAGTTCGCAATGAGCTTCACGCTCATGGAGTTCAACCGTAACCAGCGTTTCCTGATGACCCCATCGCGACGATACCCAGGTGAACTCCAGTTTCGACGGCCTCTCCAGGACGCGAAACTCACCGGTGTTTAACGTATTGCGTATCGGGCGCCATCATTACGATGCGGAAATGTCCGCCCACGCGAGGTTCCAGCGTCACCTCGCAACTCGTGACCGGCCCGGGACACATCCATTCACCCATCCCCTCGGCATCAAGCCATGCATCGAAAACCTCCTCGCGGGAAGCCGGCAGCATCTTGTGTATGGTCACAGTCTGACCGTTCATCTGGGCGCTCGCTTTCGCTTGTCCATAAGGTGCTTTTCCAGGGCCTCCATTCGGCCGCTCCAGAATCTGGTGTAGTAGCTCATCCAATTCATCGCCTCTTCCAGTCTCCCAGGCGCGAGTCGGCAAGAATGCTCACGCCCCCTGATTTCACGGCGAATCAGGCCGGCTCTCTCCAGCGTCTTGATGTGTTTGGAAACGGCATTCAGGCTCATCGCGTAGGGCTCTGCCAGTTCCGTTACGGTAAGGGTGCCGCCCCGCAGCCGATCAAGAATGGACCGTCTGGTTGAATCGGCGACCGCAGCGAACACCACATCAAGGACCTGTGTCTTGGTTTTCCGCATGGAAGAATGCGCTCGATACCGTTCATCATATTCAACCCACAGGTTGACGGTCAACCTGCAACTATTGCTCAACCTTTTGGTTGACAATCAACCAATTGGTTGACTATAATCGGTTGCTGTCAGGAGAAATCGAATGCGTACCTTACTTCAGATCGACTCCAGTCCGATGGGCGAAACCTCAATATCACGCCACCTCACGAAAGAATTCGTGCGGAGATGGTTCAGGGCGAATCCTCAAGCCAGGGTCATATCACGGGATCTCACTACAATCCCGATTCCCGTTGTTGACTCAGCCTGGGTAACGGCAAACTACACGCCCAAGGAATCGCGCACACAACAACAGAATGAGATTCTAAGACTCTCCACGGAATTCACCAGGGAATTGCTGGACGCTGACGAATACGTCATGGGGGTGCCGGTACATAACTGGGGCCCGTCGGCCAGCTTCAAGCTGTGGGTGGACCACATTGTCACCCCGTCCGGCCCGAAGCTCGTTCAGAAGCGGGCGACCTTCGTCATAGCGGCCGGCAGATTCTACGGCCCCGGTTCCGGAAATGCCGGCAAGAACTATGCAGAGCCTTGGCTCCGGACATTGTTTGGCCGTCTCGGTGTCGAGGATATGCGATTCATTATTGCCGACGGTGCAGCGGAGGTGAGAAATGGCAAGCTAAGTCTCGCAGCCTTCCTTGCGCCACACCTCCAGGCAATTCAGGCACTCTTCGCGGAAGAGACTGCTTTCGTTACTTAAAACAGGTGGAAAGTCGATTGCTTCAGGTCCGCCGACGTAAACCGGCCTCACAGTGGCGAACGGATCCCATTTTGGCTGGGACCCGCGCCATCACACTCCGCTCGCAAGGCCCTCCCCAGTTCAGTTCCCAGCCCAGCAAGAAATTGCGAAGATTGCAGATTAGCGGCTGCCACGTGCCAGGATCTGCGTGGTTTCCCGCGAGGACATGTGAATGAAGTGGTTTCAGATTCCCTCTTGATTTCTAATGCAAGCAGAAGCGAGCAACGGAACCTTGATTCGAAGTCCATAAGGGGCCAGGATGCTCTCATGGTTTACGGGCGCGTGAACACATCGTCCAAGCAGGTAAGGAGTTCAGCGTGAACAAGCAGCCCAGAGTGGCCATCGTTACCGGAGCGGCCCAGGGAATTGGCCGCCGGACTGTCGAGGTATTGGCGGGCAGGGGATACGCAGTGGCCATCAACGACTTGCGTGCGCCTGCCGAAACCCGACACGCCGCAGAAGCATACGGAGCCGAGGTGTTGGAATATGTTGCTGACGTGTCCACGGAGGACGCCGTAATTGGCTTTGCGGCAATGGTGCAACAACGATGGGGAAGGGCCGATGTGCTCATCAACAACGCCGGCATCAGTTTCATTTCGCCCGCCGAGCAGGTCTCAGCCTCTGATTTCCGGCGGGTGCTGGAAGTGAATCTTGTTGCGCCTTTTCTTCTGTCCAAGGTATTCGGGGCGGCCATGCTGGCACAACGCTCGGGTAGCATCGTAAACGTAGCCTCGATTGCCGGGCTGGTGGCGATCGCGGATCGAGCCGCCTATAACGCTTCCAAGCACGGCCTCGTCGGCTTGACGCGAACCCTGGCGGCCGAGTGGGGCGGGCGCGGCGTGCGGGTCAATGCCGTGTGTCCCGGATGGGTGAGGACGGAAATGGATATCGCAGATCAGGCGTCCGGAAACTACCGTGATGCAGACATCACCGGCCGGGTCCCGATGGGCCGTTTCGCAGCGCCGGACGACGTTGCTTCTGCTATCGCATTTCTTGCCGACGAGCAGGAAAGCGGTTTTATCAACGGTCAAGCCCTTGTCGTGGACGGCGGCTGGACCTCTGACGGAAGCTGGGAATCGTTGCGCCTGCGCCACCGCTGAGCCGGGTTCGCAGGCTGCGTAACTAAAGACTCGCCTCATCAACCGCCCGGAGGAGAATTAGGGCCCGCGGCCCCTTCGAGGCGGAGCTTCGCAGCCATTTTTACCAGGCTGGCCAGAGAGTCGGCCTTCATCTTTTGCATTACCTTGCCGCGGTGCGCCTTAACCGTGATCTCGCTGATGCCGAGTTCGCCGCCAACCTGTTTATTCAACAAACCGGACACCACCAACGCCATGACCTGCTGTTCGCGATGGGTGAGCGAGGCGTAACAGTCCTGGAGCGCGCGCATCTCCGTCTCGCGATCCAGGGCAGCGCGGCTGCGTTCGAGGGCTTGCCGAATGGCGCGCAACAGCACTTCATCACTGAACGGTTTCGTCAGGAATTCCACCGCCCCCGCCTTCATGGCCTGGACGGTCATAGGCACATCGCCGAAGCCAGTAATGAAGATGATCGGCATATCGGCCCGCTCGACGGCGACACGCTTCTGCAGGTCAAGACCATTGAGGCCGGGGAGAGAAACGTCAAGTACCAGGCAGCTCGGAACCAGGGCTGGAGGGCGGGTGAGAAATTCCTGCGCGGACGCGAAAGTCTCCGGCTGAAAGCCTTCGCAGCGGATAAGAAGTTCCAGCGATTCGCGCACCGAGACGTCGTCGTCTACAACGAACACGATTGGTGTGCCGGGCGGCATGTGTGACGACCCCACTTCGTGGCCCAGTGCGTACGCTGGAATCATTGTATATCCCTCGGCGCGGGTAAGAGAGTGGCGCACTCTCAGCCCGCTTCAATCCTCAGCTCCCTCCAAGCGCGGTGTTGAGCGCCTCAAGCAGAGCCGTGTCGCTGAATGGCTTGAACAGGCACTCTACCGCACCCTCTTCGAGC
>Ga0335077_10010976_pt1 | contig 11325 bp, 11 predicted proteins | sample Lox_Sample_31_FD_207151 | JGI IMG/M metagenome (GOLD analysis project Ga0335077, IMG submission 207151) | Soil microbial communities from Loxahatchee National Wildlife Refuge, Florida, United States - Lox_Sample_3.1 | ecosystem: Environmental > Terrestrial > Soil > Wetlands | place: USA...
AATACCAGCTGGTCTATCATCCTTCAAACGCAAAGCAGGACGGGACCTATCGCAAACTGCGCGTCGAACTGGTCGATGACGAGGGCAAGCCGCTACGGATCCAGGACGAAAAGCACAAGCCTCTCAAATACGAGATCATCGCGCGCGACGGCTATAAGGCCAGGCAGGAAGTGGAATAAAGCGGAAGGGCAGCCTCTAAAGCAAACGGCAGCCAATCGGCTGCCGTTCGCCGTTCGTGAGGGAGAGGGCAAATTCCGTTTATTTGAACTGGTTGATCATGTCGAGCACGAAGTACCCGATCACGAACAGGGTTGCGAGTGCTGCGACGATTTCAGAGCCCTTGACCATCGGCGCCACCTTGGCGGCTTTGGCGGCAATTGCAGCCTGCGCAGCTTTCTCCTGGCTGAATGAGTCGTCCAGGAAAAGCTGGTCCTCTTCGTCCTTGGTGAGACGGGACCGGTATAGAAGCATCGCCGCCATGATCAGGATGGTCAGGCCCCAGACGGATAACATGATCGGAAGAAAAGTCATTGCGTTACCTCCAGCGAATTATCCCCACTTATTGCGTCGTCGTATGACGCCGCCGCGTACTACCAGTGGTTTACGGCTGAAATCATAGCCCCGAAAGAGTACGTACTTTCGTGACATCAATCACAGGTAATTTCCACGGTTTTTCAAGCGTTCGCGCTTCGCGCCAAGGCGGGAAATCTTCAAGGTGGCTCGGCTTACGACTATCTCGACCAGACGGTCTCGCGGGGCGATTCTCGCGACTATCCGGGCCTCGAGGGCATCTAAAGCTGGGGAATTGCCTTGAAGCCATCCGGACAGGGCAGTACAGTAGCATTAACGCGATAAAATCATCAAGGAGAAATCATGGCAACTACGACAACGACACCAGCGCAAGAAACCGAAAAGAAGGCCCCTCTCACGCTGTCCCCTACGGCCATTGCCAAGGTGCGCGAGATTATGGCCACGCAGGACCCGCTTCCTGCCGGTCTGCGCATCGGAGTTGTAGGCGGTGGCTGCTCGGGCTTCCAATATTCAATGGCCTTTGAGAACCAGGCGGGCATGATGGACAAGGTCTTCAAGTTTGATGATCTGAAAGTTTTTGTTGATGCCACTTCCTTGATGTATCTCAATGGCTGCACGGTCGATTACGTGGAGACCCTTGAGGCCGCAGGCTTCAAATTCGAGAATCCTCAGGTGAAGAGCACCTGCGGTTGCGGATCCTCCTTCAGCGTCTAAGGGCTGATTGGGAACGACAATTTCGCGCGAGAAGGGCGCTGAGTAGGCCGTAACACGGGATCGTAGCTGACCAAGACGACAAAGCCCATCCGAATGGATGGGCTTTGATGTGTCTGCGGGAAAAGATCTACTGCTGCGGCGCGGTCGGCGAAGGGGGACCCGTGGGTGTTGTCGGCGCGGTGGAATTTGTGCCCCCGCCGATCGGAGTTGTGGTGGAGCTCGCAGGCTGCCCAACCAAGCCAGTGTTGCCGCCGGTCATTTGTTGTTGCTGATCCGTGAGGAAGCTGTAGAGGAACTCCCACTCGTTGTAGTGATTCTTCTTCTTGTAAACAAGGATCGACTGCTTCGGACTCTGGGGTGAGAAGCCGATAATGCCTCCACCGCCGAAGGTCTGCCCGGAGCCTGCAGGGTTGCTGGATGAGCCGATGGCTGAGCTCGTGCCCGTCGAACCGGGAGATCCTGTGCCGCCGCCCTGGGTTCCGCTCGCATCGGTTCCGCCGGTTCCACCAGCCAGAGCTCCAGCGCCGCCCTGATCCGTAGTTCCGGTGGTTCCAGTTGCCGAGCTCCCGACCGACGATCCCGGATTAAAGAGACTGCTGCCGGCGGTTGACGATCCGGTGCCGGTCAGGTTGTTTCCACTCGGGCCAATTCCTCCTCCGGTTGCGGCCGCCAGCGGCTGGCCGAAGAACCCCATGGCCATCGGAGTCTTGTTCTGTCCCCACATGATTGGCTTCCAGTCTTCCTTTCCCGTCGTGGGATCGACGTACTTCTTGCGCAGGAAGCGAATGTCGTTGGTCTTCGTCAATGCATCGAGGTTGGGAGGATAGGCGTGGAATTTCCTGTAATAGAGCTGAATCGCACGGATGTACTGCTTGCCGCGCTGCATCGTCTCCTCGTCGCGATCTCGCTGGATGTCTTCGCGAACCTTGGGAATTGCCACAGCAAGCGACAGGATCAGGATGGCCATCATGAAGACGACGGCCACGAGAATGTACCCCTCTTCGGAAGGGAGTTTGCCGCGAATTGGGGAAGTCTGCTTCATAAAAGAAACTGCAAGCTAGTTCGCTGACAGTGGCACGGTCTGGGTGTTGTTATAGCCCAGATCGGTAATCTGCACGGCCCCGGGCATAATCGAATCCACCTTGTAACGGTGATCGACAATATCGCCCGGACGCGCCAGGAAGATGTCTTCACCACGCACGAGGTACGCCCGCATGGACTTGTCCGCACTTTGCGAATAGCCGAAGTACTTGAGATCGATCGAGGGCGGACGCGGTGGCTCGGGTACCGTGACCACCGCCTGCTGAGGCCTCGGGCCCTTCACCGGCTCCGGAATTGCCACGGGCGCGGATTCCGCCGAGAAAATGTTGCGGCCAGTGCCCGCGTAAGCCACGTCTTCGCTTTGTGCCAGCTTGTCGAAATGCAGCGTCGGGTCGATGTTGCTGGAAGCCACGCGCTGAGCCTGCGGGCCTGCGGCGGCGTTGGCTGCGGGGGCACTTCCCGCGCCGGCGGTCCGGCGTGCCGGAGCTACCGATACAGAGGGCGCGACGGAAGGCGTCGATGGCGATCCCAGGTAGTTATAAAGTTCATATCCGCCGGCAAGAACGATTACCGCGGCGAGTCCGATGACCGTATAGACCTGGCGCTTGTTCTCAGTTCCGAGAGCGATAGCCATCCTATTCGCCCTCCTGGTTTGCCGGAGCTGCGCCGGCGGGTGGTTCGGCAGGTGTGGGCGGGAGGCCACTCGGCACGTCCGACGGGCGGAGCCATGTGGAAACACGCAAGCGAAGATTTACCAGGCCACCCTGCTGGCCCGTGAAGGCCATGGCACGAATGATAAAGAACGTCTTGCTGCGTTCCAGCCCATTCACGAAACGCATGATCTGCTGGTACTCGCCGCTGATGCGTGCATCCAGCGATATCTCGGTGAGGTCGCCTGTCGTGGCGCCCTGGGTGTATTGCATGCCCGAGAGACGCACACCCGATTTGACCTCAAGCTCCCCAACCTGCACGGCGATCGACGAGTAGTTAGCCGGAATGCGCTGTGCATAGAACTCCTGGATTTGCTTGCGAGATTCAACCACACGCTGATCCAGTCCCCGCAGGGGAGCTGTTTGCACCTCGAGAGTTTTGAGTTCGATTTGCCTGTTTGCCAGGGCGTCGGTTGAACTGGAACTCGTTGCCGACCAGTCCAGTCCGAGGCGAATTGCCAGCCCCAGCACGATCACGCTCAGGACCGTTACCCCAATGTAATGCCAGGTGAGGGGAGACGCCAGGCGTTCGCGGGCGGTGACGGCTTTTTGTGGTGTCATCGCGGCGTTCCTCCTCGATAGGGCTGCTCGGGCGCGTGCGGCCTCGCCATGCCCGTATAAGGAGGCCGATGCGGGGCTGAAGACGCTGGTTCGCTTCCAGTCTCCTCGCTCCGATGTCTTTCCGCGGCTATCTCCTTCGCCAGCTTGCGCTCTTGTGCAGTGCCGGGAGCATAATCGGCGAGTACATCAAAGTCGACGCGATCGGAAGCGCTCACTGGCTCAGGCCGCTGGTTGGGTCCTCCCGCGGATTCGGCACTTTCACCGACAATGCGCGGCATAAGGAAGTGCCGCGAGTGTTCAAGATTCTCCACCAGTTCCACGTCGCGATCACGTGGCCCAATCACGCGGAGGTGTACGGTGATCTGGCCTTCTTTTACCGTGGGCTCCAGAGTTGTCACCTGCACTCCCGCCGGCAAAACCGTTTCCAGATCCTCCATCGTGAGAGTCCAGGAGAAAGATTTCTCATCGAAAAAACGGTTGAGGTTCTCGGCCTGTTGTAAGGTGCGGGCGTTGTCAGGCTGGCGCATCATGGCCTGGTACTTCTGCTGTTCCTGGCGAATTTGTGCGATCTTTCCGTCGAGCGAGTGTTCGCGGGCGCGCGCCGACTCGGCCTTATCGTGAACGAAATGGAGGCCAACAAGAAAGACAACTGCCACGAGCGCAAGAGCGCCCATCGCAATTCGCAGGTTCTTGAGCGCCGGTGCGATATCAGCAAATGGCCGTGAAGCGAGATTGATGGCTATGCGCACGCTATATCACTCCCGCCAACGCCCCGGTGAGTCCAGCGATGCTCATGTTTGCGAGGATCGTTGCGGCCCCGGTCGCGGGCCGAGGTGCCAGGTCAATGATCTTCAGCTCTGAGACGCCGAACCAATGCTCAAATTCAGCGGCTGTGCCGTTCCCCGCAAAGTAAAGTTCTTTTGGCAGCACCGAAACCTTGTCCTCATAATAAGCGGCAGCCACTGCGACGCTTCGTTGGACTTCGAGAAGGCGCTCTTGTGGATCCTCGGGCAGATCGAGCGTGCGGTAGAGGAGCAGATCGTCACCGCGCGTAATCGAAGTGGTGATTGCAACCTTGCTGAGGCACGCAGCGAGAAGGGGTTCATCCGACTCGAGAGTGGCAAGGGCTGCAAGGGCCGAGGGCATCACGGCGCCGGGTTCGTAGCCGGCTCCGCGAACCACAGTCTCGTATTCGTCGAGGATGTTGCTGGGCAGGACCGCGACCAGTACGCGCGCTTCGGTCTTGCTTTCCGAAAGCACCTGGTAACTCAGGCCTGCGTGTTCGACGTCGAAAGGCACCATTTTGCGCAGCCGGAATCGCAGGACCGGAATCGCTTCAGAGGCGCGCGCGGGAATCGAATCGAAGTCCAGTACGAACACCCTCACTGCGGTATCGGGAATTACTACCGTGACAGACCTGGTGCTCGGGTAGACAGTCGCAAGCGCATTGCGGATGGCGAGAGAAACGGCCTCCGGCGAGGTCATGTTCATCTCGCTGATGCCCGGGATCAGTACTCCCGGCCGCAGAGGTTCAAAAGAAAAGACGGGCGCCTCGCTCTTTCCCGGCAAGGAGCCGGCGATCACTCCTTCGGGCGTGAGTTCAATAGCGGCGGGCGGACGCCCGGCATAGTGCGCGGTCGCTTTCGATCTGCTGAGAATGGGACTCACTATCGCGACGCCTCGATAAACGTGACCTTATTGATTTCCTTGAGCGTGGTTAATCCGCGACGAACACGGTCCAATGCTGACTCACGCAGAAAGCTCATGCCTTCACGCTGAGCCAGCTTGCGAATCTCTGAAGTCGGCTTCTTCTCAAGAATCAGCTCACGGATAGGGTCGGTCAAGTCCAAAAGCTCGTGGATCGCAGTACGTCCGCGATACCCGGTTCCTCCGCATTCGATGCAACCCGTGCCTTCGCGGAAACCGAAACCACGCCATTCTGCCGGGTCCATCCCGCTGGCGATCAATACCTCGTCGGGATAGGTCACAGTGCGTACGCAATGCTCGCAAACCGTCCGGACAAGACGCTGCGCCAGGATGCAGTTGAGGGCGGAGACAAAGTTATAAGCCTCGACACCCATGTTGAGAAAGCGTCCCAGTACGTCGACCACGTTGTTCGCGTGGACGGTGGTGAACACCAGGTGTCCGGTAAGCGCGGAGTTAATCGCGATCTGTGCGGTCTCCTGGTCGCGAATCTCGCCGACCAGAATCTTGTCCGGGTCGTGACGCAGGATCGAGCGGAGGCCGCGGGCAAACGTCAGCCCCTTTTTCTCGTTGACCGGAATCTGGGTGATGCCTCGGATCTGGTACTCGACCGGGTCTTCGATGGTGATGATTTTGTCTTCGTCGCTCTTGATTTCGTTCAGCGCGGCATAGAGCGTCGTGGTTTTGCCGGAGCCTGTGGGCCCCGTAACCAGCACCATGCCGTAGGGCTCGCGGATGTAGCGACGGAACCGGCGGAGATCTTCTTCGGCGAATCCCACCACATCCAGCGTGAGGTGGCGGAACTTCTCGCTCATCGATTCCTTGTCGAGCACGCGAAGCACGGCATTCTCGCCATGCACCGTGGGCATGATCGAAACGCGGAAGTCGATGAGGCGGCCCTTGTAGCGCACCCGGAAGCGACCGTCCTGCGGAACCCGGCGCTCGGCGATGTCGAGCTCGCTCATGATCTTGATGCGGCTCAGAATCGTCGTGTGATGCTCGCGGGCGATGGGCGCCATGGCTTCCTGCAGGACGCCGTCAATGCGGTACTTCACATGGAGCGAGTCGTCATAGGTTTCGATATGGATGTCGGATGCGCGGCGCTCGAGGGCAGTGAAGATCGTGGTGTCGACCAGCCGGATGATGGGACTGATGTCCTCATCGCTGGTCAGCTTCTCGATGGAGATGCTCTCGTCTTCGGCCTGCTCTTCCGCGCCAACAACATCAAAAGTCAGGCCCTCACTGGCTTCATCGAGAACGCGCTGCGATTGCTCGGTTTTCTTCAGCAGGTCAGTGATCTGCGAGAGCGTGGCAACGCGCGCAACAATGCGATGGCCTAACAGGCCCGCGATCTCATCGAGCACCATGAGGCGCGAGGGATCGCTGACGGCGATGACCATGGCATCGTGCAACTGCTCGATGGGCACGAAGTTGTAGCGGAACATGAGTTCCACCGGCACGGTGCGGAGCAGATCATGCTGTATTTTGAAATTCTTCAGATCAACGAAATCGGCGCGGTAACGTGCGGCAAGGGCCTCAGCCTGCGCACGTTCGTCGAGGCCGCTGAGTGCGGGCCCGGTCGGCACCGTGATAGTTGTGTCAGCCATAAATAAACTTAACCCTGTCCTCCACCAGCCGCAGCACCCAACGAGAAGATCGGCAGGTAAAGCGAAATAAGAATAAAGACCACCACCACGCCCATCACGATGAGGATGGCGGGTTCAATCAACGACAATGCAGCCGTCAATGCGGTTGCAACATCCTCTTCGAAAAACTCCGCCACCGAATTCAGCATCTGCGGCAGAGCGCCTGTCTGTTCCCCCACAGAGATCATCTCGGTCGACAGGTCTGGGAACACGCCGGTGTTGGTGAGCGAATCGGCTAGGCTCTTCCCTTCGCGGACCGTCCCGATCGCCGAACCAACGGCCTTCGAGACCCTGCGCGACGAGATCGATCGCGAAGCCGTCTCGAGCGAAGGGACCAGCGGCAATCCGCCTGAGAGCAATGTGGAAAGCGTGCGCGAAAACAGTGCGACCTGGTACTTGAGCCAGATCTTGCCGAAGATCGGCATGCGAACTCGGATGCCGTCTATGGCATCGCGGCCCCGATCGGTAATGGAAAAACGCCAGATCACCAGTGCGAGTACAAGCCCGGTGAGTGCGATCCAGAGGATGTTGTGTTGCGTCCACTTGCCAAAGGTTAGAAGCGCGATGGTCAATTGGGGCAGCTTCGAACCCATCTGGTCATAGAGTTGGGCGAACTGCGGTATGACCACTGTGAACATGAAGACGAGCAAACCGCTCACGATTGTCAGCAACAGGCACGGATAAATCAGTGACGCCGTGAGCTTCTTCCGAAACGTAAGCGACACACGCTGAAAGTTAATGTAGCGGTCGAGCACTTCCTGCAGATTTCCAGAGCGCTCACCGGCCAGCAGCGTGGTGGTGTACATGACCGGGATGCCCGATTGTGCGTCGAATGCCGTGGAGATCGGTTCACCGGTTTTTACGCGGTTTGACACATCTTCAAGCTGGGCACGGAAGTGTGCGCTCTTCTGGATCTTCGAGAGCATCTGGAGCGAACCAAGGATAGGGAGACCGGCCCGGATGAGTGTAAGAAACTGCTGATTGAAAATCAGGAATGGCTCGAGTTTCACCTTGCGCCGGGAGACCCCGGCAAGTCCTGAACGCGAGCGCACCGAGAAGACATGATACCCGGCATGGGTAAAGCGAGCACGCAGTTCCTCCGCATTTGAAGCAGTCTGGACCTGCTCCTGGATGCGGCCGCGCTCATCGGCCAACTTGATGACGAACTCTGCCATACGTGGGGTCGCCGGCCCTTTGGCCGGCCTTCCGGTTCGCTTTCCTGTTCAAGGTTAACAGTTTCGCTCATATCATAGACGCACATTCCCCCCGAAGCGTTCGGCGGCTTTTGCTGGTGTTAGCTGTCTCCGTTAGCGACAAGGGTACTTAAGTTCGTTTGTTCGCTAACCAGTGTGTTTCTCAAAAGGTATGCTGAACACAGGCAAGGGCCGACCCCCCGGGCACTTCCGAATGGATCGTACTGCAAAATGGATGAAAGCCGGCGACGAGGGTATCCCTCCGGTGCCGGAAAAAGACAAGGGCACCGCCTGGCTGGGACTCAGCCCGCAGGCGGGCGCTCTGGCAGTTGTCATCCTGCTCGGCTTGGTTGTCCTGGGCGGTTTCCTCAGCGGGTACGCGCCGCATATGCGCGGGGCTGGCGTTCCCGTTCCCTATCCTCATGAGCTCGCTCGGGTCAGTTTCGCTGTCGCAGGCGACGTGATCCCTCACGAGGCGGTCCGTGCCGCTGCTCAAGCCGCCGGGGCAGATGTTCAGGGATGGGATGCGCTCCTGGCAGACGTGAGCGACGTCTTCGAAGGGGCTGACTTCGGCTTTGTCAACCTCGAAACTCCTGTCGCGCCCGCCCATTCCAAGGGATCGAAGCCCTTCATGTTCGATGCTCCTCTGGCATTACCGGAGGCGCTGAAGGAAAACGGCGTCAAGATCGTCTCCTTCGCCAACAACCACGTGATGGACCAGGGCTGGGCTGGCTTTGCCGAGACGCGGGATCACCTGAAAGAGATCGGCCTTCAGTTTGTCGGTTCGGGTGACAACGCAGCGCAGAGCTGGCAGCCGCTGATTGTTGAAGCCAACGGCATCAAGGTTGGCTGGCTCGGGATGACCCGCTGGCTCAATGGCAACCGGAATCCCGACAAGGACGACCAACCCCACGTGAACTTCTTTCCCTATCCGGGCGAGGGCGGTGGTGCGCCGGGTGCCGACGAGGCACAGGTGCTCGCAGCCGTGAAGGCGGCGAAGGCCCAGTGCGACATGCTCGTGATCTCGATTCATTGGGGAATCGAGTACGCAACCGCGCCGCGGCCTGAAGACGTGGACCTTGCCCACAAGATGCTGGATGCGGGAGCGTCCGTGATTGTCGGACATCACCCTCATGTGTTGCAGCAGATCGAGACATACACAACTGCGGACGGCCGGATGGCGGTAATCTTCTACTCGCTGGGAAACTTCCTGTCGAACCAGTCTCGGAACTACGTGGATGGGTTGATGCCGGACAAGGACGGCGATCCGCGCGACTCGATGATCGGACTCTTCTCGGCGGTGCGGAATGATTACGGTCCCGCCGGTCAGAAGGTCGAACTGGGCCACGTTGGCATGCTGCCTGCCTGGGGCGAGAACAACCGGAACGCGATCGCAGCAGGGAAGGCGAAGATGCCGAATATTCATCCGGTGCTGATCGATCGCGAGACTCCAAAGGTCCAGGCCAGTCTGGACGAACTGAACAAGGCCACCGACAACGGCGCGCAGATGACGTCGCAACAGAAGCAGCAATTCATTGAAGTGAACAAGGAACTGAAGCTCCTGCTCGACCGGCGATCGCAGATCCTGGCGCGGACAGGGGATGAATATGTGACCGATCCGCCAAAGCTGCCGGCGAAGACGCAATGACAGACGCATTCAAGGACCGCTCGAGCGGCCGCATCAACGTGACCAGCTTTGAAGCGCAGGCTTACGATGATGCGGGCGCATTCACAATTTCTGAGGTGAATGTGACCGAGCAGTTCTCAGGAAACCTCATCGGTGTGGGCGCGGTGCGGTTCATCATGGTGAACGAGCCGGATGGTGCGGCGCACTTCACCGGCATGGAGCGCTTTCTTGGCAAACTGGGCGAGCGCAATGGATCATTCATCTTCCAGAACTCGGGAACTCTGAAGGAGGGCGAGCTTCGGTCCGTGTGGCGCGTGATTCCAGGCTCGGGAACCGAGGAACTGACCGGACTTCGCGGCGAAGGCACATGCGATCCGAATGGCTATGTGCTCGAATACTGGTTCGAGTGACAAGATACTCCGAACCCTCTCTTCGTCAGGCAAGAATTTGCCAACTTCCGAGTCGCCCACAACACTCTCTCAATAGCAAAAGCGCGCCTTCGTCGTGGTGAATAGACGAGATTCTGGCACTCCGTACTAGAATTGGGCTTCTCGATTTCACTTAAATCATGCGACGGATAATTGCATTTCTCGCGCTCTCTATCGTCGTTGTCGATCTGTCACCGGCAAAGGAGGTAAACAACCAACTTCATCAGTTGAACACAGTTCAAATTGAAAATCTGGCAGTCTTAGCACAGGTCTGGGGATTCCTCAAATATCACCATCCGGCGTTCACTTCCGGTCGGCGTGACATCGATTCCGAACTGTTTCAAATCCTACCAGCCATCCTGGCGGCAAAGAGTCACGCAACAGCCCAACGGGTGCTTGTGCAATGGGTGGACAGCCTTGGCGATGTTCCCCGTCGCGAAGTTCCAACACACTTGCCCACCTCAGGTCTGAAGCTCAAGCCCGATCTCGGGTGGATTCATGATTCAGCCCTGCTGGGATCGTCACTGTGTAAACGATTGGGATGGGTATACCGAAACCGGATTCCAGATCAACAACACTATGTCTACATCGCGCCAGCCCCCGGTGCAGGTAATCCACTGTTTCCCGGCGAACCGGACTACCCCAATACGACGTTTCCGGATTCAGCTTTTCAGTTGCTGGCACTCTTCCGCTTTTGGAATGTCATCGAGTATTGGTATTCGTATCGGGATGCTGCTATCGGGAATTGGGATGACGTACTCCTCAAACTGATCCCCGAATTCGCGTCGGCTCAAAATAAGGAAGAGTACGCGCACGCATGCCTACACGCTGCCTCAGCCATACACGACAGCCATTCCAACTATGGTGTTCCGCTCGAATTCAGACCTCCTGGTGCTGATTGTCGGCTCCCGGTCAACCTACGCTTGGTCGAGGGCAAGGGGGTAGTGACTGGGTATTCAGCTGATCCAGCAGGACGTGATTCCGGTCTCGAATATGGAGACGCAATCCTCGCGCTCGACGGCAAGCCGGTGGACAAGATGTTTGCTGCATGGTCCCCCTTCTACAGCTTCTCCAATGACACCGTGCTATCGAGAACTATGACGAATCTGCTTACCAACGGCCCGTGTGGCAATGTTCGAGTCGATTTCGATCGCGATGGCTCAGTTCACT
>Ga0335077_10010977_pt1 | contig 11324 bp, 11 predicted proteins | sample Lox_Sample_31_FD_207151 | JGI IMG/M metagenome (GOLD analysis project Ga0335077, IMG submission 207151) | Soil microbial communities from Loxahatchee National Wildlife Refuge, Florida, United States - Lox_Sample_3.1 | ecosystem: Environmental > Terrestrial > Soil > Wetlands | place: USA...
TCTCGAACAGCGTGGAGGCGATCCGGGCGACGACGAGCTCCTGGACGTCGGGGGTCACGCCGCGCAGGTTGATCAGGGTCGCGTCGCCCTTCCGCACGAGGTCGTTGAGGCTCGTGCCGATCGGTCCTAGGAGCTTCGTCTGCTCGACGTACTCGAGCCGTTCGTGGAGGACCTCGGCGGCCGCCCCCTCCTCGCTCTCGGCGGCGCGGACGAGGTCGCGGACGGTGTAGTCGGGGTTGGCGGTCTCGACGCGCTCGATCAGCTGCTTCAGGGGAGCGAGGTACGTCTTGACGTTCGTGAGCCCCATGAAGACGAGCAGCTCGCGCAGGTCGATGTTCCGGAGCGAGAAGGTGAGCGGCTTGGCGGCCGGGTTGAGCGAGACGTCCGGGGAGTACTCCTGGACCTGACGGGCGAATCCCTGGGACTCGACCCCGAACCGCGCGTGGTGCCCGTTCTTCTCGGCCGGCACCCGCAGCGAGCCGTACTCCCCGTGGGGATCGATGATGACGCACGTCACCTTGTGCCGGAGCAGCTCTTCGATCAGGACGCCGAGCAGGTAGCTCTTCCCGCCGCCTGTCTTCGCGAGGACGCTGACGTGTCGCTGGACCAGCTGGTTGATGTCGAGCTCGACGCGGAGCGAGTGGTTGCGCAGGAGGCCGACGTACGCCCCCGTGTTCGCCCGGTGCTTGAGGCCGAGCACCTCGGCGATCAGCGGCTCCTCGGCCCGGAAGACGTGCGCGCCGGGCCGGAACGGGATCGTGGGACACTTCACGACGCCGCTCTCGTCGCGGTAGCCGATGATGCGGGCGACGCCGAGGAGGCTCTGGTGGATCGAGGCGTCCTCGCCCGTGCCGAGCGACTCGGCCCGCTCGAGGTTGAGGTCGCTCTTCCGGTGGAGGTCGTCGAGCTGGCAGAGCACGTGGCCGTGCACCTCGTCCTCGACGGCGAGGTAGTCCCCGCGCTCGACCGGACGGAGCAGGTTCAGCTGGAACTGGCCGAGCCCGACGTCGCCAAAGATCCGGCCGACCTCCTCCACGCGGGGGCCGAGCGGGGTCACCCGATATTAGTATGATGCGCCAGACGAAACCGGACGCGTCCGTCGGTTGGGAGCCTTTATATCGGGCGGCCCTGTCGAATCGCTCCCCGCCCCGGGGAGGCTCCGGCGGCGGGACGCGGGCCGTTTGACCGACGCCATCGAAGAGCTCGAGAAGAAGCGGGCGGAGTGCAACGCCCGGGCGGACGACGCCCGCGCCCAGCGCGATCGGCTGAACGCCGAGGCCCGCGCGTCGGCGGAGGAACGCTCCCGCATCCTCGACGAGATCCACGACAAGAGCGCGGAGGCGCAGGACCACCGGCGCCACCGGGACGCGCTGAACGTCGACGTCCGCGAGGCGAAGCGGCTCCGCGAGGAGTGGAACCGCAAGTTCCAGGAGCTTGGCGACCGCGTCCAGGAGCTGAAGCGCAGCCGGCCCCCGCGCACGGGCGCGGTGCCCGTCTGGCGCCTCAAGAAGGAGCTCAAGGAGCTCGAGTTCCGCCACATGACGACCGTCCTGACGGGGGATCAGGAGAAGCGGCTGATCGAGGAGATGAAGCGCCTCGAGGCCGCGATCCGCGACCAGGACGACCAGCTGCGCCAGGACCCGAACGTCGAGGAGACGCTGAAGGCGTTCGCCGACGCCCGCAGCCAGGCCGAGGCGCACCATACCCGTGTCGGTCAGCTCGCGGAGGAGGCGCAGCGCGAGCACGAGTCGATGGTCGCGCTCTACGAGGCGGTCGACGACCTCCGCCGCCGCGCCGACGACGTGCAGCTCAAGCTGATGGAGGTGAAGTCGCGGGCCGACGAGGCGCACCGCGGCCACATCAGCGCCATCGAGGAGGTCCGGGACCTCGAGAAGCTCCTCTACGCGGCCCGGGGCGGGCGCGCGCCCGCGAGCTGGGCGGCGGCCGAGCCGCCGAAGGAGGAGGACTTCCTCGCGCGCCTGAAGAAGGGCGAGAAGGTCTCGACGCAGGACCTGCTCGAGCTCCAGAAGGGCGGTCGCCCTTAGCGCGAGGCGACCGTGCCGCTGTCCGCGGGGTCCACCGAGGTCGACGCGGTGGTCTTCGACCTCGACGACGTCCTCGTCCCGTTCCACACGCTCGCCGGCTGGCAGTGGGCCTGGCGCCCGCAGGGCCCGGCGCTCGGCGAGCGGCGCGTCCAGGCGGCGATCCGCCGATCGTTGCACGCCTGGGACAAGCGGCGCTGGCAAGGGCTCACCGGCCGCGCCCCGCCGGCCGACATCGCGGCGCTCGACGCGCATCTCGCCGCGACGCTCGCAGCGATCGCGGGCCACGCCCTGCCGCCGGAGGAGTCGGCGGCGGTCGTCCGGCGGATCCTCCGGCCGGCCGGCGAGATCGAGCGGTACGCGGACGTGCTGCCGGCGCTGGGTCGTCTCCGGGAGCGGCAGATCGCGTTCGGCGCCGTCACCCCTCTCCCGACGGAGAGCGCGCAGTGGCTCCTTCGCCGCACCGGGCTCGCCGCGGTGCCGCTGCTCGCCTCGGGAGCGGCGGGCGCCCCGACCGTCCCCGACCGGGCGGTCTGGCGCACGGTCGTCGAACGGCTCGGCACGGCCGCCGAGCGCACCGCGTTCGTCGGCGACCTCTTCTGGAGCGATGTGCGGGCGGCCCATCGCGCGGGGCTCGCTGCGTTCCTGCTCGACCGCCACGACGCGTGGCCGCACGTGGCGGCCGGGCGGATGCGGTCGCTCAACGACCTCGAGGCGACGATCGCACGGGGTCCGGCGTCCCCGGCGGCCGACGGAGGTTCTCCCTCGGACGAGCCGACCGCGGGGGGCTCGAACGGGGAACGTATATAGAGGGCACCGCGGTGCCCGCCCCGGCGATGGCTACTCGGTACGTCAAGATCGATCAGGCGGAGCTCCGTCAGATCAAGGAGCTGTACGAGGGCGTGATGTCGCACGCCTGCCACGGCCTGTTCTTCAAGGAAGGGTCGGTGATCGGCACCGACATGGCCGAGGAGGCGCTGAAGGACCGGGCGAAGTTCTTCGAGCGCGCCGCGCACATCCTGCAGGAACGCGGGTGGGTCGAGGAGATCCGGTTCTCCGACCACGAGGTCATCGCCCGAGGCTCGATCGAGGTGAGCCCCAGCGACATCCCGACCTGCCACCGCCTCCGGGGCATCCTCCGCGAGTTCTACGAACGTTTTAAGGGGGGGCGCGTTAAATGCACCGAAGAGGCCTGCGCGAGCACCGGGCAGCGCGAATGCAAATTCCACGTGGAAGAGGTTTGAGGGCTAAGGAGCGATGATGGCAACCGGGAACGTCGGAACCGTGATCAAGGACCTCAAGACGCGGATCGGTGGCATCGCCACCGCTCTCGTCTCGCGGGACGGCCTCGTCCTGTACGCCGACGTGCCGGCGGGCGTCTACACCGAGACGTTCGCCATCATGTGCGCCACGATCCTCGGAGCCGCCGCCACGGCGAACACCGAACTCAACCGCGCTCCGCCGGAACGGATCGTCGTCGAAGGGAACGACTCGAAGACGATCATCGTCGGGAGCGGCAAGAAGGCGCTCCTCGTCGCCGTCGTCGACCACACCGCGGACGTCTCGAAGCTCCTCGGCGAGGTCGTGAAGGTCGCCGAGCTCCTCAAGGCGAACTGAGCCCGCGGAACGGCGGCCCCGCGGTCGGGGTCGATCGCGCCCCGGTCGCGATCATCGACGGGGGCGGGCCGGGGTCTCGTCCTCGAGGCGCCGGCCTTCCCCGATGATCACGCGGAAGAGGTAGCCGCCGAACGCCGCGCAGAGGCGGGCCCACGCGATCGGCCCTTTCTGGCCGGAGAGGAGCCGCCGGACCCGGTAGCGGCCCCAGAGGTTGCCGTGCTTCTCGGTCAGCTGCTTCCGGCCGTAGCCGTTCCAGAACGCCTGGTAGAGGAACCGGACGAACGTCTCCCGCATCGTGTGGTAGACGACCGCCTCGGGCTCGAAGTGGATCGTCGCCCCGGCGGCGACGGCGCGCAGGTTGAGGTCGATGTCCTCGGCGGTGATGAACCGGGGGTCGAACCCGCCGAGACGGTCGAACAGCGCTCGCTCGTAGGCGAGGTTGCACGACGGGTACGTCACGTCGAAGCCGCCCTGGTACAGCTCGACCCGCTCGAGCTGGCCGTAGCGCGGCTTCCCGACGTTCACCGTCCGGCCGGCGACGATCCGCCCGGGCGCGAGGGCGCGGCGAAGGGTCGCGAGCCAGCCGGAGTCGGCGAAGCAATCCCCGTCGATGAACGCGACGTAGACGCCCTTCGCTTCATGGACGGCCGCGTTCCGACCGACCCCCCGCGAGCCGGAGCGCGAGAAGATCCGCAGCACGCCGGGGTGGCGCGCCGCGAACTCCTCGGCGATCGCGACCGTGCGGTCGCGGCTCTCGGCGTCGACGAGGACGATCTCGAACGGTCCTTCCTGGCCGACGAGGCTGTCGAGGAGTTGCCCGAGGTGGGCTTCCTCGTCCCGGACGGTGGTGACGATCGAGATCAGGGGGGGATGGGACGGGTTACTTTCCAATGTCCATCACGACGACGTCCTTGACCGCGCGCATGCTCTTGAAGGGGAGCACGAGGCGGCCCGACGCGTCGCTCTGGAACAGGCGCTGTTCGACGTCCTCGCTCGGCGTGACCAGCACGTGCGCGATCCCGCCCGTGAGCGTGTCCACGACGAAGTTGTCGATCATCCCAAGGATCTGTCCGTCGTTCGTCATCACGGTCTTGCCGCGGAGCTCGGTGAGGAACTTGCGCATGAGGGGGCCCTCAGGCCGCCGATGGCGGGGGGCCGTATTTAATCGTTAGCGGGAATCGGAAGCGTCGTCGGCCGCGACGCGGCCCGGCGAGAAACTGCGGCCGGCCGCGACGCGTCGGAGCCCCAACGCTTATATCGGGAGCCCGGGTCGGAGCCGACCCGTCCATGGCCCGTCGCGTCGGTAAGCAGAACCCCGAGCTGCTCCGGCTGCTCATTGAGCTCCGGCGCACCGCTCGGGCCCACCAGGCCCCGCTCTGGGCGTCGGTCGCCGACCGCCTGGAGCGCGCCCGCCACTCGGTCGATCCGGTGAACGTCTCGCAGCTCGAGCGGATCGCCGCCGCGGGCGAGACGGTCGCGGTCCCCGGGAAGGTCCTGGCGGACGGCGAGCTGACGAAGGCGCTGACGGTGGGTGCGGTCGCCTTCTCGAGCGGCGCCCGTGACAAGATCCGTGCCGCCGGGGGCACCGCCGTGTCGCTCGGTTCCCTGCTCAAGTCGAAGCCCGAAGGGGCGGGGGTGCGTCTCCTTGCCTGACGCCCCCGCCGCTCCCCCCGCCGCTCCCCTCGCCGCCGGGGCTACGGTCGTCGATGCGAGCGGGCTCGTGCTCGGCCGGGCGGCGAGCCTGATCGCGAAGCGCCTGCTTAAGGGCGAGTCGATCGTCGTCGTCAACGCCGAGAAGAGCGTCGTCACCGGCGACCGCCGGATGGTGCTCGATCACTACACCGCCGCGCGTGCCCGCGGCTCGGTCCGCAGCGGCCCGCACTTCCCTCGGCTCCCGGATCGGATCTTCCGCCGCACCGTCCGCGGCATGCTCCCCCACCTGAAGTCCCGCGGCAAGGTCGCCTTCGACCGTCTCGAGGTGTTCATCGGGGTCCCCGAGGAGTGGAAGGCGACGAAGGCCGAGACCCTCGCGGGCGCGAAGGCCCGCCCGGCGCTCCGCGCCGCCCTCACGCTCGCCGACATCAGCCGGCTGCTCGGAGCCCGCGTATGAAGGCCCCGACCGTCGTGCTGTCGACCGGCAAGCGGAAGAGCGCGGTCGCCCGCGCGACGATCCGCAAGGGGACCGGGATGGTCCGGTTCAACGACCGCCCGCTCGAGATCGTCGAGCCGGAGCTGGTCCGCCACAAGATCCAGGAGCCGCTGATGATGGTCGGGGACCGCGCGAAGAACCTCGACATCTCCGTGCAGGCCCGGGGCGGCGGGATCGTCGGCCAGGCCTCCGCCGCCCGGACGGCCGTCGCGCGAGGGCTCGTGGCGTGGATGAAGGACGCCGAGCTCCGCGAGACGTTCAAGCACTACGATCGCTCGCTGATCGTCAACGACCCGCGGCGGAAGCTCCCGAAGCGCCCCGGCGGCCGCGGCGCGCGCGCCCGCCGCCAGAAGTCGTACCGTTAGGGGAGGAGACCGCCCGTGACGATGATGGTGCCCGTCCGCTGCTTCACCTGCGGGGCCGTCATCGGCCAGCACTGGGACGAGTACCGCGAGCGGACCGCCCGCGGGGAGCCCGCCGGCGCCGTGCTCGACGCCCTCGGACTCGAGCGGTACTGCTGCCGACGGATGCTGCTCACCCACGTCGACCTCCTGGACGAGGTCGGCCCGTACGGCTGAGCTCCGGCGCCCCGGAAGCTCCGGTCGGCGGGTCCCCGGAACGATCGAGCTCGATAGGATCGGAAGGAAGGGGTTCGAGGCGCCCCGGAGGACCGGGGCGCGGGACCGTGTTCCGTTACGTCCCCTCGTCGTCCGACTCGTCGGTCCCGGGCTTCTTGGAGCCGCGCTCCAGCCCGCCCCGACCCGTCGACTTGGCGGAGCCGCCCGCGCGCCGCGCGGGCCGCCGCGTCCACCAGATGAGGAGTCCGATCGCTACGATCACGGCCGCCGCGATCCCGCCGTACTCGATCAGCTGGGTCGTGGGGTTCGCGTGGATGCCGACCGAGAGGGACGCCACGTTCGAGCCGCCCTTCTCGTCGGGGACGTAGACGTTCGACGCCGTCACGTTCGCGTACAGCACGTAGTTGCCGGTGAAGCTCGGGCTCCACGACATCTCGGCGCGGACCGTCTTGTTCGCCCCGAGGCTCTTCAGCGTGCCGTGGACGGCCGAGCTCAGCACGACCGAGCCGGCGGAGTAGTTGTAGAAGGTCGTCGAGGCGCTGATGTACCGCTTCGATCCGCCGCCCGCGGCGGAGATCACGTACCAGGTGACGTTGACGAACTTCGCCGTCGAGCCCGAGCCACCCGAGTTCGTGACGTTCAGCCAGAACGTCGCGGACTTGCCCTGCGTCAGGGACGTGGGGCCGGTGAGCGTGGACGCGCTCATGATCGGCCGGGTCGTGGCGTTCGCCGTCACGGTCAGCGACATCGTGTGGTTCGCGGTGTTGCCCGCGGCGTCCGTCACGGTGAGGTTGATCGTGTAGGGCGTCGGCTCCGGCGCCAGCCAGAACGTCGGGTACGGCTTCACCGAGGTGTAGTTCTTGACGACGTGGAACAACGACGAGTTGTTGTTGTTCGAGATGTGCCAGTTGAAGTTCGAGATCGTCCCGTTGTTCGGGTCGACCGCGGACGCCGCGTTGAGCTCCACCTTCGCCGTCCCGTTCTTCGCCTCGACGATCGAGGTGCCGCTGATCGCCTTCCCGGCCCCGTTGAGGACCGTGAACGCGGAGGTCGGCGCCTGCGTGTCGGAGATCAGGATCGCGAGGGTCGTGTTCGACTCGGTGCCCGTGCCGCTCCAGACGGTCAGCGTCAGGTTGTACTCCCAGCCGAAGAACGGCGAGATCGTCGTCACGCCGACCTTCGCGGCGTGGAGGTAGTGGCCCGTGCCCATCGTCTGCGGCGGGCTGAAGTCGACCGACCAGTTCGCGCCGACGGTCGCGCCGCTCGCGACCGTGAAGTTCGCCGCCTTGTGGACGTGCTTCGTCGCGACGAGGCTGTACGCCGCGATCGACAGGACGTTGCCCGTCGGCACGGTCGACGAGTTCGCGTTGAACGAGAGCTGCGTGCTCCAGTTGAGCTCCAGGTACGGCGTCGATCCCGCGACCTTCATTTCGGCGGCGGTGGCGTTCGAGGCGAGCACCGCCGTCGGCGAGCTCGCGACGACCCAGACGTAGAAGTTGGTCGTGTTCGACTGTCCGCCCGAGGTCGTGATCGTCAGGCTTCCCGAGTAGTTCCCCGGTCCGTCGGGGAAGTTCGTGGTCGGCGTGACGTGCGTGTAGGTGTGGTTGAACGTCTCGTTCGTCGTGTTCGAGATGTTGCCGTCACCGAAGTTCCACGTGAACAGCGAGCCGTTCGTGGACGTCCCGTACTTCGAGTTCGCCGCGCTGAACGTCGCCGGCTCGTTGAGCCCGAGGACGACCGTGTAGTTGTTCTCCGACTCGTTGAGCACGTTCGCGCTCGAGAACGTGAAGTTCGCGCTGGTCACGTTGACGACCGGCGTGACGGTCGCCGCGCGCACGATCGTGAACTTCGCGGCCGCCGAGGCGGTCGACGACGCGGTCGAGGAGAGGACGAAGCTGCTCCAGGTGCCCGCCGGTCCCGTCGGCGTGAGGGTCGTGTGGACGGGGGCGGACGTGCCGGCCGAGAGGACGTAGCCGGACGGGAGCACGACCGAGTAGTTGTAGACGAGCGAGCTCGACGCCGGGTGCTGGTAGGTGAACCCGATCGTGTAGCTGGAGGCGTTCTTCGCCAGCGTCCCGTTGAGCGTGTACGTCTGCGACCAGTTGTACGCGAGGTGCGCGGCGCTCGACAGGCCGCAGAAGCTCGCACACGTGGACGCGAAGCTGGCCAGCGTCTGGGCCCCGTGGAGGGCCGTGAACGTCGTCGTGTTCAGCTCCAGCCCCGCCTGGGTCGCGAGGAAGAACGGGCCCCGGTCCTGGAAGTACGCCTGGACCGCCGCGATCTTCGCCGCCTCGGGGAACGCGATCGAGTGGTTGAAGTCGAGGCCCAGCTGGGCCCAGAGCTGCCCCACGGAGGCGTTCGGGAGCGACGGCACGACGCTGTCGTTCCCCAGCACGGCGGCGGTCGAGACGGTCGCCGTCCCCTTGCCGGTCAGCGGGTTGATCCCGGTGAAGTTCAGGACGGTCGTGTAGACGCCCATCGAACTCGCGCCGAGGGGGTTCACGACGACGTTGCGGGTGATCGGCGTCGCGGAGCTGACGGTCACGGGGTACCAGGTCGTCCCGTAGCCGTTCGCGCCGAGGACGACATCGAAGTTCTGCGGGCCGTGCGAGAAGCCCGCGAGGTACGTCGGCAGCGAGTAGTAGCCGCCGGCCGGGGTCCCGACCGAGTAGATCAGCCCGTTCGTCGGGTCGAAGAGGGTCGCGTTGCCCGTGGCCGGGACGCGGCCCGAGGTGGAGTTGATCCAGCCCGAGATCGAGTACCCCGAGAGGACGGGGTTCACGTGGGGCGGGAGGTTCTTCGAGATCGTCACGGCCGTGGTGTTCGTGAACGTGTCGCTCCCCGAGACGTGGATCGACTGGAGGAGCCACGAGCCGAACGGCGCCTTCAACGAGAACTCCCCGCTCGCGTTCGTGGTCGTGTTGGAGAGAATCAGCCCGTTGAAGTTCGCGTCCAGGAGGTTGACCTTGACCCCCGTGACGGTCTGGGCGCCTTGCATCACGGTGCCGTTCAGCGTCGCGTTGTACGGATAGACGGCGACGTCCGAGATCACCGTAGCGAACGTCTTGCTGGTCAGCTCCGCGTACGTGTAGTAGGAGAACGTCGGGTTCTGGTGCAGCGGGAGGACGGCGCACTTCCCGCAGCCCGTGACGCTCACGTTCGCCTCGGTCGGGACGACGAGCTTCCAGTAGCCGGGACCGAGCGTGTTGCCCGTGTTGCCCCCGGAGAACGAGAAGACGCCCCCGACCGCGGTGACGGCCTTGTACACCGTGCCCGTCGCGGCCGACACCAGGTCGACCGTCACGCCGGCGGGGACCGGCGCGGCGGACGCTCCGCCGGGCTGGTCGACATAGCCGGTCAGCGTGTAGGTCGTCGAGGCGGGGGTCGGCGCCGCGGAAGCCGTCGCGAAGACGCTCCCGAGGAGCACGGCCACCAGGGCCATCAGGGCCAAGCGGTCAAAGAGGCGAACCAACTGTTCCACGTCTCCCGTTCTCGCCCTCGTTTATCGAGAGCGGGGCGGCGAACTTAGCTCCGCTACTTATAGATTGCCCGCGCGCGTTCCTCGGCGGCGGCCGCCCCCCGACCGGGCTAGCGGTAGATCGCCTCGACCGGCTCCTCGCGCCGCTTCGCGACCCGCTCCCGGAGGAGGTGCTTTTCGAACTCTTCGTAGAACCGGAGGATCTCGGGGTCGCAGGAGGGCCGGACCGTCTTCAGCGCGGCATCGAAATGCGCCCGCGTCACCTTCGACGCCTTCAGGCTCTCCCGGATCGCCATCAGGCCCGCCTCCCGGCAGAGCGCCGCGAGGTCGCTCCCGACGTAACCTTCCGTCCGGGCCGCGAGCTGGGCCAGGTCGACGTCGTCCGCGAGCGGCATCCGGGCGGTGTGGACGGTGAGGATCTCGAGGCGGCCCCCCGCGTCGGGCGGCTCGACGTACAGCAGGCGGTCGAACCGGCCGGTCCGCAGCAGCGCCTCGTCCAGGATGTCCGGCCGGTTCGTCGCCGCGATGACGAGCACGCGCTCGAGGCTCTCGAGGCCGTCGATCGACGTGAGCAGCTGGTTCACGATCCGCTCCGTGACCCCGCTCGACGTCTGCAGCCCCCGGCGCGGGGCGATCGAGTCGATCTCGTCGATGAAGACGATCGACGGCGACGCCTGGCGCGCCTTCTTGAAGATCATCCGGACGGCCTTCTCGCTCTCGCCGACCCACTTGCTCATCACCTCGGGCCCCTTCACCGAGATGAAGTTCGCCTGGCTCTCGGTCGCGGCGGCCTTGGCGAGCAGCGTCTTCCCGACCCCGGGCGGGCCGTACAGGAGGATCCCGCGGGGGGGATCGATCCCGATGTGCTTGTAGACCTGGGGGTTCTTGAACGGCAGTTCGACCGACTCCTCCAGGATCCGGCGGACCCGCTCGACCCCGCCGACCTCCTCCCACCGGGTCGTCGGCACCTCGACCGCCACGTCGCGGAGGCTGGACGGCTCGATCTGCTTCAGCGCCTCGCGGAAGTCGGTCTCGGTGACCTTCATCCGCTCGAGCAGCGAGATCGGGATCGGTTGGTCGAAGTCGATCTCCGGGAGGTAGCGGCGCAGGGCGCGCATCGCCGCCTCGCGCGCGAGCGACGACAGGTCGGCCCCGACGAACCCGTGGCTCTGCGCGGAGAGCTCCTTCAGGATCCGCTCGCGGTCCTTGTCGCTCGCCTCGATCGGCATGCCCCGGGTGTGGATCTGCAGGATCTCGAGGCGGCCTTCCTGCGTCGGCACCCCGATCTCGATCTCGCGGTCGAACCGGCCGGGCCGGCGGAGCGCGGGGTCGATCGCCTCCTCGCGGTTGGTCGCGGCGATGACGATGACGTTCCCCCGGCCCGAGAGGCCGTCCATCAGCGTCAGGAGCTGCGCGACGACCCGGCGCTCCACTTCGCCGACGACCTCGTCGCGCCGCGG
>Ga0335077_10010979_pt1 | contig 11322 bp, 8 predicted proteins | sample Lox_Sample_31_FD_207151 | JGI IMG/M metagenome (GOLD analysis project Ga0335077, IMG submission 207151) | Soil microbial communities from Loxahatchee National Wildlife Refuge, Florida, United States - Lox_Sample_3.1 | ecosystem: Environmental > Terrestrial > Soil > Wetlands | place: USA: Florida...
AACTCCTGGAGGAGGACCTCCCGGGACGCGTTGACGAACCCTGGCTTGTCGCCGAGGAGGGCGTCGAGGCCGAACCCGAGCAGGGCCGTGTGCAGCATCTCGAAGGATGCCTGGTCCTGGTTGTCAGCATGGAAGGCGTTCTCGAGGCTCGAGCGGAACAGCAGCTCGTATCCATAGACCTGTTGCCGCCGGTCGAAGATCGGCTGCCTCGCCACGAAGATTTCGGTGCCGGTCGCGGTCGAAATTGGAGCCCCCGGGGCAAACGAACCGCCCGCGTCCCTCCCTGGAGCGCGGGCCTCCTCCGGCCTCACTATCGGTTCTGGAACGGGCAACCTTGAGGGTGGTCACGGGACGCCGAGCCGCGGCACCGGTTCCCGATCCCCGTGATCGCGCGGCAAGGGCGCGGGTGTCGCCCAGCAGGGCCTCTCGGATCTCCCGAACAGACCTGCGCGCTGGGTCTCAGGCGGGAGCCAGTGAGGGGAGGGCTGCGCGCATCGCCTCGGCCGTCGGCCAGCGCTCGTCCGGCTGCTTGCCGAGGGCACGGGTTATCGCCTGGACCAAGGGCGGCGGCGTATCGGGGCGAAGGCTCTGCAGCTCCGGGACGGGAGCGGACTGGTGTCGGGCGAGGACGGTTTCGTCGTGGGGGTCATCGAACGGGGGTCGCCCGGCAAGACACTCGAACAGGACGCATGCCAGCGAATACAGGTCCGAACGGGCATCGATGACATCCGCGCCCGCGATCTGCTCCGGGCTCATGTAGGCCGAGGTGCCCACCGCGAATCCCGATCGGGTAAGGCGGTCCGTGGTCGACTCGGCCACGGCCTTGGCAATGCCGAAGTCCACCAGCGAGGCACCGTGGGGCGTGAGCACGATATTGTCCGGCTTCACGTCCCGATGCACGAAGGCAATGGCGTGGGCCGCGCTCAGCGCCGAGAGGAGGTCGTGCGCAATGCGCACCGTGTCGCTCACCGAAGCGCGGCGAACCCGGGTCAGGTGCTGCTTGAGGGTGGGGCCTTCGAGATACTCCATGACGTACCACAGCAGCCACTCCCGCTCGCCGAAGTCGATCAGGCGGGCGATGTTGGGATGCTCGAGCCGGGAGATGACCTTGATCTCCCGCAGGAACCGCTCGGCGGTCACCGTGGCCGAGAGCTGCGGGTGCAACACCTTGACCGCCACCCGGGTCCCTGCCGGGTCGACCCCCTGAAAGACGCGGGCCGCGCCACCCCGACCGATCTCGCGCTCGATGACGTACCGTCCTTCGAGCGCTTTCTTGACAAGGGGAAGCAGGTCGCGAGCCATGCGGACTCCCAAGTGGGTACAGCGGCAAGAGCGAAACTTCTGGCTAGCGAGCGGGACTCGCAAGTGGCCGGGTCCAACCCCGGGGCGCCGTCCGCTGTCTTAACTAACCATCCACCTCAGCTCCGGAGCTGCTCCGTGCCCAGGACTTCTGTGCTACTCCTCGTGTTGTGCTCCGCCGCCGCCTCGGCCGCCGCCCAACAGGGGAAGATCTATACCGTTGCGGGGAATGAGGTTGCCATCTATAACCTGGTCGGCGAGGTCACGGTGGTGGGCGGGGCGGGGAGTGCCGTGTCGGTCGCCGTGACTCCGGTCGGCAAGGACGGGGGACGGCTGGAGGTTGCCACCGGCGATCTCCGCGGGACCGCGACGCTTCGCGTGCTGTATCCGGAGAACGAGATCGTTTATCCGCGAATGCAGAAGGGTGACAACACCGAATTCACGATTCGCGACGACGGCACCTGGGGCGGCGACGACAGCGAGTCACACCGCCACGAAGGCCGGCGCGTCCGCGTGCGAGGATCAGGTCAGGGGCTCGAGGCGGCGGCCGACCTTCGGATCACCATTCCCCCGGGACGGTCCACGGCGATCTACCTCGGGGTCGGACGCATTGATGCGGCCAACGTCGGCGGCGAGCTGCGGCTCAACTCGGCGGATGCGGACGTCACCGCCCGGGCCGTCCATGGCACCTTGCACATCGACACCGGCTCCGGAGACATCCGGACCGACAGCACCGAAGGCAATCTCTCTCTCGACACCGGTTCCGGCGATGTGACGGTCATCGGCCTCGCCTCGGACGACTCGAAGATCGACACCGGAAGCGGCACCGTCACGGCGTCAGGGGTCAGGTCCGGCTCACTGCATATCGATACCGGATCGGGTGACATCCGCTTGGACGACATCGCCGTGCCCAGCCTCAACCTCGAAACCGGGAGCGGGGATGTGCAAGCGGGGCTCACCGCCCAGGTGGACCGCCTCTCCGTCGAGAGCGGCTCGGGGGACGTGACCGTGCGCCTGGCGGCCAACACCGGAGCCAGCATCGACCTCGATACCGCGAGCGGCGACTTCGAGCTCGGCATGCCGGTTCAGTTGGTGAGGCAGAGCGAAGGACACATGACCGGCACGATCGGGGACGGGCGAGGCCGCATTCATATCGAGACGGCATCCGGGGACATCTCGCTCAAGCAGTAGCCCGAGCGAAGGAAACCGCCCTACTCTCTCACGATCCGGCGACACTGAATCGTCGCCTCGATGCGGACCCGCTGGGGCGTCTCGCCCACGATGCGGATCACGGCTCCCGAATCGCGCTGCGCGACCGTGGCGCTGGGTTGGGTGCCTCCTTCGCTGGCGTTCCGCCCCTCGACAAAGTAGGCCCGGCCCGTGGGGACGTTGCCGATGTTCACGTTGACCTGAAAGCTGGTGGTCGTCCCCGTATCGGTCGCAACCCGGAACTGCAGCGCCGTGACGCCCTGAGAGTCGGCGGGATTGGCGTACAGGCTGGTCCAGCTTGGCGCGCTGCCGGCCTGGAAGACGCAGCTGGGCTGGGCGCTGTGCATGTCGTACACGCCGCCATCCGGCCCGCCCACCAGCACCAGATGGATGGCCGTGGCGGCCCCCCGGGCCGCGACCTCGGGGTCAGGCAGTTCGATCGGGATCTGCACGTTGTTGGCGGCGGTCGTCGACTCGGGGGCCTGGCGCGGCACGGCGACTCCCCCGCGCAGGGCCGCCATCCGGCCCTGCCATTCGGCGACCTGGGCCGGGGAGCGGATTCCGTTCTGAGCCAGCATCCACCGGAATATCGCCCCGCTCATGGTGACTGGCACCAGCACATAGGCGACGATCAGGAGGCCCAGGTACACCTCGATCCGGTTGTACCGGAGCAGGAAGTACTCGGAGCGATCGAGCGCGGCGAAGACGGCGTGCACCACTCCGCCCAGCCAGACGAAGGTGGCGATCCCCCCCCAGAACATGACCTTCCCCAGCCCGGCCCGCGGATCGGGCGCTCCCAACGCGCCGATGAACCTGATGCCGCAGATCAGCGTGCTACCGTAGACGATGACGAAGAAGGCAATCGCGTAGGGCAGCTGGCCATTGTAGACCTGACCCAGGCCGGGCATCAGGAAGGACAGAACCCCCGCCAACGCCGGGTTTCTCGCCTTGAGATCGCCTTCGGGCATGGTCGTCTCCGGTCAGGGCGTTCTGGACGCCGGCCCCGCGGAATCCGCGAGGGCGTGCTCCAGTCGGGCGAAGGCGGTGTCGCCCTCCGCGCCGGTCATCAGCGAATCGAGGGCCGCCACGGCGACACCGATATCGGCTCCGTGGCGCTCATACCAGCGCTCGAACAGGTCGAGATGGGTGCGATAGATCCGTGCCGCGATGATTCTCGCATTGTTGATGGGCCGGTCCGCCATCGGGCCCACGGTGTAGGTCCTGAGCCGCTGCCCGACCGGGCCCTCCAACTGCTCCCGCGCCCAGCGGCCGAGAGCGACCCGACCGGAGTCAACCGCGGCGGAATCTGTCACGGTGCGGTAGAGGGTGTCGAGCCGCTCAGCGAGCTCCCCGTAGAAGCCGCTCAACACCACTTCGTCCCGCCAGCGGTCGACGGCGCGGGCGGCCGCGTTGGGCGAGCCCCGGGCGCGAAAGAACGCCGCCGCCCCGTAATATCCGGCGAGCTGCGCGAAGCTCTCGTTGAAGTTGGTCGCGCTCTTCACGTAGAGGGTGTTGTGCGCGATTTCGTGCAGTACCGTGGCCGCGAGCTCGACCGAATCGCGGCTCATCGCCGTCGAGTAGAGTGGGTCGTTGAACCACCCGAGCGTGGAGTAGGCGCCCGCGGGCCGGAGGTAGATGTCGTAGCCAGCCGCCGACAGGCGTGCCGCCTCGCGGCGCGCCATGGCGGCATCGAAGAACCCCTTGTAGGGAATGCGTCCCACGATCGGGTACTTCCAGGTGTAGGCGCAGAGACAGTTGCGCGGACTGGCGGACAGCACGAGCAGCAGCGTGTCACGGCCGACGTCGACGTAGGTGGTGTAGGTCTGCTTTGCCTGAAAGCCCAGGTGCGCCGCGAAGTTCCGCGCATCGAGCACCAGGCCGAGGGACGCGCGCGTCTCCGGGTCGGTTTTCGGGTCCTGGATCAGATCGGCGATCGGCCGGCGCTCCGCGAGAAAGCGTGTCTCCTCGAATCCCGCCCGGGTCAGGTAGCGCACATCGTCGCTCGCGAGATACGCGGTTCCGTATCCCGCCATCAACGCCCCGACGATCACCAGAAAGATCATCCCCCCTCGCTTCCAGGTCACAGCGTGAACCGCACGCCCAGCCGATGGATGTCCCGACCCAGCCTGGTTCGTCGCTGGTAAGCGTAATCGAGGTCGAGGCGGCTCAGCACCAGACCTCCGCCGAGCGACACTTCATCCTGCCCCGCCCCCTCGGGCGGAGCTCCGTACCCGACTCGCCCCACCAGTCCTACCTTGCCCAGCACCGCACCGGCCTCCATCCCGATCACGGTGCGTCGATCGGACCCCGCGGTCCAGACCACCTCCACCGTGCCAAGCAGTCGAGCCGTCTCCTCGGGGTCGACGAAGTTGAAGGAGAAACCAAGGTGCTTGCTGACGGGAAGCGCCAGTGGCCCGCCGTTCACCCGCCAACTGCCGATGTTCTGTACCGCAAGGGCGAGGGTCATGATATCGAAGATGTGGATCCCGAGCCCCGCATCGGTGGTCGCGGAGCGACGGACCTTTCCGCTCGAGTCCTCCAGTGAGACGTACTTGAGCGTCCCGCCGAGCGCGATGATCCCGAACCGGTAGACCGCCGAGCCCGTCCACTGCAGGTTGTCGCGGACGCTCGAGGTGTCACTGAAACGGAGATAGTGAATCCCACCCCCCAGATCGAACTGCAGCAGCCGAAAGGCCCCGGCGGCCAGCCCCTCGACCGAGCCGTCGGGGTAGCGCTGCGCCGACCCCTCAATCGCGATGTTCTGGATCGTGGCCAGACCGGCGGGGTTGAGAAACGTGGCGCTGGCGTCCCCCGCGAGGGCCACCCCCGCGCCCCCCAGCCCAGCGGCGCGGACCGAGACCGGCAGGGTGAGAATGAGCGGAGCAAGTGGCGCCTGCGCCCCGAGCGACGCGGTGGGGACCGCCGCCAGCGCCACTCCAGCACCCACCCACCATGGGTGCGCCAGACGGCTGTGCCATCGACTGAGGCTCACTCGGGGCAGGGACAGTCGCTCCTCTTCTCGACTCGTGAGGATGGGGTGCCGGCCGAGCCCGCCCGGCGCCGCGAATGGCGGGGGAAACGAAGGCAAGATAAAGCGCCGCAACGGTTTTTGACAATCAATACCAGCCCCGATAGCTTCTGGCCGTGACTCATGACCAATGGCTCGAAAGGGTACGATTCGGGCCCGACGGCTTGGTGCCGGTCGTGGCCCAGGAGCGGCTCGCCGGAACGGTTCTCATGCTGGCGTGGGCCAATCGGGAGGCGCTGGCGCGCACTCTGGCGACGGGCCAGGCCCATTACTGGAGCCGGAGCCGCCAAGCCCCATGGCGGAAGGGGGAAAGCTCCGGCCATACTCAACGTGTGGCGGAGATCCGGCTCGACTGTGACGCTGACACCGTGCTCTACCGCGTGGATCAGGCCGGTCCGGCCTGTCACACCGGCCAGGCGACCTGCTTCTCCACGGTGGTGGGCCCGGACGGCGCCCTGAGCGAGGAGCCGGACCCGGGGGCCCACCTCCTGACCCGCCTCGCCACCACCATCGCCGCGCGAGCGGAGGAGCGCCCCGCGGGCTCCTACACGAGCAGCCTCCTCACGAGCGGAGTCCCGAAGGTGTCCCAGAAGGTCGGGGAGGAGGCAGTCGAGGTGGTCGTGGCCGCGAACGCGGAGGATGCCGGGCGCCTGGCGGCGGAATCCGCCGATCTCTTCTATCACCTGCTGGTACTCTTCCGCGCGAAGGGCGTCGAGTTGCAGGACGTCCTGCGGGAGCTCGACGCACGACGACGTTAGCGGGCCGCTTCAGATGTCCTTCGTCCACCTCCATACGCACTCCGAGTATTCGCTGCTCGACGGGGCCAACCGCATTCCGGAGCTGGTGAAGCACGTCCAGTCACTCGGAATGGACAGCCTCGCCGTGACCGATCACGGCAACTTGCACTGCGCCTGGACCTTCTACGAAGAAGCGAAGGCCCGCGGCCTCCGGCCGATTCTCGGCTTCGAGGCGTATCTGGCCTTCGGTCCGCGCACCGCGCTGCAGAAGCCGCCCTCCGCTCCAGCGGCCTACAGCCATCTCGTGCTGCTCGCCAAGAACCGGGCGGGGTATCAGAACCTGGTCCGCCTGTCCTCGATCGGCTTTCTGGAGGGCTTCTACCGCCGGCCTCGGATCGACCGGGAGGTGCTGGCGGCGCACTCGGAGGGGATCGTGGGGCTCGCCGCCTGTCTCTCCGGCGAGATCTCGCTGTACCTCAGGCAGGGCAACTACGAGGAGGCTCGTCGCTCGGCGGAGTGGTTTGCAGGGACCTTCGGGAAGGACGATTTCTGGCTCGAGGTGCAGCTCCACGGGATCCCGGAGGAAGACCGGGTGAACGAGGGGATGTTCCGCCTCGGGGCGGAGCTGGGGCTCGGCGTAGTGGCGACCAATGACGCGCACTACCTGCGCCGGGAAGACGCGGAGGCTCACGACGTCCTGCTGGCGATCGGCACGGGAGCGGAGCTGGACGACTCGCGGCGGTTCCGTTTTACCGGTGAAGAGTCCTACGTCAAGTCCGAGGCAGAGATGGCGCAGCTCTTCCGGGATCACCCGGAGACGCTCGCCAACACCCAGACCGTGGCCGATCGCTGCGAGTTCAGCTTCGAGAAGAAGTACTTCGTCCCCGCCTTCCCGCGCCCCCAGGAGTTCGCCACCGAGGAGGCGTTCCTCGAGTCCCTCGCGACGTCAGGCGCCGCGGCGCGCTACGGCACGCCCCTCCCGGCCCCGGTCAAGGAACGCCTGGAGTACGAGCTCAGCGTGATCAATCAGGCCGGATACGCGGGCTATTTCCTCATCGTGCAGGATTTCATTCGAGCCGCCCGGGACCGCGGAATTCCGGTCGGTCCCGGGCGCGGCTCCGCCGCGGGCTCGATCGTGGCTTACAGCCTCGGCATTACCAACGTGGATCCCCTCCGCTTCGACCTGCTCTTCGAGCGGTTCCTCAATCCGGAACGGGTGTCCATGCCCGATATCGACGTGGACTTCTGCTTCGAGCGCCGGGGCGAGGTGATCGAGTACGTGCGGCAGCGCTACGGCAAGAACAGCGTCGGCCAGATCATCACCTTCGGGACGCTCAAGGCGAGAGCCGCTGTCAAGGACGTGGCGCGCCTGCTGCGCATTCTGCCCGGTGAGGCGGACCGGCTCACCAAGCTCATCCCCTCCACCCCCGGCTTCTCGCTCACCGTCGAGGAGGCTCTGGAGAAGGTGCCGGAGTTCCGTGATCTGGTCGCGACGAGCCCGCAGTATGAGCGCTGCGTCCGGCTGGCCAGCCGGATCGAAGGAATCTCCCGCCATGCCTCGGTCCACGCGGCTGGCGTGGTGATCGCCCCCGGCCCCCTGAGCGAGTACGTGCCGGTGTGCACGGCGCCCACCAAGGGCTCCGGCCAGAGCCCTGAGGGCGAGGACGCGCTGATCACGCAGTACGGCATGGGGCCGCTCGAGAAGGTCGGGATGCTCAAGATGGACCTGCTCGGCCTCAAGACCCTCACCGTCATCCACGATGCGGTGGAGATGATCCAGGCGCGGGAGGGCCGGACGCTGGACATGGATGCGCTGGACCTCGAGGACCCGGCCGTCTACGAGATGCTCCGGCGGGGCCGCACCGCGGGCGTTTTCCAGTTCGAGTCCCCGCTCGCCACCGACACCCTCCGCAACATGAAGTGCGACCGGTTCGACGATCTGGTGGCCTCGAATGCGCTGCTCCGGCCTGGGCCGCTCGACACCGGCATGCACCTGGTGTTCATCCGGCGCAAGCTGGGCCAGGAGGCGGTGACCTACCCGCATCCCAGCCTCAGGGAGATCCTGGAGCCTACCTACGGGGTGATCACCTACCAGGAGCAGGTGATGCGGATCGCCAACGTGCTTGCCGGGTTCAGCCTGGCCGAAGCCGACGTGCTCCGCAAGGCGGTGGGAAAGAAGGACGCCGAGTTGATCCGGAAGGAGCTGGGGCGGTTTACCGAGCGCGCCGTGGAGCGCGGGTTGCCGCGGCCCTTGGTCGAGGACCTGGCCGGCCAGATCGAAACCTTCGGGCGCTACGGGTTCAACAAGTCCCACTCGGTGGCCTACTCGGTCCTGAGCTATCAGACGGCCTGGCTCAAGACCTACCATGCCGCGGAATTCATGGCGGCGCTGCTGTCGTCGGAAATCGGCAGCACCGACAAGGTCGTCCAGTACATCAACGAAGCCCGCGAGCTCGGCCTCGAGGTCCTGCCGCCCGACGTGAACGAATCGGGGTTCAAGTTCACCGTCGTGGGCGAGCGTCGGATACGCTTCGGGCTCGGCGCCGTCCGCAACGTGGGGCGGAGCGCCATCGAGTCGATGATCGCGGCGCGGCAGGCGCGGCCCTTCGAGAGCCTGCACGATTTCGCGGAGCGGATCGATCTCCGGCTCTGCAACAAGCGGGTCCTCGAATCCCTCATCGCCGCGGGAGCGCTCGACAGCCTCGGCGGCCATCGCGCCCAGCTTACCCAGGCGCTGGACGAGGCCCTGCGAGAGGCGCAACTTCTCCAGCAGGAGCGGGAAGTCGGACAGGCGTCTCTCTTCGGCGAGGGGCCGGGAACCGCCCCCCGCCAGGGCCCGGCTCCGCCGGCCGAGATCCCGCCCTGGACCGAGCAGGAACGCCTGGCCCGGGAGAAGGAGGTGCTGGGCTTCTTCATCTCGGGCCACCCGCTCGAGCGATTCCGCGCGGAAGTCGAGCTGTTCGGCACCCGGACCACCGCGACCCTCGGCGAGTGGAGCGAGCATCCGGTCACGCTCGCCGCGGTCATCACCCTGGTCCGGCGGCAGATCTCGAAGAAGACCGGCAAGGAGTACGCGCGGCTGGTGCTCGAGGACTTCCACGGTACGGCGGAGGCCATCGTCTTCCCGGACGCCTGGGCCCGGCTCAACCAGACACTGCGGGTGGACCTGGCCGTGCTCCTCACCGGGGGATACAGCGCCCGGGATCGCGGGGAGGAGCAGGCGCCCTTCGTGGTCGAGAGCGCTCGCCCGCTCACCGAACTCAAGGAGAGCGGCGCGGTCGGAGTCCTGTTGCGCTGGGCGGGGCCCGAGGCGCCGGGCCCCGAGAAGCTGCAGCAGGCCGTCGCGCTGTGCAGCCGCCATCCCGGCCCCGGCCCACTCTATATTGAGTGGACCGACGGCAACGGCGAGCGACTGCGCGCGCGGGCCCGTCGCATGCGCGTGGCACCCGACGAGGAGCTGATGGCCGGGCTCCGGAGCCTGCTGGGGACGAAGGCCGTGGCCTACGTGAAGGCGGGGTGACCTCCCCCCGCATGACCGCCGACCGGACGACGAAAGCTATGCCATCCAACTATGCCCTCGAGTTCGAGAAGCCTCTGCTCGAGCTGGAGCGGCAGATCGAAGATCTCCAGCGCCTGGGCGCGGAGCGCCAGATCGACGTGGCCGAAGAGGCCCGGCTCCTCCAGGCCCGGCTGAACAGCCTCCGCCAGGAGATCTACACCCGGCTCACCCCCATGCAGCGGGTCCTGGTGGCGCGCCATCCCCGCCGCCCGTACACCCTGGACTACCTCAGCACCATTTTCACCGACTTCATCGAGCTGCACGGGGACCGCGGCTTCCGCGACGACCCGGCCATCGTCGGGGGATGGGCCCGGCTCGCGGGAGTGTCGGTCATGGTGATCGGGCACCAGAAGGGACGCGACACCAAGGAGAATCTGAAGCGGAACTTCGGCATGGCCCACCCCGAGGGCTACCGCAAGGCGCTCCGCCTGATGAAGCTCGCCGCCAAGTTCGGGGCGCCCGTCGTCACCCTCATCGACACCCCGGGTGCGTACCCCGGTCTCGGCGCCGAGGAGCGGGGTCAGTCCGAGGCGCTGGCCCGGAACATCCTGGAGATGGCCGCCCTCCCCACCCCGATCGTCGCGGCAGTGATCGGTGAGGGCGGGTCCGGGGGCGCGCTGGCCCTCGGAACGGCCGACCGGATCCTGATGTTCGAAAATTCCGTCTACTCGGTCATCTCCCCCGAGGGTTGCGCCGCCATCCTGTGGAAGGACTCGAGCCAGCGCGAGCGCGCGGCGGAGGCCCTCAAGATCACCGCCGAGGACCTGCTCAGGTTCAAGCTGATCGACGAGATCGTCTCCGAGCCGCTGGGCGGCGCCCACCTCGATTCCGACGCGGCGGGAGAGGCGCTGCGCGAAGCCCTCATCCGGCATGTAAACGAGCTGCGCAAGATCCGACCCGAGAAGCTGGTGCGCCGCCGCGCCGAGAAGTACGCGGCCATGGGTGCGTACTCGGAAACCTGATGCCGCAGACCGTCGAGGTCCGGTTCAAGGGGATCAGGCGCGACTTCTTCCTCTGGCCCGACGACCAGGACCCCCTCCGCCTCAACGAAGCGGTGATCGTGGAGTGCGAACGCGGCCACGATTTCGGCCGGGTGCAGACCGCGGGCGAGCAGGCCGAGCGCAAATGCGGGGGCGCATGCGGCGGGTGCGCGCGCGGCACCGCGGACCCCACCCCGGTCGTCGCCGACAGCGGCGAAGCAGCGCCGCCGCCCCCGCCAGCGGCCACCGGTGCCGCGCCGCCCCGCTCGCTGCGCCCCGTGCTGCGGCGCGCCTCTCCATCGGACATCAGCGCGGCCAACGACCTGCGGCGGGCCGAGGAGGACATCCGGCGCCAGGCGGCGGATCGGGCCCGGCAACATCGACTGGAAATGAAGCTGAGCGATGCGGAATGGCAGTGGGACCGTGCCAAGCTCACACTCTTCTTCACCGCCGAGAAGCGGGTCGATTTCCGGGCGCTGGTCCGGGAACTGGCGGGGCTTTTCCGGACCC
>Ga0335077_10010980_pt1 | contig 11322 bp, 6 predicted proteins | sample Lox_Sample_31_FD_207151 | JGI IMG/M metagenome (GOLD analysis project Ga0335077, IMG submission 207151) | Soil microbial communities from Loxahatchee National Wildlife Refuge, Florida, United States - Lox_Sample_3.1 | ecosystem: Environmental > Terrestrial > Soil > Wetlands | place: USA: Florida...
CATTCCACCGATCAATCCTGCACGCGCGATTCGTGAACAGTCCTGATGCCGAACGTAATTGGGTGCATGTGCCTCAAATTGGGAGCATCCACGCAGGGTACGTGTTTCCACTCTGGCGTTCGTGCTGAGCGTATACGCGGAACCGGTATTTCAATTACCTGCAGCCTCAAACGGCTAACTGACTACCAACGGGTCCGCGAAACCGTTCCGCATCAAGAAGTCCGGCATAACGGGACTTGCCACCGCCAGCTCACTCTACAGTGGAATTAAGCTCTCCAGGCTGTCTTCAGTTGACTTTGAGGAGAACCGGTCGTTGCGAGTGTTTTGACGGCTTGCACGCTGGCGGTATGATGCCAGGCGCCGTTGCTGTGCGTGAACTCTCTCTAGCGAGGACGCGCGAGCCATGAAAGCCAGCCACATCGAACCACCACTGTGATGCTCCGCGCCGCGCCGAAGCTCGGCAGGAGACGTTGGCACGTGCTGATGTCGGAGTCACCGATTCGACGTGCGGCTCTCAACAGCGGCGCAAATGATCATGTTTTCAATGGCTTGGCCTTCTTCCAAGCTCCGCAACGAATGGCCAATCGAATGCGAATTCGCTTGTGTTGCCGGAACGCGGATCAGAATCGGGATGCATGAGTGAATCGCTATGAGGGCACGGAAGAGACTCACGCGGGAGGAGAGCAAAGAGGTGACGCGCGTGCGCCTCATCGAAGCAGCCGAGAAACTATTTGTCCGCAAAGGCTTCGATGACGCCTCCGTGGAGGAGATCAGCGAAACGGCCGGGTATTCCCGGGGCGCCTTCTACTCGAACTTCGACAACAAAGAGCAGGTATTCCTCGCAGTGATCGACCGGCGCCGTCCAAAAGTCCTAGAGGAGATCCTCCAACAAGCATCCGAGTCCGCGGAGCGGATCGCCGCAATCCGGGAGTGGTTCTCGAATCAATGGCGGCTCAAGGATTTCATCGCCCTCCGAATGGAGTTCAGCCGCAGGGCGATGAGAGACCGTTCAGTGCGGAAGCACCTCTCCGAACTGCTTCGGCAGGAACTCGAAACGTACTCCGCTTCCGTGGGCCAGTACCTTGGCGCGAAGGACGGAGTTCCGACTCACCGGCCGGAAGTCGTCGTGCTTGCGCTGTTGGCCGTTGCACACGGATTGGGTAGCCTCGCCGTCGATGCCGGTCCCGAATGGGAACACATGTACACGGAGGCGGCCACGCTGGTTTTCGATCGCATGACTGCTTCCCAAGTCTTTCACCAAGGATGATTGCAATGCTGAAGAACTACGTTTTCGCTCTCACTGCACTTGCGTGTCTTACGCTGCTCACATCTTGTGAGCAGGAAACCAAAGCGGCAGGCGGCCAGGCGGCCGTGCCGGTTCAGGTCCGAACTCCAGCCGTTGTGGAGCGGGCCGAATCGGTCAGCGCCAGCGGCTCGGTGGAAGGTTCAGAAACCGCCGATGTGGCTTTCCAGGTCGGTGGCAGGGTAGCCAGGGTGCTGGTGGAAGAGGGCCAGCACGTGAGCAAAGGACAGTTGCTGGCCGAAATCGAACCGACCGATTACCGGAATGCGTTCAACGCGGCGGCGGCGCAGAAGGAAGCGGCGGTCGCGGTCGAACAGAGGGCGGACGCCGGTGTCCGGAGACAGGAACTCGAACAGGCCCGCATCGAATTCGAACGCGCGGAAGACGAATACAAGCGCATGAAGTTCCTGGTGGAACGAAAGAGTCTGCCTCCGAACGACTTTCAGAAGATCGAGGCGGCGTACAAAGCCGCGAAGGAACGCTACGACATGGCTCGGGAAGGGACCCGGAAGGAAGATCGCGCCGCGGCCACCGCGCAGGCGCACGCCGCGGATGCCCAGGCGAGCGAGGAAAACAAGCGGCTGAGCGACACACGGCTGGTAGCGCCGATTTCCGGCAACATAGGTATGCGACGAGTCGATCCCGGACAGACAGTGGCCCCCGGGACGCCCGTCTTTTCCATCGTCGAACTCAATCCGGTGAAAGTCCGGGTCGGAGTTCCGGAGGCGGAGATCGGAAAAGTCCACCAGGGTGCCGCGGCGGAGGTCTCCGCGCCTTCGCTCGACGGACGACGCTTCGCCGGAAAGGTGGCGATTATCGGGGTCGCGGCCGAACCGGCCTCGCGCACCTACACGGTAAAGATACTGGTTGCCAACCCCGGTCCCGTGTTGCTGGCCGGCATGGTGGCGGAAGCCCGCATCTTCGGACCCGCCAGGATTCACGCACTGACGATCCCTGCCGAAGCGGTGGTGCCGGATCCGCAGGGCGCGCCCAATGTATACGTCTATTCCGCGGGGCGGAAGCGTGTTTACGCCCGCAGGGTCGAAGTCGGCCAGCCGGTCGGGAAAGAAGTCGAGATCCGCTCCGGCCTGCGCGGCGACGAGGAGATCGTAGTTGGGGGCCAGCAGAAACTCCGGGAGGGAAGCCTGGTGGAAATCGCGGGAGGTGGACGATGAACCCGGTGCGCGCCTCGCTACGCTATCCGCAAGTCACGATTGCCCTCACGATCATGTTGGTCGTCTCCGGCGTTTATGCTCTGCTGCGGATGCCACGCCGCGAGGATCCGAAGATCCACGTACGCGAGGGAATCGTAGCTGCATTTTATCCCGGCGCCTCCGCGGCAGAGATTGAGAACGAGGTCACGCAGAAAGTCGAGCAGCGCATCTTTAAGATCGAGGGCGTGCGGCGCGAAAAGACCTACTCGACAAGCATGAACGGAGCGATGTTCATCAATCTCAACCTTGAGGACAATCTTCAGGATACCGAGAAGTTCTGGTCCAAATTGCGCCTCGACCTGGCGGAATTGAAGAAGACGGATCTTCCGGACGGTGTAGAAGGCCCGGTGGTGGACTACGACTTCGGAGACACGGTCGCGGTGCTCCTGGCGATTCATAGCGACCACTACGGGTACCGCGAGTTGAAAGACTATGCCGAGCGAATCGAGTCGGCAATCCGGCGCATTCGGGCTGTCTCCAAGGTCAAGCGGATCGGCGAGCAGAAGGAGGAAATCGATGTTTCGAGTACCCTCGACCGGCTGGCGCAATACGCCGTAACCCCGGAGCAGGTCGTGAAGGCGCTCCAAGGCCGGAACATGGTGCACTACGCCGGGGCAGTGCCAACCGATCGCGGAAAACCTCCGATCCAGGCGACCGGCGCGTTTGAGGCCGAGGGTCAGATCCGGCATGTGATGGTCGATGTCACGCGCACGGGACAGCCGGTTTACATCGGCGACCTTGCCAATGTGGACCGTGTTTACAAGGACCCGACGCAATATGCGCGGTCGAGAGGCGAACGCGCCATTTTGCTCTCAGTGGAAATGCAGGAAGGCAACAACATCGTGGACTTCGGCAAAGAGCTTCACGCGTCACTCGATAAACTGCGTCCGCTCTTACCGCCCGATCTGAAAATGGATTTCGTTGCGGATCAGCCCACGGTCGTCGCTGAGCGCGTGCGCGGCTTTATCCGGGAATTCGGTACCGCGATTCTTTCGGTCATTCTAGTCACCGTGATTCTGCTGCCGTTTCGCGTCGCGCTAGTCTCCGCGGTTGCCATTCCGGTGACGATTTCGGCCACCTTCGGGCTGCTCAACGCCTTCGGCATTGAACTACACCAGGTGTCGATCGCTGCGCTCATCGTGGTGCTTGGGATGGTGGTGGACGACGCCATTGTGATCGCAGACAACTATATCGAACTGCTCGATGAGGGCGTATCGCGGCCGGAAGCGGCATGGCGCAGCGCGACCGAACTGGCCATTCCGGTGCTTACAGCGACGCTCACCATCATCTGCTCCTTCCTGCCGTTCTTGATCCTTTCCGGCGCCACCGGCGAATTCATTCGCGCGCTGCCCTTGACGGTGGCGATCGCGCTGTCGACGTCCTTTCTTGTCGGCATGTTGCTGACGCCGATGTTGAGCCAATTCTTTATCAAGCAAGGGTTGCATTCTCACGAAGCGGCTGCGGCAAAGAAGCGGCGTGGACCTCTCGAAATCATGCAGGCGATCTACAACCGCGGGATTTTGGTCGCGATGAACTGGAAGCCGGTCGCGGTCGCTTTCGGCGTACTCGCTATCGCGGCGGGCGCTCTCGTACTCCATCACCTTCCGGAGCGGTTCTTTCCGTTCGCCGAGCGCGACCAGTTCGTCATGGACGTCTGGCTTCCGGAAGGCTGGAAGGTGGAAGCGACCCAGGCTGCGGTAGCGCGTATCGAGGACGTGCTGCGTCGTGAGAAAGAGGTAGTAAATTACACCTCCTTCATCGGGTCGAGCTTTCCGAGGTTCTACTACAATGTCAATCCGCAGTTGCCGGACAAGAACTACTCGCAGTTGCTGGTCTCGACCAAGTCGGCGGAAGCGACGCCGAAGCTGGTGCGGGAGCTGCGCCCGCGGCTGGCGGAGGCGGCGCCGGAAGCCCGCGTCTTCCTGAGCGAGTTGCAACAAGGTCCGGTCCAGTTGGCGCCCATCGAAATCCGGCTTTCCGGCGAAGACGAGCACGTCCTGCGGTATTGGGGCGATCGCGTGCTGCAACTGGTGCAGGGCACGCCAGGTTCGCTCGATGTATACAGCGACTGGCGCGAGGATGCATACCGAATGAAAGTGAGTCTCAACGAGGAGGTGGCCAACCGTCTGGGATTCACCAATGCCACGATTGGGCGAGTCCTTGCGGGCGGCTTCGAAGGCGTGCCGGTCACGACCTATTGGGAAGGCGAGCGCGATATCGCAGTCACACTGCGGTTAGAGCCGACGGCTCGCCAAAGCTTCAACGATGTCGCCAATACCTACGTTATGTCGCCCGTAACCGGTGCGCACGTGCTATTGGATAGTATTGCCACGGTTTCGCCGGTCTGGGACCCCGGCCGCATTGTGCGCCGTAATGGCGTCCGCACGCTCACCATCCGTTCCTCGGCGCAGGGAGGCATACTGCCAAGCCAGGTCTTGGAGCGCGTTCGCCCGGTAACGGACAAACTTCCACTGCCGCCTGGCTATCGCGTCTGGTACGGCGGCGAATATGAAAATCAGAACGACACCTTCCCCGAAATGGTCAAGGCGCTGTTCATCAGCGTAATCGCGATCTACCTCATTCTGATGTTCCAGTTCCGTTCGGTGGTCGATCCGTTGGTCGTAATGGCCGCCATTCCGCTCGGTCTGTTGGGGGCGTCGCTCGGATTAATGGTGACCCACAATCCTTTTGGTTTCACCGGTTTTTTGGGAATCGTCAGTCTGGGCGGCGTCGTAGTGAGGAATTCGATCATCCTCGTGGATTACATCCGCGAACGAGTGGCGGACGGCGTCCCGATCGAGAAGGCGGCGATTGAAGCCGGTGAACGTCGACTGCGGCCCATCTTCCTGACCACCATGGCGGCGGCGGTTGGGGTCACGCCGATGATTCTTTCGGGTTCGAGTATGTGGTCGCCGCTGGGGAGCGCGATAGCGTTCGGATTGGTCGGTTCCATGTTCTTCACTCTGGTCGTGATTCCTGTGCTGTACGTTCTGATTCACCAGCGCGATTCGCAGCCCGGCCCGGTTCTTCCGAGCCACGATCATAAGCAGGTGGCGCCGATTGTAGCCGCGGTGCTGCTAGCCATCACATGCGGCGCCGCCGCCCACGCGCAACCGCGCAAGCTGACGCTCGAGGAAGCCGTATCGCTGGCCACGCAACACAACTCGATGGTCAAGATCTCGGGCGATAAAGTCAAGGCGATGGACGCCCGCGTTCACGGAACGCGGGCGAGCTACTTCCCTTCTCTGACGAACGATTCCACCGCCGTCCATATTGCCAATGAGCAACACATTGACATTCCGCAAGGCGCCCTCGGGGTGTACCCCGGGATCGGTCCTATACCGGGCACGGGCGTGTCGCTGGCTCAGGGCAAGCCTAACTTCGGCCTGAGCACGACCACGCTTTCACAACCGATCACGCAGTATTTCAAAATCCGTGCGGGAGTGGATGTAGCCCGCGCGGATGCGGCAGGTGCCCGCGCCGATGCGCGCCGCACGGAAAATGAGGTGGCGTACAAGGTGAGAGAGGTGTATTACGCCATTCTCACCACCGAGCGCCGCCGCGACGCGGTAAATGCTCAGATCCGCGCCGCGGAGCTGCGCATCACCGAAACAACTAATGCTGTTGAGACCGGCGTGGCGCTGGAGGTGAAGAGCGCCGAAGTGCGGGCGCAGATTGCACAAGCCAAGCACGCACACGGCCAGTTGCAGGATGCGGTCGCGGATATGAGGCAGGAACTGTCGGATCTCTGTGGCTTGTCGGTTGATGCTGAGTTGGACCTTACGCAGCCGGATGGCTCAGTTGCGGATCCCGCGCCGCAAACCGAAGCGGCCGTGCAGGCGGCCTTCGCGCACAATCCCGAAATCGAGGCCGCGGCTCATCAAGTGGAAAAAGCGCGTGCGGCACTACGGGCGGCCCGAGCCGAATACATACCCGAAATCAGCGCATTCGCGCAGCATATCTATCAGGACGGTGCGCCTTTCCTATCGCGCAATAACGGCGCCTTCGGCCTACACATGACGTGGACTATATTCGAGTTCGGCAAGCGCCGTGGGCAGGTGTCAGAACGGTCGGCGGAGGTGGCGCAGGCGGAGGAGAATCTCGCGCATCTGCGGAATCGGGTACAAATTGACGCGGAAAAGGCGGTTCGCAAGCTGAATCGGGCCGAAACCGGCGTGGCTTCGGCAAAAGAGCTGGTCACGGCGACTACCGAAGCACGCCGCGTGGCCAGCGATGAGGCCGAGGCCGGCACGGCGAACCGCTCCGTGTTTCTGGAATCGGAAGCCACGTTGTTGAGCGCGCAGGCCGATCTGTTGCGGGCGGAATACGATCGCAGCGTGGCGGCGGCGGACCTGGCCCGCGTTACCGGGAATCGATGATGGGAAGGCAGCGTCTACGGTGGTGGGGAAACATGCAACGACTTCTGATCGTTCTTTGTTTGACGGCATGTGTGCGGGCTGCCGGCGACGAAAAAACGAACGCGCTTACCGCATTTAGCGGCGCGCTGGAGCGCTTGGCCGCAACCGTCGCGCCGGCTGTCGTGCAGGTGCAGGTTTCGTCCTGGTGTGCTTCGGCATCGGCCAGCAGTGAAGAATCTGCGACCTTTACATCTTGCCGGGTGGTCGGCTCGGGCGTCATCGTCGATCCTTCGGGATATATCATCACCAATGAGCACGTGGTACGAAATGCGCGTCGCATTCGCGTGATGCTAACGCCAAAATCGGACCACTCAGGCGATGCACCGCCGCCGGGAGGAAAACAGCCAGTTTTGGATGCCGTGCTGGTGGGCGCGAATCGCGAACCGCTGGGAAAACGGGAAGTGCTGGATGCCGTCGTCGTGGGAACAAATCGCGAAACCGACATTGCACTCCTGAAGATAGAGAGTTCCAGGCTGCCGGCCATCCCACTCAACCCGAACGCGAGGGGCCCCCGTCAGGGGCAGGTGGTGCTCGCCGTCGGCAGCCCGGAAGGTCTCGACAATACGATGACGATCGGAATCGTCAGCGCCGTCGGCCGGCAGCCGCAGCCAGATTTTCCGATGTTATATATCCAGACCGATGCAGCGATTAACCCGGGAAACAGCGGCGGTCCATTGCTGGACGTGGGGGGTGAACTGATCGGGATCAATACGTTCATGCTCGCTGAGAACGGCCGTAATCAAGGTCTTGGCTTTGCGGTCCCGGCCGCAGTCGCCCGCTATGTCTACGAACAACTGCGCAGTCATCGAGTCGTGCGACAGAGCTTGGTCGGCGTCCTGGTGCAGACGGTTACGCCGGCGCTGGCGCAGGGACTCGATCTGAGCCGGAGATATGGAGTCATGATTTGCGATGTTCTTCCTGGTAGTCCAGCGGAGGCTGCCGGGCTTCGGCCGCGGGACATTGTCACCGCCGTCGATGGCGCCGGGGTTTCCGCACTGCCTTATTACACCGCAATGATGTATCTGCACGATCCGACTATTCCGGTAGACGTGACAGTGCTGCGCGGCCACCAGACGATTCAGTTCCATGTGCCGCCAGTGGAGGCAGATGATCAGGTCTATAAAGATCTTTCTATCGACCCGCGCGAGAGCCTCATTTCAGAGTTGGGCATATTCGGAAAAACCGTAAATTCAACGATTGCCCTGCTGAACGGCCTGCGGTCAAAGACGGGTATCTACATTTTCGCGACAACCGCCAGCAATGAACACTCCGGTCCAGGACTGGCCATCGGGGATGTGATCGTTTCATTGAATGGGATGCCGATCCAAGATGTACAGGAATTGCGCGGGGCGATTCATGAAGTCGCGGAAAGCAAACCCGCAGTCGTACAGATCGAGCGAAGCGGCCACTTTCTTTACATCGAACGGGAAATGGAAGAACGGCCATCAGACTCTAGTACGGACCACACGGCAAAGGCAATTCGATGAACTGAGAGTTGGTCGGTCAGGGCATATAGCATATCACGTTAAAAGGAAAAACACAGATGAATTTAATGAATTTGACAGCGCTCGTGTGTCTGGGTGTGGCGGCGTTCGCCCAGGACGTGCAATACGACTACAACCGTTCGGTAAACTTCAACGCCTACAAGACGTATCAGTGGGTCGACTACAGGCCAGTACAGCCGGGCGACGAGCTCCTGGATGAGGACATCAAGCGGGCCGTGGACGAGCAACTCGCCGGGAAGGGTCTACGGCGGGTCGAGACTGGCGGTGATCTGCTCGTCGGCTATCAGGCGGGGATATCACAAGAGAAGCAGTATGATGGCTTCGGGTTTGGTCCCGGTGGGTTCGGTCCGGGTGGGTTCGGCGGCTGGGGCGGCTGGGGGGGCTCAGCCCGGGTAACGTCGTCGACAATAGACATCGGCAAGCTGATTGTTGGGCTATTCGACCCGGCCACCAGGCAACTCGTGTGGCGCGGCTCCGCGGCCAAGACCCTCGACATAAAGAAGGATCCCGACAAGAACTATCGCAACCTCGAGAAGGCCATGGCCAAGCTGTTCAAGAATTATCCCCCAGGCGCGCGTAAGAGCTAGCCAGCGCGGCCGCAAGCACATTTCACAGAGGAGTCTGCCCGGTCGAGGCGCTGGATACCTCTTATGAACAGGCGAATCGCACCGGGCACACGGCTTCGGCGCCAGCCGCGAAATCCGGCAATTGCTCGGCAGGAGACGCGGCGGCGGCGTGCTTGGGCCAACCGAGTCCAGGACTTCCACCGGACCATAATGTGCACTGATTTGATACTGAGGATACGCGAATGTGGGTTGTCTGGTCTATCAGTGCATTGATTGGCTTCTGCTTAGTTTTATCGACGATCGAAGAACCGCCGGAATCGCTCCGAAGCAGACCCAGCAGGAAGTCTTGACCTGGGGCGCGCAGACGCATTTTTTCGGCGACTTATGGGGGCTGCTGAAGCCGGATCACTTCAGGACCAAAGCAAAGCACTATCCAGAGAATCCAGGCAGCCGCGCAGGGGTTCAAGCGCGTCTTAACGAACCTACAAGCGACGTCCGCATCTCCGGCATTCTCGGATGGCCGACTCGTCTTGGCAGATGACTTCGGCACCTGCCCAATAAAAGCCGGCGGATTCGTGTAAGTGCCTGAAGATAATCGGCCAGGCCTTTGGCGAGGGCGTTGCCACCCCGAAGCAGGAGACAAAACTAGTTATGATCGGGGCTGTGGAGGCATCCTCCACCGACATTTACGAGGCTGTTATCGCGCTTTCGCGTTTGATCGCCGGCCGCACTGACCTGAGAAGTCTGCTCTCGGGCGTAGGCGAAGCTCTTCGCCGGATTGTCCGGTTTAACCATATCGGGATGAGCCTGTACGATCCGAACGGCAACGTGATGCAGAAGCATATTCTGGAAGCGCCCGGTAATCCCGTCATCACGAGCGTCCAGCTGCCGATCGACGAGGATCCGGCCGGTTGGGTGTGGCTGAACCAGCAGCCACTCGTAATCTCGACGTCTGAAACTCGCTGGCCGGAGGCCGTACGACTCGCGCGCGACCTCGGGATCGGTACAACGGTGCTGGTCCCCCTCACTGCCGGTGATAACCGGCTCGGCGCGTTCGGCTTCAGCTCCGTAACGCCTCTCGATCCCAGTCCAGCCGAACTGACATTCCTCGAGCGAGTGGCCAGCGAGTTCGCCGTCGCAGTGGAGTCCTTCCTCGCGAGACAGGCTGCAATCCGGGAGCGGGATCGGCTGCAAACGCTGTTCGACATCACGAACGCGCTCGTGTCGAAGCTGTCCCCGGACGAGTTGGTCTCTACCATATCCGCACAGCTCTCAAGAGTGATCCCACACGAGTTCTCGGTGCTGATGTTGCGTGACGAGACCGGCCGTCTGGAGATGGTCGCTCTTCATTTCACTGGGGCCCAGCTTTTCGACAAGGAGCAGAGCCACATTGACCCGGAGGGGATGCCATCGGCGGAGGCGCTCGCGACCGGCAAGCCTGTGCTCGTGCCAGATGTAGAACTGGCTCACTACGCCGCTCCGGAATACCGCCGGTTCGTCGAGTTGGGCTGCAAATCGGCCTGCTCGGTTCCGCTAGTCACCAGCAATGGCACGCTGGGGACGCTCGAAATCGCCAGAACCACGCGCGACGTTTGGACAGACGAAGACGTCGATTTTCTGGTGCAGGTGGCAAGACAAATTGCCATCGCCGTGGAAAACGCCCTGTCGTATCGGCAACTCCAGGAGATGAAGGAGCGGCTCGCTACCGAGAAGCTTTATCTGGAGGACGAGATCCGGCTGGACTACAACAACGGCAACATGGTTGGTGAGGGGGCGGCTTTTCAGTCTGTTTTGAAAGGCGTTCAGATAGTTGCGCCCACTGATGCAACCGTTCTGATACTCGGCGAAACAGGCACGGGAAAGGAGCTCGTCGCCCGGGCCATTCACGAGTTGAGTAGCCGCAGCAGGGGTAGCTTCGTCAAAGTGAATTGCGCGGCGATCCCCGGCAGCCTGCTCGAGAGCGAACTGTTCGGGCACGAGAAGGGCTCGTTCACCGGAGCCGTGGCGCAGAAGATCGGACGCTTCGAACTGGCGCATCAAGGCACGCTCTTTCTTGACGAGATCGGCGAAATGCCTCTCGAACTCCAGCCAAAGCTGCTCCGCGCCATCCAGGACCAGGAGTTCGAGCGCGTCGGCGGCAATCGCACCATCCGGACGGATGTCCGCTTCGTCGCCGCAACCAATCGGGATTTGAAGGCGATGGTCGATGAGAACAGGTTCCGAACGGACCTGTACTATCGGTTGCACGTCTTCCCGCTGAACGTTCCTCCTTTGCGGGAGCGGCGCGAGGACATCCCGCTGCTCACGCGCTACTTT
>Ga0335077_10010981_pt1 | contig 11320 bp, 9 predicted proteins | sample Lox_Sample_31_FD_207151 | JGI IMG/M metagenome (GOLD analysis project Ga0335077, IMG submission 207151) | Soil microbial communities from Loxahatchee National Wildlife Refuge, Florida, United States - Lox_Sample_3.1 | ecosystem: Environmental > Terrestrial > Soil > Wetlands | place: USA: Florida...
ATAGTCGACGCCGTTTTCGTCCTTGTCACGGATCTTCTGCGGCGCGCGCCCTTTGGCATAGACGACCATGTCGCGGTCCATGCCTACCAGCACCCGGTGATTCTTGATGGCGTCCTGCACCTTCGGCGGAAGCGTTCGCTCGTAGGCCTCAGCCTGGGTCAGCGCCTTGAAGTCGAAGACTGGCGCGAGCAGCGCACGCACATCGCCGCCGGTCATCTCCGGCACGTACTTGTCGAACTCCAGGGTGATCATGGAGCCGGTGGCCCCGAGGCTTTTCTGCGCCCCGCCGTTGCCGCCTGGCGTTATGCTGCCGCCGCCCATGCCGACGGAGACGTGCTGATACCACTTCTCGTGTTTCTTGCCGCCGCCGTTGATCTCCAGGACGATCGACTTCTCTTTCACGATGACGTTGGTGATGACCACGCGGTCGCCGGGCTTTGCGGCAAATCCGTGTTCGGTGACGAGTTTCGCGACGTCCTGACTGTCGGGAGTCAGCTTGCCGTCCTTCAGCTCCAGACCCTTTTCGCCGCGCGGAAAGATGGTGCGCGCGAATACGCGCTCCGCAGTGAGATCGCGGATCACGGCAAGCCGAGTCTGCGGCGTCATCGCGGACGAGTCAGCTGATTTGGTGTCTCCGGCGAGAAGCGGTAATGGCAGGAGGAAGGCCGTCGCCAGCAACGAACAGAAAGCGCGGTTCATGGGAGCCCCGACTGCGGACATTATATGCCGGACCTGGTGTGGCTGGGAGGACGCCAGGGATGAATCCCCTAATTTTGGATGCTGGAGACGGCATCGCGGAGAGCTGGTTCGGGCGGGGTATGGCGCTCGGGCTGCGGCAGGGCACGAACGGGCAGCTTCCAAAGCAGCAGAATGCCGATTGCGAAGGCCAGAGCTCCGGTCGCGGCCGCCTCGACGCCATAATTACCGCCCGTGAGCCACTTCGGCCCGTAGGCATCGGTGTAAAGCCACAGGGTGAAGACGCGATAACCGCTCACCGGCAACCCGAAGCCGAAACCCAGCGCGGCATTCCAGCCGAAATGAATGCCCCAGGGCAGCCAGAGCGCGCGCGTTCGCAAATACGCGATGGAGAGCACAATCCCGATCAGGATCGAGTTCCCGACCGCCCAAAGATCGGCATGCGGGTTCATGAGGTGCAGCGCGCCATAGAACACGGACAAGACCAGCACCGCCGGAACCGCTCCGATGGCACGCTCCAGATGCTGGAGAGGATATCCGCGGAAGACCAACTCCTCGGCCAGCGCCCCGATCAGCAGCATCAGCAACAGCGCTCCGAGGTTCGGCAACAGGTGCAGGCTCATGAGGGGGATGAACCGGAAATGTCCCCAGACGTGGATAGGAACCACCGCCAGCGACGTAAGAACGGCTCCGACAACGCATCCGAGGACGAATTGGCCAATCCAGCCGCGGACACGTGGCAGCCCCAAGGCCGCCACTCGCTGCTCCTCGATGTGATCGCCCACCGTGAGCATCCAGACGAAAATGCCGAACACGAGCAGAGACCACAGGCAGCGGAAGATGAACTCAATGCGAAACGGCCGTCCGTCGCCGGCTTCGTGGGCGATGTTGTTGGAGATAAAGAAGGCCAGCGCCGACAGGATGATCGACAGCGTAAACGCCCAGAGCGGCCGGAATTTTCCTTGCTTGTCGCGGAAGCTGCTCATACCTGTGCTGTTTGCTGCCTCATGACGGAATGGAAGTGAAGTCCGGCGCGCGCAACCCGGAACTTGAGCGGCTGACCACCGTGCTCGCGGATAGCTGCCTCCACTCGCTCGCGCGCACCTGTTTCGATCAGCGCGATGACACAGCCGCCGCCGCCGGCGCCGCAAACCTTGGCCGCTCGCGCACCGCTCCGTTTTCCCACCTCAATCAGTTTATCGATAATCGGCGTCGTGATGTTTGGCGCGTTGGTGCGCCGCAGCGTCCATTCTTCGTCAATCAGCGTTCCTACCGCATCCCAGTCCGGCGCCGCGAGCGCCAGGCGCATTGCCTGCGCGATCCGCGCGATCTCGGCGAAATTGCAGACCACGCGAGCGTCGCCCTCGATATGCTGTTTGAATACCTCCCAGTTATTGATTCCCGATTGCCGCGGCGCTCCGGTGTAGAAGAGCACAAAGCGCTTGTCGATCTCATCGGCTTCCACTTCAATCTGCTCGCGACGAATTCCGGCGATGTCAAGATGAATTGCGTTCACGCCGCCATACATGGCCGGGTAATAGTCCTGGCAGCCGGTAGGCACGCCGATGAGCTGCGCTTCAACGTTCTGCGCGATGACGCGAATCTGTTCGAGGTCGAGTTCCTGTCCGGTGAAGCGCGCCAGCGCCGCGGCGGTCGCAATCATAAGGGCCGAGGAGCCGGAGATGCCCGCGCCCGCCGGCGACTCGGAATATGTCTCCAGCACGAAACCTTCGCGCGGCTGGAAAAAGCGCACCAGGTACGCCGCGAGCGAAGGCGCGCAGGCCGTCGTGGACAGCAGCTCGTCGAGCGAGGCAAAGCGCTCTTCGCGGCCCGTATCGTGCGACTTGAGATGAATTTCGTGGCCGGCGTGCGGTGCAATGCGGCAAGCCGTTCGAATATCGAGCGCGATGTTGACGCTCACCGCTCCGGGATGAAACAGGTACAGCGGCCAAATGTCGATGGTGCCGCCGGCCAGATCGGCGCGGCAGGGCGCCGTGATCAGGACCTCGTCGCCACTCGCCTGCGCTATGAATTGAGAGAAGGACAACATCTACGAATGGGCCCCAGACTGGATTTCCGCTGCCGTCGCGAGAACCTCGTCGACAATCTGCGCTACGTCGGCGGTCGTAGTGCGATGGTTGACGAAGCAGGCTCGCAACGCAAAGCTTCCGTGAATGCTCGCGTTGGACAAGAATACCCTGCCGCGGCGGACAATGCGCTGCAAAATCGTGCGATTCCGAGCGTCGATGTCCGCCGGTGCGCCGTCTGCAACGTAACGGAAGCAAACCGCGCTCAACTGCACGGGGGCGAGCAGCTCAAGCTCCGGGCGCTGCGCGATGAGTTTGGCCAGATGCTGCGCGTGGCGCAAGTCCTCGCCTATCGCCTCGCGAAACGCCCCAAGGCCGTGATAGCGCAGCGAAAGCCACAGCTTCAGGGCGCGAAAGCGCCGCGACAGCTCCATCGACTCCTCGAAGAAGGTGAACGCCTCGACCGGATCTTCCAGCAGCGACTTCGCGTAGTCACCGGTGTGCGAAAAAGCGCGCCGGGCCGCTTCGCCGTCGCGGTAGAGCAGGCAGCCGCAGTCCACCGGCTGATAGAGCCACTTGTGCGGATCGAGCGAGATCGAGTCAGCCGCGTCCAGGCCGGCGAACTTCTCCGGTTGTGCGAGTGCGGCGAGCGCGCCATACGCGCCGTCGATGTGAAACCAGGCGCGGTACTCGTGGGCTACCTGCGCCAGCTCAACCAGCGGGTCAATGCTTCCTGTCGCCACCGTTCCTGCGGAGCCCACGATGGCGATCGGCGTAAGGCCGTTCTTCACGTCGTGCGCAATGGCAGCACGCAAACGATCGAGCCCAATACGAAATTCGCGGTCGCACGGGATGAGCCGCAGGTGATCGCGCCCGATGCCCAGCAGCGCGAGGGCTTTGGGAATCGACATGTGTACCTGGTCGGATGCGTAGATGGTGCCGGGCCGCACGCCATGTTCGTTGGCCGGCAGACGAGCTTCACGTGCCATTGCCAGGGCCATCAGGTTTGCTGGCGAACCGCCGCCGGTGAGCGAACCCGTGAATCCTTTGCACCCTATAGCTTCGGCAAGCCAGCCGATGACGAGATGCTCCAGGGTCACTGCCGTTGGCGCTGAGCGCCATGCGGTCGTGTTCTGATTGAGCACGCTGGCGAGCAGATCGGCTGCAGCCGCGACCGGCTCGCCCGAGCCAAAGACATAGCCGAAAAAGCGCGGGCTGTTGGGACGGCAACCGTCAATAATCGTTGCCAGTTCGTCGAACGCCTCGTCGCCGACTCCGCTCTCCGGATGCTCGCGCGAAAACGCCGCCTCGAGTTCGCGCGCGCTGACATCAGGAAAGCTGGGGCGCTCGCGAATGCTGGCGAGATAGTCGAGAGACAGGCGCGTGATGCGCTCGAAGATCTGTTCGTATTTCGACTGCGGCAGATCGAGAGGATTCATGGAAAGGAGTAATCCGCATTGTAGCCGCGCAAGGCACCCGCGACGCGAAACTCGAAACTGTACGTCGCCTACAGCTCGCGATAGCTGATCAGTTCGATACCGTGCTGCGCCAGCAACTCTTTGGCCTCTGGCGAGGTTAGCAGCGCGAGCTCCTGCTCGCGCGACTGCCGCAAACGGGTGCGCACGCCGTCGAGTTCGGCGTCGTTGTAGCCGGGATGGCAGACGAACTCCCATGTCCCCTCGGGCATGTGGTCGATCATTGCCGTGAACAGCTTCAGGTCGAGCGAGCCGGTGGCGAGCACGCCCAGCGAGCCATCGGTGGTACGCAGGCCGTGAGCGGCGACCTCATCATGAAACGGCACGGCGAGCTTGCGAAGGACGTTGAGTTGCGCGAAGCGTTTCCACACCTGATGCGCACGCAGCAGATTGCCGAACGGCAGCGGCCACACCTGTCCGAATGGGTTGCGCACCGCGGCAACGCCGCGTGCCTTCGCTGCGCGCAGCAACGGCCGCAGCACCGCCGGAAACATGTGCGCGTGTTTGTGCGTGTCGAAGTGCGAAGGCTGGATGCCGGACCGCTGGATACGTTCGATCTGCGCCGCGGCTTCGGCCTCGATCTCGTCCGGGTTCAGTTTGTGTCGAAACGACGCGACAACAAAATCATTGAGGCTGTCGCGAAAGCGCTGCGTGCCGTTATTGCTCGGCTCAAGTAGTGTGGGGACTCTGTCGGCCGAAAGTAGTGGCTCGCCGTCCATGAGGACAACATGGCAGCCGACGCTCAGCTTACTGTTCCGGGAGGCAGCGCGCGCCACCTCGGCCGCGCCGGCAAATGCGCGGGAGTTGGCCATGAGCGTCGTGGAGGTGACGATGCCGCGCTCGTGAGCCTCAAAGATGGCGCGATTGACGCCCGTCGTCAGCCCGAGATCATCCGCGTTGACGATCAATCGCCGCACGGGTCAAGTGTAGCAACTGCTTGGTATCCCGCATTCCCTAAGAACCGATCGCGTCCTGATAGTAGAGCGTGCCGTCGACAACAGTACATTCCACGAAAACGACGCGTGCTCGCATGTCGGCCGGCAGGATTTGCAAACTACGCTCTACACCTTCTTTCATGCCTACAGTATCCGGCCAACCAAAACGTTTGGCGGCCTCATTTGTTCCAGGTATAGCGACTTCGATTCGTACTCCTTGGGCAAGCTCTTTGTTCCTGTCTATGACCTTCCGTATGGCATCGAGCAAATTTCCTCCGGTTCCGGGATGTAACGAGTAGACACCTGGAAAGTATGTAGGCCTATCCCTATCCCAATTGAAATGGGGTTCCTGAGAGAAATGCGCTTCCAAGGGAGAACCATCAGCGGCAAATAACCACAAATCGTCGTCGCCATTGAGCGTCTCGACAATTTCCATGCCCTCTCGGTTCGCGGCGGCATCTGCGGCAGAGCGATAGACATCCAGGTGGGGAATGTACAGAGTCACCGGTTCAGGATCCTCGGAAGCGGCGTAAGAACGTGTGTCGAGACTGAAAACGATAGGCGCGTCGTCCATGAAAGCACTCCCTAGCTCCTCACTAGTTCTTCCATTGCGCTCTCGTCGATGACGGTTACGCCCAGCTCGCGCGCCTTGTCCAGCTTCGAGCCGGCTTCGGTACCAGCAATGACGTAGTCGGTCTTCTTGCTGACCGACCCCGCGACCTTGCCACCCGCGTCTTCGATCAGCTTTTTCGCCTGGTCGCGGGTGTGCCGCTCCAGCGTGCCGGTCAGGACGAATGTTTTGCCGGCGAGTGTGGTGGCGCGTTGCTTCTTCTCGCCTTTGAAGCGCAAGCCGGCTGCCTCGAGCCTCTTGACCAGCTCCACGTTCTTCGGCTCGTCGAAGAACTCGCGAATCGAGGCCGACACACTGGGCCCGATTTCGTTCACCTCCTGAAGCTCCTCTTCGCTGGCTTTGATCAACGCCTCGAGTGAGCCGAAATGCTCCGCGAGAAATTGCGCAGTGCGCTCCCCGACGAAGCGAATGCCCAGCCCGTAGATCACCCGCTCCAGCGGCAACCGCTTCGAGTTTTCGATCTCACTAAGGATGTTCTGCACCGACTTCTTGCCCATGCGTTCCAGCTTGAGCAGGTCGGCCTCGGTCAGCTTGTAGATGTCGGCGACGTCCTTCACCAGCCCGGTCTCGACCAGTTGATTGACCAGCGCGTCGCCCATGCCTTCGATGTTCATCACCCCGCGCGACGCGAAGTGGCGAATGCTCTCGCGCAGCTTGGCCGGACAGTTGGCGTTCACGCAGCGATGGTCGGCCTCGCCTTCGGCGCGCACGACGTGACCGCCGCAGACCGGGCAGCGCTCCGGCATATGGAAATACTTGTGCCCGCGCGGCCGGTCTTCCAGCACCTTCACGACTTTGGGGATGACGTCGCCGCCGCGCTCCACCTGCACCCAGTCGCCAATGCGCACACCCAGGCGGTCGATTTCGTCCATGTTGTGCAGCGTGGCGCGGCTCACCGTTGTGCCGCCGATGGGCACTGGCTTCAGCCAGGCGACAGGAGTCAGCTTGCCCGTGCGGCCTACCTGCACCTGGATGTCCTCGATCTGTGTTTCGCCTGAATGCGCTGCGTACTTGTAGGCAATCGCCCAGCGCGGCGCTTTGCCTGTGTAGCCCAGCTCCTTTTGCAAACCGATGCGGTCGACCTTCACGACGATGCCGTCGGTTTCGTAGGGGAGAGAATCGCGTTCGGCCTCCCACTCGCCGATGAATTTCCAGACCTCGTCAATGCTGTGGACCAGCCGATGATTCGGGTTCACTTTGAAGCCCGCGATTTGCAAGGCCTTCAGCGCCTCGGAGTGGCGGTCGAAAATAGTGCGGCCCTCGACAAGCAGGCCATAGGCAAAGAAGTCCAGACGGCGCCGCGCAGTGATGTGGGGATCCAGTTGCCGCACGGTCCCGGCGGTAGCATTGCGCGGATTGGCAAACCGCGGCAGGCCTTTTTCTTCCTGCTCTTCATTCATTCGAACAAACGAGGTGCTGGGCATCAGCAGTTCGCCGCGCACTTCAAACCCCTCGGGCAATCCGGCCTTCTTCAGCTCCTGCGCCGGAATGTGGAGCGGGATGCTTCGGATCGTGCGAACATTCGCGGTGACGTCTTCGCCCTCCGTGCCATTGCCACGGGTGATGCCGAGCGCCAGTCTCCCCGCTTCGTAACGCAGCGCCATCGACATGCCGTCGAGCTTCAGCTCGCAGACGTAGTCGACCTTTGTCACCCCAGTAAGGTCGTGGATGCGGCGTTCCCAGTCGCGCAGCTCGGATTCGCTAGTGGTTTTGGCCAGCGAGAGCATCGGCGTGGAATGCCGCACGCTTGCGAACTGACCACTGACCTGTCCGCCGACGCGCTGCGTGGGAGAGTCGGGCGTGATGAGCTCGGGATGCTTCGATTCGAGTTCGATTAACTCATCCATCAGGCGATCGAACTCGGCATCGCTGATTTCCGGATCGTCGAGGACGTAGTAACGGTGCTCGTGATGGCGAATCTTGTCGCGCAACGCATCGAGACGGCGCTGCACATCTTTGTTGCCGGAGGGCATGCAGCAATTATGCAGTGGCCAGTGGCTAGTAGCCAGCAACTTTGCTGAGACGATCAGTCCCGGTAACTTCGTCGCGTAGAATGGATGTTGAGCTGAGTTCGGACGCTTGATTCTAGCCACTGGCCACTGATCACCAGCCACCGCCTTGAAACACTTTCTCGCAAAATGGAGCGCACTCATCCTAGCGCTGCTGAAACCGCTAGGCGCATGGGGCGTAATGGGCTTTGCTGCCGTGGACGCGGCGCTGCTCGGCATGCCGCTTGACGCCATCGTCGCGGGATACGCGTGGGCGAACCCGCGGAAATTTCTCCTCTACGCTATGATGGCGGCAGCCGGTTCGGCGCTGGGCAGCATTGTCATTTACCTCATTGGCTATAAGGGTGGCGAGGTTTTCCTGGTCAAGCGCATCGGGCGCGCTCGTTTCGATCGCATTCGCGCATCGTTCGAGCAGCACGAGTTCTGGGCGATCATGCTGCCCTCGATGTTGCCCCCGCCCACGCCCTTCAAACTCTTCGTCCTGTCCGCGGGCGTCGCAGAAATGAGCTTCGGCCGGTTTCTGTCGGCCATCTTCTTCGGCCGCTTTCTCCGCTTCGCGCTTGAATCGCTGATCGTCATCCGCTACGGGCCGCAGATCTGGAGCCTGATCGGCTCCGCGTTCCATCACCACCTGCGTTACAGCATCGCGGCGATTGCCGCCGGCGCGCTAATCGGCTGGTGGCTGGCGCGTTTGCGCAAGCAGCGCCGGTTGCGGCGCGCGGGAGATCAGGGCGAGACGGCGTGAGGCTCAGGCCGACGCAGCGCGTCGGTGCGCGATCATGGGTTCGCCGAACCCGCGCCTGATGTGCGTCGGCTCCAGGACACGAATGCCTTCCGGCGGATTCTCTGCCGCCCACGTCAGAGTGCGCACCATCTGCTCCAGCGTGACCAGCGCCAGACGCTCGGCGCCGGCGCGCGTGCCGGGATAGAGCCGCGCCAGCCCATACAGCGGAATCAGCAGTGTCGGCCAGCGATGGCCGGGGCCGAGGACGTACCACGGGCGTATGAAGGTCGCCGGGATATCGCTCTTGGCGATCAGGGATTCCCCTTCGGCGCGGGCCGCCTGGTACTCGCGCATGACAGGGGCGGGCCGGGCAACGCTGAGATAGATGAAGTGACCCACGCGCGCCTGCGCTGCGGCGTTCACCGCCTCGCGGCACGATGCCAGGTCAATGCTGCGGAACTCGGCGGCTTTGCGGGGATTGGGATGAGCCACCCCGACGAGATGGATGAACGTGTCAGCCGGCGCAACCTGCGCCGTATAAGTTGAGGACCGCAGCGCGTCGCCGTGCACCAGCTCGCATCCGCTCGGGACCTTGTGCTCGGAGCCAGGCCGCACCAACACCCGCACAGAGTGGCCGTGCTGCAGGAGTTCACGCGTAAGGGCCGTGCCGATGTAGCCGGTCCCTCCGGTAACGAAGATTTCACGCCTGAGCGACTCCATAGCGGTTTCCAAGGCGACGTATAAATCGTCGCATTGTAATACGAGCGAAACAGCGATACGGATTGGAGTGGCAGGCGCGAGATCGATTTAGGCCAGCGCTGCTTGTAGGGCTTCCGGCAGCGTTGCGTAGCGGAAGGTATATCCGTTTGCCTGCAGCTTAGCCGGTATGGCCCGCTCCGAGGTCAGCAGAAGCTCTTGGCCCATTTCGCCGAGCAGGGTTCGCACGGCAAACTCGGGAAAGGGAAAGATTGCAGGCCGATGTAATGCATACGCCAGCGCGCGAACGAACTCCGCATTCTGTACGGGCGACGGTCCCACGATGTTCACCGGTCCCCGCAGATCGTCGTTGTGAAGAGCGAAGATGATCGCTGCGGTTACATCGTCAATGGCAATCCAGCTCCAGTACTGGTTGCCGCTGCCGATCCTGCCACCCAGGCCGAGACGAAACGGCAGCAGCAGCGGCTTCAGTGCGCCGCCATCGCGCGCCAGCACCACGCCGATTCGCAAGCACACGACGCGCACACCGGCTTGGCTCGCCGGCGCGGTTGCAGCTTCCCACTGCTTGCAAATGTCGGCCAGAAAGCCGCTGCCCGCCGCACTCTCTTCGGTCAACACCTCGTCGCCGCGATTGCCGTAGTAGCCGAGGCCGGACGCGGACACGAAAACGTGTGGCTGCCCGTGACGGCGATAGCTTTCCGCAGCCGCGGTCGCCAGGGTTTGCGTCCCACGGACGCGGCTCTCCAGTAATTCACGCTTGAACTTCTCCGACCAGCGGCCCGCGACGTTCTTGCCCGCAAGATGTACGACGGCATCGCACCCGCGCAGCTTTGCAGGATCGAGAGCCACCTTCGGGTCCCATGTCACTTCGCTATCGTGTGGTTCGCGGCGCACGAGGGCGATGGACTGATGGCTTGACTGCCTAAGCGCGCTGGTGAGCGCCGTCCCCAACAAACCGGAAGCTCCGCTGATCAGTATTCGCATGGCCTCGATCGGAAGGCGGATATCGATGAGTGGCGCCGACTAGAAGTCGGCTGGGAATGATAACTATAATCGGCCTATCGGCACGACTGAAGTCGTGCCCTGACTCATGTCCTCTTGATCTCGGTTCTTCCACCAGTTCGTATCGGCGTCTTGCGCCCGCCTGCGCGAATTCCGCTCGCAACTTTCACCGTCAAACGGCGTCGTATAATTTGATATGGCGACTTTGCGCCAACAGATCGCGACCACTGCTCTGACGGTCACACGCTTCCGCGATCTGCTGCGCAAAATCCGCTCCTACCGGCGCGAAGAAGACCTCTCCGTCATCCGCAAAGCCTACGAATTCTCGCTCGAGCATCACAAAGGACAGGAGCGCGAGTCGGGCGAGCCGTACCTCGTTCATCCGCTTCAGGTCTCGACGATCCTCGCCGAGATGCAGCTCGACACCACGGCCATCGTCGCCGGCCTGCTGCACGACGCGGTGGAAGACACCTCCGTCACGATTAGCGAAATCGAAGCCGAATTCGGCGAGCAGGTCGCGCACATCGTCGAGGGCGTCACCAAGATCAGTAAAATCGATTTCGCCTCGTCGGAAGAGGCGCAGGCCGAAAACGTGCGCAAGATGGTGCTGGCCATGATGGACGACATCCGTGTCGTGCTCATCAAGCTCGCCGACCGCCTGCACAACATGCGCACACTCAAGTTCCTCTCGCCCGACCGCCAGCAGAAAATCGCGCGCGAGACGCTCGAGATCTACGCCCCCATTGCGCACCGGCTGGGCATGGGCAAAATTCGCGGCGAACTGGAAGACCTCGCTTTCCAGTACGTCGATCCCATCGCCTACGAGCAGGTGAAGACCGCCATCGAGCAGCGCCGCAAGGAAGGCGAAGCATTCCTCGCCGAGGTGCAGGGCGTCATCGAGCAGAAGCTGAAAGAGAACCAGATTCAGGCGCGCGTCGAGGCCCGCATCAAGCGCCTGTACAGCATCTGGCAGAAGATCCAGCGGCAGCGCATCTCGGTCGACCAGATCTACGACATGCTGGCGTTGCGCATCATCACCAAATCGGAACAGGATTGCTACGCCGTGCTCGGCCTGATTCACAATCAGTGGCGGCCGGTTCCGGG
>Ga0335077_10010982_pt1 | contig 11320 bp, 10 predicted proteins | sample Lox_Sample_31_FD_207151 | JGI IMG/M metagenome (GOLD analysis project Ga0335077, IMG submission 207151) | Soil microbial communities from Loxahatchee National Wildlife Refuge, Florida, United States - Lox_Sample_3.1 | ecosystem: Environmental > Terrestrial > Soil > Wetlands | place: USA...
GGCCATGCGGCTCGCGCGCTTCAATGCGCGTGCGGCAGTCGCCGACAAGCGCTATTTCGAGGGCCTGCCGAGCCCCTCCGCGGCTGCGAACGTTGCGGCGTTCGTGTGGTTCTTCAGCGAGTGGCACGAGCCGGGTCTGGTCGGCCTCTTTGCCGCCTTCGCAGTTACCGCGACCGCAGGCGCACTGATGGTGAGCCGCTTCGGGTACCCGAGCTTCAAGCAATTCCACCTGGACCGCCGTATCCGCTTCGTGTACCTGCTGCTCGTTCCGCTGTTCCTCATCCTGATCTTCATCGACCCGCCGACGATGCTGCTGTCGATGTTCGGCACCTACGCGCTCTCGGCGCCACTGCTCTGGGTGGCACGGCGCCTGCGGCGCCTCGCGCGCCGCCCGCCGCCCCGGAGTGCTTGAGACGTGCTTTCCGCGCGGCGGCGGCAATACCTGGAGGCGATCGGCATCGATCTGTGGGTGAGCCGCGCGTCCGTGGCACCGCCCGTGACGGATACGCCTGCACCTGCCCCGGCGGCCGGCAGCGAGCAAGTTGCCCAACAATGGCAGCAGCTTCTCGATGAGGTGCGCGCCTGCCGCCTCTGTCCGCTGCACGCGACGCGCACGCAAGGCGTTCTCGGGGTGGGGCCGAAACGTTCCGATTGGCTCGTGATCGGCGAAGCTCCCGGTGCGGAGGAAGACCGGCGCGGTGAACCCTTCGTCGGGGCGGCTGGTCAATTGCTCGATGCGATGCTGCGTGCCATCGGCCTCGATCGCAGGACCAACGTCTACATCGCCAACGTGCTGAAGAGCCGCCCGCCGAACAATCGCGACCCGCGGCCCGAGGAGGTGGAGGCCTGTTTGCCGTATCTCACACGGCAGATCGCGCTGCTGCAGCCCAAGATTATGCTCGCGGTCGGGCGCATCGCGGCTCAGAATCTGCTCGCGACCGCTGCACCCCTTGGCCGGCTGCGGGGCCGAGTGCATCGCTTCGGCGAGCAACAAACACCGCTCGTAGTCACGTATCATCCCGCTTATCTGCTGCGGACACCGGCCGACAAGCGCAAGGCCTGGGAGGATCTGAAGTTTGCCCGCAGCGTGTACCAACAAATGACGCAAGGCGCCGCCGATGGCAACCGCTCCTGAGCTGCTCGCACCCGAGGTCGTGATCCGCGCCATGCGCGGCAACGATGTCGGCGATGTGGTCGGCATTGAGCGCAGCTCGTACCAGTTCCCCTGGAGCGAGGGCATCTTTCGCGACTGTCTGCGGGTCGGTTACGTGTGCCGCGTGGTCACGGTCAGTCGTCAGGTGATGGCGTATGGAGTGATGAGCTTCGGTGCGGGCGAGGCGCACATCCTCAACCTGTGTGTCGCTGACGGCTACCGTTGCCGCGGAGTCGGCCGGCGGTTGCTCGGCTCACTCATCGAGCGCGCCACCGCTGCCGGGATGGCCGATGCCTTTCTCGAGGTCCGACCCACTAACATGGCGGCGATCCGCTTATATCTCGCGCTCGGCTTCGAGCAGGTAGGCATGCGACGCGGCTACTATCAGGCGGCCAACGGTCGCGAGGATGCCGCCGTTCTCAGGCGTGCGCTGCGCAGCGACGCTGCCTCCTGACCGCACGTCCAACGACATGACCGAGCTCGATGCCGAAATCCGTCGGCGGCGGACCTTCGCGATCATCTCGCACCCCGACGCCGGCAAGACCACACTCACCGAGAAGCTCCTGCTGTTCGGCGGCGCCATCACGATGGCGGGCACGGTGAAGGGCCGCAAGGCCGCGCGCCATGCCACCTCCGACTGGATGCGGCTCGAGCAGCAGCGTGGAATTTCCGTCACCTCCTCGGTGATGCAATTCCCCTACGGGGACTGCGTCGTGAACCTGCTCGATACCCCCGGGCACGAGGATTTCTCCGAGGACACCTACCGCACGCTCACCGCCGTCGATTCGGCCCTCATGGTGATCGACTGCGCCAAGGGGGTGGAGGAACGCACCATCAAGCTGATGGAAGTGTGCCGGCTGCGCGATACGCCCATCATGACCTTCATCAACAAGCTCGACCGTGAGGGGCGTCTGCCGATCGAGCTGCTGGATGAGATCGAGAGTGTGCTGCGCATCGGTACTGCGCCCGTTACCTGGCCGATCGGTATGGGACGCGAGCTGCGCGGCATCTATCACCTGCTCGAGGATCGCATCTACGTGTACAGCCCGGGCGAGCGCGGCCGCGTCGGTGAGAACCGCACCATCGAGCGCCTCGCAAGCGACGAGGCGCGGGAATTCCTGGGTGAGCATGCGCGCGCCTTCACCGATGAGATCGAGCTCGTGAAGGGCGCTGCCCACAGCTTCGACCGCGAAGCCTACCGCGCCGGTCGCCAGACCCCGGTGTTCTTCGGCTCCGCCATCAACAACTTCGGCGTCGAGGAGCTGCTGAGCTCTTTCAGCGCTGACGCTCCCGGCCCGTTGCCGCGCGAGGCGCGCGAGCGGAGCGTGCAGCCGGCGGAGGAAGCACTCGCCGGCTTCGTGTTCAAGATCCAGGCGAACATGGATCCCGGTCATCGCGACCGCATCGCGTTCCTGCGACTTTGCGCCGGGCGCTACACGCGCGGCATGCGGCTCTTCCATGTGCGGCTCGACAAGGAGGTGCGCGTCGCCGATGCGCTCACCTTCATGGCGGCCGATCGGGTGCAGGCGGAGGAGGCATTCGCCGGGGACATCATCGGGTTGCACAATCACGGCACCATCAACATCGGCGACACGTTCACCCAGGGAGAGCGGCTCACCTTCACAGGGGTGCCGGATTTTGCGCCGGAGATCTTCCGCCGTGCGGTCCTCAAGGATCCGCTGCGCATGAAGGCGCTGCAAAAAGGGCTGTCGCAACTGTGCGAGGAGGGCGCCACGCAGCTGTTCCGCCCACTGCGCAACAACGATCTCGTGTTAGGCGCGGTCGGGCAACTGCAGTTCGAAGTGGTCGCGTTCCGCCTGCAGGATGAGTACGGCGTGCAGTGTGTGTTCGAGCCGGTCGCCGTGCACACGGCGCGCTGGGTGGTTGCAGCCGATGCCCGCAAGCTGGAAGAGTTCATGGCGCGCGCACATGATCAACTGGCACGCGATCACAAGGACGCGCTGGTGTATCTCGCTCCCTCGCGCATCAATCTGCAGCTCACCCTGGAGCGCTGGCCCGAGCTCACCTTCCGGGAGACACGCGAGCACGCTCTCTGAACCGGGACCCGGTGAGTGCGGCGCACTCCCAGCTAGGCTTCACGCCGTGGACGGGCTATCCATGCGAGCAGACACCCGAGGGCTCCCGCGAGCGCGATCGCCAGCAGCGGGCGTTCCTGTACCACGCGCCCCATGGAGCGAAGCGCGCCCGGCACTCGTTCGAGCGAGCTGCGCACGTAGGATCGCCGCGGCAGGTGTTGCGCGCGGGAGCGGCCTGTCTCTTCCGCCTCCTCGAGCTCGCGTGCCTCGCGCGCAGTTCGCGGTGCCGCCGCGCGTGCCGCCCTTTCAACATCGGCGTGCTCGAGATACTCCTTCACTTCTTCGCGGTACTCGCGCGCCGACCGGTAATCGCCTTCGCCCTGGATGGATCCGGCACCAGTGTTCTGCCCGGAGTTTTCCGGCTGCTCGTATCTTTCCATGTCTCTACTTCTCCATTCGCTGCGTTCCAACTGTTCGAGTTCGCTTGCGCGGACGGCTCTGGGAGCTTGCGCCCGGCAAAGCGGGGGTGGGCTCCTCTGCAGCATCGCGATGCTTGCCTTGATCGGCAGGCCGGTCGCGATAGCGGATTTTTTTCGAGCGACGCGAAGATAGACGCGATGCCGCGGGAGTTCGCTTCCTCATGGATGCATGATGCCGCGTAGGCCGTGCGGAGCCAAGCGCGGCAGCCCCCGAATGGGCAGTGGCGCGGCCATGGATTTTGTGCGACATAGGCACGCGCTACTGCTCCAGTATCGAGGGAGGAGGCTGCCTCCATGAACGATGTCCCCGCCGCGAGTCCGTTCGAGCAGCGCGAGATTCTCATCAACTCGCTGTTCGAAGCGGCCGAGCTCGAGCACAACCTGATGTGCACCTACCTGTATGCCGCCGCGAGCTTGAAGAGTGGCGAAGGTGAGGGCCTTTCTGCCACCGAGTCGGCCGCGGTGAGGCGCTGGCGCGGCGTGCTGCTCGATGTCGCCATTCAGGAGATGGGACACCTGGCGGCGGTGTGGAACATCACCTCCGCGCTGGGCGCGAGTCCGCGCATCGGCCGCGGCAACTTTCCCCTCGACCCCGGGTATCTGCCGGCCGGCATTACCGTGAAGCTCGCGCCCTTCAACGCGAACACGCTGCAGCACTTCGTGTTCCTCGAACGTCCACAGGGCTCGAGCGAGCCCGAAGGCGGGGGATTTGCCTGCGAGCGTCCCTACGCTCGCGGGACCGATCGGCCGCATCTGACCCCGATGGGGCGCGACTACGACACGGTCGGCGTCTTCTACGACCGGCTCGGCCAGGGGCTGCGCACCTTCGTCGGGCGCTATGGCGAATCGATTGCCTTCGATGGTGATCCGGGGCTGCAACTTTCGCCCGAGGAAGTGAATCTCCCCGGCGCACGCCACGTCCGCTGTCTCAAGACAGCGCTCGCTGCCTTCAACGCCATCATCGAGCAGGGCGAGGGTGCCCCGCGCGACTCGACGGATTCCCACTTCCAGAAATACCTCGGCATCCGCGCCGAGCTCCAGGCACTGACGCAGCACAATCCCTCCTTCATTCCCGCATACCCCGCGGCAACGAACCCGGTATTGCGGCGGCCGCCGCGCCCGGAAGGTCGCGTGTGGATCGAGAACGCCGATGCCTTCGCCACGGTGGACCTCGCGAATGCGAGCTACGCGCTCATGCTGCGCCTGGTCGGCTATGCCTATGCGCTACGCGGACCGAGCAGGGAGAAGTCGCTCGCGGTAGATCTCGCCGTCGGCCTCATGCACGCCATGATGCCGCTCGCCGAGCGCGCCGCACGGCTGCCGGCCGGCCCCTCCAACCCCAACTGCAACGCCGGCATGTCTTTCATCGTGCCGCGCGACCCGAGCCCGCTGCCGCCTGGTCCTGCGGCGCGGCGCCTGCTGCTCGAGCGCTTCACGCAGCTCGCGGATGCGGGCGCGGCGCTGCGCGCCACGGGCGATGCGCGTGCGGTCGTGGCCGCCGAGCAGCTCTCGAGGCTTGCAACACATGCCACGCGTGGATTCGATTTATCGGCGCGTGCCGCCGCGGCTCCTGTCGCGAGCGCTCAGCCTGCCGCAGGCTCATCGTCAGGCACCGCCGTTACCTCAGCTTCGACCACCCCGTCAACCACGCCTGCGAGTGCTGCGTCCGCCGCGCCTGATGGTATCGAGCGCGTGCGTGGTGAGAGTCTGGAGCTCGACTTCGAGGCGAAGCGCTGCATCCACTCGCGCTTTTGTGTCACGTGGACACCCAAGGTCTTTCTCGCCAACGTCAAGGGCGCGTGGATTCACCCGGACGCCATGCCGGTCGAGCGTGTGGTAGAGGTCGCGCACGCCTGTCCCTCGGGCGCGATCGGCTATCGGCGGCTCGATGGCGGGGCAGAAGAGGCCGCCCCGCCCGTGAATCTGGCGACGGTGCGCGAAGCGGGTCCGTATGCTTTCCGTGCGCCGCTCGAGATCGATGGGACCCCAGCCGGCTTTCGTGCCACGTTATGTCGCTGCGGCGCCTCGAAGAACAAGCCATATTGCGATGGCTCGCATCATGCGATCGGGTTCACCGCGAGCGGTGAGCCTGCGACCGGCAAGACCGACATGCTCGATGCGCGGGATGGTGTGCTGGCGATAGACCCGCAGCTCAATGGCCCGCTGCGGGTGCGTGGAAATCTCGAGATCCTGAGCGGTACGGGCCGGGCCGTGGCGCGCGTGACCTCGGCGTATCTCTGCCGCTGCGGCGGCAGCGCCAACAAACCCTTCTGCGACGGCACGCACGCGAAGATCGGCTTCAAGTCTGTCGAGTGACTTCCTCGGTGCGCAGTTCCGGCGGGGTGCTCCCAAAATAGGTCGCGAGCGGCGCGTCAATGTGGAGCAAACTCATTCCGAACGACTTGCCCACCCTTCATCACGAACCGAACTCTCTCCAGTTCGGTGATGTCTGCGATGGGATCGCCGGCGACCGCGACGAGATCGGCAAACTTGCCCGCCTCGATCGCACCGATGCGATCATGCCAACCCAAAAGCCGGCGTTGTACCGACGCGCCCGCTCGGCTTCCGATGGGTAAATCGGGTCAACCAGCAGATGTGTATGACTGTCGATGAGCCCGGGCAGCAGGGTGGCCTTGCCAAGGTCAATGATCTTCGTGCCACTCGGAGCCCTTATCTGCGAGGGCGCGCCAACCTGCTTGATCTTGTTCCCGTCGATCAGAACTGCAGCCGGCGCAAGCACATTCCCCGTGCGCGGATCCAGAAGTCGCCCGGCTTTGACCAGAGTGAGGGGAGCGGCCGATTGGGCGCCGAGTTGCGCCATCGAACCGAGGGCCACGATCAGTAGCACCAACAATCCCGCGCGCCGTCGTACCCGAATCACTTGCTCGGCATTCCCTGTTCACCTACATTATACATTTACTCTACTACAACGTACGTAGGGATGGCAAACAGGGACGTGCGCGATTTGAAGGAGCTTTACGCCGACTCTCGCGACCTGGGCCGAAACATCCCGGAGTTCCTGCAGACAGGCGTTTATAGGATTCCGACAGACTGGGAACTGACTGGATCCGACAAGAAACGCTTTACCGTGGAATTTCAGTTTGCCATCGCTGCTCGGGGCGGCGCCTGCCCAGAGCAATCCGTGCCCGCACGCGTCCCGGATGCGACGGTTGTGCGGGTGTGCTGCGGCCGGATGCCGTAGCCGAACGGAGACGAGCATCCTTCGCGAGCTCACCTGGCGCGTCGTAACGCGACTGTCGCAGCTCTCGCTTAGAGTTAACGGCGCCGGACGGCGCGCGGAAGCGACCAGCGTTGCACCGCCTGACGAAAAGCGCGGATGTCCTGCGCGCGCGTTTGCGGTGCCGGGGGACCGTAGCGAAGCTCGGCATAACGCGTGAGCAGCGGCAGCACCGCCGCGTGCACCTCGGGGCGGCGCGCACCGAGCGCGGCGGCAAAATCCAGCGGCCCCTGGTGTGGTGCGCGCGGCACGATGCGCGCGAGCTTGCGACACAAGCGCGCATACGCGCGCCCGAGCGGATCGCGGCGCCGCGGACGCCGGCTGCGGCCGAGGTGCCAGGCAATGAGCGCGAGCCAGCCGCAGAGCGCCAGCATGAAAGCCCAGCCGAGATAGCGTGCGTCGGGCGAGCGGATACCGAGTCGTGCGAGCACATTGAGCTGCGTCTCGTAGTCGAATCTCACGACGTAATTGGTCCACCACGCGTTGGCCGCATCCCAGCGCTGCAACCATTGCGCGAGCCATGGGGAGGCATGCAGTAGCCGGCCGCGCACCGAAAGCTCCTGCGGCATGAGATCGAGGATCCCGCGTTGCAGCCGCTCGGGGGCGACCACCGCGGTTGGATCGACGCGCGCCCAGCCGCGGCCCTCGAGCCAGACCTCCGCCCATGCGTGCGCCTCTGCTTGCCGCACGAGAAGATAGCCTCCGTAGGGGATCCACTCGCCCCCGAGATAACCGGTCACCACACGCGCCGGGATGCCTGCGGCACGCATCAGCACGACGAAGGCGGAAGCGTAATGGCCGCAGAAACCGACGCGTGTCCGGAACAGAAAATCATCGACGGCGTCGGCGCCGAGCCGCTCGGGCTCGAGTGAGTACACGAAGCCGCCCTGGCGCAGATAGTCGAGCGCCGCCTGCACCATCGCGAGGTCGGTGCCGGCGCTCGCGCGCAGGCTCTCGGCGAGTGCGCGCGTGCGCGGATTGCCCGAAGGTGGAAGCTCGGTGTCCTGGCGCTGCGCAACGGCCTCGAGCGGCTGCGTTCCGCGAGTCTGTGTGTACGACACCGCCTCGAAGCTCAACGGGTCATTGAGCGGCTCGGTGCCAACGACCTGATCATCGTAGGTGAGGCGCGCACGCGTATCGGGAGCTGCGACCGGCGTGTCGAGCGCAAACCACCAGCGTTGCCGGCTGGGCTCGAGCTGCTCTCGGTAGCGATAGGCGATGCCGAGCGGCTGGCGCGCCACGGGGGCGCGCACCTCGAACGCATTGCGCCGCCACGTCTGACCATCGAACTCGTGCAGCACAGGTCCGCGCCAGTAGCGCTCCTGCGAGGGTGGCAGGGGACCGAGGAAGTGCACTCGGAAGGCGGGATCGTAGCTGGTCGCGAGCTGCCCGATGCTTCCCGGGGTCATGGTATCGGAGAGCCCGCTCAGGGCCAGATCGTTGCGCGGAATGGCCCAGAAAGCCCCCGGCAGTCGCGGAAAGAATACGAACAGCAGCAGCGCCAGGGGCACCGCGAGCAGCAACGAGCGCCCCGCAAGGGAAATCGCCGCGCGCGCCGAGGTCGATGGCGCTGCGATCATTGCGAGCGCGGCGCAGGAGAGCCACGCCTGCAAGCCGTACAGCGGCGCACGCAGCAGCTCCTGGCGGTCGAGACACGCGGCGAGCAGCAGGAACAGGCTCGCCGCCACCATCACGAATTGATCGCGCGGGCCGCGTGTCTCGAGGAGCTTCAGCCCCGCCATCAGCAGAAGCAGCGTAGTGCCGGCTGCGAGGCCGTTCAGGGTATGGAAGCGCGCGAGCACGATCCCGACCAATGCGAGCGCGAGGAACGCGCGCGCGGTGATGCCGGGGTCGCCGCCGCCGCGGTACGCGGTGAGCAGCCGCCAGGCGATGAGAATCAACGCGATGCCGGCTGCCCAGGGTGGCACCCGATCCGCATGCAGCAGCACACCGCCGGAGAAGGCCGCACAGGTCCAAAGCAGCGGCCGCAACGGCGCGACCGGCACGGCCGGCACGGCGGCGAGTGCAGGCGCGGCGACGCTCACCGGAGATCGCCTTCGAGGCCGAAGACGGCAAGCGCGGCGAGACTGCGATGGCGATGCTCCGGGCCGCGGTCGGGAGCGAGCCTCAGGCCGGGAAGAACGAGGCCGTAGCGCTCACCGTGAGCTTCGGCGTCGACGACCCAGCGCGCGAGCTGCGAAAGGCGCGACTCCTGATCGAGCGGCGCCAGGAGCGCATACTCGAACATCCGTAGCTCCGAAGCCCCCTGCACGTACTCCTTGACGAGCAGCGGTGCTTCGCGCGCGTAGGCTTTCCAGTCCACCTGACGTGGAGAGTCGCCATCACGAAAGGGCCGCAGACCGAACCACTCATCGGCCCCGACGCCCACGTGAGTGCGCAACCCCGCGGGACGCGCGCTGTCCGCGGGCATCGGCAGAACGCCGTGCGGATGCGGGTAGACGAGCAAGGTAATCGGGGTATGCACCCAGGTCCATACACGGAAGAGCCCGAAGGGCCAGGCGGTGGAAAGCCGCACCCGCTCGATGCGTACGACGCCGCGGGCCGGTGCGGGGACTGACAGCTCCAGACGTTGCTGCATCCCGGCGGGGAGATCCGCGGTGGTGAGCGCACTTGAGTGGAGCGCCGCCTCGATGCGCGGCCGCGCCGTTGCGCCGTTGTTTCCCAGAGTGAGCTGCAGCATGCCGGTGCTGCGCGCGAAGACCGCAGGTGCAACGGCCGCGACCACCTCGATGCCGAGAAGGTTGCGGTGACACTGTTGCATCACCACCAGTGCGAACCCGGTCAACAGGAAGGTGAGGAACAGCGCCAGGCTGTTGGCGTAGTTGAGACCTGCGAGCAGCATCAGGAAAAGGAGTGCCGTGAAGGCGAGCCCGCCGCGGGTCGGCAGAATGTAGAGCCGGCGCTGCTCGAGCCTGGCGGGGAGCTGATCGAACCCCTGGCGGTGGCGCATCCACGCTTGCGTGCGGGCAGCGAACGCCGCGCCGAGCGCAGCCAGCGGATGGCACCGCGGGCGCTCGAAGGCTGTCGCTGCGGGCATGGCTCTATGGCACCGGCACCGCGCGGATGATCTCGGTGGCGACATCCGCGCCGTCGGCGTGCTCGGCAGGATCGCGCCGCTCGAGGCGATGCGCGACCACCGACGGCAACACGGCCTGCAGATCCTCCGGAAGCACGGCGCGCCGGCCGGCGAGGAAGCTCCAGGCCTGCGCGGCACGGATCAGGCCCTGACCTGCGCGCGGGGAGAGCCCGAGCTTCAGTTCCGCCGCTGCGCGGGTGCGGACGATGAGCGCCTGCGCATAGTCGAGGAGCGCATCCGCCACGTACACGGCCCGTACCGCGCGCTGCACCTCGAGCACGCCCGCCGGCGTCAGCGCGGGCGCAATGCTCGCCAGCAGCTCCCGCCGGTCGCCACCGCGCAACAGCTCGCGCTCGTGGGCCGCATCGGGGTAGCCGAGTACCACGCGCATGAGGAAGCGGTCGAGCTGCGATTCAGGCAGCCCAAAGGTGCCGAGCTGCTCGTGCGGGTTCTGCGTGGCGACGACGAAGAAGGGCTCGGGCAGTGCGTAGGTGGTGCCATCGGCGCTCACCTGGCGCTCCTCCATGGCCTCGAGCAGCGCACTTTGCGTGCGTGGGCTCGCGCGGTTCACCTCGTCCGCCAGCAACAATTGCGTGAAGATCGGTCCACGGCGGAAATGAAACTGCTGGCTCGCGCGGTCGAACACCGACACGCCGATGATGTCCGCCGGCAGCAGATCGCTCGTGAACTGCACGCGCTGCCAGGAGAGACCGAGCACGTGGGCGAGCGCGTGCGCGAGCGTCGTTTTGCCGACGCCGGGGACGTCTTCGATCAGCAGGTGCCCGCGGGCGAGAAGGCACGCCATGCACAGGCGTATCTGCGCAGGCTTGCCCAGGATCACCGTCTCGAGGGTCGCCAGCACGCGGGTGAGTGTCGCAGCATCCACACCCGCGCCGGCGGCGACGGCAACGTCGGGGGCGCTCACGATTTCAGCCCGCGCACCCGGTCGAGCTGTGCGGCGAGCCCGGTTACGCTGCGCTCGAGTTCAGCCGCCCGCTCACGCTCGAGCGTGACCACCTGCTCGGGGGCGTTGCGTACGAAACTCTCGCGGGCCAGGCGGTCGCGGATTTTCTCGAGATCGGTCTGTGCGCGTGCGAGGAGCCTGCCCAACCGCTCGGCTTCGGCGTCCGGATCGATGAGGCCGGCCATCGGCACGAGCACACTGAGCGTGCCCGCGAGCGCCATCGCACATTGCGGTATCCGCGCCCCCGGTTGAAGCAGCGTGAGGCTCTCGAGCCCTGCAAGGCGTTGGAGCCAGGTGCGGTGGCGCGCCAGATGGGCCTCGTCTTCCGCACTCGCATCCTTGAGCAGGACCGG
>Ga0335077_10010983_pt1 | contig 11318 bp, 12 predicted proteins | sample Lox_Sample_31_FD_207151 | JGI IMG/M metagenome (GOLD analysis project Ga0335077, IMG submission 207151) | Soil microbial communities from Loxahatchee National Wildlife Refuge, Florida, United States - Lox_Sample_3.1 | ecosystem: Environmental > Terrestrial > Soil > Wetlands | place: USA...
GCCGCGTTGGCGAGGCCGAGCGCCAGCGTCGCCGCCGCGAAGCCCGCCAGCCCGAGGCTCCGCCCCGCCGCCGCGCGGACCGCCCATTCCACGATGAGCGCCTCCGACGCGGCGGCGATGAAGAGCGCCGAGATGCGGGCGTTCTGGAGCGCCGCGCGTCCGCCGCGCGCGAGCGTCTCGCGGGCCGTCGTCATGGCCGACAGGTTCGCGCCAAACCGCGCCGCGCTCAAGCCGCCGTGGCCGCCGGCTCGCGGCAGAGCTCCGCCACCTCGGCGTCGCCCACCTCGCCGCGCTCGTCGGCGAGCTGCTGGAAGCGCGCGAACGCGCGGTCCAGCGCCGGTCCGTCCAGATCGATGCCCAGCGCGCGCGCGCGTGACACGAATCCGTGTCGGCCCGACAGCTTGCCCAGCACGATCTCCGTACCGGTCGGGTGGCCGATCTCCGCCGGGTCGATCGCCTCGTACGTGTCCCGCCGCTTCAGCACGCCGTCCTGGTGGATGCCCGAGGCATGGCGGAAGGCGTTCCTGCCGACGATCGCCTTGTTCGCGGGCACCGACACTCCGGAGTGTCGCGCCACTGCCTGCGACACGGCCCAGATGCCGCGCGTGTCGACGCCGGTGTCGACGCCCAGCTCCGCGCCGTGCACGCGCAGCGCCATGACCACCTCTTCGAACGCCGTGTTGCCCGCGCGCTCGCCGAGCCCGTTCACGGCCAGCTCGACCTGCCGCGCGCCCGCGGCCACTGCCGCCAGCGAGTTCGCCGTCGCCATGCCCAGGTCGTCCTGGCCGTGGAAGCTCGCGACCGCGCCCGCGAGCTCGGGCACGCGCGCGAACACGGCGCGGAACAGGTCGATCACCTGGTCCGGGCGCGCCCAGCCGACGGTGTCGGGCAGGTTGATCGTCGTCGCGCCCGCCGCGAGCGCGGCACGCACCACGCGCGCCACGAACTCGGGATCCGAGCGGGTGGCGTCCATGCAGCTGAACTCGACGTTCGACGTGTGCGACGCGGCGCGCGCGACGGCCGCGCGCGCCATCTCGACCACCTCGTCCGCGCCGCGCCGCAGCTGGTGCGCCAGGTGGATCTCGGAGCTCGACAGGAACACGTGGAGACGCGGCTCGCGCGCGTGCGCGATCGCGCTCCACGTGGCGTCGACCTCGTCGGGGAACGCTCGCGTGAGCGCGCACACGCACGCGTTCCGCACGTGCGTGGCGACGGCGGCCACCGACGCGCGCTCGCCCGCCGACGACGTCGGGAAGCCCGCTTCGATCACGTCGACCGACATCGCGTCGAGGAGCTCGGCGATCTCGACCTTGGCGCGTGTCGGGAAGAACACGCCCGCGGCCTGTTCGCCGTCGCGCAGGGTGGTGTCGAACACGGTGACTCGCTCTCGCATGGCAACCTCCGATGTGGACCTCCCGCCGAGGTCCGGAGAGGTCGCGCGGAGCGCCACGCGGCGGCGCGCGGGCAAAAGAACACCTCTCCGGCCGTTGCGGCGGGAGAGGTCCGGTTTGTGGCTCGCGCTCGTCTAGAGCGCGGAGCGGACCCCGCCCGCCTCGCTAAGGAGGAGGCCGCGAAGGGCCAGGGCGAAGTGAGTCCGCGTCTTCACGATCCGCGCAGGCTAGACAGCCGCGCCCGCGGAGTCAAGCTCGGGCTCAGAAGCGGTCCGCCGGCCAGTACACGAGCTCGGGTGCGCCGACGAGCGGAGCGAGCAGTTGCTCGTCGCTGCTCGACTCGGGCAGCTCGGCGAGCTTCGCGATGGCCGCGCGGTCGAGCACGCGCCACATCGGGCCGGGATCGCGCGAGAGCTTGGTCGAGATGCCGCGCTTGTCGAGGGCCTTCGCGAGCTGCGGATCGCGCACGAACGGCACGTGCAGCGTGCCCGGCCCGTACGCATGTGCGGCGAGCAGCTCGGCCAGCGCGTCGGCGCCGCGCGAGCTGCGCGCGTACTCGAGCCCGCGCAGACGGCCGTTGAAGCTCGCCACGCGCGCGTAGGCGACGAGCTCGCCCTTCTTCTCGGCGACGCGGAAGTCCTCCTCCGGCGTGCCGGCGGTGCGCAGCTGACCGCGCCAGTATCGCTCGTCGCGCACCGTGGGGCCTGACAGCTCTTCTGTGTAGCTCTGGTAGAGCTCGGCGACCTGCGGCAGATCGGCGCTCTCGAACGCGCGGCCCGCGGCCTTCGGCGCCTCCTGCGACGGCTCCGCGGGCTGCAGGCGCAGGAGCGGCAGCGGAAAGCGCAGCCAGCCGAGCCGGTCGTAGAGCGGCGCGATCGGCGCGGCGAACAGGAGCGACAGCGGCATGCCGCGCTCGCGCATGCGAGCGATCGCGCGGTCCAACAGCTCCGAGGACACGCCCTTGCCGCGCTCCGCGGCGCGCGTCGCCACGCTGCCGATCCCGCCGAGCTCGACCTGCTCGCCGCGCAGGCGGATCGATTTCGCGAACACCTGCACGCAGCCGACGAGCCCGTCGGCCTCGCTGGCCAGGAGGATGTCCGAGTAGGAGAACGCGGGGTCGAAGTCCATGTAGCGGCAGAACAGCTCGCGCAGGCCGAACGCGTGCTCGAGAAGGTCGAGGACGGCCTCGCGGTCCTCTGCGCGCATCTCGCGGATCTGCATGGGCTACGCCAGCGCGTCCGCCAAGGCGTCCGTGACCACGGCCGTGAACGCGCGCGTGTCGAGCTTGCCGCCGACGTCGGCGGTGCTCTTGCCGTCGGCGATCGCGTCGAGCACGGCCTTCCGCAGCGCGTTGGCGAGCACCGCGCGGCCCGCGTGGTCGAGCGCGAGCACGAACGCGAGCAGCGCCGCCGTCGGATTTGCGATGCCCTTGCCCGCGATGTCGGGCGCCGTGCCGCCCGCGGGATCGAACATGGCCACGTCGATCGAGCCGTCGGGGCGGAACGCGTAGTTGCCGCTCGCGCCCGTGCCCAGGCTGCCCACCAGCCCGCAGGCCATGTCGGACAGGAAGTCGCCATACTCGTTCAGCACCAGCACGACCTGGTAGTCGTGCGGGCGCAGGATCACCTTCGCGAGCAGCGCGTCGAACAGCTCCACGCGGTGGCGCACGTCGGGGTACGAGCGCGCGACGTCGCGCACGATGGCCTCGAAGAAGCCGTCCGTCGCGCGCTGGATCGTGTGCTTCGACGACGACGTGACGGTGAGCTTGTTCTTGCGCGCGTACTCGAACGCGAAGCGCGCGGCCTCGGTGCACGGGCGCCGCTCCACGATGCGCAGCGACACGGCGACGTCCTCGCCGATGCGCTGGCCCGGGTCGTCGTACGTGCCGCCCGTCGCGACGCGCACGATCTCGAGCGCGACGTCCTCCTTGAAGTTCGACGAGATGCCGCGGATCGACAGCACGGGCCGGTGGATCACCGAGAACTTGAGCCGCTGGCGCAGGAGCGCGTTGGGGCTCTCGGCTTCCGTGACCGTGGGGTACTTCAGCGCGATGCGCGTCTCGCGGATGGACGCCTCGACCTCGTCGTAGGCCGCGGTCGAGCCGCGCCGCCGGCGTTCCAGCGACAGGTCGACGGGCAGGAATTCGACTTCGAGCGGCAGCGCGGCGGCGACCGCGTGCACGGACTCGCGCAGCTCGGGGCCGATGCCGTCGCCGAGCAGCTCGGTGATGCGCAGGCGTTCCATCTCCGGACTATCGGCTTGCTAGACTCGGCTCCGCAATGGCGGAGCTGCGCAGCCTGTATCAGCAAGCGTTCGACCTGTTCGTCGCGGGCAAGTACGACGAGTCGGTGGCGGCGTACCAGCGCGTGCTGGCCGCCGACGCGCGCTTCGCGCTCGCGTACCAAGGCCTCGCCGAGGTCTACAGTCGCCTGAACCAAATGGACGATGCGATCGCGACCATCCGCAAGGCGATCGAATGCGATCCCGACGAAGCCCTCTTCCACACCAGTCTCTCGCGCTTCCTGCAGCGCCAGGGGAAGATCCCCGAGGCGGAGGAAGCGGCCGCGGTCGCCGCGCGCAAGAACGCGCGCCGCTAGCCGAGCGCGCGTGAAGGCGGTCGTGCTCGCCGCGCTCGTGGGCGTCGTGCACGTCCACCATGCGCCGTCACACGACTCGAGCGCCCCGTTCGAGGCGGTGCTGGCGGGCGCGGACCAGGCGGGGCTGGACTTCGTGGTGCTGACCGAGCACGCCGACGTGGCGAGGGCGGCGCCGCTGCCGGGCGCGGAGCTCGCGGGCGTGCACGTCGCGCCCAGCGGCCGGCGCATCCTGGTGTTGGTCGGCGCCGAGTTCGCCACGCGCGACGGCCACCTGCTCGGGCTCGCCATCGAGCACGCGGTGCCGGCGGCGGGCCGCGCGGGCGCGGACGTGATCGCCGACGTGCACGCGCAGGGCGGCTTCGCGGTCGTGCCTCACCCGTTCTCGCACGGCGGCTGGCACGCCTGGGACGCCGGCTTCGACGGCCTCGAGGTGCAGAACACCGCCTCGGACTTCACGCGCCTGTGGGGGCCGCTGTTGCCGTTCCGGCTGGCGCGCTTCGCGTTCGATCCCGCGGAAGAGCTCGCCGAGCTGTGGCGTCGGCCCGACGCCGAGCTCGCCAAGTGGGACGAGCTGCTCGCCGCGGGCCGGCGCGTGGCCGGCTTTGCCGGCGCCGATGCACACCAGAACGTGTCGGTCCTCGGCTGGCAGCTCGATCCGTACCTCCAGTCGTTCTCGGGCCCGCGCATGGTGTGCCCCGACGCGCCGCTGAAGCCGGCGGCGGTGTGGCGGCTCCTGCGCAGCGGCGCTTGTCTGATCCGCTGGCAGAACTTCGCTTCGCGCGCCGCCGAGGCCGCCGAGGTGCGCTTCCCGTCGGGCCGTCTCGAGCGGCAGCTCGACGGCGGTGCGCGCGTGTGGGAAGTGACGAATCCGCCGTTCGACGCGCCGCTATACTCCGCGCCGTGACGGCCGTCGACCTGCGCAGCGACACGGTGACGAAGCCCTCGCCCGCGATGCGCGAGGCGATGGCGCGCGCCGACGTCGGCGACGACGTCTACGGTGAGGACCCGACGGTCAACCGCCTGCAGGAGGCCGTGGCGGCGCGGCTGGGCAAAGAGGCCGCGCTTTTCGTCCCGTCGGGCACGATGGCGAACCAGATCTCGCTGCGCGCGCTCACCGAGCCCGGCGACGCGGCGATCGCGCCGCGCGACGCGCACATCTTCCTGTACGAAGGCGGCGCGGGCGCCGCGCTGGCGGGCGTGTCGTTCACGCTCGTAGGCGAGCGCGGCGTCTTCGGGCCCGACGAGGTGCGCGCCGCGGTGAGTCCGAGCGACGACCACTTCGCGCGCACGCGCGTCGTGTGCGTCGAGAACACGCACAACCGCAGCGGCGGCCGCGTGTTCCCGTTCGAGACGCTGCGCGCGGTGGCGGAGACGGCGCGCGGGCGTGGGCTGCGCCTGCACCTGGACGGCGCACGGCTGTGGAACGCCGAGGCGGCGACGGGAATCGACGCGGCGCGCTGGGCGGAGCCGTTCGACACCATTTCGTGTTGCCTGTCGAAGGGCCTGGGCGCGCCCGTGGGGTCGCTCGTCGCCGGCTCGCGCGAGCTCATTGCGCGCGCGCACCGCTTCCGCAAGATGCTCGGCGGCGGCATGCGCCAGGCCGGCGTGCTCGCCGCCGCGGGGCTGTTCGCGCTGGAGCACAACACCAAGCGGCTCGCCGAGGACCACGCGAACGCGCGCGCGCTCGCCGCCGGCCTGGCGGCCCTGCGCGGCGTGGAGGTGCTCGGCGCTCCCGAGACCAACATGGTGCTCTTCCGGCGCGCGGACGCGCCCGGCTTCGCCGCGCGTCTGCGCGAGCGTGGCGTCCTGCTCGGCGCGGTCTCGCACGACACCGTGCGCGCGGTGACCCATCTGGACGTGTCCGCGGCCGACGTCGAGCACGCGCTCGCGGCGTTTGCCGAGGAGTGCGGATGACCCGCGCGCGCGGCCTGCGCTTCGAGTGCACCGGCTGCGGCGGCTGCTGCACGGCGCGCGGGGAGTACGCGCACGTGTACTTGAACCCGGACGAGGCCGAGGACCTGGCGGGCGAGCTCGCGGTGTCGCTGCGGGAGTTCCGCCGGCGCTACACGTTCGTGGACGAGTACGGCTACACGCAGCTGCGCTTCGACGACTCGTCCTGTGTCTTCCTCGAGCGCGACACCAATCGCTGTACGGTCTACGGCGCGCGGCCCACGCAGTGCCGCACGTTCCCGTTCTGGCGCGACCTCGTGGCGGACGGCAAGTGGACGCCCGAGGCGCGCGAGCTCTGCGAAGGCGTCGGCCGCGGGCCGAGCCACACGCGCGAGTACGCCGAAGCGCGGATGCGCGAGATGGAGCTCGCGGACGAGACCTGAGCCGCGGGCTATCCTGTGCGCATGAGCTCGCGAACCCCCACCTCCGGCCCGGGCTCCTGGGGCGCCGTCGCGCAGCATCTGCGCGAGACCGCGCGCCTGCGTGCCGAGCTGCCCCCCGAGCGCGTCGCGCTGCAGCGCGAGGTGCTGCGGCTGGCCGGCCGCGTGCACGGCCGCCGCGCGCTCGACGTCGGCTGCGGCACGGGCGCTCTGGCGCGCCAGCTCGCCGCGGCCGGCGCGGACGTGCTCGGCATCGACGCTTCGCCCGCCGCGGTGCACGCCGCCGACCACGACGCCAAGGAGTCGGGCGAGAAGCCGCTGCCCGAGTTCACCGTCGCGGACCTGCTCGCGCCGGCCACGCTGCCGCGCGGTCCGTTCGAGCTGATCACCTGCGTGCTCGCGCTGGCCGACGGCGGCGAGCCCGCCCGCGCGCTCGCCGCGGTCGTGAAGCTGCTCCACCCGCGCGGCCGCTTCGTGTTCGCCATCGAGCACCCGTGGCGGCGCGACGGCGCGCACGGGCCGTTCGCCGGCTTGCCCGAGCTGCTCGGCGCGCTGCGCACGGCCGGTCTGCGGCTCGTCGACGCCGCCGAGCCGAAGCCGCCCGGCGCCGCGCCGGGCGAGCGGCCGCACCACCTGGTGCTCTCGGCCGAGCGCGTCGCCAAGCGCCCGCGCAACCGCGGGACGAGCGGCTAGTGGACGAGCCCGTCGTCACGCGCCGCGCGGTGCTGCGCGCCGGCGTCCTCGCGGTGGGCGTCGCCGCGCTCGCGCCGCGCCGTCTGTTCGCGCGCGATGAGGGCGTCTCGCTCGCGAAGCCGGTCGTCGACGCGCTCGTGAACGGCAAGCTGGTCTACGTCTCGCCGCTCAAGAAGGACGGCAGCGAGAGCTCCTGCCACGCCGAAGTCTGGTACTTCTGGGACACGAACGCGGTCGTGATCGCGACCGCGACGAGCGGCTGGAAGACCCGCGCGCTCAAAGCCGGGAACGGGCAGGCGCGGCTCTGGGTAGGCGACTTCGGCCCGTACGCGAAGGCGAAGGACAAGGTGAAGACGGCGCCGAGCTTCGTGGCGCGCGCCGAGATCGACGGCACCGCCGAGACGTTCCAGCGGCTGCTCGACAGCTACGGCGCGCGCTACCCCGACGAGTGGGGCAAGTGGAAGCCGCGCTTCGAGAAGCAGCGCGCGGACGGCTCGCGCACCGTGATCCGCTATACGCCAATCAGTGTATAGCTAGAGCCCGCGGTCGAGCGCGCGGTAGGACAACGCCTCGGCCAGATGCGCGCTCGAGAGCCGCTCCGCGGCGTCGAGATCGGCGAGCGTGCGCGCGACCCGCAAGGTGCGCACGAACGCGCGCATGGTGAGCCCGAGCCGGGCGACGGCTTTCCCCAGCAGCGCGTGGCCGGCGGGCTCGAGCGCGCAGTGCTCGGCCAATGCTGCGTTCGGCAGCTCGGCGTTGCGCGCGAAGCCCAGCCCGGCGTAGCGGCGCGCCTGCCGCCCGCGCGCAACGGCCACGCGCTCGCGCACCCGCGCGCTCGGCTCGCCGGGCTGGCGCGCAGCGAGCATGTCGCGCCAGGGCACGGGCGCGACCGGCACGTGCAGGTCCAGACGGTCGACGAGCGGCCCCGACAGCTTGGCGCGGTAGCGCGCGATCTCGGGCTCGAGGCAGCGGCACTCGCGCGCGGTCGCGCCGCGCCAGCCGCACGGGCACGGGTTCATCGCAGCCACGAGCTGGAAGCGCGCAGGCAGGCGTGCGCTGCCATGCGCGCGCGCGATGCGGATCTCGCCCTCCTCGAGCGGCTGGCGCAGCGCCTCGAGCACGGGCCGGCGGAACTCGGGCAGCTCGTCGAGGAACAGCACGCCGCGGTGCGCGAGCGAGATCTCGCCGGGCCGCAGCGGCCGGCCGCCGCCGGCCACCGCGACGTCGCTCGCGGTGTGGTGAGGCGCGCGGAAGGGCGGCTCGGCGAGCAGCGCGTCGCCGGCGAGCGCGCCCGCGGCGCTGTGGATGCGCGTCGCCTCCAGCGCCGCGTCGTGCTCGAGCGGCGGGAGGATCCCGGGCAGGCGGCGCGCGAGCAGCGTCTTGCCCGAGCCCGGCGGGCCGACGAAGAGCAGGTTGTGGCCGCCGGCAGCGGCGATCTCGAGCGCGCGCTTCGCGCCTTCCTGGCCGTGCACGTCGGCGAGATCGGGGTGTGCGACGGGCGCGCCCGGCGCCGGCGGCAGCGAATCCGCTCGCGCGAGCGTGGCTTCGCCGCGCAGCCAGCCGAGCACGGCGGCCAGGTCCGGTGCGCCGAGCGCGGCCAGGCCCGGGCAGAGCGCGGCCTCGCCCAGGTTTCCGTCGGCCACGACGACCTCGCCGATCGCTGCGCCGTCCGCGGCGCCGAGCATCGCGAGCACGCCGCGCACCGGCCGCAGCGCGCCGTCGAGTCCGAGCTCGCCGAGGAAGAGCGCGCGCGCGAGCTTCGCCGCGTCGAGCTCGACGCGCGTGCCGGCGATCGCCACCGCGATCGGCAGGTCGAGCGCCGAGCCGACCTTGGGCAGGCCCGTCGGCGCCAGGTTCACGGTCACGCGACCGGGTGGGAACTCGAGACCCGACTGGCGGAACGCGGCGCGGATGCGGTCGCGGCTCTCGTTCACCACGCGGTCGGCCTGCCCGACGATGTGGAAGGCGGGCAGCCCCGAGCCGGCTTCGACCTCGACGGCCACCCGCACGCCGAAGATCACGTCGAGCGTCGCGCCGAACACGCGCACGAGCATCGCCACACCGCGGGACCGGGCTCGCCCCGGGAGTCGCGCGCGCGGGCCACTTGGTGGCGAACCGCCGGTCCCCTGGCCTACTGAGAAGGGCGTGGCGCCGGCCGAGCCCATCGAGTTCTGGTTCGACTTCTCCTCGGGCTACGCGTACCTCGCCGCGCAGGAGATCGACGCGCTGGGCGCTCGCGTCGACCGCGCGATCCTCTGGCGGCCGTACATGCTCGGCACCGCGTTCAAGGTGACCGGCATGCGCGGGCTCTCCTCGACGCCGATGAAGGGCGACTACGCGCGGCACGACTGGGCGCGCGCGGCGCGCAAGCTCGGCGTGCCGTTTGCGCCGCCGGCCGGCCATCCGAAGATCGCGCTGCCGGCGACGCGTGCGTTCTACTGGCTCGAGGCGAACCACGCGAGCGCCGCGCCGGGCTTCGCGCGCGAGGTCTTCCGCGCGTACTACGCGGGGAAGCTCGACACGAGCGATCCCGACGCCGTCGCCGCGGTCGCGGGCGGGCTGGGCCTCGAAGCTGCGCTCGTGCGCGCCGGCCTCGAGGCCGCCGAGATCAAGGAGCGCGCGCGCGCCACGAGCGAGTCGGCGGTCCAGCGCGGGATCTTCGGCTCGCCGTTCTTCGTCGTCGACGGCGAGCCGTTCTGGGGCTGGGACCGCCTGCCCATGCTCGAAGAATGGCTGCGCACCGGAGGCTGGTGATCGCGCGCGGCGCTCTCCTCGCAGCGTGCTGCGCCGCGGCGCTCGCGCTCGCGTGCGGACAGACGCGCGGCGTCGCCGCCGAGCCGCCCGACTTCGACGCTGCGCGCGCGTTCCGCGACCTGGAGGCGCTCGTGCACATCGGGCCGCGCCCCGCCGGCTCGAACGGGGCCGAGCAGGCGCGCGCGCTGATCCGCGAGCGCCTGCGCCAGGCGGGCTGGCTCGTCGAGTCACAGAACGTGACCGTCGCGAAGCCCGGCGGCGGCACCGCTCTGCTGGTGAACCTGGTCGCGCGCCGTGCCGCCGCGCCCGCGCGCACGCTGCTCGTCACGCACTACGACACGAAGAACCTGGCCGGCATCGCCTTCGTGGGCGCGAACGACGGCGCCTCGGGCGCCGCGGTGTTGCTCGAGCTGGCGCGTGCCCTCGCGGCCGACTCGCCGCCTGCGCTCGAGCTCGCGTTCTGCGACGGCGAGGAGGCGTTCGGCGCCAACATCGACGCGCACGACGGCCTGTACGGCAGCAAGGCGCTGGCGCAGCGCATGGCCGCCGACGGCTCGCTCGCCAAGCTCGAGCGCGTGATCCTGGTCGACATGGTCGGCGACCGCGACTTGAACCTGGCCACCGACCTCGGCTCGGCCGAGCCGCTGCGCCGCCAGTTCGAGGCGGCGTCGGCGAAGCTGCACTTCCCGCCGCCCTTCGACCCCGAGCAGCAGATGGGCGTGATCGACGACCACTCGCCGTTCCAGGACGCCGGCGTGCGCGACGTGCTCGTGCTGCTCGACTTCCAATACGGTGCGCGCAGCTCGCCGGGACCGCGCTGGCACACGGACGGCGACGTGCTCGACGCGGTCTCGGCCGACAGCCTGGACCGGGTCGGGCGGCCGCTCCTGGCCATGCTGCGCGAGCTGGATGCGACCCCGCTGGCGCGCCCCTAAGCTCTCGGCGGGAAATCCGTGAAGCACCGAACGCTGCTCGCCGCCACGCTGGCCGCCCTGGGCGCCACCTCTGGTTGTGCATCCGGGCCGCCCGCCGCGGTCGCGCCGGCGCCGGCTGCAGTGGCAGAGACGCCCGCGAGCGGAGCGCCGGCGCCGGCGGGCTCGCCCGCGCTGGCCGGTGCGCTGAACGCCGCGGGAGGCTATCTCGACGGGCAGGCGCGGGAGCTCGAATTGGTGCCGGGGACCGAGGTCCAACGCAGGGCCGACGCGCTGCTGGTCACGCTGCCGGGCGAAGCCCTGTTCGACGGTATGGGGACCTCGCTCACGTCGGCCGGGGTCGAGCGCGTGCAAGCGCTCGCGCAGACGCTGCTGCGCTACCCCAAGCAGGCGATCATCGTGAAAGGCCACACCGACGCCCAGGCGCCCGAACGCGCCCAGAGCACGTCCGAGGACCGCGCCGACAGCGTGCGGAACGTGCTCGTGGCCGCAGGCCTCTTGCCGTCGCGCATCACGGCGATCGGGCTGGGCGCGAGCCTGCCGCTCGCCGGCAACGAGACGGAAGCGGGCCGGCAGCGCAACCGGCGGGTGGAGATCGAGCTGCGCCCGGACGACGACGTC
>Ga0335077_10010985_pt1 | contig 11318 bp, 6 predicted proteins | sample Lox_Sample_31_FD_207151 | JGI IMG/M metagenome (GOLD analysis project Ga0335077, IMG submission 207151) | Soil microbial communities from Loxahatchee National Wildlife Refuge, Florida, United States - Lox_Sample_3.1 | ecosystem: Environmental > Terrestrial > Soil > Wetlands | place: USA: Florida...
CGGGAGCAACTTGAGCTTTGAGGTTGTCAATTTCCAGTCCGTCCACGTCCACGCATTCGATGGCCGGCCGCAAATCCTCTTGCTCGAAGCTCGTGCGGATATTCGCCAGTTCAAGGTCGCGGACGTGCCGGGCAAAAACACCATAGGCAGGCATCACGCCAATCTTGCCCGGCTCAGGATAGCCGGCGCCAAGTTCGGGCGGCACGCGCCCGGCTTGTGCTTTCGTTCCGCCGCCCTTGAAAGCCAGCCGGATATTTTCCAGCCGCACGCCTTCAATCGGTTGTCCGGGAGTTCCGGTGATCTGAATGCCGCTCATGGGGTCAACGTTGCCGGCCACGACGTTGGAAATAAAAATGTTCCGCATCCGGCTCGGCAAGGTCACATCCGGGCCGCGCTGGCGTTCGCCGGTCGTCAGGTAAATCGGATAGCCCACGACGTCCATCATCGTGAGGTTGTTGATGGAAATGTTTTCCATAATGCCGCCGTCCACTTCCTCCAGCGCCAGACCCTGGCAACCGCGGAACGCGCAATTGGCAATGGTCACGTTCCGGAACCCGCCGTTGGCCTCAGTCCCGAATTTGATCCGGCCGGTGCCGCGCGCCGGTTTCATCGTGCCGTCCAGCAACGTGCCTTCCTCAAAGCCGGACACCTGGCAATTCACAATCGTCAGATTTTCCGTAATGACATTCCGGCCCAGTGCAAACGTGCTTTTGGGGCATAAACTGTCATCGCTCGGTGAATTGATGCGGCAATTGGAAACTGTCGCGTTGCGGCAGCAGTCAAGGTCCATGCCGTCGCGGTCGGTGTCCATTGTCACGTTGTCCACCGTCAGATTGTCGCAGCCCGTGAGCAGAATAGCGAAATGGCCGCCGTGAAAAATCGTGATGTCGCGCAGCAGCACGTTGCGGCACAACTTGAGCGCGATGGCCTTGTTGCCAAGCCGGGAAGGCGGGAAATTGGTTTCCAGTTGTGGCGCGCGGTTGGTCGGAGTCCAGTTCGAAAATCCACACATCTCGTCGAGCAATTTGTCGTCGCGCGTCAGCCCGCCGCCGTTGATCGTGCCAGCGCCGGTGATGGAAACGTTCGTGAGATTTTCGCCCCAGATGAGGCTGTTGTGAAAATACGTGTGCCCGCCATCCTGGTACGCCTGGCCGGACCAGGCCTCCGTCAGATCGTAAGCGTTCATCGCCTGTGGCGCGCCGAGCAGTACCGCGCCGGCATCCAGCTCCAAACGGATGTTATTGGTCAGGTGGATGCTGCCGCACAGATACGTGCCCGCCGGAACAAAAACCGTTCCGCCACCGGCTTCGGATGCCGCGAGGATCGCCTGATTGATGGCCGGGCTGTCCAGATTGGTTCCATCGCCAGCCGCGCCAAGACTGCGAACGTTGAAAATCGCCTTGTCATCCGGCGAGCCAATCGTTCGCAAAAGAAAAGCCAGGGAAATGAAAATGACAAAAGCGCGTGTTTTCATTTTCCAATTCTCGCCAATTCGTCCAACGCTGGCAACCCCCGGCGACGGATTGCTCCGTGTCCAGACCAACACCCTCGGGTTTTAAAACCCTTCCAGGACGGTATCGGCCATGAAATCCACCCAATCCACGGAGATGGATTGGTTGAGTTCGTAGGAGCGGGCGAAGTCTTCGTCGAACAGGTCGTGTTTCACGCGCGCAGCAAACGCCGGGTCGGAGGTGGCGACGTTCTGTTCCTGGGACAAGTCGAGGCTGAGATGCGTCATGTTACCTGAGCCCAGGCAGGCCCAGCCGTCAACGAGCAGCGCCTTCACGTGGGTCATGCCGGGATAAAAATAAACACGCACGCCGTGCTGGCGGAGGTAGTTGGCGACGATCAAATTGCTGCGGCCGCCGGTCTTGAAATCGTTGACGCGCGGCATCACGACCCGCACATCCACCCCGCGCGCCCGGGCTTCCTCCAGTTCCGCAATCACGCCTTTGTCGAAGAGGTAGGGGTTCTCGACGTAAATGTAACTCTGCGCGCGGCGCAACGAACTGCGCACCGCGTTGCTGAAGGGTTTCCAGCCGGTCCGTGTGGGGAGGCGGCGGACTTTGATCCAGTGGTCTGACATCGCGGTGGCGGCAGGCTTTTTCGGCGGGGTGAGCAGCGCGGCGGTGTAAGCGAAATCGCCCAAAAGACCCTCGTGCGCCCAATCACGCCGGAACTCGCGTTCGAGGGAAGCCACGACCGGCCCGCTCAATTCCAACATCAGGTCGTGCCATTCATAGCGGTATTCGCGGCCGAGATTCATGCCGCCGACCCACGCGTGCGCGCCATCCACCAGATAAATTTTTTGGTGATCGGTCGAAAACCACGGATTCAGAAAAGGGTGCACGCGAACACGAGAATCGTTTCGCAGGTAAGAGACAATCGAGGAAGGCATGACAAAATCCTCCGGCATGGGCGTGGCCGGTGGAATCAATCCGGCGGCCAGCGTGCCCATCTGGTCGAGAATCACATGAACGTGCACCGCCGACGAGCGTTGCCTGAGTTCGTCGGCCATGGAGACGGCCACATCGTCCCGGTCGAAGATGTAAATGTTCATGTAAATGTGGTTGGTGGCCTCCGCGACAGCCTGCTGGAGCCGCGAGTAAAACCGGTCGCCGTCAATCAGCAGGCGGAGTGACCCGTCTTCCAGGCGGGTGCCAGTGTAACGATTGAGCCATTTTTCCCATTGGCCGAGGTCCATGCCATTGGTCTGCACGAGCGGGGTCACCTCGGTGGCGGGCTTGGGCAACGGGAGCCGCAGCAATTGGACGGCGGACTCCACCCCCAAATCCGCCAGGCGCGCCGCACTGGAAATGGGGTTCTTGACGAGGGCCAGACCGTGGCTTTCAAAGATAAATGCGCCCACGCCCCGGACAGAATCCGCAAACCCGAATCCGCGTTCGGTGGTGTCGAACAAGGCTGCCGGCGACAACCAGACGCATCGGCGCCGTTCCCGGTCAAGCAGCAGCGGCTCCGTGAACCGGCTGGCGTTCGGGGCCATGATCAGAAAAAGCGTGTCACCGGGATGGTTCCGGACCAAATGCTCCTCAATGCGCCGGGACAGGACATCGAGGGTCTCTTCGATCGAATACTGATGGTCAATGACCACTCCGGCGGGTTGTTCGCTGTCCGGCGCCAGGCACGCGACGCCTTGTGCATCGCGATACAAGACGCGGTCCGAAAAAAACGCCTGGTAATACGCGCCGTGTCCCGGAGATTTCGGTGTCAAAGCTTCCAGCAAATTGGTGGCGAGACGGCGCCACTCCGCCCCGGCGATGACCGTGGCTTCGCGCCAGCCATGTTTGTCAAGTGCCGGCATCCGGGAAAGATTCTGTTTCCAGCGGACCAGCGCGGAGTTGACCCGGTAACCTTCGGTCGGAACCCGCAGATGGCTCCAATCGGCGTTGAATTCCATCTCATTGCTGCCACTGTGGAAATAGAATCGAACCTCATCGCCTTTCACGAAAACCCGCGGCGCCTCCGCCGTGGGCGACGTGAGATTCCGCCATTCATCGAGGGACTGCTGTTTTGACGTAGCCGCGCCGGCGCCCGTGCCCGCCGCGCCAACAAAAAAAGCGAACAGGAGAACCACACCTTTGCGGTGATCCGTTTTCAGATACCCCAAAATCATTGCCACCAACTCGAAGATAAATTTGTGCTCGAGAGCACGATGCTACGCGGACTTCATTGTGCGGGCAATCCTCCCGTTCAAACGGAAAGCTACAAGTTCCGGCGGGGCAAGCGCGTCATGGCGAGATGACGCGGTAGAAACGCACCCGGTAATTGGTCGCCGTGCGGTCGGTGAAACCAAATACCGAGTTGGTGGCGAGGAAATTCGTCAAATCCGTCCAGACAATTGGGGCGTTGAGGTTGGTGGCGGCCTGGATGCGGTAGTTGAAATTAGTTTGCAACAACAGCGAGAAAGCAAATCCGTTCGTGTGCGACTGGGGCGGGCCCGTGAAGAGGGCCAAAGGCCCCGTAAAGTTGGTGGCCAGCCCGTCAAGGCTGAATTCACTGGTGTCGCCACCGGCCGAAACCGCAGTGGTAGTGATGTATTGACCGGCATAATTGCCGGTGGTGGTGACGAAGGTGAATGTGCCATTGCCGGAACCGTCAGTCGTCACGCTGACGCTGCCCACGTAAAACTTGCCCTGGCCATAGCCGCTGGGGTCGGGAACCGGACTTCGATAGACATCAACAAAATAGAGCTGATTGGCCAGGCTGTTGAGCGTGCCGTCAACCACCGTGTTACCGCTGAAACCGGCAGCCGTGGTGACGACAGGATAATTCTGGAGGTCATTCGGGCCAGCAAGGAAACCAACGTGGTTGGGTGAGACCCCGTCGTCGCTCAGGTCAATGCCCAGGTTGGTGTTGGCGAAGATGGAATTGCCGCGGATGGCGTTGTTGACGGTGGCCGGGTCGAAGAGGAGGACGCCCTTGCCACCACTGAAGGCGATGACGTTGCCGGCGCCGGCGCCGGTGCCGCCAATAAAGTTGCCGATTGCGCCTTGCTGCAATTCAACATTTGCCCCGTTGATATTCGCGGGCGCGTTACCAAGGGCGTTGGTGCCGGTAATGTCTGTGCCGATCAGGTTGCCCTCGATAAAATTGCCGGTGGTGTTGGTATCGCTGATGAAGACACCGTAGGTACCGTTGCCGGAAATGAGGTTGGTCGCACCCGTTGTCGTGCCGCCAATGATATTAGCGGCGGCCTGATTGAAAATCGCAACACCGGCAAATCCATTGGCCAACGCCCGTTGGCCGGTGGCGTCCGTGCCGACTGCGTTGCCCTCAACAAAATTGCCGGTGGTGTTGGTGTCGGAAATGAAAAAACCGTAAGTCGCGTTGCCGGAAATCACGTTGCCGGCGCCTGCCGCCGTGCCGCCGATTAAATTGCCGGTAGCCGCGCCCCAAATGGCCGCGCCCGTAAACCGATTGCCCAGCGCGTTTGTGCCCGTGATGTCCGTGCCAATGAGATTTCCCTGGACGGTGTTCGCCGTCGCGCCGCCGATGGCGAGGCCGTAGTTGGTGTTGCCGGAAAGGAGGTTGCCGATGATGAGATTGCTGCTCGCGCCGTTCCAGATGCCGACGCCGATGTCGCCATTGGGAACGGCGTTGCTCCCGGTGATGTCAGAGCCGACAAAATTGCCCTGAACCAGATTGCCGGTGGTGCCGGAATCGCCGATGTAAACGCCTTCGAGCAAATTGCCGGACAATAGGTTCCCCTCGTGGCGATCGGCGCCACCGATGGAATTGGCGCTGGCGCCGCCGTAGATGAAAATCCCGACCTGGCTGTTGGGCAACGCGGCCGTACCGGCGAGGTTCACGCCAATGAGGTTTCCCTGAACCACGTTGTTGGTCACACCGACGCCAACAAAATAAATTCCGGCGTTGGTATTGCCCGAAATCAAATTTCCGTCGGCCTTGATCGGCCCGCCGATAGTGACGTTATGCGCGCCATCAAACACGCCGATGCCACCGAACCCGTTGGGGACGGCGTAGGTGCCGGTGGCATCGGTGCCGATGCCGTTGTTTTGCATGACCACGCCGGAATTGTTGGTGCCGGCCAGATAGACACCGTATTGCAGGTTGCCGGAAATGATGTTGCCCCAGCCGGTGTTGGTGCCGCCGATGACGGTGTTGCGCGGGTCATACCACACACCCACGCCGCTGTAACCGTTCGCCAGCGCCGCGGTGCCGGCGGCATTCAGGCCGATGTAATTGTCCCGAATAATATTGTGGTCGCTGTTGGTATCGTTGATCAGAACGCCATATTGCAGGTTGCCGGAGATGACGTCGCCTTGGCCGACATTGGTGCCGCCGATGAAATTATTGTGCGGGCCGTATTGGAAAATGACGCCGGCAAAGTTGTTTGGCGCGGCATTGGTGCCGTCCGCCCTTAGCCCGATATAGCAACCTTCCACGTGATTGCTGACGGCGTCGGGTGCAAACAATTGGAGGCCGGAATAGTTGAAATTGTCGAAGGCGAGCGCCCGCACGGTGCAATTGGTCCCGTAGAAATGCAGGCCGCTGACAGCTCCCGCTTCGGACGAAAACTGCGAACCATCCAGAACGACGACCGGATGACTGATATAGCCGGGCTGCGTGGTGCCATCAATGACGGTGTTGGGGGTGACGAGGGGCGGAGGTTCGCCGATGAGATAAATGGTGTACACGCCGTTGCTATAGCCCGGGTCGGTGTTGGGAATATTAAACTTGATGGTCGTCCCGGGATGATCATTGGCGTAATAAATCGCGGCGCGCAGGCTGCCGAACCCGCCTTCCGCCGTGGTGCTGACGACGTTGGTCAGCGGGATTGGCGGCGGACCGTAAAGATTCGAGACGGCAATGCGATCACCGATGCTCAACGCGAGATTGCCCAGTTTGTGATAATAGTCCCCATACTGCGGCAGCGGATCCAATGCGTCGCCCAAACCGTTGGTGAAGGCGTTTGGCGCGTAATGCATCACGGATTGGAGGTCATACGGGCCGAATGTAGTAGAGTTCGAGTCAATGAGAAAAGCCGTCGCCCCTTCGCCATTGGTGCCGCCGATAACGTCGGCGAGATTCACCTCGATATAATTATTGCGGTCAAGCCGCTGATGTTCGTGTTGCAGGCCGAACAAGTGGCCGCCTTCATGGCACATCAGGCCACGGGCCAGCCCGTGCAGCATCATCGTTGCCGCCGTGCCCGCGCCGGCGGGATAACTCAAATAATACCCCGTCCCGGAACCATCGTTGGTGAATTGCAGCAGCACATAATGGTTCTGATTCGTGTAGGGAACGAAATTTACGTTGGCGGCCAGCTCCCACTCGCGCAGTCCCGCCAGGATGACATTGCTTTCCGTAACGGTGAGGGTGTAGTTCGTGTCGAACCGGTATGGAACGATGCCGTTTGACCAGGGAACACTGGTCGGCGACACACCTTGAAAGTAATTACCCGCCACAACCGGACTGGCGCACAGCAGCCAAATCTGGCAAGCCATCAGGAAAGAGTGGAAGTTCCGCTCCGGAACGGTGGCGCGGCACCGGCCTCTTGCTCCTGATTGAATCACTGCTGCCTTCTATAAACTACGCGAATCCTTCTTGCAAGCATAAATTATGCACCGCCGCGGTCGCTGGCCGTTTCCTGTCTTCCCAGCGTGCGGCTGAATTCCGCGCAGACCCTTGCCACATCCGGTGCGTTCAGGATCGCGGACACGACGCAGATGCGTCTTGCGCCCGCCGCCAGCACGTCGTCGAGGTTCTGCAAATTGATGCCGCCGATGGCAAACCAGGGGATATGTACATTTGCTGCGGCCCAGCGGACATATTCCAACGTCACCGGTTTCGCCTTCGGTTTGGTGCCCGTGGCATAAACCGGTCCAATGGCAATGTAATCCGCATCTGCGGCCAAGGCGCGCTTCGCTTGTTCTGACGAGTGTGTCGAGAGACCAATTCGGAGTTCGGAGTTCGGAGTTCGAAGTTCGGAAACATGGGCATGGCCCGCGTCAAAAAAGTCTTCCTGTCCAAGATGACAAAATTCGGCACCGAGGTCGCGGGCGATCTCCAGATGGTCGTTGATGACCAGACCGACGTTGGCGCGACGGGTAACGGGCAGGATGGCTTCAGCCATGCGCCGGATTTCTTCGCGTGATGATTTTTTGGCGCGAAGCTGAATCAAATCGCTGCCGCCGTCGCAGAGTTGTTGTGCCACGACTTCCGGCGCGCGGCCCTGCAACCAGGCCGTGTCCACGAACGTGTAAAGCCGGCAATCGGCGAGCGCTTTCATCCAGCAACCACGAGATACACAAAAAACACGAAGGGAGCACTCATTTAATCGCCCAAGCCCGCCTGTCCTGATTTTGTGCAATTCGCGCGTTTCATGATTGGATTACCTCGTTCGCGCAAAGGCCGTTCCCCAGAACCACTCGCTGTGCGCGACGAACCGGACGAGGACGTTTTGCAGCGAGGGCGCGAGTATCATCCGCTGCAACCACTTGGCCCACGCAAGCCGCCGCGCAAACGCAGCGTCGCACTGGCGGGCGAGCGTTCGCCGCATCTCCGTCCATGAAATTTCGCCGCCGCTCCACGCGGCCAGCGGTTCAACGGCCATCCCGGCGGATTCGAATGCCATGGACATTCCATTGCCGGTCACGGGTGGAATCATCGTGATGGCGTCGCCGACGCAACATTCGGCGCGGGCGGCAGCGCGTTGCGGTTGCAATGAAATTCCCGCCACCGCACAAAATGAGCTTTCGTCGAATTCCGCCGCTGCCAGCCGCTGGCTCAACGGTGAACCGGCCGGGCCGCGCAGCCATTCGCGCCAGTTCTGCGGCGTGTGGTCTGCGCCCGGGCGGCGCCGAAACAACCCGCAAACGTTCACCGCGCCGCCATCCACCCGGCACAGGCCGACGTAGCCCCGCGGCGAAACGTGCATTTCCAGATCCGCGGTCAGCGGAACATTGCGCGCGTGCGCCTTCAGACCAAACCAGCGCGAACCGCTTGCGTCCGTTTGCACGCGACGCCCCGTGGCGCGGACAATCCCTTCGCCGAAATCCCCGTCGCGCCGGCGTTGGTCCTCCTGCAATTCGCCGCCGAGCCGGCGGAATTCGACGGCGAGCGCGTGGTCCATCGTGAAACGTGAAAGGCAGATGGCCCGGGCCGGCAGGGAACGCGGCGGCGCGGATTGGGTTGCCGAAAAGAAAGCCGCGGTGCCGGCGTTCACCGCGCCCGCGCGTTCGAGCAAATCGCGCAGACCGAGCCGCGAGAGCGTTTCCTGGCCCTGGCCGCTGATGAATTCGCCGCAGACCCGATGACGCGGGTACTGCCCGGCTTCCCACACCGTCACCGGCACATCACGACGGCGCAGGCCGATGCCGAGGGTCAACCCGGCCAGGCCGCCGCCGACAATCGTGATGGGTTTCATGGCCTTATCGTTCAGTGCCTTCGCTGCGCCACAAACAAGTGGCTGAAAAATCCCGCGCGCCGTTCCGTCAATTGCCAGTCTCTTTTGTCCGGCCACAGCGCGGAAAGTTCGTCGTTGGAAAATCCCGCCCGCACGCTTATGGCGGCATCATGGCGGGTCACGGAATTGCAGCCAATCACCCAAAGCAAATGGCACCAGAACATCGGCCAGGACGCCCGGCGCGGCTCAATCGCGACGAACAGGCGCGCGCGGTCGGCCACAGCGCGAAATAATTCTACGAGCCGCGCGTCGTCAAAATGGTGGAGAAATAAATTTGTGACGACGATGTCCAACGCCCCAGCGCCGGGTAACCAGTCGAAAATATCTGACGCCACCGCCTCCGCCCGCCAGCCCAGCGGCGCAAACGAGGCGAGGTTTTGCCGGCTGATAATCTTCTGGTTGTCGAGGAGGGTTGCGTTCACGCCCGGCCAGCGCGGGGAAATTTTTTCAGCGACACGCAGGAGAAAATAGCCGTCACCCGCGCCGAGATCGGTGATTTGTCTTGGCGGACTCCCGTTCACGCCGGTTTGTAGCGCCTTCGTCATGATGGCATGATTGCGCATCCAGGCATTGATGCGGCGTAAATCGCGGCGGGACCAGATGGCGTGTGGATCATCGGGCGGCAGGGTGTCGAGCAACTCCGGTTGAACGATGCGCTTCATTTCGAGAACGAAGGACGAGGACGAAGACCGTTTCAACCCACTTCGAGCAACGCCCCGTGGCAACTGAAGCCCGCGCCGAACGCCGACATCCACCACAACCCGTCCGGTACGGCGTCGTGCAAAGCGCGTTCGAGGACGAACAGCACGGTCGGGCTGCTGACGTTGCCGAATTCGCGCAGGACCGCGGCGCTGTGGCGCACGTCGGCTTCGGTCAGACCGACCTTGTCGCGCAACGCCGACAACACATCGCGCCCGCCAGTGTGAAAAATCCAGCCGGCAACGCGCTCGCGTCCCACGCCCGCGACGGCCAGCGATTCTGAAAACAATTTTGCGGCCTCGTCGCCGGCAATTTGCGGCACTTCGAGTGACAGCATATTCCGCAGCATCCCGTTCTTGTGGCCGAACCGCAGCGTGTCGCGTTTTTCCGGCGCGAGGCAGGAGGTGCCGAATTTCCATTCCACCCGCCGCCGATCCGATCGCGGGTCAGACGCAAGCACCGCCGCGCCTGCGCCGTCGCCGAACAGACAGGCGCTGACCAGCACGCCGGGGTCGTCGTCGAGGTAAAATGCCGCGCTGCAAACTTCGACACAGACGGACAAAATCCTTTCAGCGCGACGCGCGGCGAGCAGGGCTTCGGCGGTGCGCAAATTGGGCAACGCTGCCCCGCAACCCTGACCGACCAGATCGAGCGTGAAAACATCAGGGCGCAGACCGAGCCGTTCGCCGACGTAGCTGGTGAGGCCCGGACATAGATAGCCGGTGCAGGTGCTGATGAGCACCGCGTCAATCTCCGTCGGGGCACAATCTGCGTCTCGCAAGGCGCGTTGTGCTGCTTGCGCAGCGAGGGCGGGCGCGTGTTTGGCGAACCGGGCTTGCAGTACGTCCGGCGTCAAATCAAATGCTTCCGTCAGTGGATCAAGCGCCAGATGGCGCGAGACAATGCCATTCTCGCCGCAGAGGACTTTCTTGAGGAGCGCACGCGAACGCGGGGCCAGCCGCGTGAACGGCTCGGAATTTTGCAGCGCGTCCCAGCATTCGCGCTGCCCATAACGGCGCGGCGGCGCCGCCACCCCGAGTCCAACAATAAACATAAACCAGCTTAACGCGCATTCCGCCCACGCGCCACTTCTATCAATGCGATGTGGAAAGCGGCGATTTGTTCCAAACGGCGGAAGAGATGTCCTGCTGCCGTTCCGGGGCTTCGTTTTCTCCAAACGGCAAAGCGCCGGTTAATTAGCCACCCGGACCACTTCACAATACACCGGTTGTGGTTCAGCCGCGACGTACTGCTGCTCCGCGTCTTTCTCCTTTTGAGCTTCCAGCGCAGCGATGAGCGAGCTCGCGGCTTTCTGGACTTTCCGGTCATGGTCATCCTCCAAGCGGAGCTGAATGTCGCGCCAGGCAAAGTACCGCCATTGGACCTGCTTCCATACCAGCGCCAGGACCTGGCAGGATTGTTCCAGCATCGGTGTTCGATAAGACGCGAGATCAATCGTGTCATCCAGCTGCCGATCACTGAATTCGCCGATCAACTGGCCATTGATTTTGAGTTGATACTTTCCGGCTTGAAGCCCGGCAACTCGCAGCGGTTCCTGATCCAGGGCCTGGTAAAATCTGCAAGTGTTCACAATCAACTCCGCCGCCGCATTGGTATAATTCCATCCCGGCCGCGGCGCCGGCCAAAAGAAGAATGGCTTGCCCCAGGC
>Ga0335077_10010986_pt1 | contig 11318 bp, 6 predicted proteins | sample Lox_Sample_31_FD_207151 | JGI IMG/M metagenome (GOLD analysis project Ga0335077, IMG submission 207151) | Soil microbial communities from Loxahatchee National Wildlife Refuge, Florida, United States - Lox_Sample_3.1 | ecosystem: Environmental > Terrestrial > Soil > Wetlands | place: USA: Florida...
GCGGATCGGGCGGGCCGGAGGATACCCGCTGCTCCGCCGCGGGATGGAATCGTCCGTGCCGGGTCTGCATTTCCTCGGCGCTCCGGCGGCGTGGAGCTTCGGGCCGATCATGCGCTTCGTCTGCGGTAGTTGGTACACCGGCCGCGCACTGGTGCGGACCATCGTCGGCCCGGCCCGGCTCCCTGGGGCCGCCGAGCCAGCGCCCGTGGTGGCCAGAGCCGGAGAGCCGTCGTGACCTCCAGCACATCGCGGGCCGCACAGCGGGCCGGTCCAGGCCCGGCTGACCCAGGCGTGGGCGCAGTGGTGGTCGGCGGCGGCTGTCAGGGCCTGGGTATCGCGCGCAGCCTCGGAAGGCACGGCATCCCGGTGTGCGTCGTCGATGACGAGATCTCCGTTGCTCGTGCGTCGCGATTTGTCCACGACGCCATCCGCGTCCGCGACCTACGCACCGAGCAGGCTCTGCTCGACGCGCTGGCACTGGTCCACGGCAGGCTGTGCCGGTCCGGGTGGGTACTGTATCCAACCCGCGAGGAGAACGTCGTGGGTATCGCGGCGAACCGGGACCTACTCCGGCGGGAATTCCGTGTGCCCACCCCCGGGCTGGCCTCAATCCGGCATGCCTGGGACAAGCGGGAGGTTTACGCCCTGGCCGAGGGCTTGTCTATCCCGGTACCCCGGACGTGGTTCCCGCAGTCGGAGGAGGACCTAAGCGCGATCGAGGTTGACGACCCAGTAGTCCTGAAACCCGCGATCAAGGAGCACTTCTTCTACGCCACGCGCGCCAAGGCGTGGCGGGCCGACACCACAGCGGAGTTGCTTGCCGCCTTCCGCCGGGCCACGGAGATCATGCCGGCCAGCGAGGTCATCGTCCAGGAGATGATCCCTGGAGGCGGTGAGCATCAGTATGCCTACTGCGCATTCTTCCGGGATGGCTGTCCGGTTGCGAGCATGACGGTGCGGCGCCGCCGTCAGCATCCGTCCGACTTCGGCCGTGCCAGCACTTACGTCGAGACGATCACGTTGCCAGAGCTTGCAGGCCCCTCATGCCGTTTCCTGACCGCCATCGACTACTACGGGCTGGTAGAACTCGAGTACAAGCGCGACCCCCGCGACGGTGTCTGCAAGCTTCTTGATGTCAACGCCAGGACGTGGGCTTACCATTCGGTCGGCAGGTCGGCCGGAGTGGATTTTCCCTACCTGATGTTCCGCGATCAGATTGGCTCACCGGTGGAGGAAGTGCACGCCCGGCCCGGTATCCGCTGGATCCGGCTCAGCACCGACATTCCCAATGCGCTGCGAGACATCGGGGCGGGCAGGTTGCGCCCGGGGGAGTACTTGCGCTCCCTCCGCGGAGTGAACACCGAGGCGGTGTTCTCGATCGATGATCCCCTACCAGGCCTTTTCGAGATCGCGCTCCTGCCATATCTCGCGGTCAAACGCGGTCTGTGACCTCGCCTGCAGCTGAGGAGAAGCCCATGTTCAAAGCCTCCCACTCTTTCGCCTTCTTTGACTACTTCCGCATCCCCTACGAGGTGCGGACGCCCCAGCAGGAGTCTGGCTACGCAGGCGCAGCGGCTTTCGTGCGCATGGTGACCGCGGTAGCACGTCCTGGCCAGGCTTCGCGCTCCCTGATGTGGATCGGAGCCGAAGCCAGACCGGCGGCTCAGAATCTAGCGGGCCAGCTGGGCTGCTACCGGCTTCATAACTTCACCTTCTTCGGGCACGTGGCGCCGGATGCTGCAATCCTGGCCATGCTCCAGCAGCCTGGGCGGGGCTGGCACGCGGCCGAATCCATTCGAGCCGCGGACGGCCGTCGAGTAGCTGGAATCTGGCGGGATACGGATGGCAACGTGTTCCTGCCGTTTGATCCCGCCGAGGTGATGCGGCTGTTCTGGTCGGAGGGATATCGGGATATCGGGCGCTCCGCCATTGCTGCTTCCTGCCGAGCCGCCGCGTTGCGCGGCTATTACCTGGCCCGCCCGGCCCTACCCCGGTCGGTCCAGCTCGCGCTACGGCGCCGGTTCGCCCGGGTGCAGTCCGCTTCCCCCTTCCCCGGTTGGCCGATCGAGGACAGCCTCCACGACTTCTACGGCTGGCTGTTCGCGGTGACCGCTGATCTGGCGGGTGGACCGGTGCCGTTCCTGGGCTTGTGGCCGGACGGCCGGTCGTGGGCTCTGGTGCTGACCCACGACGTGGAAACCGCCGCTGGGTACCGTGACATGGATCTGCTGCGCGCGCCGGAGCGTGCACGCGGGTACCGGTCATCGTGGAACTTCGTCGGCGCCCGCTACCAGGTTGACAGCGAAACGGTCCGCTCGCTGCAAGGCGCTGGCTGCGAGATCGGGGTGCACGGGCTCTGGCACGACGGCCGGGATCTTGTCGGCCGGTTCATGGACGAGCGGCTGCCGGCCATGTGGGAGCACGCCAGCCGGTGGAACGCTGTCGGGTTCCGGTCGCCAGCCACTCACCGAGCCTGGGAACTAATGCACCGGCTCGGATTCGACTATGACTCGTCCTACACCGACACCGACCCGTACGAACCGCAGCCGGGTGGCTGCTGCTCCTTCCTACCCTATTTCAACCGCAATACGGTGGAACTCCCCATCACGCTGCCGCAGGATCACACCCTGTTCACTATCCTGCAGCACGCGGACGCGGATCTGTGGCTACGGAAGGCGGGGCACATTCGCGACTGCGGCGGTATGGTGCTTGTGCTTACCCACCCGGATTACGCCCACGACCAGCGGCTAGCTGACGGGTACCAGACGCTGCTCGATACGTTCGCGGACGACATCACAGCCTGGCGCGCGCTGCCGCGGGAGGTCGCGGCCTGGTGGCGCAGACGTGCCGCTTCGACGATCCTCGCTAATGGCGACGGCTGGAGAATCGACGGTCCCGCGTCGGACACCGGACGGGTATGTTTCGCAGGAGACGGATCGATGACCGATCAGCTCCGGTCGGCTTCGCCGACGGCTTGTGCGGGCCAATAAGAAAGTAAATGAGCGCATGGACGGCGTCATGGTCTTGGAAACGACCGATCCTCGCTGGGCAGATTTCGTGACGACGCATCCGGCAGCGACGCCTTTCCACCATCCGGACTGGATCCGGCTGGTCGCCGGTTGTTACGGATTTCGTGCCTTCGCGCTGGCTGTCAGCGATGTAACCGGCGCTATCCGGGCTGGCCTGCCGGTGGTCGAGGTGCGCCACCTCCGTAGCGACCCAAGGTGGGTGTCGCTCCCGTACACGGACTACTGTCCGCCTCTGGTTTCGGAGAGGCTAGGGGAAGAACAGCTGGCTGCTGCGCTCGAGCGGGCAAGCCGTGCCGCCGGCGTACGGCGGGTTGAGATCCGGGCACCGATTGCCGGTGGCTCAGCCGCTGGTCCAACGGCACTTCGTCACGTGCTCGCTCTCGCTCCCAACCCGGCAGAGGTTTATGCGGGTTTCCACCGCTCTCAAGTACAGCGCAACATCCGGCGTGCAGAACGAGAGGGGCTGACAGTACGCCGGGCCAGTCGTCCGCATGATCTCGTCGACACCTTCTACCAGCTTCACCTGCGGACCCGGCGGCGACAGGGGATACCTGTTCAGCCCCGTCGCTTCTTCCGCCTGCTCTGGGATACCACGATTACCACAGGACTCGGCTCAGCTCTGATCGTGGAGATGTCTGCTCAGCCGATAGCGGCTGCGGTGTTCCTGACATGGAACGGGACTGTGATTTATAAGTTTGGCGCTTCTGACCCGAGCAACTGGTCGCTGCGCCCGAATCATCTGCTCTTCTGGCACGCCATTCGCGCCGCCTGCGAGCAGGAGTGTCGTTGGTTCGACTTCGGCCGGACCGACATCGGCCAGGAAGGATTGCGCAATTTCAAGTTGTCATGGGGAGCCGTCGAGGAGCCACTTGTGTACGGGACACTGGGCGGCAAACCGGGATCGGCAACGCCAGCAGAAGGAATGGCCGCCCGGATGCTCCGGCCTGTCATCCGTCATAGCCCACTGCTGCTCTGCCGCGCCTTTGGCGAGACGCTCTATCGGTATGTCGCCTGAGATGGCGCACCGTTCTCCGGCGAGGACACGCCGTTCAGAACGCCAACGACGGCCTGGGGGCCGATGGCGCGGATCTCCCGTGCCGCTGCGCTCGCTGACGCCCGTTCGGTGCGCCGTATATCAGCTACCACCATCACGAGGTCGCTGGCGCGGGCCAGTATGATCGCGTCAGAAGCCACTAGCAGGGGAGCACAGTCGACGACAATGAAATCCGCTGTGGATCTCATCTTGTAGAAGGCTCGGGCCAGCCGCTCAGGTTCGAAGATGTCCGCAGCCCGGCCCGGCGTCCGGCCGGCCGTCACGAGCCGGAGCCCCGGCAGGCTGGTCGGAACCGCTACCTCATCACCCGACGCATTCTCCGCGATCAGGTCGGCCAGGCCAGGCCGGTCAGCAACGCCGAAGACCTCGGCGAGTGAAGGATGCCGGAGGTCAGCGTCAACCAGAATCACCGAAGCATTTGCGTGCGCCAAGGCCGTCGCCAGATTGGCCGCTACGCACGTGCTGCCCTCCCCGCCGTGCGGACCGGCCACCAGCAGCACCATTGCGCCCTCCGATGCCGAGTCCGCCAGGAGTTGAAGGTGTGCGCGTATATACCGGTACGCCTCCGCCGCCCTGGACAGCGGGGCCTGACTGAAGACGCACGCCGGGTTGGCCGTGGTCCCCCGTATACGCGGGATCTCACCCAGGACCGGGGCATCGAGGCGCTGCGCCAAGTCGGTACGGTCGCGCACCCGGTCATCGAAATGATCACGTACGAAGATGGCGCCGATGCCGAGCATCAGCCCTAGGAGCGCACCGATCGGCAACAGGATTCCCTCGCCTGGCCCGGCCGGTGCGGTCGGCAACGATGCGGCCGTCACCATGGTCACGTTCAGCGGGTTGCGGGCCTGGCTAATTGCCGAGCTCGTCACCTGATTACGGAAGGCGAGGTAGCTAGCGGCCGCGGTGGCGGTGCAGTACTCGGCCGCCGCCGCCGTCGGCATCTTGCAGCTGATCGACAGGACGTTCGCAGTCCCCGACGTTTTGGCCGACAGTTGTCCCGCCATCTCGCTGGGTGTCTCATGGACCGCGCTGGCGGTACTATCCAGGACAACCCCAGAGGTAACCACCTGGACCTCTGTCGCCATGTTCGGCACGACCGGCGTTCCCGGGGCGGAACCATTAGGTTCAACGTCAACCTGAGCGGTGGAGGCGTAGGAGACAGGCGAGGCCACGTAGAACAGCAGGGCCCCGACCATGCCAGCCAGGGTGGCGACGATGAGCCACAGGGCATGCTTACGCAGTACTGTCATGTCTGCCAACCGCCGATCGTGTTATGTAGAAGCTGATGGCCGGCGCATTCGTATGGCTTCATGCCGGCACGCTCCAATTCGGAGTGAGGCTGAGCGCTGCAGCGGTGGGCTGACTCTCTGCGCCGGCGGACGCCCGCCGGCTCGGAAGCTTCCGGACAAGCGCCAGAATCAGGAAGAGCGCGTCGCCGGAGCCCCGGTATGTGAGGTGCGGATCGAAGACCATGAGGACAACCTGCGCGCAGATGGCCACCGTCACCGCGGTGGCGGCGATGCCGGCGGTGTCGGCACGCCGCATGTAGATCCAACCTTTCCTGAGCACCGCGCCGACGAAGGCGATGTAGCTGGCCAGCAGGGGAATGCCACCGCCCCAGAGCAGCCAGGTAAAGCCGCTCTCAATCCATACGAAGCCGAACCGCTTGCTCTCGAGGGCGATGCGGGCGGCCGGCCTGACTCCCAGGATCCAGTTGTTGTCCGAGAACAGAACCGGCCAGAAGTACGTGCGGAGGTTGTAGAGCCGGTCGATCCAGCTGACCGGGAGGCCGGAGGGAGAGTTGAAGCCGCCCAGCCGGGAACTGATGACCGGCCAGAGCAGCAGTCCGCCGAGGACCGAAACCGGAATAGCGCTAGCGGCGAGCCGGCCCGATCTCGTTATTACGACGAGCGCGATAAACGCCACGACGAGCCCGATCGCCGTGGAGAATTCCGCTGCGGCTACGACACCCAGCGCGTATAGCACCGCTAGGCCACCCAGCCATAGGCGGCGCGGGTAGCCGCGCATGATCATCGCGATCGCGATGACCAGGTTGAGGATAGCTAGATCCGCCACCGCGGCGGGCAGCCCGAGCAAGGAACTGCCACGCGAGCCCTCCACTGCCGTGTCCGCACCAATGGTCGCGTAGTACTTCGCCAGCAACTCCGGGACGCCCGCGAGGCCGAGCACTTGCACCACGCCGACGACGCAGACGATCGCCGCCGCGATCATCGACAGGACCAGGCACCGCAGGGCCTGCTCGCGCGTCGAGATGACCGTACGGACGATGACATATTCGGCAAGAAGCTTCCACATTACGAGACAGTAAAGGAGATCGTCCGAGCTGATCGGGCGCTGCCGGACCACCATCATCATGAGCGGCAGTACAGAACTCGCGACCCCGAGCGCGATGAGGCTGAGGTCGACGCTGTCCAGCCGCGGTCCCCTGATCTCCCCGCTGCGCACTCCAACCAGCCATCGCAGCCCGATACCCACGCCGAACAGGAAGATGAGCGCTTCGTTCGGCCGCAATACCGGGAGGGCAACGCCTGGGTCGATTCCTGCCACGAGCGGGGTGATGAGTATCAATAGGTAGGCGGCGACGGCTGGCTTGGCCATCACCCATCCGATCAGGCCGATGGCAATTACCGCGAAGATCGCGTACCTGATTCTGAGGCCGGCGAGCGCCCCCGCCGCGACGGGTCCGAGCAGGAGTGCCGCGTCGAGCATCCGCCGCCTGAGGGCCCCTCGTCGTGCCTGCCTGTCACCGGCTCCAGCCGGGTTGCGGCCGTACTGGCGCGGCCAAAGCCGTCCGCCGTCACGCAAGGACCCGGGGAGGTAACCCGCGACGCGGCGCCAGCGGCCCCGGAGCGCCGCACTCAGCCACTGCATCTGCGGGGCGCGCATGGCGGCTTGCGCGGCGAAGTAGATGATGGCGCCCGTCGCGCTGATCAGGACGATTCCGGCCACCCGGCCGGCTGCCGAGCCGGAATGGCCCGCGAGCAGCTGCGCCACGCCCCACGTCGGCACGGCCATGATGGCTGCGCAGGCGAACGTGCGGACGAACGGGCGGAGCGCCGGCTCGAGCCCGCGCGGGAGACCCCGCTGCAGGTGACGTACGAGATAGCCGGCCGCGACGAGGCTGCCCGCCGCATACGCCAGGCCGAGACCGGTGAGCAGAGCCGGGCCATTCAATTGCACCACGACAGCAACGCCAGCCGCGCAGATAATGACATGGATGATCATTCCGCGCAGCGGATGAGAGGTGTCGTTACGTGCATAGCAGGCGTACGTCGTCACCAGGAACAGCGTCTCGCCGATGATGGCTGGCGCCAGGCCGAGCAGCGCCGCCGCGATCAGCTCCCGACCGCCGGCTGCGCCGAAAGCGCCGAACCCTACCGCGGCTGCCAGCGAGGGGGCGAGGATAGCGTAGCCCGTCGCCGCCGGGACCACGAAGAAGGCGGCCAGGGCCACCCCCCGCATATAGGTGTCGCGGAAAAGGCCGGCCTGGCTGGGCGCGGTCATTCTCGACAGCCGGGGCACCAGTGAGAGCGCGACGGGTGTGGCGCAGATCGCTATCGGCAGGAAGTAGAAATTCGACGCCAGTTGGAACGCCACGACGCCGCCTGCTACCCGGTCGGCTATGAGCATCAGCATGGCCAGCAGCAAGGCGGCCAGCGCGGCCTGAGCCACCGCGGGCAGGGCCCGGCGAATGGTGGCGCGCACCTGTGGGTCACGCCACCCGGCATGTGGCACCAGAACGACGCCAACCCGCCTGGCACCCCACCATTGCGTGCTGGCGTGCAGCATGACCGCACCAGTAGTACCCAAACCGAGCAGGAGCAGCAGCGAGAGGGGAACATCATGCCTCGTGGCTGCCTGGGAATACACGATGGCCACTACCCCGAGGATGGCGATCGTGCCCAAGTTCTCCAGGGCGGGCGCCGCCGCCGCCAGGGCGAAGCGGCGGTGAGCATTCATGACCGCGGTCGCCGTGCCGACGATGGCATAGAGCGGCACCTGCGGCAGCAGGAATAGGACGAGGACGGCACCGACGTGCGTCTGACTGTGCGCCGCGGCGCTGGAGGAACCTATTGACCCTAGCCGAAGGAGCCATGGGGTGAGCATGGCCACGACCGGGACGATCGACAGCATGCCGAGCACCGCCACGCCGAGCAACCCGCCAGCGATCCTCGCGACGGCTTCTCGGTCCCCGGAGTCGATGTGGGGTACGAGGGCCGGGACGAGCAACGAGGAAAACAAGGACCCGGCGAGCAGCCCGTAGAAAATAAGATTCGGCAGCGAGTTGGTGAACTGGTAGGTGTTGGCGAAGTAGGTCGCGCCCAGCACCGCGGCGATAGTGATGCCGCGCAGGAGGCCCGTGAAGCGGCTTACGGATGTCCATAGGGCGACCGACAGCGAGTCGGCGGCTGCGCCCTCCGGCGTGGCCAGCTCCGATGCGTTTCCGACCTGTGGCGGGGAACCGTCCGGCACGCCACGTGCTTTCACGCCGCGCCTCTGGGCTCCCGCGCCAAGTCCCTAATCCGGCCAGCGGCGACCCCGCTCAGGGGCAGTTCATAACCTGGCATACGTTCCTCACGATAACCCCCGGTGGGGCCGCACCGGGTTGCCCAGCGGCCTGTAGCCAGTCGAGGAACTGGTCGAAGACCGTATCCACGATCGAGCCGTACTTGGAGATGCAGTCCGTATAGTCGGAAGAATTAACGTGGCAGACGTCGTGAAAGGTGATCACGAGCCAGCCGCCGCCGTGGGCAGCGGCCGCGCTCACGTATGCCTTGAGGTCCGGTAGCTTCTCTGGCTTTGCTGCGTCCACCGCGATCGTGCGTAGCGCATAGGGATCCGCCGGCGGGATGGTCTCCGTGTATGGCGGACCCGGAATCGTATTCGAACCGGAGATGCCGCCGCCTACACGTGCGGTCGTGTAGCCGCATTGACGGACGACGCTCTCCGCAGTCGCGTTGTACGACCCAAAGGGATAGGCGAACGATCGCGGATCTGTAATTCCGTTGTTCAGCAGATCCTGCCGGGAGCCGCAGACTTCCTGCGTCATCTGAGCCCGGGTCATTTTAGTAAGGTCCGGGTGGGTGATGGTATGCCCACCGATATCGTTGCCCTGCGCCTGAAGCGTGTCCAGTTGTGCCCACGACATACAGCAGCCGTGGGATTCGTCGGGGTCGATCGTGATGACGTAGTAAGTCGCAGTCATATGATGGGCCTGCAGCAGCGGCACTGAATAGAGCCACTGGTCCTCATATGCGTCGTCAAAGGTAAACGACACCACCGTTTGACCTGGCTTGTACCGCTCGGGTTTACCCGGTTTCGCCTGACCAGCGCCCGTCTCCACGTCTATCTGCTGTGTCTTCACCAGCCCGGCGTTGCCGTTGAGGTCGGTAGAGAAGAACTTGACGGTCGTCGGCCCGCTGACCTTGAACGGCCCCGCATAAATGGTGCTGGACACGGTCGGGGTAGACCCGTCGGTGGTGTAGTACGTGAGCCTGGCCTGTGAGCCGCCCGAGTCGCCACCTGTCGCGTTGAACGTAACCGTCACTGGCCGGTAGTACGGCACACTGCAGGACGACTGGTCACAGGCAATCTTGGTCACCAGCGGCGCGTGGGCCGGTCCTGACGGTGCTGGAGTCCAGATTGACGCCGCGGCCGGTGCTGGAGCCGAGATTGACGCTGCGGCCGGGGCGGACGAGGGCGTTCGTACGGCGGCTGCCGTGATCCCGATAACCAGGATGGCGCAAAGCGTAACGCCCACCCAGACGGTGCCCCGCCGATGCTCGGAAAGACGCCGGAGCACTCTCACTCACCCCGCCCATACTTCCGGTACGAGGGAAGGAACGAACCTGTGGGCGCGGGTCAGCGCTACCGCCTCCAGCGTGGAATGAACGCCTTCCTATGCCAGAAATCGTTTCGGCGGGAAGGCCCGGACGGGTAGCCCACCCTGCATGGCCGCGCCTACGCCAGATGGGGAGCCACGCTGGAACGGTGCTGGCACCACACCGCGCAGGCGCGGCCGGGGGCGTCGCGCCGCGGGCAGCGGACACCTACTGCCCGGTCATGCGACCCAGTGGGAGCGGCGAGCCGCGGTCTGGCGGCCGCTGTAGCCACGTGCCATATCGTCGTGGACGAGGCCAGGGCTATGACAGTTGACGTCTTCGGTGTATGCTGGCTTGCAAACACATGTTCTAGTTAGTAGGCTTGTAATGTGAATCTGATGGCGTGGGTTCATGCGCAGGGCATCGACGTAACGACTGCGCAGGTGCGCAACAGCAGTACACCGGCACCGGGCGGCCCGGAAGGCCCGGGTCGCGGTATCTCGCTGATGCCGCTCGTTTCTAGGGCACCTTGTTCGCCACCGAGCCCGCGCCGGCCAGCCAGATGAGCGGCCGGGCCCCGGAGGGCCCGACGTCGGCTGGGGAGGCCAGATCATGCTCACGTCGCAACCGGGAAAAGCAGTACTGAGATCAGCGATAACACTACTGACCGTTGCGTTTCTGGCTTTTACGGCGGCCTGTACCTCAGCCGTGACGCCCGCTTACCCTGAGGTATTTTATGTTTCCCCTGGCGGAGCCGGCACGAACGGGCTCAGCTGGGCAACCGCATGGCGTGACACCTCACGGATCGACTGGTCGGTGATAAGTCCAGGATCGCAAATTATTCTTGACGGAGGCACTTCGACCTGCAGCGAGTCGCCCTATGATTTTAGCCCCTCATCGCCGGACCCCGGAGTTACTTGCGGACAGCATTACCATCCTTTCTCTATCGGCCAGAATGACATCATCATCGAACGCTCCACCGCGGCTGGGCGGGATGGCACCGTAGTGATCGACGGCGGACGCGACACCCCCTTGCCCTACTGCGGGCAGGCGTCCTACTCGGCGGCCACGGGCGCGCCCGCGGGTATTGACCTGAATGGCCATTCTGGCGTGGAGATCAACGGCATGGGCCGCAGCGGCATCGTGGTTCGTGGCGCACAGAACGGCGTCCTGATGGGCGGTGGTGGCCATGACATATTGCGTAACATGGAGATTTTCGACAACGGCTTCGCGATCTCGAACTCCTGGGGCTACTCCTCAGATGGCAACGGCGTGCTCATGGGCGGGGAGGACAACATCTACGACCGATTGCTGGTCCATGACAACGGCCAGGATGAATTCCACTCTGACTCTAGTGGCTACAATGAGTCTGGGTCGGCTTTGTCTAAC
>Ga0335077_10010988_pt1:0-5000 | contig 11315 bp, 1 predicted proteins | sample Lox_Sample_31_FD_207151 | JGI IMG/M metagenome (GOLD analysis project Ga0335077, IMG submission 207151) | Soil microbial communities from Loxahatchee National Wildlife Refuge, Florida, United States - Lox_Sample_3.1 | ecosystem: Environmental > Terrestrial > Soil > Wetlands | place: USA...
ATGGAATACTCCGCGAAGCCCTGCGGCAGCGTGAATCCGGGCGACGCCTGCTGATAATTGAGGTAGTTCGGCGTGCCCGCGGCAAAGGTCGTCGGGCTGGCGAAGGCCCACCGGCCATAGTAGTACTGGACGAATTTGTCGTCGTACTGGTTCTTGTCGCTGTCGCCGCCGAACTTCAGAGTGTGGCTGCCCAGCGAATACTCGCCGTAGAGCTGGCCGTGATAGTTCTTCGTGAAGAGATTGTTCAGCTGATAGGAGTAATTCGTACCGAGATCGATCTGGCCGTTGGTGGTCGCCCCCGTATCGAGACGGGTGCCGGAGACACCGTTGACGTAGATTTCGGCAAAGGGCGCCCCGTAGGGGCTGGCGGTGCCGTTGTACCTGCTGTACTGGGCCGCCGCATCCGTTCGGAAATCAGGCGTCCACTGGCTGTTCAGCTGCACGCTGAAGACATCGTTGATACGGTTGGCCTGGTACCAGTGGTTGCTGAGCGAGGTGTACGTCGTCCCGTTGAAGTCGGCGAAGTTGGGCGTGGCGCTGTCGGTCCGCCGGTAGGTCAGCGACGCGCGCTGCTTGTCATTGATGTTCCAGTCGAGCTTCGCGATGTAGGTCTTCTGCTTTGAAATGGCGTTGCTCGCGCCGAGCGTGCCCGGGTCGTAGCCGTAGGCCTTGGCCGCGGCGAGGATCGCGGCCACGGCGTTCGGGTCCGGGATGAAGATCTCGCCCGGGGCCGCCTGCACGCGCTTGAAGTCCTCCCAGCCGAGGAAGAAGAACAACTTGTTTCGAATGATCGGGCCGCCGAAGTTGGCCCCCTCGGTGCGCTCCTGCAACTGGTCGTGCTGCTGGTTGACGGGATTCTTGCCGCGCAGGTCCTTGCCTGTGTAGTAGCCGTAGACGGAGCCGTGGAATTCATTCGTGCCGCTCTTGACCACGGCATTGATCAAGGCGCCGGTGAATCCCGTGCGGGTGACGTCGTAAGGACTGAGGTCGATGCTCAGCGAAGCGAGGTCGTTCAACGGCACCGGGCTGCGCAGCGAGGTGAAGCCGTTGGCGTTGAGGCCGAAGGGGTCGTTCGACTGCACGCCGTCGATCAGGAACGAATTGAAGCGGCTGTTCTGGCCTTGGGCGGAAATCGAGAACTCGATCTGCGAGGTGTTCTCCGTGAGGGAGAGGCGGGAGTCGAGGTTGGCGATGTCCTGCACGTCGCGCCGGACGGTGGCGATGTCGCCGATATCCTGGGAACTGAAGGTCGTGTTGGTGCTCATCTTCGCCGAATCGAACGTGGTGTCGCGGGCCCCGGCGACGACGAACGCCTCCATCTTCACCACCTCGGTGGTCAGCACGAAACTGAGCGTCTGGTCCTGGTTGAGCGAAAGGAAGACCTGATCCTGGGACTGGGGCTGGAATTCCTTCGCCTCCACGGTGACGGTGTAGGGACCGCCCACGCGCAGGCCGGAGAGGTTAAACTGGCCGCCGGAGCGCGTCGTCGTGGCCGCGCGCGTGCCGGAGGGCACGTGGACCACGGAAACGACGGCGCCGTCGATCGGCTTGCCGGACTTGTCGGTGACGAAGCCATTGATGCCCGACGTCGTAACGCCTTGGGCGAAAGCGGAAGTGCCGGCTGCAAGCGACAGCACGGCGACGCCCGCGATGAGAGCATAGCGCAGGAATGATTTGTGCATGGTGTCTCGGGTACTGGAGAAACGGAACGCCTACCTACGAGGCGATGCCCAAGACACCCCGTGCGCTGGAGGCGCCATACGAGTAAGATCGCCGCCGCAAGTCAATCGCCGAAGGTTGCTTCACCCAAAACTAACCGGGCCGTTGCCGAACCGTCATGCCGCCGGCCGCGGCCCGGCGCCACCGGGACAGCGGGAGGAAAAGCAGGCCCCGGCGTTCCGCGCATCTTACCCGCCGATTAGCGCAACGAATAACTGACGCGAGGCGGTGCGGCCGGCCATTCCTCGCCCACTCGAGGCAAAAAAAAGCGGCCGCGAAATCGCGGCCGCCTTGGAAACGGTCAAATCGTGCTGCCAGGCCGGCTCAGAACTCGAGCTTCGCGCCGATCTGCATCTGCCAGCGGGAGAGGTCGGTGAACGCGGGCTGCGCGCTGACCTGCGTCGGATTCCAAGCGTAGGTATAGGTGTTCGTCGACGCAACGTACGTCGCCGTGACGCCTGTGCTCCGGTTGTAGCCGTTGAAGCCGGTGCCGAAGTCGAGACCGGTGATCGCGCCCCAGCGGTCGTTCAATAGGTTGGCGAAGTTCAGGCAATCCCAGAAGACGCTCAGCCGCACCTTGTTCGTGTAGGGGAGCGGAATGTGCTGCTCGACGTGCAGATCGATCGTCTGTTGCTCCGGGTTGAAGGAGGAGTTCGGCGGGGCGATCGAGCCGATTCGCTTGATGAGATCGGTACCATTCAGCCAGTTGAAGAACGCGTCGTGCGCGGCCGTGGCGGAGGCGAAGTTGGTGGCCGCCCATGTCACCCGGGTATCCGTGGGGGTGGGCACATAGAATGCATCGTTGCCCGTGGTGCCGTCGCCGTTGGCGTCATTTTGGAAGATCCAGCTGTAGGCGTGACCCGTCTGGATCCGGAGAACGGCGGTGAACCGCGTCTCCGTACCCTTCCGATGGAAGAAGTTGAAGTCACGCGTGGCCGAAATGACCAGTCGATCCGGGACGGTATAAGCGGAGGGCACCGCCTGGCCAGCGTTCGGGTCGATGGTCGAGCGATAGTTGAAGTTCGATGTCGCGACGGACGAAGTCAGGGGCTGAACCTCGGTGGCATGCGTGTGGGTGTAGTAGGCCGAGAACATCCACTTGTCCTTCATCGGGCGGTTCACGCCGATCGTGTAGGACTGCGAGCCGCCCTTGTTGGTGTTCAAGAGCTCGAGCACATTGGAGAAGCTGGAGAAGATCTTCCCGCTGTACCGCGTGCGTCCATCCGGCAGCGCACCGGACGGATTGATGTTGAGATTCCGATAATCAATCCCCTCCGCCACCTTGATGAAGTTGGCTTCCGCCGTGGCCACCAGCCCCCACCACGGCAGTGTGTGGTCGATGCCGATGTTCGCCTTCCACGAGGTCGGAGTCTTGAAGTTCGGGTCGGTGACGTTGATCGTCGCCGTCGGGGTTCCGGGCGGCGGCAGCGTCTGGACGTAGGTGGGATTCGGATTGAAGGCCGGCTGGGTCAACTGGGTGATCGGCGCATTGCTCGTGCTCGCGGCACTGCTGCCGTAGCTGACGGAGTTCAGCACGCCTGCCGTCTGGTAGGAATTGGCGACCCACACGGCCGGGTTGGTGCCCTGGAAGAGACCAAAGCCGCCGCGCAGCTGGGTCTTGCGCCCGCCCAGCGCCTTGGAAAGAAATGACTTCGGCAGCGTGTAGTTGACGCCCACCCGGGGAGCCACGGTGTAGTTGCCGGTGGCGGTCGTGTTATTGGCGAAGCCGAAGGCGTTGTAGAAGTTCCCGTTGAACGGCGGCTTGCCCGGGAACCAGGGATAGTCGAACCGCAGCCCGGCCATGACCGTCAGATTCATCGTGGGCCGCCACGTGTCCTGGGCCAGCAGACCGTAGTCCGTCATGGAATAATAAGCATAACCCTGCGGGAGCGTGTAGCCCGGGGCGGCTTGCTGATACTGGAGGAAGTTCGGCGTCCCGGCGGCAAATGTGGTGGGGCTGGCGAAGGCCCAGCGGCCGAAGTAGTACTGGACGAATTTGTCGTCGTACTGGTTCTTGTCGCTGTCGCCGCCGAACTTCAGGGTGTGGCTGCCCAGCGAATACTCGCCGTAGAGCTGGCCGTGATAGTTCTTCGTGAAGAGATTGTTCAGTTGGTACGAGTAGTTGGTGCCCATATCAATCTGGCCGACAATCGAGGCGCCGGTGTCCAGACGAACACCCGGGACGTTGTTGACATAGATCTCGGCGAAGGGGGCGCCATAGGGGGAGGCGGTGCCGTTGTACTTGCTGTATTGGGCCACGGCGTCCGTGCGTAGGTTCGGGGTCCACTGGCTGTTGACTTGGACGCTATAGACGTCGTTGATGCGCTGGGCCTGATACCAGTGGTTGCTGAACGAGGTGTAAGTGGTCCCGCTGAAATCGGCAAAGCTGGGCGTCCCGCTTTGCGTCCGCCGGTAGCTGAACGTCGCCCGCTGCTTCTGGCTGATGTTCCAGTCGATTTTGGCGATATAGGTCTTCTGGGTGGAGATGGAGTTGCTCGCACCCACCGTGCCGGGGTCATAGCCGTACGCCTTCGCGGCCGCGAGGATCTGCGCCACGACGGTGGGATCAGGGACGAAGGTCTGGCCGGGCGCGGCCTGGATGCGCTTGAAGTCTTCCCAGCCCACGAAGAAGAAGAGCCGGTTCTTGATGATCGGACCGCTGAAGGAGGCGCCCTTGGTGCGCTCCTGCAACTGGTCGTGCTGCTGGTTGACCGGGTTCTTGCCCCGCAGGTGCTTGCCCGTGTAATAGCCGTAGACCGACCCGTGGAATTCGTTCGTGCCGCTCTTGACCACGGCATTGATCAGTGCGCCCGTGAAGCCGGTGCGGGTGACGTCATAGGGGCTGAGGTCGATGCTCAACGAGGCGAGGAAATTCAGCGGGACGGGGCTGCGCAGCGAGGCGAAGCCGTTGGCATTCAGCCCGAACGGATCGTTGGACTGCACGCCGTCGATCAGGAACGAGTTGAAGCGGCTGTTCTGGCCTTGGGCCGCGATCGAGAACTCGACGTTGGTGGTGTTCTCGGTGAGCGACAGGCGGGAGTCGAGGAGGGCGACGTCCTGCACGTCGCGGCGGATGCTCGCGATGCTGTTGATGTCCTCGGTGCTGAACAGCATGTTGGTGCTCATCCGGGTGGTGTCGAACGTGGTGTCCCGCGTGCCGGCCACGACGAACGTCTCCATCTTCACCACCTCGTTGGTCACGGCGAAATTGAGCGTCTGGTCCTGGTTGATATCGAGGTAGATATCCTTCTGGGACTGGGGCTGGAATTCCTTGCCCTCCA
>Ga0335077_10010989_pt1 | contig 11315 bp, 10 predicted proteins | sample Lox_Sample_31_FD_207151 | JGI IMG/M metagenome (GOLD analysis project Ga0335077, IMG submission 207151) | Soil microbial communities from Loxahatchee National Wildlife Refuge, Florida, United States - Lox_Sample_3.1 | ecosystem: Environmental > Terrestrial > Soil > Wetlands | place: USA...
CCAGGAACTGCGGAAGAAGTACAAGAACGACAAGCAGACGCTCAACCAGGAGACGATGAAGCTCTACCGGGAGAACGGGGCCAACCCGCTCGCCGGGTGCCTGCCGCTCCTGGGGCAGATGCCGCTGTTCTTCGCCCTGTTCAGCGTCCTGCGGGGGATATCGGACTGGAAGGTGGGCTCCGGGAAGCCGCCGCCGTACGGGCTCAGCCAGTCGTTCGTGCTCAGCGCGCAGCACGCGGACATCTTCGGCGCCCACATCCCCGACAAGTTCCTCTTCCCGCTGCCCGGCCAGACGCTCGAGTCCAGGCTCGTCATCCTGTGCGCCGTCCTCGTCAGCGTCACCACCACCTTCATGACCGTGCGCCAGAGCACCAAGCGCGGCATGACGCCGCAGATGACGCCGGACAACCCGATGGCGCAGTCGCAGAAGTACATGACTTACATCGTGCCGCTGTTCGCGCTGTCCGGCCTCTACTGGGCGTTCGGCCTGGTCATGTACTGGGTGACCACGAACATCTGGACGCTCGGCCAGCAGTACGTGCTGTTCAAGCGCTACCCGATGCCCGCCGCGGCCGGTGCCCCCGCGGCGGCGGCGGGCAAGGCGATACCCCCCGGCAAGACGCCCGCTCCCGGCAAGCCCGCGCCGGGCAAGGCGCCCGCCGGCAAGAAGGCGGTGCCCGCCGACAAGGCGCCCGGCAGCGGCAAGCCCAAGCCGGCCGGCGGTGGCGGGAAGCCGGTAGCCGACGCGAACAGCGGCCAGGGCTCGCCCAACGGGTCGGGGATGCTGCGCAGGCTGACCAAGGGACGGCCGGAGCCTGAACCAGAGGACGCGGTGCCGGAGACTAAGCTCGTCAGACAGCAGCGCGTGCGACAGTCCCGAAGCAAACGGTCCGGTAAACGGTGAGGCGGCCCGGAACCGGGCCGCCTGGTCACGCCGGGGCCTGGCGGCAGCGCCAGGAGCCGGGTCAGCCGGGGCGCACCCTGCCAGCCAGCCCCGTCGGCCGGGCTGATAACCACGGACGGCACTGTCCTGCGACGAGGAGGACCCGGTTGTGAGCCAGAGCGAAAACGTGGCTGCTGTCACCGAGGATGACAACCAGGGACAACTGCCCGAGGCAGCAGATGAGCTGGCTGGCGAGGCAGGCGGCCAGGACGACGCGGCCCAGCCGGGCGAGCAGGACGGCCAGGCCGATGTCACCACGGTGGATGCCGCCGCGGTGGGTGCGGACGAGGACGAGGCCAACGGCGCGGACGAGGACGAGGCCAACGGCGCGGACGAGGAGGGGGAGGCGCCGGAGGAGCCCATCCGTAACGTCGCGGACCTGGAGCAGGAGAGCGAGATCGCGGCCGATTACGTGGAAGGGCTGCTCGATGTCGCCGACCTCGACGGCGACATCGACATGGACGTCGAGGGCGACCGGGCGCTGGTCTCCGTCGTCGGTGCGACCCTCCAGGAGCTTGTCGGCCCGCGCGGCGAGGTGCTGGAGGCCCTGCAGGAACTCACCCGCCTGGCGGTCCACCGGCAGACGGGCGTGCGGACCAGGATCATGCTCGATGTGGGCGGCTACCGGGCGCGGCGGCGGATGGAGCTGACGGCACTGGGACGGGATGCGGCCGAGGACGTCGGCCGGACCGGTGCCCCGCGCCGCCTCGACCCGATGACACCGTTCGAGCGCAAGATCATCCACGACGCGGTCGCGGCGGCGGGGCTGCGCAGCGAGTCCGAGGGTGAGGAGCCGAACCGGCGGGTGGTTGTCCTTCCCGCGGGCTGACCGGCCCGGCACCCCCCGGCCCACCGTCGCCAGCGAGGCTGGTGGGGCCGATGAGGCCACCGGGGCGCTCGTGGGCGCGCCGGTGCCGCCGACTCCACCACAGGCAGAACACCTCTTCGGGCCGGCGACGGCCGCCGCCGAGCACTACGCGCGCCTGCTGGCCGGCCCGGCCGTGGCCCGCGGCCTGATCGGGCCGCACGAGGTTCCCCGCCTGTGGGAGCGCCACCTGCTCAACAGCGCAGCGGTCGCGGAACTGGTTCCTCACCCGTGCTCGCTGGTCGACCTCGGGTCGGGAGCCGGGCTGCCCGGCATCGTACTGGCCCTGCTGCTGCCGGACGTGGCGGTGACATTGCTGGAGCCGATGCTGCGGCGGGTGCGGTTCCTTGAGGAGTGTGTACACGACCTTGGCCTGGGGAATACGCAGGTACGCCGCGGGCGGGCCGAGGAATTCGCGGGGCAGCTGGCGGCGGACGTGGTGACCGCGCGCGCGGTCGCGCCGCTGGACCGGCTGGCGGTGCTGGCGCTGGGGCTGGTCCGGCCGGGCGGGACCGTCCTGGCCATCAAGGGCGCGAACGCGCCGCAGGAGGTCGCCGCGGCGCGGCCCGCGCTGGGCAGGCTAAGGGTGCGGAGCGTGGACGTTGTGCGCGCGGGGGACGGTAAGGTCGATCCCGCCGCGACCGTGGTCCGGCTGACCGCGGGCCCGTGACCCGGGCGGTGCGGCGGGCCGCGGGGCGGAGAGAGGTGCAGCGGGAGAGGAGCGGAGATGGCTTCCGCAGACGGCCTGGGATGGCCGGAAGAGTCCCGGCAGCCTGCTGCCGCACCGGCCGCCCCTCAGTCGCGTGTGGAGTCGAGCGGCCTGGGATGGCCGCCGTGGGACCCGGGCCGCGGGCCCGATCAGGTACATCAGGTGGGGGCGGAGAAGGAGCGAGTAACCGTGGCGCAGGCGGCGGATGAGCGGGCTGAGGAGGAGCCGCCCGCCCGGGTGAGGCAGGCGCTGTCGGCGGCGGTTTCACGTGAAACCGACGACCGGGCCCCCGGGGATGGCGTCGCAGGGGAAGGACCGGGCGGCGGATCACTGGCGGCCAGTGCCGGGCAGCCGGAGGCCACCGCGCCCGCGGGGCAGGCGGCCGCCGGTGTCGCCAACGGGCAGGCGGTGGCGGGTGCGCCCGCTGGGCGGGGGACGGCCGATGCCGCCGCCGGGCAGATCGGCGCTGCGGCACCCGGCCCGGGCCAGCCTGCGGTGACCGCGGCAGGGGCGGCCCTCGCCGCCCTCGGGTCAGGGGGGCGGGAGTGGCCGCGGCCGCGCTCGTGCCGGATGATCACCATCGCCAACCAGAAGGGCGGCGTCGGCAAGACCACCAGTGCGGTCAACCTGGCGGCCAGCCTGGCCCTCCACGGAGCGCGGGTCCTGGTGGTCGATCTCGACCCGCAGGGCAACGCCTCGACGGCCCTGGACGTGGAGCACCGCGCCGGCACGGCGTCGGTGTACAACGTGCTGGTCGAAGACCAGCCGCTGGCGGGCATCGTCCGCCCCGTGGCCGACATCCCCGGGCTCTACTGCGCGCCCGCCACCATCGACCTCGCCGGCGCCGAGATCGAGCTGGTGCCGCTGGTGGCGCGGGAAGCCCGGCTGAATCGGGCCTTCGCCGACTACGACGCCTCGAACCTCGACTACATCCTGATCGACTGCCCGCCATCGCTGGGGCTGCTCACCGTCAATGCCCTGGTGGCCGCCGCCGAGGTGCTCATCCCCATCCAGTGTGAGTACTACGCGCTGGAGGGGCTCGAGCAGCTGCTGCGCACCATCGACCTGGTGAAGAGCCACCTGAACCCCGGGCTGTACGTCTCCACCATCCTGCTGACGATGTACGACGGGCGGACGCGGCTGGCGTCCCAGGTGGCGGAGGAAGTCCGGGAGCACTTCGGGGAAGTGGTGCTCGGCACGGTCATCCCGCGCAGCGTGCGGGTCTCCGAGGCGCCGAGCTACGGGCAGTCCGTGATGACGTATGACCCGGGGTCGAGCGGGGCTCAGGCGTATCTGGAGGCGGCGCGGGAGGTGGCCGACCGGGCTGCGGAGCTGGGGCAGGCGGGCTGACGGCTGGGCCCGGCGCGGGATGCCTGCTGGGGGCCTGGGGCGGCTGGTGGGGTCAGCTGCGGGCTGGTGGGGGAACGTTGGGGCCGGCGGCCGTAGTGCCCGAGGCGCGTTTGGCGGGCGGTGACGGCGGGCGACGCTACGCCCGCCGCAAACCCCGCCAGCCGACCCCTCCGGCGACGAACCCTGGTCGGCACCCCGATCAGGCGCACCCCCGGTCGGCACGCACCGTGGGGCACGCACCGTGGGGCACGCACCGTTGGGGCGCACATCGTGGGGCGCACGCCTCGGTGGGCGCCTTCTTCGGCTCGCTCGTCGGGCGGACCCTTCCGGCGGCTCCGTCGGCCGCCGTACACCGCGAGCCAGGCTCTGCGGCCGGGCATCCCATCGGCTGGCATACTCCGTTAGCCCGCGCTTCACGTGGCACAGGTCTGCCAGACCGGCCCGTCGGGCGACCCGGCGTGCAGGGCTAACCGAGCTGGTGTGCGACTGCGTCATAATGCGAACAGGGCAGGCTTCCGGTGGGAGGTCCCGATGGACGACCTCAACGATCCGAGAATCTCGGCATACAAGCCGCAGCGGCGGCTGCTCCTGCCCGCGCCGCCGGGATTTCGGCGGAAGCGGACTAAAGCGCAGCGCAAGCAGAAGGCGCGGGCTGATGCGCGTGCAACCCGGCTCCACCTGGTCGGCCTGACCGATGCCGCGGTGGTCGTCATGGGCCTGGTCGCTGCTGCTGCAGTGGTTGTGGTGCTCGTGCTGATGCTGATCAGCCACCATTAGCTCAGCCACCATTAGCCCGGACCGCTGGCTCGAACCGGTGGCCTCAAGCGCTAGTCCGAATCGCTGGTCCGGACCGCCTGTGATGATCACAGCGCTCGTCCCGTGGGCTATCGCCGGCCAGCCCTGAAGCCCGCGCAAACGAGGTTGTGACCCCGTGTAGGCGAGGACGGGCCTCGTTCTTGGCGTGCAGAGGGGCTGGCTGCGCGGGGCTCTGGGGGGTGGGTCTTGGGGCTGGCGGGGGTGGTGGACGTGTGGGGCTTGGGGTTGGTCTTTGGTACGGGGTGGCGGGTGGGATGCTCTACTGGGAAACCTGACCGGATGGATGTCGCGGCGAGAAGCCGACCGCCCGATGGGTGGAGGCCGCAGGGTGCGGCGCGGTGAGATGAGCAGTGCGAGGAGACGTGATGGCGCAGCAGAAGCGGGGCCTGGGGAAAGGCCTCGGGGCCCTCATTCCGACGGCGCCGACCTCGGTGGCGCGGGCGGGCGGCGCTGAGGGCGGAACCGGCACGGGAACGGCCACCCGTCCGCCCGCCGTCGGCGATGGCGATCTGCAGGGCGCCGAGGGGACCTATCTCGAGGAAGTGGCGATCGGCGCCATCACCCCGAATCCGCGTCAGCCCCGCCGGAGCTTCGACGAGGACAACCTGGACGAGCTCGCGGCCTCGATCCAGGAAGTCGGCCTGCTCCAGCCGGTGGTGGTCCGCCGGGTCATGCCGGGGCGCTATGAGCTGATCATGGGTGAGCGGCGCTGGCGCGCGTGCCAGCGCGCGGGCCTGGAGCACATCCCGGCCATCGTGCGCGGCACCGCCGACGATGAGATGCTCCGCGAAGCGCTGATGGAGAACCTGCACCGGGAGCAGCTCAACCCGCTTGACGAGGCAGCCGCCTACCAGCAGTTGCTCGATGACTTCGGTGCCACCCACGACGAGCTCGCCCACAAGGTCGGACGGTCCCGGTCGCACATCTCCAACACCATCCGGCTCCTGAACCTGCCGGCCCCGGTCCAGAGCCGGGTGGCGGCCGGCGTACTCAGCGCAGGCCACGCACGCGCCCTGCTCGCGCTCGATGACCCCGACGCCCAGGACCGCCTGGCGCACCGGATCGTGGCCGAGGGACTCTCGGTACGCACCGTGGAGGAGATCGTTGCCATGGGCGGCGACCAGCCCCCCAAGGCCCGCCGCGCCGCGGCCAAGAAGCCCAGCGCCCCCGGCCTTACCGCCCTGGCCAACCAGCTCTCAGACGTCTTCGACACCAAGGTCAAAGTCGAACTAGGCCGCCACAAGGGCAAGATCGTGGTCGAGTTCGCCACCCTGGACGACCTCAAGCGGATCGTCACCACCATGTCCCCCGAATGGGCCCAATCCCTCAGCGCCTGAGCGCCCTCACCGCGAGCACCTGACCACCCCAGCCAAGTGCCGCACCACCACCACCACCACCACCACCACCGTCGACGGCGCGCCTGTGACGGCGGCTCGCACAAGGTGCTGAATGCGGATCGGCGGCCTGTTTCACGTGAAACCAGCGCCGGCTCATGGACCGTCGGCAGTCGCCCGCACGGCCGCCGCGAAGGCGTCCACGTCGGCCTCGGCGGTGTCGAAGGCGGTCATCCACCGCACCACGTGAGCCTGCTCGTCCCAGACGTAGAAGTCCCACTCGCGCCGCAGCCGCTCGATGTGATCCGGGCGGAGCGAGGCGAACACGGCGTTCGACTCGACCGCCTGCCACAGCTCCACCCCGGGGACGCCGCGGATGCCGTCGGCCAGCCGCTGGGCCATCAGGTTGGCGTGGGTGGCGTTGCGCAGCCACAACTGGTCTTCCATCAGCCCGAGGAACTGCGCCGCCAGGTAGCGCATCTTCGAGGCGAGCTGCATTTGCTGCTTGCGCTGGAAAGGCGCGGCCGCCGCCAGGTCGTCGGCCATGACCACCACCGCCTCCACCCCCACTGCGCCGTTTTTCGTCCCGCCGAAGCTCAGCACGTCCATGGGCGCGGCGATGTCGGCCAGCGAGCAGCCGAGCCGGGCGGCGGCGTTGGCGAGCCGGGCGCCATCGGCATACAGCCGCAGCCCCTCCGACCGGCAGAACTCGCCCAGCGCCCGCAACTCCTCCAGCGTGTAGCAGGTTCCGCACTCGGTCACCTGGGAGATCGCGACCACACGGGGCTGCGCCCGGTGTACGTCGCCCCGGTCACCCAGTCGGCTGGCGATCAGGGCGGGTGTCAGCTTCCCGTCGGGGGTGGGTACCGTCAGCAGCTTGCTGCCGAGCACCCGCTCGGCCGCCCCGCACTCGTCCACGTTGAGGTGCGCACCCTCCGGGAGGATCACCGCCTCGTAGGGCCGCAGGAGGAGGCTGATCCCGAGCACGTTCGCCGCGGTCCCGTTGAACACGAGGAAGACGCCTCCGGGGGCCCGGAACAGCTCCTGGATCGAGGCACAGGCCTGCTCCGTCCACGGGTCGTCGCCATAGCTGGCGACATCACCCGCGTTGACGCGGGTCATCATGCGCAGGACCGCCTCGTGGGCACCCGCATGGTTGTCGCTGGCGAAGTGTTTGCGCACAGTCATCCGCAGCTCCCAGGTGAGGGTGGGTTGACCACGGCTGCCGCCAGCCGCGGCGGCCGTCGTTCAGGTTCCCCGGGCCGCCGCGATGCCCAGCAGGTCCCGGCAGGTAATGCCGAGCGCCCGGCCCGCCGCCTCCATCGCCATGGGCAGGGTGCTCGTCTCGGTCATCCCGGGCGCCACGTTGACCTCGAGGAAGAAAACCTCCCCGTCCGAGATGATCAGGTCGGTGCGGGACAGGTCCCGCAGGCCGAGCGCGCGGTGAGCGGTGACCGCCGCGCCCGCGGCGGCGGCCGCCTCATCAGGGGAGAGTCGGGCCGGGGTGTAGAACCTGGTCTGGCCGGCCGTGTAGCGCGCCGCGTAGTCGTAGCCGCCCGACAGCGGGTGGATCTCGACCGCGGGCAGTGCCTGCGGGCCCTCGCCGAGGTCGATCACCCCGACGGCGATCTCGGTGCCCACCACGCAGCGCTCGATCAGCGCCGTGTCGCCGTAGGCGAAGCAGCTGATCATGGCGCCGGGCAGTTCGGCGGCGGTGTCGACCCGGGTCGCACCCAGCGCCGACCCGCCGCGGGCGGGCTTGACGAACAGCGGCAGCCCGAGCATCGCCACGATACGCTCCAGCACCGCGGTCGCGCCGAGGTCGTGGAAGGTTTCCTTGGGCAGCGTCACCGAGGCGGGAGTGGCCAGCCCGGCCGCGTGGGCGACCGCCTTCGCCACCGGCTTGTCGAACGCGAACCGGCAGGCCTCGGCCGCCGCCCCGACGAACGGCACGCCCAGCAGCGCCAGGACTTCCTGGATCGAGCCGTCCTCCCCGTAGGCGCCGTGGATGGCGGGGAAGACCGCGCTGGGCGGGTCGCTGGTGATCGCCGGGATCAGTCCCGCGTCCGCGTCGGCGATGTCGGCCTCGACGCCCGCCTCCCGCAGCGCGTCGCGCAGCCGGCTGCCCGAGCGCAGCGACACCTCACGCTCGGCGGACAGCCCGCCGGCCAAGATCAGCACATGGCCCAGATCGCTCACTGCTGCGGGTCCGAACCGGCTGGACCGGTCAGCATGGTCGGGCCCGCCCCCGACGGCCGGTAGGCGGCCGGGACCGCGCCGAACGTGGACCGGAGCTCGATCTCGGTGCCCACCACCTCGGCCAGGCGGCGGACCCCCTCCCTGATCCGTCCGGGCTCGGGGAAGCAGTAGGAGAGCCGCAGGTGCTCGGCGCCCGACCCGTCGGCGTAGAAGCCCGTCCCCGGCACGTACGCGACCCGGGAGGAGATGGCGCGGGGAAGCATCGCCTTGGAGTTCAGGCCCGGCGGGAGCTGCAGCCAGACGTAGAACCCGCCCGCGGGGCGGGTCCACCGGCAGCCATCGGGCATGACCGCGGCCAGCGCCTCCAGCATGGCGTCCCGGCGTTCCCGGTACAGCTCACGGAAGACCTTCACCTGCTCCCGCCAGGGCTGGCCGGTCAGGTACTCGCGGACCATGAGCTGCGCGAGGCTGGAGTGGCACAGCACCGCCGCCTCCGCGGCGAGCACCAGCTTGTCCCTGATCCCGGGCGGCGCCAGGGCCCAGCCCACCCGCAGCCCCGGCGCGATCGTCTTGGAGAACGTCCCGAGGTACACCACCCCGTGCGCGTCGTCGGCGCGCAGGGCCCGCAGCGGCTCCCCGTCGAACCCCAGCAGGCCGTAGGGGTTGTCCTCGATCACCAGCAGGCCGGCCCGCTGGCAGATCTCCAGCACCCGGGCCCGGCGCTCCAGGCTGAGGGTCACTCCGGCGGGATTGTGGAAGGACGGGACCGTGTAGAGGAACTTCACCCGCTGGCCCCGGCCCGCCAGCCCGGCGAGCGTCTCCGCCAGCGCCTCCGGGATGAGCCCGTCATCGTCCATCGGCACGTGGACGACGTCCGCCTGGTAGGAGGCGAAGGTGCCCAGCGCGCCGACATAGGACGGCCCCTCGGCCAGCACGACGTCACCGGGGTTGACGAAGATGCGGGTGATCAGGTCCAGCGCCTGCTGCGAGCCGATCGTGACGACCACCTCGTCGGGGTGGGCGCGGATTCCCTCCAGTGCCATCACGTCACAGATGCACTCGCGCAGGCCGGGATCCCCCTGCGCCGACATGTACTGCAGGGCCACGGCACCGCGGTCGGCCACGAGCTGGCCAGCCATCTCGCCGACCGCGTCCAGCGGCAGGGCGGTGATGTAGGGCATGCCACCGGCCAGCGACACGATCTCGGGCCGGGCGGCGACGGCGAACAGGGCCCGGATCTCGGATGCCACCATCTCCTGGGCCCGCGCGGCGTAGCGGCCGACATAGGGATCCACCAGGGACCCATGGGGCGAAGGGGCCTCATGGGATTCCTGTGGCCCACGACCGGCGCCACTGATGCCGCCGGCGCGGGCCGGCGCCACGTCCTCGATCGCCACAGCCGCTCCTCACGTCGATGAGTACCATGTCAGGGTACGGTCTGGAGGGGACCTGGCCGGGAGTACCCAGGATTTGCCGCCGGATCCGTGCGCCTCGAGGCAGCCGTGGGCCAGCGCAGTTTGCCGCAGCACGGCGATCCGACAGCAACCGACCAGTCCGACCGCAGAGGTGCCAGGTGTCGCGTCGTCTTGCCAACGTCACCTTGGATAATCTCGACGACCTGCCGCACAAGTGCCGCCGGTGCGTCTTCTGGGAGCTCGACCCGGCGAGCCACGGCCGGGCGCAGGCCGCGGGCGACCCCGCGCTGGAGAAGGAGGCCTGGATCTCCTCCACCCTGCTGGAGTGGGGCAGCTGCGGCAAGATCGCCTACGTGGACGGCGTGCCGGCCGGGTACGTCCTGTACGCGCCGCCGCTGTACGTGCCGCGTTCGGTGGCCTTCCCCACCAGCCCGGTGAGCGGCGACGCGGTGCTGCTGATGACCGCCTCCATCCTGGACGAGTTCACGGGCGGCGGGCTGGGCCGGATGCTCGTCCAGGGAGTGGCCAAGGATCTCACCCGGCGCGGGGTCAAGGCGATCGAGGCCTTCGGTGACCGGCGCCGCGACGAGGGGTCCTGTGTGCTGCCCGCGGACTACCTGCTCGCGGTGGGATTCAAGACGGTCCGGCCGCATCACCACTTCCCGCGGCTGCGGCTGGAGCTGAAATCGACCGTGTCCTGGCGGGAGGACGTCGAGGTCGCGCTGGAGCGGCTGCTGGGCTCGATGACCCCGGAACGGGCGCTGCGCCTGGCCTGAGGCCGGGCCTTCCAGAAGTGCCGGGCACCGGCGGCGCGGCCGACGGCCGGGACGTCCCCGGGCCGGCGCCGGCCCGGGGAGCTTTCCGGGCTGCTCAGATGAAGTCGGAGAGGTCGTCCAGCAGCCGCGACTTCGACCGGGCGCCGACGAGTTCCTTGACGACCTCGCCGTTCTGGAAGACACCCAGCGTCGGGATGTTGAGAATCCCGTACTTCCTCGTGACCTCGGGGTTGTCGTCGACGTTCAGCTTGACGATCTCGATCTTGTCACCGTGCTCGGCGGCGATCGCCTCCAGCACCGGGGCGACCTGCCGGCAGGGGCCGCACCACTCGGCCCAGTAGTCCACGAGGACCAGCTTCTCGTTCTTGAGGACATCGGCCTCGAAGCTGGCGTCGGTTACCTTCTTCAACTCGCCCACGCTCGGTGTTCCTTCCATCTCAGGTTGTGTTCACGGCGGCCGATGTGCTGACGGGGGCGGCGGGCTCGTGGCTCGCCAGGTACCGCTCGGCGTCCAGGGCCGCCGCGCAGCCGGTGCCGGCCGCGGTGACCGCCTGCCGGTAGTTGTGATCGACGACGTCACCGCAGGCGAAGACGCCGGGGATCGCGGTGCGGGTGGACGGCTGCTCCACCAGCAGGTACCCGGCGGGGTCGGTCGCCAGCTGGCCGGTGAACAGCTCGCTGCGGGGCTCGTGGCCGATCGCCACGAAGAGCCCGTTGACCTCCAGCGTGCTCTCCTCGCCGGTCACGGTGTCGCGCAGCCGCAGGCCGCTCACCTTGCCGTCACCGAGTACCCCGATGACCTCGCTGTTCCAGCGGAACGAGATCTTCGGGTTGGCGAACGCCCGCTCCTGCATGATCTTGGAGGCGCGCAGCGCATCGCGGCGGTGCACGACCGTGACCGACCGGGC
>Ga0335077_10010990_pt1 | contig 11314 bp, 10 predicted proteins | sample Lox_Sample_31_FD_207151 | JGI IMG/M metagenome (GOLD analysis project Ga0335077, IMG submission 207151) | Soil microbial communities from Loxahatchee National Wildlife Refuge, Florida, United States - Lox_Sample_3.1 | ecosystem: Environmental > Terrestrial > Soil > Wetlands | place: USA...
GCGCGATCCCTCCTGCCCGACCAAGGCCCGCGCCCCGGACGCTCGAGTCCAGGCCTCCAGCATTCCGACCGTATCCTGGGAACGGCTGCAAGCTCGGTTCAGGTTCACTGAAAGCAGTCGCCATTCTCGGCACCTCGTCGTGCGGAGCTGCACATCTCGCGCGCCGGCGTGCTTCGCTGTGCCGGCGTGCTTCGCTGTGCCGCCGTGCTTCGCTGTGCCGCCGTGCTTCGCTGTGCCGCCGTGCTTCGCTGTGCCGCCGTGCTTCGCTGTGCCGCCGTGCTTCGCTGTGCCGCCGTGCTTCGCTGTGCCGCCGCGGCCCCGCCTTCCTTTGTACCCTGCCGCGGGCTCCGGCAAGACCGCCCGGCCGCCCTGGCGCGCCGCGGCGAATGGGTGTTGACTTTCCAGACACCAGAGCGTTTTCCGCTTGTTGTCATGAAATCTCCTGCTGGTTGCGCCGGTCCAGCAGACTCGGCCTGACCAGTCGCCAGAACGGAGGTCGTCATGAGCGCTGACCGAGACGGCAAGGCCGGACCGACCAGGCGGGGGCTGCTGAAGGCCGGGTTAGCGGCCGGAGCGGTGGTCGGCACCGGGGCGTGGAGTTCGGCGCCCGGCGGCGCCGGGCATTTCCCGCGGCTGCGCCAGCCCGGGTCGCTGCCGTACCCGCGGCTGCCCGCGGGCACCGACACGGTCCCCCAGATCGAGCACATCGTCGTGCTGATGATGGAGAACCACTCCTACGACAACAAGCTCGGCATGCTGCGCCGCCCCGGCGCGGACGGGTTCCGGCTCGGCCGGGACGGCCTGCCGCTGGCTACCAACCCGTACGCCAACGGCGACATCCAGCACGCGTTCCGCATGCCGACCACCTGCCAGAACAACGCGCCTAGCCAGGAGTGGCAGTCCAGCCACATCCAGTTCGACAACGGGCGCAACGACGGTTTCGTCGAATCCCCCAGCGGGCCAGTGTCCATGGGTTACTGGGAGCAGGCCGACCAGCCGTTCTACTACTCAATGGCCTCGGTATTCCCGATCGCGGACCGGTATTTCTGCTCGGTGCTCGGCCAGACCTACCCCAACCGGCGCTACCTGATCGCGGCCACCTCGATCGGCCAGGTGGACGACACGACGCCGAACGAGACCGACTACCCGGCGAACGGCACACTGTTCGACCGCCTGAACGCGAACGGCATCACGTGGAAGGACTACTACAGCAGCAACCTGGACGGCACCGCGCTGCCCGCTGCGACCGCGCTCCTTTACCCGCCGGTGTACCTCAAGAACCCCGCCAATATCGTTCCCATTGCGCAGTTCTTCTCCGACGCGGCGGCCGGCAGCCTTCCGGGCTACTGCATCGTCGAGCCGGACTACGACGTAACGTCCGAGGAAGACCCGCAGAACATCGCGCAGGGCGAGGCGTTCGCGGCGTCGGTGATCGACGCGGTCATGACCGGCCCGGCGTGGCGCAGCACCCTGCTGATCTGGACCTACGACGAGCACGGCGGCTACTACGACCACGTGCCGCCGCCGCACGCCCTGGCCCCCGACGACATCCCGCCGCAGGTCCCGGCCGGGGAGTCCGCCTACAACGGCTTCGCCCAGTACGGGTTCCGGGTGCCGATGGCAGTCATCTCGCCCTGGTCCAGGCGCCACTACGTCTCGCACCGGATCAACGACCACACCAGCATCTGCGCGCTGGTCGAGGCCAAATGGAACCTCCCGGCGATGACCTACCGGGACGCCAATGCCGGGAACCTGCTCGACATGATCGACCTGCGCTTCCCGGCGTTCCTCGAGCCGCCGCCGCTGGCCCAGCCGCTGCTCGACACCGATCCGGGCTCGCTGTCCTGCAACGTCTCGGGACCGGGGACCATACCGCCGCCCGGCTCGGTCTCGCCGCCCCGCTAGCCACCATCCGGCGGGTCGGCCAGGCTCGCGAACGCGCGCAGGTTGGCCAGGCTCTCGCCCCGCTTCACCCGCCAGGCCCACTCCCGCCGGATCGAGGAGGCGAAGCCGATCGTGAGGGCCTGGTCGAAGTTCTCGTCCGAGTAGCTCAGCACGCAGCCAAGCAGCCGGTCGATCTCCTCGGGCACCGCCGCGGCGAGGGGCAGCCGCCCGACCAGGTAGACGTCGCCCACCGGGTCGAGCGCGAAGTGCACCCCGTACATGCGGCCGCTGCGCTCGAGCAGGAACCGGTAGAAGGCCGCGTGGTTCTCGTCGGGCTGGCGGCAGAAGAACGCCTCCACGTGCAGGCTGTGCGTTCCGGCGATGAGCCAGGTCATGGTGGCCAGCTTGTGCTGGCCCTCCAGGCGGACCAGGTAGGCGCCCTCCCGGGGGGATTCGAAAGCCAGGCCCAGGTCGGCCAGGGCGGCCTCGATGGCCCGGCAGGCCGTCGCGTTGGTGGTCACCTCCGTGGTGCTGCCCGTCTCGCGCCCGGTCAAGCATCCACCGCCTGGGCCGTCTCGGACATCGCCCCGGCGTACAGGCTCAGCAGCCGCTCGACGGTCACGTTCCAGCCGAACCCGGACGCGTGCTCGCGGGCCCCGCGAGAGAGCCGGGCCAGGGTGGCCGGCTGGGCGATCAGGTCCCGGACCACCCGCGCGTAACGGGCCGGGTCCCGGGAGTCAACCAGCACGCCGGAAACCCCGTCCCGGACCGCGGTGCGCAGCCCGCCGACCGACGCGGCCACCACCGGCGTACCGCATGCCTGGGCCTCCACGGCGACCAGGCCGAAGGACTCGGAACAGGACGGCACCATGACCACCGTGGCCGCGCGGTACCACTCGGCGAGTTCCAGCTGCGGGCAGGGCGGTTCGAGCCGGACGATGCCGGAGATCCCGAGCGCGGCGGCGAGCTCGGTCAGCCCGTCCGGGTCGGCCCGCCCGGTCCCGCTCGGGCCGCCGACGAACGCCACCCTGAGCCGGCCCGCCAGGCCGGGGTCGTCCCGGATCATGCGGGCCGCCGCGTGCAGGACCACGTCCGGCGCCTTGAGCGGCTGCACCCGCCCGGCGAAGACGAGCACGACCGCGTCGGGGGGAAGGCCGAGCCGCCGCCGGGCGGCCAGCCGCGATCCCGGCTTGAACACCGCCAGGTCGACGCCGGGGTTGATGGTCCGCACCCGGGTCGGCGCCGCGTCATAGAGCCCGATCAGCTGCCGCGCCTCGTCGTCGGTGTTCGCGACCAGGCGGTCGGCGGCGGCCACGACCTCGGTCTCCCCGCGCAGCCGCACCTCCGGCTCGGCGGCGTCGCCGTCGGCCAGCGCGGCGTTCTTCACCCGCCCCAGGGTGTGCATGGACTGCACGAACGGCACGCCCCACCGTTCCTTGGCCACGGCACCGACCTGGCCGGATAGCCAGTAGTGCCCGTGCACGATGTCATAGCGGCCGGGAGCGTACGCGGCCTCGGCCCGCAGCACCTCGAACGTGAAGTGGCACAGCTGGCCCGGCAGGTCAGCCTTGTCCAGATCCTCGAACGGCCCGGCGGCCAGGTGCCGCACGAGCACTCCGGGGGCGAGCTCGGCCACCGGGGGCAGGTCACGCGAGACCGCGCGGGTGAAGATGTCCACCTCGACGCCGCGGTCCGCGAGGCGCCTGGCCACCTCGACGACATAAACGTTCAGGCCGCCCGCGTCGCCGGTTCCGGGCTGCTCGAGCGGTGACGTGTGGACGCTGAGAGTCGCGATCCGCCGGGGGTAGGGTCGCGGCACGGGCATACACCTCCGGATGTGATCAACCCCGGCCCGGGGCATCCTGTTCCCGCATTCCGCCCCGGCCCGGCGGCCACCTAGGCCGGCCCGGCGGCACCCGTTAGGCTCTGCGGCATGGGGACACTTGTGCTGATCCGGCACGGAGAGAGCGTCTGGAACTCAGAAGGGCTGTTCACGGGCTGGGTCGATGTCGGCCTTTCGCCGAAGGGCGTTGACGAGGCCATCAACGGCGGCCGGCTGCTCGACGAGGCGGGCCTGCGCCCCGATGTCGTGCATACCTCGGTGCTCACCCGGGCCATCCAGACCGCTCACCTCACGCTGGAGGCGGCCGACCTGCTCTGGCTGCCGGTGCGGCGCTCCTGGCGGCTGAACGAACGCCACTACGGCGCCCTGCAGGGCAAGAGCAAGGCGCAGACCCGCCAGCAGTACGGTGACGAGCAGTTCATGCTGTGGCGCCGCTCCTATGACGTGCCGCCGCCGCCCATCGCCGATGACGACCCGTACTCCCAGGCCGCCGACCCCCGGTACGCGCTGCTCCCCGCTGACCTGCTGCCCCGGTCGGAGTGCCTGAAGGACGTGGGGCGGCGGATGCTGCCCTACTGGCATGACGTGATCGTCCCCGACCTGGCCTCCGGGCAGACGGTGCTGATCGTCGCGCACGGGAACTCGCTGCGCGCGCTCGTCAAGCACCTGGACGATATCGGGGACGCGGAGATCGCCGGGCTGGACATTCCCACCGGCATGCCGCTGGTCTACGACATCGACGCCGCGTTCCGGCCGGTCACCCGCGGCGGGCGCTACCTCGATCCGCAGGCCGCGGCCGAAGGCGCCGCCGCGGTCAAGAACCAGGGCCGATGACGCGGTCCGCCGCCTTCGCGGGGGACGGTCGCCCGGCCGGGGCTGGCATGGCCGGCGGCTATCGGGCAAGTGAACATCTCGCGAATAACGGCACGTCGGGGGCCACTGCCAGATGCGCGCCGCAGCGCCGCGTCCTACCATCAAAACGTGGGTATGGGGGTGATTACCGTCTGGGCGGGTGCGCCTCGGTACAAATGGATGCACGGCCAGGCGGCACGAGGATCGGCCCAGGCCGGCCTCGTTGGTGCTAACCCCGCGGCGGGAATCCCTGCCGCATGAAGATCCGGGTGCCGTTGAAGACCCACGACAAGCCCGTTGACGGGCCGGAGCCTTCGCGGCTGCCGCCCGGCGTCGCTTCCGTTCTGTCGGTCCTGTCGTCGTCGGCCGTCGTGCTGGACAGCGAGGACCGGGTGTTGCAGGCTAGCGTCGCGGCGCGAGCATATGGGCTGGTCCGCGGCGATGAGCTGATCGTGCAGGAACTGCTCGCCCTGGCCCGCCAGGTTCGCCGGGACGGAGAGATCCGCGAGGGCGAGATGGAGGTCTCGACCAGCGGCGTCAACCGGCGGACGACGAGTTTCGCGGTCCGGGTCGCGCCCCTGGGCGCGGCCGTCGGCGGCGGCGGGCTGGTGCTGCTGCTGGTCGAGGACCAGACCGAGAGCCGCCGGGTCGAGGAGGTCCGCCGGGACTTCGTGGCCAACACCAGCCATGAGCTGAAGACCCCGGTCGGCGCGCTCGCGCTGCTGGCCGAGACCGTCGAGGACGCCGCCGACGACCCGGAGGCGGTACGCCGTTTCGCCGGCCGCATGCGGCAGGAAGCGTCGCGGCTCACCAACCTGGTGCAGGACATGATCACGCTGTCCCGGATCCAGGCGGCCGAGCCGATCCCCGATCCGGTGCCGGTCGAGCTGGACGCGGTCGTGGCCGAGGCCCTCGACCGGTGCCGGATGAAGGCGAGCGCGCGCGGCATCGAGCTCGTGGCCACCGGCGCTCACGGCCTGTCCGTGCTCGGCGATGAGGACCTGCTGATCACCGCGCTGCGCAACCTCCTGGAGAACGCCGTCGCCTACAGCCCGGACAAGACCCGGGTCGACGTGTCGACCAGGCTCGCCTCCGACGACGCGGTCGAGATCAGCGTGGCCGACCAGGGCATCGGGATACCCGAGCGTGACCGGGAGCGGATTTTCGAGCGGTTCTACCGGGTGGACCCGGCGCGGTCGCGTGCCACCGGCGGTACCGGCCTCGGCCTGGCCATCGTCAAGCACGTCACGGCGGCGCACGGGGGAAAGGTGACCGTGGAAAGCACCGAGGGCGCCGGGTCCACGTTCACGCTCAGCCTTCCGTTGCGACCCGATGCCGTCACCATCAGTGTCGGCACGCTACCGGTAATGGCGAGATCCGCCAGGAGGCAGTGAAGTGACACGAGTGCTCGTGGTCGAGGACGAGGAATCGTTCAGTGACGCGATTTCCTACATGCTCCGCAAGGAGGGCTTCGAGGTCGCGGTCTGCCCGACGGGCCCGGACGCGCTCGAGACCTTCGATCGCAGCGGGGCGGACCTCGTGCTGCTGGACCTGATGCTGCCCGGGCTGCCCGGGAGCGAGGTCTGCCGGGCGCTGCGCGAGCGCTCCAACGTCCCGGTGATCATGCTGACCGCGAAGGACAGCGAGATCGACAAGGTTGTCGGCCTCGAGCTGGGCGCCGACGACTACGTCACCAAGCCGTTCTCCTCCCGGGAGCTCGTGGCCCGGATGCGTGCCGTGCTCCGGCGCCGCGGCGACGCCGACGAGCCGCTGTCGTCAATCATGGAGTCGGGACCGGTCCGGATGGATGTCGACCGCCACGTGGTCACGGTCCGCAGCGAGCAGGTGCAGTTGCCGCTGAAGGAGTTCGAGCTCCTGGAGGTGCTGCTGCGCAATGCCGGACGGGTGCTGACCCGGATGCAGCTCATCGACCGCGTCTGGGGTGCCGACTACGTCGGGGACACCAAGACGCTCGATGTCCACGTCAAGCGGCTGCGCGCCAAGGTCGAGGCCGACCCGGCGAACCCGACGCACATCCTGACCGTGCGCGGACTCGGCTACAAGTTCGAGCCTTCCTCGGCCTGAGGCCTCCCGGCCGGCCGTTCCGCGTGCCGGCCGGCTAACCGGTCGGCGACGGGCTGGCCGTCGGCGTCGCGCTGGCGCCCGCCTTCGGGTGCTTGCCCGCTGTCGGTGACGGGGTGGGAGTCGGCGCGGGCGAGAACGTCGTGTAGTACTGGGCGCGCGGCATCACCGGGACGACCATGGAGACGCTGGCGGCGTTCTGGAAGGTCAGGATCAGCCGCACCGTCGAGCCGCCGCGGAGGGGCCGGGTGAGGTCCTGCAGCACCACCTTCGGCGCCGGGCCGGTGAGGAGCACCGCCTGCTGGCTGGCCAGGCTGACGCTGCCGCCCGGCAGCGTGACCGACTTCGCGGTGCCGGGCGCGGTGATGCTGACCAGCTTGTCCGCCGAGCCATTGTTGACCAGGGCGAGGAACACCCCGGCCGTGTGGCCGGCGGCAATCACTTCGCCGACCGGCGCGCCGAGCACGAAGACGTTCCTGATCGCGATGTTGTCGTGCACCAGACCGGTGCCGTCCGTCGGCTGGTGCCAGTTCTGGGTGGGGGCGTTGAATCCGGCCTCGCACCCGGCGAGCACGGGGATAAGCGCGGCAATCGCCAGGACGGCCAGGGCCCGTGGCCCGGCGATCCTGTGGCTGCTCCGGATCACGGCCTGCTCTCCTCGTCTTCGTCAATCCAGGCGTTGGACGTCGCAAAGCGTAGCCGCCGCGACCCGGCCCGCCGTGGCCGGCCCGGGTCCGGCCGCCGGCGCGGCCGGCCGGGCCGGTCAGCGATTGGCGAGCTTGGCCGAGGTCAGCTGGCGCAGGGCGGTCGCCAGGCGCGGCTGGGGCAGGCGCGCGACCGAGGCAACCGAGCCGTCCGGGCGGACCAGGACCGCGGTCACCCCGGGCTGCCCGTAGGTCTTGAAGAGGATGTCGCTGGTGTCCTCCGCGACCTCGGCCGACCCCTGGCCGGCCTGAGCGGCCAGCCGGGTCAGCTGCTGCGCGCCGCCCTCGGCCGCGACGAGGTAGACCGGCACCCGCGCCTGCGCGGCCTGGGTGCCCAGCTGCCGCAGCGTGATCACGCACCGGCAGTCCCGCGGGACCAGGGTCAGCACGGCCGGCCTGGAACCGGTGATCGCGCGCAGGGAGACCGTCTTGCCGTCGACCACGACCTGTCCGGCCGGCAGCGGCCCGCCGATCGCCCCGGCCGCCTGGTGGCTGCTGGCCGCGGGGTGGCTGCTCGCGGTCGGGTGCTTCTTCGGGGCAGGCTGGGAGGTGACGTGGGCCGGCGCCTCGGGCATGCCGGTCTGGTCCGCGGCGAACATGATCAGCAGGGTGCTGGTGATCAGCGCCAGGATCAGGCAGCCCGCCAGCAGCGGGAGCGCCATCCCCTCCCGGGTCAGCGGCCCGCGCAGGCGGCTGGCGCGCTGCCGCCGCCGCACGGCCCGCAGCTCGCGCTGGTAGGCCTGCACGTCACGATCGAGTTCCCGCGCGTCATCGGGGATCTCGATATCGATGGGCGGGAGGCCGAAGTCGTCCCGGTCCGGATCGCCGCCAGCGTTCACCCGCACCCTCCGGCATGAGCGGCATCTTTCTCTCAGTATGAGGCCCCGGCCGGCCGGTGTAACCGCCCGGTAGGTCTCTTACCGGAAGGTCACCTGCCGTGGGCCGGGGTGTGGCTGCCGGGTTCCCCGGGACTGGCGCTGCCGGGTTCCCCGGGACTGGCGCTGCCGGGTTCCCCGGGACTGGCGCTGCCGGGTTCCCCGGGACTGGCGCTGCCGGGTTCCCCGGGACTGGCGCTGCCGCCGGGCCTGGCCGCAGGCCATCCGGGCCGGCGGGCCTGCGGCACCGGCCGTGCCGGTGAGCAGGCGGTGGCGGCCAGGTAACCAAGTGGTGGCGAGCGGGCCACTTGCGGATACATGAACCGGCTGACTCCGGGTAGTCCAGCACGTTACCCGCAGGCGGTCGCCGGGCCAGCCTGGCCGCGGCCGTGCCCCGCCCGCGGCCGGCCCGCCACGCACTTCGCAATTTGCGGCTCTTGAATTGCGCCATTGACCTGCGTGTTTGCTCTCAAGGACGGCTAATCGCCCCTGTTCGGCGTGGTAACATAGGTTCAGCGGAAGGGGTATGTCCACATGTCTTTCAAGGTCGGCGACACAGTCGTCTACCCCCACCACGGGGCTGCTCGGATCGAGGAGATCGAGACCCGCTCGATTAAGGGCGAGGATAAAACCTACCTCGTGCTGAAGGTCGACAAGGGTGACCTGACTGTGCGTGTTCCTGCGGACAATGCCGAGCTTGTGGGCGTCAGGGACGTAGTCGGGCAGGAGGGTCTTGAGCGAGTGTTCGAGGTGCTGCGCGCCCCGTACACCGAGGAGCCGACCAACTGGTCCAGGCGGTACAAGGCCAACCTGGAGAAGCTCGCCTCGGGCGACGTGAACAAGGTAGCCGAGGTGGTCAGGGATCTGTGGCGGAGGGACCGCGAGCGCGGTCTTTCCGCAGGTGAGAAGCGCATGCTCGCCAAGGCGCGGCAGATTCTCGTCAGCGAGCTGGCCCTGGCCGAGAAGACCAACGAGGACAAGGCCGAGGCGCTGCTCGACGAGATCCTCGCGTCCTGACCTCCGCGTGCCGCCCAGCCGGGAGCGTCCGGTGTGCGAGTCATCCTGGCGGCATGAGCGCCGCCGTGAGGCGGGTTCACGCAGTCCCGGTACGCGCAGTCCCGGATCGTCATGACGGGCATGATCCCGCAGGTCGGCGTGGGGACGGACGTCCACCCCTTCGGTGACGGCAGGCCGTTGTACCTTGCCGGGTTGCTCTGGCCGGGAGAGCCCGGCCTGGCCGGGCATTCCGACGGAGACGTGGCCGCGCACGCCATCTGTGACGCACTGCTCGCCGCGGCCGGGCTCGGCGACCTGGGCGCGCACTTCGGCACGGCCCAGCCGCGCTGGGCAGGAGCCAGGAGCACACTGCTGCTCGGCGAGACCGCGCGGCTGCTCGCGGCCGCCGGTTTCGCGGTCGGCAACGTGTCGGTTCAGGTCATCGGCAATCGTCCCCGGATCTCGGCCCGCCGGGATGAGGCCCAGCAGGTGCTGTCCGCCGCGCTGGACGGGGCGCGGGTGAGCGTGTCAGGAACCACGACCGATGGCCTGGGCCTCACCGGGCGCGGTGAGGGCGTCGCCGCGATCGCGACGGCGCTGGTGGTGCCGCAGCCGGCCGGCTGACCCCCGGAGGTGTGATCCGCCGGGACTGACTCAGGCCTCCGGCGGGACCGGCGAACTTCGCATCCGGTCGAACTGCGCGGCCTCGGCGGGCGCGGGCTCGGCGGGCGCGGGCTCAGACCCAGCGGGCGCGGTTTCGGCGGCCGGGGGCTCGGCGGGCTCAGCCTCAGCGGGCGCGGGCTCAACTTCAGCGGACGCGGCCTGGGCGGGCGCGGTTTCGCCGGCCGGGACCTCGGCGGGCGCGGACTGAGCTTCGGCGGGCGCGGGCTGAGCTTCGGCGGGCGCGGGCTGAGCTTCGGCGAGCGCGGGCTCAGCTTCAGCGGCGGGCGGCGTCTCCGGCAGCGCGGCGGCCGCCCCGGCCGGCGATGGCGTCTCAGGCTCCGGCGCTTCTTCCGGCGTGGTCTCCGGCTCCGGGGAACCCTGCGCGAGCGTGGTCCCAGCTTCCGCGCTCCCGGACGGATCGGGGGCCGGCGCATCGCTGAATCCCGGATCGGCCTCAGGCGCGGACCGCGGCTGGGGCGGAGGCTGGGGGCGGATTCCCGTCTCGGACGGGGGTTGCGCCGCGGGCGAAGCGTGCGGGGCGGTCATCGCGCCCGGCCCGGTCCCGGGCTGAGGCTGGGGCCCGGCGCTGATGCCAGGCAGCAGTCCCAGGAACGCGCCATTGTCGTCCTCAGGCTCGAAACCGGGCTCGGGATCACTCTTCGCGCCGGAGCGGGAGCCGGTTCCGGCCTCCCAGGGGGCCATCGTCGGCGCGGGGCTGAACGCCGATATCGAGCGGGCCGGGCCGGCGGGCTGCTCCTGCCGCGCCTGCGGAACCCAGGCCATTCCCTCGTCACTGGCCGGATCGTCATGCCCCGGATCGGTCTCGATCGCAAGGTCGGCGGTGAGGTCGGCGTCACGCTCCGCCTGCCGGGCCACGGGCCTCGCCTCGGCGGCAGCCGGAGCCGCCGCGGGACGCTGCTCGTCGGTCCGGCGGCGCGCCTCGACGTCGGATGGCGCGGGAACGGCCTGATGCGGCAGCGCGGCTGCCGCGCGGCGCAGCCGGGCCTGCCGCAGCATGCACAGCAGCAGCCCGAACCCGATCAGGACGAGCGCCCACGGGATGATCGCCGCGGCGGCCGCGGCCGGCCTGCGCGGCAGCGTGACGCCGGCCGCGTGCAGCGTGTCGGCGCCCGCGGCGGCGGCGAACAGCACGAGCATGGACAGCCAGGCGTAGCAGCGGGAGAACAGGCCCGCCCCGCGCAGCGACAGGACGGCCGCGCACGCGACGACCAGCATCGCGTCGAAGATCGGCGGATAGAGCCGGGCCAGCCGCGGCGAAACGCCCGCGGCCAGCGCGACCGCGTGTATGCCCGGGTACGACAGCACGAACGCGGCGGCGGCGAGGAGCAGCACGCCGATCGTGACCGCGGCGAGCGCGAGCAGCCGCAGTCCCCGGTGGCCGTCCGCCGCCTGGG
>Ga0335077_10010992_pt1 | contig 11313 bp, 13 predicted proteins | sample Lox_Sample_31_FD_207151 | JGI IMG/M metagenome (GOLD analysis project Ga0335077, IMG submission 207151) | Soil microbial communities from Loxahatchee National Wildlife Refuge, Florida, United States - Lox_Sample_3.1 | ecosystem: Environmental > Terrestrial > Soil > Wetlands | place: USA...
GTCCGGAGCGAGGGATGGCCGGAGCCGGCGCCCGATCCTCGACCGGGCCACCCCGTTCGCGCGCTGGGCGCCGCGCTCCCGACCGGGCAGGAGCCCGGAAGGGACCGGTAGGGAGCCTCCGGCCCGGCGCGACCAGGGCGGCGTTTTACCCGTCCCGGCAGCGGCCACGGCGGGCCCCAGGTGTGGCCGCCGGGCCGAAGGCAAAGAGCCCCGAGAGGACGAGGGCCACGATGGGGGTTCATAACGGCGACGCGTGCTTATCCGGTTGACTCCGAACACCCCCACCTGTATCCGGGGCCGTCGGGACCACCGGTTGACCCGGTCATCGGCTGCTCCGGTACCCAGACCTCTGCCAGGGCGGCCGCGGAACGAAGCGCCCCGTCCGCGCTGCGTACTCGTCCCAGGTCGCCCCGAACTCGCGGCGCATCATCCGCTCCTCCGGAACGATCGCTGCGTGCCACAGGAGGTGAAGAGCCGCTACGTAGGCTAGGAAGATCCAGTGGTTCAGGAAAAGCGCCAACGCCGGTATACCCACGGTGAGGAACGAAGCGTAGAGCGGGTGGCGGACCCACCCGTAAGCGCCGTGCTCGCAGAGGCTGCGTCCTCGCTCTCCCACGGGAAGTGAGCGCGTCGTCCAGATGACACCGGCGAGCGTCCCGAGCAGACCGATCGCGAGGATCACCTGTCGCACGCTCAGAGGGAGGCCCAGCGCACCGGGTACTCGCCGGCTCGCCCACATCGCCGCCAGCGTGACGGCCAGCGACAAGGCGACGCCGAGCGGGCCACTTCCGAAGAGGCGCTTGTAGGTATTCACGGAGAGGCTCTCCAACTCGGCCCTCCAACTGCATCCGTTCCGAAACCAACGCTCGTGGTGGTCGACTCCGAACCGTACAGCATCTTGTAGGTCGTCGGGCTGTGGGCGCCGATGAGGCCCAGCAGAGACTGGAACGCGGCCATGGGCGAGTGGCGCCGGTTGAACCGGAACGTGAACTCGTTCACGTACGCCGCCAGGTGCTTCTTGTCGACGCCGCGATGCGTGCCGCGCAGCCACGTCTTGAGGTCGCTGAAGACACGGTGGACGCGCGGGAGAATCTTGCTGGCGTTCTCGGGATCTCCCTGAACGCGGATCGTGGCGCCGGGCGAAACGTTCGCGCAAACGAAGGTCGTGAGCGTCGGCCCGGAGGCGTCTGGCACAACCTGGAGCCGAACGCGGCCGGAGCCCTTGCCCCGAACTTCGACGGCGCCGACCACGAGCGCACGGTTCTTGCCGACCTGCCGCCCGCTGCGCAGCCCCTCTTCGCGGCCGATGTACATCTCGTCGACCTCGATCTCACCGTGCAGGGGCTCCCGCTGCGGCCGGAGCATGGCGCGACGCAGCTTGTGGAGCATGGTCCAGGCGGTCTCGTACCGAGCGATGCCCAGCTGTCGTTGGAGCTGGAGGGCCGACATGCCAGGCGTGTGCGAGGTCACGAGATACGCCGCCCAGAACCATTCACGGAGCGGCGTGCGGGTGCGGTGGAGAACGGTGCCGGCGGTCACCGAGGTCTGGTGGCCGCACGCCTTGCACTGCCACAGGAAGCGCCGAGGGAGCTCGAAGGCGCTCGCGTGCTGGCAGAGCGGGCAGCGGTAGCCCTCGGGCCATCGCGAGGCCGCGAGGTACGCCCGGCACGCCTCCTCGGTGGCGAAGCGGGCCTGGAACTCCGTCACCGTCCGCGGGAAGTCGGGCCTTGCCACGGTCCGCGACGCTACAGGTAGGGGTGTTCGGATTCAACCGGATAAGCGGCGGCGAACCCCGCCCGCGCGGGGCCTACGCGCTCGACGAGGTTGACATCCATCTGGCCTGAAGGCCGGAGATTCCGGCTGGGAAGCGGCTTCAGGCCGCCTCCGACACGGAGGGTTCCTGCTTCGTCGAGGGGCCCTATTGCGCCCTCTCTCTGCGGGCGATGACGGCGTGCCCCGCCGCGAGGATGTTCCGGGCCGCGTTCACGTCGGCGTCCGCGGCGTGGCCGCAGCGAACGCGCCGGAACACGGCCCGGGTCTTCCGGTTCTCGGCCGAGACATGCCGGCAGCGCGAACTCGTCCGGCTTTGATTGCGCGATCGACGGCGACCCCGATGCCGCCGCGCCGGGTCTGCTTGTATTCGAGCTGCCGTCGGAACTCCCCTCAGCCCTGATCGAGAATCGACCTATCGAGGCCCGCCCTCGCGCGAACGTTCCGCCCCGGGCGTCGACCGTCTCCCGGGCGCTCCTGCACATGGACCGGACAGACAGATCCTCGAGCACCACCAACGCGTGGTTATTGCTACTGATGCCCCAGATGGCGACGGAGGCGAAGAAGAGCCTCCCGTTCGTGACGGCCATGGGCTATTGCCCGCGGAAGGAGGCCGCGCCTAGCGCTTCCGGTAGAGTCCCTCGGGTCGGGTCCCGAGCATCCCCGCCCGGAGCGAGAGGGCGTCGACCGGGGCGAGCCGACGCTCCATCGCCCGGGAGAGCACGGGTCGGTGCACGAGCGCGTCGAGCGAGTCGGAGATACGCCCGAGGGGCTCATCTCGGAAGGTCCAGTTCCAGCGGTCGAACCTCCGGAGGTCGAGGAGTCCCGAGAAGGACCGGAGCGTCTTCTCCCCCTCCGCGTTGAAGTAGTCCTCGAAGTAGGAGACCACGAGCTCGCGGAGCGTGCGGTGGATCGCCTCCCGGAAGCGGAGGCCCACGAAGTTCGACTTCGCGACCGCGCCGAAGTGGTGCCCGTCGCGAAAGACGGCGAGCACGTGGTCGTCGTCCCGCACCGCCCGCATGTCGAGGAGGAGCGGTGGGTGCCGGATGCGGCGGAGCGCCATGGCCGCGAAGATGGCCCCGTCGAAGCAGTTCGCGAGGCCTTCTTCCATCACTCGCCGCGGGCAGCCAGGGTCGTCTTCGGGGCGGTAGGTGAGCTCGTCGAGGCAGGCCTGGATCCGGGCCGGAGAGGAGAGCGGCCGGAGGAGCGCGAGCTCCCGCCGGGTGAAGGCGTGGCCCGGGCGAGGGGCTCTCGGGTCGCGGCGCTTCATGGTCGGGGAGCCTCCTCCTCGGGGGGAGGCGGATATTTACACCACCCCCGCCAGCCTCCACCACTTCACGGCGAAAGGCTCCTCTTCACCGCCGGGTCGAAAAGGCGCCGCCGTCCGCCACCCGTGGAGTTCCCCGGCACCCGTGCCCGGAAGGCACCGAGGGTATGGGGGTGCGAGACACCGGATCGCCCGCCAAGAGGCGGGAGGCCGCGGGACCGCGAGGCGCGCTAGCGGTTCACGGCGAGGATGTCCTCCGCCGGGACGCCGAGGTCCCGGCGCAGGCGCCGCTCTTCCTTCCGCACGCGGCGGACGTAGCCGAGGAGGGAGTCGGGGACCTCCCCCACCGCCCGGAGGTACGAGGACAGCCGCGTCGGCCCGGTGTTGTAGGCGACGAGCGCGAGGTCGGCGTTCCCGAAGGCCCTGAGGAGCCTGTGGAAGTAGCGGATGCCGGCCCGGACGTTCAGGACGGGGTCGTGGGGGTTGCCCATGTCGAGGCGGCCCTCCCGCGCCTCTCCCTCGAAGGTCCCGGGGCGAAGCTGCATGAGGCCCCGGGCGCCGCGCTGGGACACCGCCTCCGGCTCCCAGCCCGACTCGACCTCGATGATGGCGAAGATGAGCAGCGGGTCGAGGCCGGCGGCGGAGGCCTCCTCGCCGATCACCTCCGCGAGGCAGCCCGCGCCCTCCTCCCCGAGGCCGGGCATGCGCCGGAGCGCCTCGGCAGTGAGCCGCTTCTGCGCCTCGGTGCGGGGAGCGAGGACCGCCGGCTCCTCGCTCGGAAGAATGCGGATGCGCGTAGCCAGCAGGGCGTCGTGCCCCGTGGGCCTCGGCCAGGCGATGCCCACCAGCGCCAGCGCGCACGCCCCAAGTCCCAGTCCAAGTCCCAGCGCTCGTTGCCTCTCCATCATCGAAGTGCCCATTCCCACCCCCCTCGCGCTCGCCCGCCCCCTGGCCTTCTTCCAGGGCCCGTCCTCGGCGTGCTCACCGTTGGCGATGACACCCCAAAGGACCAGGCTCCTTCCTTATGTTGGTCTATAACCGGGAGTTCGGGGTTCGGGTATTTTTCGGCCAATGGGGGGTTGTCGCGTATTCACGGGGTGTAAGATCACTTCACGACCCGACCGGATGTAGATTCCTGCAACGAGGAGGTGTTTTTTACAGTACCGGCGAGCGGCGAAGCGCAGAACTCCCACGCCCCGTAGACTTCTTGCATCTCTTTCACCTCTCTCATCCCGCGCCCCCTTGTCCCGGTACAGACAGCTCGATCTGTTCTCCAAAGCCTCACCCCAGGAGGGCGAGGTCGAATCGGCCGATCCGCCGGCGGATGTCGTCGAGCTCGCGTCGCGGGTGCCGTCCGGCGTCCGGCTCGGCACCTCCTCCTGGTCGTTCCCCGGCTGGAAGGGGCTCGTCTACCGAAACGCCGCCCCCCGGGCGGCGCTCGCGCGCGAGGGGCTCGGTGCCTACGCGCGCCACCCGCTCCTCCGCACCGTGGGGCTCGACCGGACCTTCTACGCGCCCATTCCCGCGGAGGAGTACGCGCGCTACGCCGCCGCAGTGCCGGAGCGCTTTCGCTTCCTCGTCAAGGCGGCGCAGGACTGCACCTTCCCCACCCTGTCGCGGAAGGACCAGGGGACGACCCCGTCCAGGAACCCGCGGTTCCTCGACGCCTCCTTCGCGAGCGAGGCGGTGGTGGGGCCCGCCGTCGAAGGGCTCGGCCGCCGGCTCGGGACTCTCCTCTTCCAGTTCCCGCCCCTGGGCGACACGGAGCTCGGGGACGTCCCGGCGCTCGTCGCCCGGTTGGCGAGGTTCCTCCGCAACCTACAGAAGGGTCCCCTCTACTCCGTCGAGATCCGAAACCGCTCCCTCCTCACCCCCGCCTACACGGAGGCCCTCTCGTCGGCCGGTGCGGCCCACGCCTTCACGGTGCACCCCTCCATGCCCTCGCTCGAGACCCAGGCCGCGGTGGTGGGGCTCGAGAGGCAGCCGGCGCTCGTGGTGCGCTGGATGCTCGGGCACGGCCGCGGGTACGAGGAGGCCCGCGAGCGCTACGATCCCTTCGATCGCCTCGCGGCGCCCGATCCCCCGAGCCGGGCGGCCATCGCCTCTCTGGCCCGGGCCTCGCTCCGGCTCGGCCGCGAGGTGCTCGTGGTCGTGAACAACAAGGCGGAGGGCTCGGCCCCGCTCTCCGTGGTCGAGCTCGCGCGCGAGCTCTCCGGACGCGCCTGAGGCGCGGCTCGCCCTCTCAGGAGGAGCGGGGCTTCGCCCCGGGCTGGCCCTCGCCGACCTCGTGGCGGGCGAGCCCCTCGAGCACCTTCACGAGCGCGGAGTGGTCCCGCTTCCCGTCCCCAGCGGCCACGCAGGCGTTGAAGAGCTCCTGGGCGGTCGCCGTGTTCGGGAGCGACACCCCGAGCGAGCGGGCCCCGGAGAGGGCGAGCCCCAGGTCCTTCCGGTGAAGGTCGATGCGGAACCCCGGGTCGAAGGTCCGCCGGAGCATCCGTTCGCCGTGGACCTCTAGGACCCGCGAGCTCGCGAACCCGCCGAGGAGCGCCTGGCGGACGCGGGCCGGGTCGGCGCCGGCCCGGGAGGCGAAGACGAGCGCTTCGGCCACCGCCTCGATGGTGAGGGCCACGATGATCTGGTTCGCCACCTTGCAGGTCTGGCCGTCCCCGTTCCCGCCGACGAGGGTGATGTTCTTCCCCAGCCGCTCGAAGAGCGGCTTCGCCCGGGCGAACGCGGCCGCGCTCCCTCCTGCCATGATGGTGAGGGTGGCCTTCTTCGCGCCCTCCTCGCCCCCGGAGACCGGGGCGTCGAGGTACTCGCAGGAGAGCGAGTTCACCCGGGCGGCGAAGGCCTTCGTCTCGATGGGGGAGATGGAGCTCATGTCCACGACGAGCTTGCCGGGCCCGAGCCCCTCCGCCACTCCCCCGGCCCCGAAGAGCACCGCCGCCACGTCGGGGGTGTCCGGCAGCATGGTGAAGATCACCTCGGCCCGCGACGCCACCTCCCGCGGGCTCGCGCAGGGCCTCCCGCCTGCGGCGACCAGGTCCTCCGGCACGCCGCTTCGCGAGTGGAGGTGGAGAACGTCCCCGCCCCGGAGGAGGTTGGCGGCCATGGGGCGCCCCATGATCCCCAAGCCGATGAACCCGATCTCCATCTTCTCCTCCCCTCTCTACCGGGCCGTCCGGAAGCTCGAGAGCCACCCCAGGCCCGCCTCGGTGGTCGTGGCCGGCTTGTACTCGCAGCCCACCCACCCTCGGTATCCGATCCGGTCGAGGTGCGCGAACAGGAAGGGGTAGTGGATCTCGCCCGTCCCGGGCTCGTGCCGCCCTGGGTTGTCGGCCACCTGCACGTGGCCGATGCGGGCCAGGTTCGCCTCGAGCGTCCGCGCCAGGTCTCCCTCCATCACCTGCATGTGGTAGACGTCGTACTGGAGGCGAAGGTTCGGCGCCCCCACCTCGTCGAGGAGCGCCACGGCCTGTGCGGTGTGGCTGAGGAAGAAGCCGGGGATGTCGCGGGTGTTGATGGGCTCGACGAGGAGCTCGATCCCCGCCTTGGCGAGCTCCCGGGCGGCGAACCGGAGGTTCGCGACGAGGGTCTCCCGCAGGCGCTCCGGGGCGGCCCCCGGCGGCGCGATGCCGGCGAGGCAGTTGAGCCTCTTGCAGTCGAGGGCCCGGGCGTATTCGAGGGCGAGGGAGACCCCGGCCTGGAACTCGCCGGTGCGGTCCGGGAGGCAGGCGATGCCCCGCTCCCCCTTCCCCCAGTCGCCGGCCGGGAGGTTGTGCAGGACCTGCGAGAGCTCGTGCCTCCCGAGCCGCTCGGCGATGGCCTCCTTCGGGTGTCCGTAGGGGAACAGGTATTCGACCCCCTGGAACCCGGCGCGAGCCGCCGCGCCGAAGCGGTCGAGGAAGTCCACCTCGTTGAAGAGCATGGTGAGGTTCGCCGCGAACCGGGGCATGGCGCCTCCCCCTTCTCTGGAAGAGCCCGGCCATGTTGCCACCCGGGGGCGCGCCCGCGCAATCCGCCGCCCCGCCGAGGAGGCCGCGCCTTGCCGCCGCTGGCCCATTCCGGGTAGAAGCGCGGCCGTGAGCGAGGGGGAAAGAGAGCGGTCGCCGCGGAGCTATTTCGAGATCGCGCTCGCCCTCGCGCTCCTCGCCTCCCTGGTGGCGGCGGCGCTCGCCATCTTGGCGCCCCTCGCGCTCGTCTTGCTCTGGGCGGTCTTCATCGCCGTCACCCTCTGGCCGGTCCACTGCTTCCTCGCCTCCCGCCTGGGGGGCCGCGATCGGCTCGCCGCCGCGGCCTCGGTGCTCCTCTTTGTCGTCGTCCCCGTCCTGCCCCTCACCTTCGCGGCCGCGGCCGTCCTGCCGAGCATCCGCACCGCGGCGAGCCTCCTCAGCGAGCCCTCCGCCTGGCGGGTCCCGGTCCCCCCCGAGTGGATCCGGGGCGTGCCGGTGTTCGGGGGAGACCTCCACGAGATCTGGGCTTCGCTCTCGGAGGACGCGGGCCTCGTGCTGCAGGTCTACCGCCCCCAGGTGACACAGTTCGGCACCTGGCTCGCGGCCCGGGCGCTCGGGCTCGGCCTCGCCCTGGTCGAGCTCTTCGTGGCCGTGGTCATCGCCGCGCCCCTCCTCGCCGAGGGGCTGCGCGGGGCCCGGCTCGTGCGCCGCCTCGCCGAGCGGGTCGGGGGAGAGGACGCGGTCCACCTCCTCGAGCAGGCGGCTCGCACCATCCGGTCCATCTCGGTTGGGGTGGTGGGCACCGCCTTCGCGGTGGCGGCCCTGCAGGCCCTGGGGCTCCTCGCCGCAGGGGTGCCCCACGCGGCCCTCCTCGGCGTCCTCGGGTTCCTGCTCGCCATGGCCCAGCTGGGCACCGGCCTCGTCTGGGTGGGGGCGGCCATCTGGCTGAGCTACGCCGGCCACTCCCAGTCGGCCATCCTCACGGTGGCCTGGGGGATCGCCATCAACTACGCCGTCGACGGGGTCGCAAAGGCCATCCTCATCCGCCGCGGCACCGGGCTCCCCCTCACCATCATCTTCCTCGGGGTGATCGGCGGGCTCTTGTCCTGGGGGTTCGTGGGCGTGTTCCTGGGCCCCACCCTGCTCGGCGTCGCCTGGACGCTCCTCCGCGCCTGGCTCGCGGCCTCTCCGGCCCCGGCGGCCGAGGGGACCGGCGGAGTCGCACCTCCCGGGGCCGGCTAGGGGAGCGCCGTGGACGCGCGCCTCGCCCGCCTCTGCGAGTTCGTGAGGGCACACTCCGCCCTCGCTCCGGTTCCGCTCACTCCGGAGATCGTCGTCCACCAGGCGACGGAGCTCACTCCGCTGTGGCGCGCCACCGCGGCCGATCTCGCGGGCTCCGACGACTCGCCCTTCTGGGCCTTCCCCTGGGCGGGGGGACAGGCGCTGGCGCGCTACCTGCTCGACCATCCCGGCGCCGCCCGCGGCCTCTCCGTCCTCGACGTGGGCACCGGGAGCGGCCTCGCCGCCATTGCCGCGGCCCTGGCCGGAGCCGCACGGGTCACGGCCTTTGACCTCGACCCCTACTGCGAGGCGGCCGTCCTCCTGAACGCCGCCGAGAACGGCGTCGCGATCGAGTTCCGGACCGGGTCTCCCTTCGTAGCCCCCTTCAGCGGCGCCGACCTCGTCCTCGCCGGAGACGTCTTCTACGAGCGGAAGCTGGCGGCCGACTTCCTCGCCTTCGCGGGCGAGGCCGTCTCCCAGGGAGCGCGCGTCCTCGCCGGGGATCCGGGCCGGCTCTACTCGCCGAGGGAGGGATTTGCGGAGGTGGCGGTCTACGACGTCCCCACCTCGCTCGAGATCGAGGACCGCCCGCGGATGCGCACCTCGGTGCTCGAGTTGCGGGGGTGACGGGGTCGGCGCGGGTCGGCCGCCTCGCCCGCTACGGGGTCTTTCCCCCCGCGCCTCGGCCGAGCACCTCGACGAAGGAGCGGAACATCCGGTAGGTGAGCCCCCAGATGACGAGCCCGCCCACGCGGAGGCAGGGGAGGACCCTCGTCGCCCCATCGAGGTCGTAGTGGAAGCTGGCCTCGCGGGACGGGTCGAGGAGGTCCCCGAGCCGGATCCAGTGGGCGCTCGCCACCTCGTCGGAGGAGAGCACGGGCCCGGGCGGCCCGCGGAGCCCGAAGACCCAGGGCCGTATGGAGAGGCCGAGCACGCGGCTTCTCCCCACCGCCTGGATCTCGTCGAGGCCCCCGAGGAGATCCGCCTCCCTGGAGAGGTCGAGCCCAACCTCCTCCCGCGTCTCCCGGACCGCGGTGTCGAGGGGGCCCTCGCCGAGTTCGGCCCGGCCACCGGGGAACGCCACCTGGCCGGACCACGGGTCGTCGGGCCTCTCCGCTCGGCGGATGAAGAGCAGCTCGAGGTCCGATCCTGCCTGGCCGAGGATCAGGGCCACCGAGGCCTGCTTGGGGAGCGGCCGGGGGAGCGGCGAGGGCGGGCGGGCGCGAAGTGCCTGCCGGACGCACTCGAGCGTGAATCGACTCACGGAGCCATCCATAGGAGCGCGCGGCTCCGAGGTCCACCTCGACCGCGCCCGCTCTAGCGCTCCCGCTCCTCGATGGCCGCCGCGAGCGCCACCAGGCGCCTCGCCTCCTCCACGTGGAGGGCCTCCACGAGCCGCCCGTCGACGACGGCGATCCCCTCCCTGCGCGAGCGGGCTTCCTCGTGGGCGGCGATGGTGCGCCTGGCGCGGTCCACCGCCTCCGCGGAGGGGCCGAAGATCCGGTTCGCCACTTCGATGGTCTTCGGGTGGATGAGGGTCTTCCCGTCGAATCCCAGGTCGGCGCCCTGCCGGCAGGAGGCCTCGAAGCCCGCCTCGTCGGCGAGGTCGAGGTGCACGCCGTCGAGGGCCGCGAGCCCCCGGGCGCGCGCGGCGAGCACCACGAGCGAGAGGCTCGCGAGCACCTCGAGCCGCAAGGGCGTGTGCCTCGCCCGGAGGTCCTTCACGAGGTCGGAGGTGCCGGCGACGAGGCACCGGAGTCTCGGAGAGGCGGCGGCCACCTCGGCCACCGCGAGCACTCCGCGGGGGGTCTCGACCATCGCCCAGAGCGCAAGCTCGGGCGGCGCGCCCGCGAGGACGAGCTTCTCCTCCGCCTCCCGGAGTGCCGAGGCGCTCTCCACCTTGGGGAGGAGCACGGCGTGGGCCCCGGAGGTGGACGCCATCTCCAGGTCGTCCGCCCCGAAGGGCGTGTCGAGCCCATTCACCCGCACCACGAGCTCGCGCCCCCCGTAGCCGCCGCGCCCGAGCTCCTCCCGCACAAGCCGGCGGGCCTCGCCTTTCGCCTCCGGGTGTACGGCGTCCTCGAGGTCGAGGAGGAGGACGTCGGCGGGAAGGGAGCGGGCCTTGTCGAGCGCCCGCGCGTTCGAGCCGGGCATGTAGAGCGCGCTCCGTCGCGGCCGCACGAGTTCCGACATGGGGGCATCATACGCCACGGGACCTGAGGCCGCGCTCGCGACCGGCCGCTCAAGTCCTATTCACTTCAGGAGGAAAAAATGCTATCCACGCGCCTGGAGGGGCCGGTGGATCGCGGAACTGCCGTGCGGGGCGATGCCGAAGGCCTGGCGAGCCAGGAAGCGGTGGAGCGCTTGGACCCGGTCCTCACTTTCCTCCGCTCGCTCTGGGAGGTGGACCACGCGCTCGCGCGTTCCTCGCGCGACATGCAGCAGCGACTCGGCATCACCGCTCCGCAATTCCTGTCGCTCCGGGTCATCGAGCACCTGCCGGGGATCTCCGCCGGCGACCTCGCCCGGGTGATGCACCTGCACCCGAGCTCGCTCACCGGGGTCCTGCGGCGGCTGGCCAAGCGGAGGCTCATCCGCCGCGAAGCCCATCCGCTCGACTCCCGCCGGGCGGTGCTCACCCTCACGGCGCGGGGGCGCAGGCTCGCCCGCATCACCCCGGGCACGGTCGAGGCGCGGACCCGCCGCGCCCTCGAGGGGATCGAGGCAAACCAGCTCGCCGCCGCCCGCCGGGTACTCAGCGTCGTCGCCCGGTCCATGCTCCTCTAACCGGGAGCGCCTGGGACCGGGCGAGAAGCGTTCGCACCTAGCCGGTCGCCTGGGCGGGCCCGGGGACCGGGACGAGGTCCTTCCGGGGGTGAATCTTCGCCGGGACGCCCACCGCCACGTGGTTCGGCGGCATGTCGGTGAGGACGACCGCGTTCGCGCCGATGCGGCAGCCGGCCCCGATGCGGATGGGGCCGAGGATGCGGGCCCCGGCCCCGATCCACACGTCCTCCTCGATGGTGGGGTACCCGTCGTCCC
>Ga0335077_10010997_pt1 | contig 11310 bp, 8 predicted proteins | sample Lox_Sample_31_FD_207151 | JGI IMG/M metagenome (GOLD analysis project Ga0335077, IMG submission 207151) | Soil microbial communities from Loxahatchee National Wildlife Refuge, Florida, United States - Lox_Sample_3.1 | ecosystem: Environmental > Terrestrial > Soil > Wetlands | place: USA: Florida...
GACGACGTTCTTGGCCACCATGGCGATGCTGGCGTCCTCGGGCGTAATGCCGTTGGCCTCCAAGGCCTTGAGCACTGGTTCGTGCGCTTCGGGAGGCGAGAGGATTTCCCAGCGGTCATCGTCGTTACGCAGGTCGTCGGCGCCGGCGTCGAGGACGATTCCCATAAGCTGGTCTTCGCCGGCTTTGTCGGCCGCCACATAGATCTGGCTCTTGCGCTCGAACATCCAGGCCACGCTGCCCTCCTGGCCCATGTTGCCGCCGTTTTTGGAGAACACGTGGCGAATTTCGCTGACGGTACGGTTGCGGTTATCGGTGGCGACGTTCACCAGCACGGCGGCGCCGCCCGGACCGTAACCTTCGAACATGACTTCTTCGATCTGGCCGCCTTCCAGTTCGCCGGTGCCTCGCATGATGGCCTTCTTGATGTTGTCGGCCGGCATGCTGACTGCTTTGGCAGCCAGAATCGCAGTGCGAAGACGAGGATTCGAGTCCGGATCGCCGCCGCTACGCGCGGCGATGTTAATTTCCTTGATGATGCGCGTGAAAGCCTTTCCGCGCTTGGCGTCCAACGCCGCCTTTTTGTGTTTAATGGTGGCCCATTTGGAATGGCCCGACATGTGAACCTCGCAGGTAGGTCCGGCCGCAAAAGCGCGGTCGAGAACTTGGCACAACTATAACTATGAATTCGACTTATTGAGGATAGCAGAATCGGGAAATAGGCTCAAGGCTGGGCAGGCTTATGAAACGGCTTAAGAGGCTACGGCTTAAGCACTTCCACGCTCGGCGCGCAAACTCGGCGATACTATAGCGGTGAACTTCGTCACGGTTGCCGATAACCTGCGGGAGTCGTTTCGAGTGATCGCCGCCAGCCGCGGGCCCGGCGAGGTGCGGGAACTACAGGGCGTGAGCATCGCGGCGGCGGGTGTCACCTTCCAGATGTTCAACGCTTCGTTTCTTTCCGCGCCGGTGGCGGGCGAAGCCGAATTGGCTCGCCGCATCATGCTGGCTTCGGTGCACTTCAACGCGCGCGGCCTGGAATGGGCCTGCTGGGTGTGCGAGGACTGGATGGACGCGCGCGCCCGCCGGCGGGCGCGGCAGGTGTTCGACCGGCACGGGCTGCGCCACTCCGTGGACCTGCCGGGAATGGTGGCCGAGCGGGTATTGCCGGCCGTAAAAAAACTGCCGCGGATGGATGTGCGGCGCGTGCGTGGCGGCCCCGCGGCGGCCGATTTCTGCGGCATCGGTTCCACCTGCTTTCACGTGCCCATCGCCTGGTTCTGCGAGGTATTCGACAGCCCGGCTGTGTGGGAGCAGTTTCTGGCTTACGTCGGCTACCTGGATGGCGAGCCGGTTTCCACCGCGGCCGTGGTGGTGGGCGGCGGGGCGTTGGGAGTTTACAATGTGGCCACCCTACCCGAGCGTCAATGCCATGGCTATGGCGAAGCCGTGATGCGCTACGCGCTGGACGACGCGCGGCGCATCACCGGCATCGAGTGCAGCATTTTGCAATCGACGCCCGCGGGCCTGAGGCTTTATCAGCGGATGGGGTATCACGCCATTACGAGTGTAGGGGTGTATTCGACGTGAGGGGCTGAGCTATGCGCTGTCCGCGATCAGCGCACCGGCGCCGATCAGCTTGCTGAGCGCGGCGATGTCTTTATACAGCGGCCGGTCTGCTTCCAGCGGCGGCGAGACGGAACGGACACGCGCGCGAACTTCTTCCAGCACGGGGCTGGTTTTGAGGGGCGCCAGCAGGTCGAGCGCGCGCGCCGCGGCCAGAGCTTCAATCGCCAGCACCGACCGCGTGTTGCGTACGATGGGCTGGAGCTTGAGTGCCGACGTCATCCCCATGGATACAAAATCTTCCTTGTTGCCGCTGGTGGTGATGGAGCCGGTGGAGGCCGGGTGCGCCAATACGCGGTTCTCGGCCACCAGGGCGGCCGCGGTCACCTGCACCATCATCAGGCCCGATTCCAGTCCGGCGCGGCCGGCGAGGAAAGGCGGCAGGCCTTCGTTCAACGCGGGGTTCACCAGCCGGTCGATGCGGCGTTCCGAGATGCCTGCGAGCGCGGCCAGTGCGACCGCCAGAAAATCGAGCTGGAAGGCCAGCGGCTCGCCGTGAAAATTTCCGCCCGAAAGAATTTCGTCACCGAAAACCAGGGGATTATCGGTGGCGGAGTTCACTTCAATGGCGAATACTCGTTCGGCTTCCGCCAGCGCGTCGCCCACGGCGCCGTGGACCTGCGGGATGCAGCGTAGCGAATAAGCATCCTGCACGCGCCCGCAGCCGAGGTGCGACTGGCGGATTTCGCTGCCCTCGAACAACCGCCGCAGGCGCTCGGCGCTGGCGGCCTGCCCGGGGTGCGGACGCGCTGCCTGAATGCGCGGGTCGAAAGCGCGCGGCGTGCCGCGTAGCGCATCCAGCGTGAGCGCCGCAATCACATCGGCAGATTCGGCCAGCACGTGCGCGGCCTCCAATTCCAAGCAGCCTATGGCCAGCATCGCCTGCGTCCCGTTAATCAGGCTGATGCCCTCTTTCGGGTGCAGGTCGATGGGCGCCAGGCCGGCGCGGGCCAGGGCTTCGCCGCCCGGCATGGTCACGCCATCCCATTCGGCCTCGCCTTCGCCGATGAGCACCAGGGCGATGTGCGCCAGCGGCGCCAGGTCGCCCGAAGCGCCCACGCTGCCCTGCGACGGCACCACCGGCGTGACCCCGCGGTTGAGCAGCCCGCACAACTGTTCCGCCACCAACGGCCGGATGCCGGAAAAGCCTTTGGCCAGCACGTTGGCGCGAATCAGCATCATGGCGCGGACCACTTCGCGCGCCAGCGGCTCGCCCACGCCCGCCGCGTGCGAGCGGATGACGTTGCGCTGCAAGCGGTCCAGATCTTCCCTCGGGATGCGCACGTTGGCCAGCAAGCCGACGCCGGTGTTCACGGCGTAGATGGGATCGTCGCCGGCGGCCAGCCGGTCGATGAGCGCGCGCGAGCTTTGCATGGCACTGCGGGCGACGGGGGCGAGTGCTACCGCCGAGCGGTTTTCCCGTGCCACCGAACAGACTTGCACAATCGTGAGCTGATTACCGTCGAGTTGGAGCATACGTAAACTCGCCGGCGGCAAGACCGCCAGCGCTACCGCGACTTCTTGCCGGTGGCTATCAGGTCCGCGATGTTGACCAGGTCGGTCGGATAGTCGCCGGTGTAGCAAGCGTAGCAGTATTCGGCCCGGTCGTCGGCCACGGCCTCGCGCAGCGAGGCAAGCGACAGATACGCCAGGCTGTCGGCTTCCACGAAGCGGCGAATCTCTTCCACCGTCTGGTTGGAGGCAATCAGCTCGCTCTTGTCCGGCGTATCCACGCCATAGAAGCAGGGCGAAATCGTGGGCGGGCAGGAAATGCGCAGGTGCACTTCGCGCGCGCCGGCCTGCCGCACCATGCGCACGATCTTGCGGCTGGTGGTGCCGCGCACGATGGAATCGTCCACCAGCACCACCCGCTGGCCTTCGAGCAGGTGGCGCACGGGATTCAGCTTGAGCTTGACTCCGAAATCGCGAATGGCCTGCGAGGGCTCGATGAAGGTGCGGCCGACGTAGTGGTTGCGGATCAGGGCCTGGCGGAAGGGCAGCCCGGATTCGGCGGAATAGCCGATGGCCGCGGCCACGCCGGAATCGGGCACGGGCACCACCAGGTCGGCATCGGCGGGAGCCTCCCGCGCCAGCAGCCGGCCCAGGTTCTCGCGCGATTCGGCCACTGCGCGGCCGAACACTATGGAGTCGGGACGGGCGAAGTAGACGTGCTCGAAAACGCACTGCGCGCGCGCCTGCTCGGGCGCCCAGCGCTCGCGGACGATGCCTTCCGGACCAACCACGATCATCTCGCCGGGTTCCACATCGTGCAGATACACTGCGCCGATCAGATCGAAGGCGCAGGTTTCGGAAGCGAAAACGTAGCACTTGCGGCCGCCGGAAACTTCCATCTGGCCCACCGCCAGCGGGCGGAAGCCGTGAGGATCGCGTGCCACAATTACGCGGTCCCGCGCCAGGAAGACCAGGGAAAAGGCGCCTTCCAACTGGAGCAGCGCGTCGCGCAGCGCGCCCGCCAGGGTGTGCTCGGAAGAATGCGCCACCAGGTGCAACACCAGCTCGGTATCGCTAGAAGCCTGGAACACGGCGCCGTGGCGGCTGAGGATGGTGCGCAGTTCGGCGGTGTTGGTGATGTTGCCGTTGTGCGCAATGGCGAGGCGGCCCTTGTTGCAGGCCACGGAGAACGGCTGCGCGTTCAGCAGAACCGTGTCGCCGGAAGTGGAATAGCGGGTGTGGCCGATGGCCATTTCGCCGGGCAGCGTGGCCAGCACCGGCTGCGTAAAGATATCGGCCACGTGGCCCATGGACTTGTGCAGGTGAATGTCGCTGCCGTCGCTGGTGGCGATGCCCGCCGATTCCTGCCCGCGGTGCTGCAGCGCGTAAAGGCCCAGGTATGCCAACTTGGCGGCCTCGGGATGCCCGTAGATGGCAACCACGCCGCACTCTTCGTGGAATTTGTCAAAGTCGGGATTCGAGCGATCGCTCATAGGCGGATTCCAGTGTTGCGAGGTCCCAGGCGCCGAGCGTCTGGCTGCGCTGCCGGATTTCCAACCCCCTCTCTATTGTAGTGCCGATCACCGGCGCTTCCACGCCGTGCTTCTCGGCGATCTCCGCGATCTTCTTCGGATGCGCCGTCGAAATGAGGATACGCGACGGGCCTTCGTGGAACAGCAGAATTTCTGGCCGCAGATCGCTTGCCAGATCCACCTGCGCTCCGATGCCGGCCTTCCCAAAACCGCATTCCGCCAGCGCCACCGCTAAACCGCCGTCGCTCAGATCGTGCGCCGATTCCGCCAGGCCCTCGGCCGCAACTTCGCGCATGGCGGCCTGCACGCGCTTTTCGCTCTCCATATCGAGCGCCGGCGGCAATCCCCAAAGTTCGCGGGCGATTTCCTTGGCGTATTCGGTCGAGCCGAAGCGGGTTTCGTCGCAGTCGCCGATGCCGCCCAGCAAGACTACGCTGCGGCCGGCGGCTTTGAACGGAATGGTGAGCGGCGCCGCGGTGGGCATCAACCCTACGATGCCCAACACCGGCGTGGGATAAATGCCTTCGCCCAGCGTTTCGTTATAGAGGCTCACATTCCCGCCGGTGATGGGCGTTTCGAAGAAGCGGCAGGCTTCGCCGATGCCCTCGATCGCGTCCACGAGCTGCTGCATGATTTCGGGGCGCTCCGGGTTGCCGAAATTCAGGCAGTTCGTGGCCGCCACCGGCTGCGCGCCCACGGTGGAAAGGTTGCGGCAGCATTCGGCCACCGCCAGCAACGCGCCCTCGCGCGCCGAAAGGTAACAGTAGCGGCCGTTGCCGTCGAGCGACATGGCTATGGAGGTGCCGGTCTCCTTAATGCGCAGAATGGCGGCGTCGGCGCGCTCCGGGCCGGCCAGCGTGTTGGTGCGCACCTGGTAATCGTACTGCTCCCAAATCCAGCGCTTGGAGCAAATGTCGGGCGCGGCCAGCAAAGCCGGAAGCGCCGTCTGGATATTGGCTTCGGGCAGTGGGCTGCTGGGAAGCGCAGGCGCCTTCCGCAAATGCGGCCGGTCGTAGAGCGGGGCTTCGTCGGCCAGTTCGCGATTGGGAATTTCCGCAACCACCTGGCCGTGATGCCGCACGCGCAGCTTGCTGTCATCGGTCACGATGCCGATTTCGGAAGCTTCCAGGCCCCACTTGCGGAACACGGCGAAGACTTCGTCTTCCCGGCCCTTGTCGGCCACCAGCAGCATGCGTTCCTGCGATTCGGAGAGCATGATCTCGTAGGGCGTCATGCCGGCCTCGCGCTGCGGCACGCGGTCGAGCTCGATCTCGATGCCGACTTCGCCGCGGCTGCCCATCTCGCAAGTGGAGCAGGTGAGGCCCGCGGCGCCCATATCCTGAATGCCGACGATGGCGCCGGTCTGCATCGCTTCCAGGCAGGCTTCCAGCAGCAGCTTTTCCATGAACGGATCGCCCACCTGCACGTTGGGCCGCTTCTGCTTGGATTCTTCCGTGAACTCGGCGCTGGCCATGGAAGCGCCGTGAATGCCGTCGCGGCCGGTGCGCGCGCCCACGTAAATCACCGGGTTGCCGACGCCCGCGGCTTTGGCATAGAAAACATCTTCCTTTTTGCAAACGCCCAGCGCGAAGACGTTCACCAGCGGATTGCCGTCGTAGCACGGCTCGAAAATGCATTCGCCACCCACCGTGGGAACGCCGAAGCAGTTGCCGTAATGCGCGATGCCGCTTACCACGCCGGCTAGAATGCGGCGATTGCGAGGACCGGTAGCAGGGTCGTCCAGCCGGCCGAAGCGCAGGGAATCGAGCACCGCAATCGGCCTCGCGCCCATGGTAAAGATGTCGCGCAGGATTCCGCCCACGCCCGTGGCCGCGCCCTGAAACGGTTCGATGAAGCTGGGGTGGTTGTGCGATTCGATCTTAAAAGCGATTACGTAACCACCGCCGATGTCGATGATGCCGGCGTTTTCGCCCGGCCCTTGCACCACCAGCTTGCCGCGCGTGGGCAGCTTCTTCAGATGCAGCCGCGAGCTCTTGTAGGAGCAATGCTCGCTCCACATCACGCTGAAGATGCCCAGCTCGGTGTAGCTGGGCTCGCGCCCGAGAATGCCGACGATCTGCTGGTACTCCTCCGGGGTGAGCTGGTGTTGCGCGACGATTTCCGGCGTAATGACGGCGCCGGTCATGCGGGCACCGCCGCGCGCAGCATTGACTGGAAGACCACCAGCCCATCGCTCGAGCCCATCAACGGGTCGGAGGCGCGTTCCGGGTGTGGCATCATGCCCATCACGTTGCGTTCGCGGCTGAGAATGCCGGCGATATCGCGCAGCGAGCCGTTGGCGTTATCCAGATAGCGGAAGGCGACGCGATCTTCGGCTTCAAGTTCATCCAGCGTGCGCTCGTCGGCGTAGTAACAGCCCTCGCCGTGCGCGATAGGGACCCGCAGCACCTGTCCGGTAGCGGCGGCGTTGGTAAAAGGGGAATTCGTGGTGCCTACCGCCAGGCGCAGTTCGCGGCAGATGAACTTCAGACCGCGGTTGCGAATAAGCGCGCCGGGCAGCAGACCTGCTTCCACCAGCACCTGGAAGCCGTTACAAATACCAAGCACCGGCCCGCCACCGGCGGCAAACTGCCTTACCGCCCGCATGACGGGTGAAAACTTGGCAATGGCGCCGCAGCGGAGGTAATCGCCGTAGGCAAAACCGCCGGGTAGAATGACGGCGTCCACCGAACCCAGGCTGGCCGAATCGTGCCAGATGAATTCCGCCTGCTGGCCGAGGTTCCGCGTAGCCGCATAGAAGGCGTCGTGGTCGCAATTGCTTCCGGGAAAGACAATAACGCCGAATTTCATGATGTGTTGGGGGAGACACTTCTATTGTAGCAGTGACGCGGCGGTTCCGGGCTACTTGAATCAACCCTCCGGATCGACGGCGGCGGACGAGCTGCGCAGCGGAGGCCTCGGCTTCTTCGGCGCGCCCACGTAGGCGTACGGATCTTCCGGCGGTTCCGGGGTGCGCTGGAACAGCCGCTTCAAGCGGTCCCACGCGCGGCGCATTTTGGAATCAGGCGTGCGATACGGCATTGGCTCACCTCCCGCGATGCTATCCTTAGCCTACCAATTTCCTGTTTGGCGCGTATGCTGGATTTCTTATTGGAAATGCCCAAAGCCGAGCTGCACGTGCACCTGGAGGGGTCCGTCGAACCGGAGACGCTGCACGAGTTGGACCAGTCGACGCCCGTGGAGGAGTTCCGCGCGCTTTACGAGTACCCGGACTTTGACGCCTTCCTGAAAGCGTTCGGCGCCATCGGAAAGCGGCTGCGGACGCCCGAAGATTACGGGCTGATCGCGCGCCGCCTGCTGGAGCGGCTGGCCTCGCAGAACGTACGCTACGTGGAAATCATCGTGGCGGCGGGTGTGGTGCTCTGGAAGGAGCAGGAATTCGAGCCGATATTCCAGGCCATTGCGGCGGCGGCCGCGGAATCGCCGGTGGAAGTGCGCTGGATTCTTGACGCGGTGCGGCAGTTCGGCGTGGAGCAGGCGATGCAGGTGGCGCACCTGGCAGCGGAGCGCCGCGAGCGCGGCGTGGTGGCGTTCGGTATCGGCGGCAGCGAGGAGCGCGGTCCGGCCGAATGGTTCACCGGGGTCTTCGCGTTCGCCAAAAGCGCCGGCCTTCGGCTTACCGCGCATGCCGGCGAAAGCATGGGGCCGGAATCCGTTTGGGCGGCGCTCGGGCTGGGCGCCGAGCGCATCGGGCACGGCATCGCCGCCGCCCGCGATCCGGCTTTGCTGCGCCACCTGCGCGAGCGCGATATCCCCCTCGAAATCTCGATCTCCAGCAACCTGGTCACGGGCGTGGTGGCGCGGCTGGAAGATCATCCCGTGCGGCGGCTGTTCGATGCCGGCGTGCCAATCGTATTGAATACCGACGATCCCGCGATGTTCCGCTGCTCGCTGGTGGGAGAGTTCCGGCTGGCCGCGCGGGCGTTCGGATTTACCGAGCATGAGCTGCGCGCGATTGCGGACAACGGATTCAGGTACGCCTTTGGTAGCGCCGGCAGTTTTGCTGCCGGCCGGCAGGCGCCGGGACCGCCGGCGCTACAATGAATTTCCCGATGCCAAAACGGATCGCTCCCGCCTCCGCCATCGAGGGGGCCATCACCCTGCCCGGCGATAAATCGATTTCGCACCGCTACGCCATGCTTGCGGCGATCGCGTCCGGCGTCACGCGCATTAGCAACTATTCGACGGGCGCCGATTGTCACTCCACGCTGGGATGCGTGCGCGCGCTGGGAATCGAGGTGGAAGGCTCGGGCCCTGAGTTCGCCATCCACGGCCGCGGCCTGGATGGTCTTCGGCAACCGGCGGGCGATCTGGACGCGGGCAATTCCGGGTCCACCATCCGCATGCTCTCGGGAATTCTTGCCGGCCAGCCCTTCCGCAGCCGGATTTTCGGCGACGAATCGCTCTCGCGCCGGCCTATGCAGCGCATCATGGCACCGCTGGCCCAAATGGGAGCCGCGATTGGAGCGCGCGAGGGAAAGTTTCCGCCGCTCACAATCGTAGGTACCGAGCTGCGGACCATCGATTACGTGCTGCCCATGGCGAGCGCGCAGGTAAAGACGTGCGTGCTGTTCGCCGGGCTGTTCGCCGAAGGGAAGACATCGGTTGCCGAGCCGGTGCGGTCGCGGGATCACACCGAAATCGCGCTGCGCGAATTTGGCGCGGAGCTGGCGGTAGAACGGCAGAAGATCACGGTGACCGGCCGCCCCAAGCTCGCAGCGCGCGAACTGGATGTGCCGTCCGATCTTTCCTCGGCCGCCTTCTTTATTGCCGCGGCCCTGATGACGCCGGGCTCGCGGCTTTCCATTGCCGGCGTGGGTTTGAACCCTACGCGTTCGGCGCTGCTCGATTTTCTGGTGGGGATGGGCGCGAAGATTCGCATCCCGAATATAGAGAGCCGGAATGGCGAGCTGGTGGGCGAAATCGTGGTGGAGTATTCCCCGCTGCGGGGCGGGGAGATCGCGGGCGGTCTGGCGGCCGCGCTGATCGATGAGATTCCCGTGCTGGCAGTGCTGGGCACAGCTACCGAGGAGGGTCTAAGGGTGAAAGATGCGGCCGAGTTGCGCATTAAGGAAACCGACCGCATCCAAACGGTGGTCGAGAACTTGCGGCGCATGGGCGTGTCGGCCGAAGAATCGGCTGACGGTTTCTTTGTGCCGGGCCGGCAAAAGCTGCGAGCCGCGGAGCTGGAATCGTGGGGCGACCACCGCATCGCCATGGCATTCGCCGTAGCGGCCCTGCGAGCCGACGGCGAATCGGCGATTAATGGTGCAGAAGCCGCCTCCGTATCGTTTCCGGAGTTCTGGGACACGCTGGCGGCGGTAGCGAAGTAGTGTTTTACCGCTCGAACATCACCTTGCCGCCCACGATGGTGTAGACCACGTCGGTGGCTGGAATCTGGTCTTCCGGAATGGTCATGATGTCGCGCGAAAGGACGGTGACGTCGGCCAGCTTGCCCGGCTCGAGCGAGCCTTTCACGTTTTCCTCGAACGCGGCGTAGGCGTTGTTCCACGTGTAGGAACGCAGCGCCTCTTCCCGGCTCATGCGTTGATCCGGATAGAATACCGAGCCGTCTTTCAGCTTGCGGCTTACCGACGCGTAAAAGCAGGCGATTGGGCTTACGTCTTCCACTGGCGCGTCCGTGCCGTTGCCCACTACGGCGCCCGATTTCATCAATTTCTGCCACACGTAAGCGCCCTCTTCGGCACGCTCGGGGCCCAGCCGCAGAATCACGTACGGTGCGTCCGAGGTGCAATGGATGCCCTGCATGGCGGCGATGACGCCCATTCGGCCGAAGCGCGGGATATCGGCCGTACTCAAATGTTGCGCATGTTCAATGCGCCAGCGCAGCGATTTCGGATCCTTGTCGCCGTGCGCGCGGAACACTCGCTCGTAGAGATCGAGCACTTCGCGGTTGGCGCGGTCGCCGATGGCATGCACGCAAAGTTGATAGCCATGCTGAATAGCAAGCTCGCCCGCTCGCTGGATTTCGGCGGGATCTTCCGTGTTCAGGCCGGAACTGTCGGGCTTGTCGGAATAGGGCGCCAGCAGCCACGCGCCGCGCGATCCGAGCGCGCCGTCCATGTAGTGCTTGATGGCGCGAACGGTGAGATGATTGTCGCCGGCCCCGACCATGCGGTACCGGTCGAGCTTCGGCTCCAGCGCCTGGTTCGAGCCGCGCAGCATAACCCACATCCGCAGCGGCAATTCGCGCGCGTCGGCCATGCGGCGCAGCACGTCCACTACGTCGGTGGGCGAGCCGGCGTCCTCGAAGGATGTGATGCCTTTGGAGACGCACTCCTGGCTGGCCAGGTCGATCGCCTTGCGCAGGTCGGCGGCCTGCTGCTCGGGCGTGCGCCGGCTGCGCCACTCGCCATAAGCGCGGCTGGCCAGGCCCTGGGCGGTTTCGCGCAGCAAGCCGGTGGGATTGCCGGCGTCGTCCTTCAGAATTTCGCCGCCCTTGGGATTGGGTGTTGCGCGCGTGATGCCGGCTGCTTCCATCGCCTTGGCGTTGACGAAGGCGGCGTGGCCGCTGGCGTGCGTCAGCAGCACCGGGTTGTCCGGCGAAACTTTGTCGAGCGAGTCGTGCAGCGGAAAGCCTTCCACGTTGGGAGTTGGCGGGGAGGTCCATTTCGATTGGTGCCAGCCGCGGCCCACAATCCACTCGCCGGGTTTGGCGTG
>Ga0335077_10010998_pt1 | contig 11310 bp, 10 predicted proteins | sample Lox_Sample_31_FD_207151 | JGI IMG/M metagenome (GOLD analysis project Ga0335077, IMG submission 207151) | Soil microbial communities from Loxahatchee National Wildlife Refuge, Florida, United States - Lox_Sample_3.1 | ecosystem: Environmental > Terrestrial > Soil > Wetlands | place: USA...
TCCCGTACCGGCGGTTGCTGATCATCACCGGCGTGATGCTCCTGTTCGTCCTATTGGTCTCGGTCGGGGAAGAGGTCAACGAGATGCAACTCGCGGGCTGGATCGCTACCACCCCGGTCCCCGGGCTGACCGTGCCGGGATGGATGGGCACATGGTTCTCGATCTTCCCCAACTGGGAAACGTTCGCCGGCCAATCCCTCGCCCTCGCGCTCGTGATCGGCTCCTACCTCGGCGCGCAATACCTGCGGGTATGGCGCCCCCGCCACCGCGGCCAGCAAACCGCGCACCTCGCAACCACACCACCCGAAAGACCCGCCGACATCGCGATCGGCGCTCCCATCGCCGGCGCGACGACCTAACCACACCGCCCAACGCCACCGCCGCCGGCAAACCCGCTGACGGCTCGTCTGCTTGTATGAGCGCGATGTCCGCTCTCGCGTGTCGCCGGTGCTGAGCCGGGGGCGACTACGAGTTCTGGTGGGGTTGCTCGCCGCCGCGCTCCTCGCCGGCGGGGTCGTCGCGCTGGTGGAATCCGGCGGGGGGAACGGACCGACCTCCGGTACCGGCACCGAGTCCTGGCCGGCCCCTTCCAAGGTCGGCGGAGCCGCGACCCGCCCGAACATCGTCTTCGTGCTGACCGACGACCTGTCGATGAACCTGGTCCGGTTCATGCCGCACGTACTTGCGATGGAACGGTCCGGGCTCACGTTCAACGACTATTTCGTGTCGGACTCGCTGTGCTGCCCGTCGCGCACGTCGATCTTCACCGGCGATTTCCCGCACGACACGGGGGTGTTCAGCAACTTCGGTCCTGGCGGCGGGTTCCGCGCCTTCTACCGCCATGGTGACGAGCGCCACACGTTTCCGGTCGCTCTACGGCGGTCGGGTTATGCAACCGCGCTGATGGGCAAATTCCTCAACGGATACCTCGAGACCGCCGGACACGGCCACGCGTCCGACGGTGCAGTCACGGACGTGCCCGCCCGCTACATCCCACCCGGATTCACACGCTGGGACGTCTCCGGATGGGGGTACCCCGAGTTCAACTACACGCTCAACGAGGACGGCGTGCTGCGCCGCTACGGCCACCAGCCGTCGGACTATCTGACCGATGTGGTCGCCGGCGACGGCGTCGAGTTCATCAACCGTGCCGCGCGCGCAGGGACGCCGTTCCTGCTGGAGCTCGCGACGTTCGCCCCCCACTCCCCGTATGTCCCCGCTCCTCGCGACGCCCGCGACTTCCCGGGATTGCGCGCGCCCCGTCCTCCAAATTTCAACGTGCTGCCGACCGACCCGCCTTTGTGGCTGTCCGGCCACCCGCCGCTGACCCGAAAACGGATCGCCAAGATCAATTCCGCATTCCGGCGTCGCGCCCAGTCGGTGCAAGCCGTCGACCGGATGATCGGGACGATCGAGCGCACGCTCGCGGCGGACGGGATCAGCCGCAACACGTATCTGATCTTCAGTTCGGACAACGGCCTCCACACGGGTCAGTACCGGCTGATGCCCGGCAAGCTGACCGCGTACGACACCGACATCCACGTCCCGCTCGTGGTGGTCGGCCCCGGCGTGCCCGCGGGCAAGACCACGAACGCGATGGTCGAGAACATCGACCTGGCAGCGACGTTCGCCGCGATCGCTCGCACCCGCCTGCGGTCCGACGGTCACAGCCTCCTCGGCCTGTTCCACGGTCACCACGCCGCCGACTGGCGAGACGCGATCCTCGTCGAACATCACGGCGGCGCCATGTCGGTACGCGACCCGGACTACCAGCAATCTCCCAGCGGCAGCCCGACGACGTACGAGGCGATGCGCACCCACCGGTTCCTCTACGTGGAGTACGCGGACGGGGAACGGGAGTTCTACGACCTGCGCGCCGATCCGTTCGAGCTGCACAACCTCGCCAGCCAGCTCACGTCAGGCGTCCTCGCCCGACTCCACGCCGAGCTCTCGCGGCTCGAGCGGTGTCACGGCGCCAGACGGTGCTGGGCGGCGATGCACGTCGCTCAGGGAATCCCTCTCCACTAGCAGGGGTGAATCGGATTCCGGCCCGTCGGGGTAGGCCGCGCCCCGGTACTGGACGTGTGGGTAGACCATGCTGCGTTCCCCTTCGCTGGTGTTCCCTTGCTCCCTACATGACGAACGGGCGCCGTCGAGCTCGACTTGCGTCCGATTCGCCTTTGGCAGGTAGTACGTGCGGACCCCTGCAACGGTTCGCGCCTCAAACGACAGTTGCGAGCAAGCGCCCCGAGAGCAGCGAAGGATCCGGGATGCCGCCGGCGCGTATCTCGAGGCGGCAGGGACTACCGTCTCGGGGTCCTAGGTGATCAGCCGCGTACGCGGGCGGCGCCCGTGTAGATGTTGATGCTTCCGCGCCGGGCGAATCCGCCGAGCGTCATCGCGCGGTCGGCGGCGAGCCCGATCGCGAGCGAGCTCGGCGCGCCGACGCCTACGAGGATCGGCGCGCCCGCGACCGCCGCTTTCTGGACGAGCTCGAACGACAGGCGGCCGCTCACGCACAGCACGCAATCCCGCAGCGGCACGAGGCCGTCCAGCAGCGCCCGGCCGATCACCTTGTCCATCGCGTTGTGACGACCGACGTCCTCGCGGACGATGAGCAGCTCGCCGCCCGCGCTGAACAGGCCGGTGGCGTGCAGGCCCCCGGTCCGCTCGAACGTGGGCTGTCGCAGGTGATCTGGAAGCCCGGCCAGCAACGACCGGTCGACCTGCGGACCGGGCTCCGCCGGTGCGGCATGAACCGCCACCTCTTCGAGCGCTCCCTTGCCGCACACGCCGCACGACGAGGTCGTGTAGAAACGCCGTTCACCGGGGTCGCGCGCGAGCGGCCCCTGAACCTCGATCGTGTTCGCGGCGAAATCGTCGGTGAGGCCGGCACGGCGAGGCTCGCGGATCAGAGCCTCGCCATACAGGAAGCCGAGCGCGAGCTCCTCATCGTGTCCGGGCGTCCGCATCGTGACGGTCAGCGGAACGCCGTCGACCCGGATCTCGAGCGGCTCCTCGACAGCGACCTCGTCGCGCTCCCCGTCGCGGAGGACGGTCGCGATCATCCCCGCCGTGAGCGGGTCGGCTCGACTGTCGCTCACGCGCGATCGGGCGGGTCGGGCTTCGGGTTCACATGCTGGAAGCCGAACCGGCCCTTGATGCACAGATTGCCGCGCGTGATGTCGTGGTCGTTCGGGGAGGTCACCTTGACGATCTGGTTGTCCTGGACGTGCAGGGTGAGGTTGCATCCAACCCCGCAATACGGGCAGATCGTGTCGGTCTCGGTCTGGCGCGACTCATCCCACGTCGCCGCCTCGCGGAGATCGTGCTCGGAACGGAACATCAGAGCGCCCGTCGGGCACACCGCGATGCAGTTGCCGCAATACACGCACGCCGAGTCGGGTAGCGGGTTCGCATATTCGGTGGAGATGCGCGCGTCGAAGCCACGCCCGGCCACGGTGATTGCGAACGTGTTCTGGTACTGCTCGCCGCACGCGTCGACGCACTTGTAACAGAGGATGCACTTCGAGTAGTCGCGCACGTACAGCTCGTTGTCGACCTTCGCCGGCGCGCGCACGGTGGCGGCGGTCTGTCCGTCAGGACGTTCGTGATGCCCGGCGTGCTTGTGGTCGCGATCGGGGTCGGGGGGCGCGGGCGGTCCATAGCGTTCGGGCTTGGCGTGGTAGCGCTCCAGGTAGTCCTGGGCTGCCGGAGTGATCGACAGGTCGACGCTCGACGCGAGAAACTCGATCACCATCTTGCGGCTGCGGCGCACGCGGTCGGAGTTGGTGCGGATCACCATGTCGGGCTCGACCTTGCGCGAGCACGCCGGCACCAGCGTCCGGGCCCCCTCGAGCTCGACGACGCAGATCCGGCACGCGTTGGCCGGCATCAGCGTCTCTCCGTAGCAGAGCGTGGGCGTGTCAATCCCGATCTTGCGGCAGGCGTCGAGGATCGTCGAGCCCTCGGGCACCTCGACCGGCTGGTCATCGATCGTGACCGTGACGTGCCGTGCCGCCGGTTGCGGCGGAGCCATGGACAGCTGGATCGGGTTCACGCGGTCGCTCCTCCATTGCCGTTGCTCGCAAATACCCCCAGCCGCGCGATCGCCGACTCAACCGCGGACGACGCCGTCTGTCCCAGACCACAGATTGAGGCGTCACGCATCGCCTCGCCGATCTCGGCGATCAGGTGCAGCTCGTCCTGGACGCTTCCGCGCGTGCGCCCTGAGATCAGCCGGGCGAGCGCTTCCTCCTGGCGTACCGTGCCGACCCGGCAGGGCACGCACTGACCGCAGCTCTCGTCGCGCATGAAACCCGCGATCGTCATCAGTAGTTCGTGAAGGTCGGCTGTCTCGTCGAGCACGAGAACCACGCCCGATCCCAGCGTCGTGTGGACCTCGCGTGCGCCCTCGAAGGTGAGCTTCAGGTCGAGGTAATCCGCCGTCACGAAGCTGCCGGCGGCGCCGCCCAGGAGCACCGCGCGCAGGCTGGCGCCCGGCGTCAGCCCGCCAGCGAGCTCGAGGAGCTCACGGAGCGTGGTGCCAAAAGGCACCTCGTACGTGCCCGGCTCGACCACCGCACCGGAGACGGAGAACAGCTTAGGTCCGGTCGAGCGCTCGGTGCCGATCGCGGCGAACGCTGGACCCCCATCGAGCACGATCGGCAGTACGTTGACCAGTGTTTCGACGTTGTTGACCACGGTGGGCTGGCCGAACAGCCCGCGCTCGACCGGGAACGGCGGCTTGTTGCGCGGCTCGCCGCGGTACCCCTCGATCGAGCCGAAGATGGCCGTTTCCTCGCCACAGATGTACGCGCCCGCGCCCTTGCGCAGCTCGATGTCGAACCGCAACACACCGCGCCCGAGGATGTCGTCGCCTAGCAGCGACTTTTCGCGGGCCTGCTCAAGCGCACCCTGAAGGCGGCGTTCGGCCAGCGGGTACTCGCCCCGGATGAAGATGTAGCCGCGCTCGCACCCGGTGGCATAGGCGGCGATCGTCATCGACTCGATCAGCGAGAACGGGTCGCCCTCCATGATCACACGATCCTTGAACGTCCCGGGCTCCGACTCGTCCGCGTTGCAGATCAGGTAGTGGGGCCGGCGCGGCTGGCGCGCCACCGCGTCCCACTTCCGTCCGGTCGGGAACGCCGCGCCGCCACGTCCCATCAGCTTTGAGTCGAGCACCTCACGGATGACGCCGTCGGGGCCGAGATCGAACGCGCGCCGGAGCGCTTGGTAGCCCCCGTGAGCCCGGTAGTCATCGAGGCTGTCCGGATCAATGACGCCGATCCGCCGCATCAGACGCAGGCCGGGCTGCCCGCGCTGGGATGGCACGGTGGATTGCGGTGGCGCCGGCGTCGCTCCGTTCACGATCTCGAGCAGGCCGCCGGTATCGACGCCGGTGATCTCGCGTTCGGTTGGGTTCTGACCCGTTTCGACCAGGAACGCGGCCGGCGCTCGGTCGCATTGACCGAGGCACGGACTGGGCAGCCAGGTGGTGCCGTCGTGGTCCGCGCCCTGAGGTCCGATCTGTTCGGTGAGGGCGTCGATCAGCTGCTGCGAGCCAGCGCAGCGGCAGGCCAGGTCGTTGCACACGTGCAGCACTCGGGGCGACCGCGGCTCGACCGAGAACAGGGCGTAGAAAGTGGCCACGCCGAACACGTCGGCGGGCGGAATGGTGAGACGCTGCGCGATGTAGTTGAGACCGCCCGGGCTGATCCAGCCGGCGTGCTCGTGAAGCGCATGCAGCGTCGGCAGGAGCTGGTGGCGCTCCGCTCGAGCCGCGTGGCCGCCGTGTGCCGAGTGACCGTTCTCGACCCGATCGGCGCCCGCCCAATGCGACACCGGCGGGCCAAGGAACGCATCCACGGCCGCTCGTTCGTCAGCCGTCGCCTCGGCGTCAAGGAGCCGGAGGTCCACGCCTAATCCAACGCCTCGCTGCCGGCGACCGCCTCGGCCTGGTGCGTGTCGCCGTTCAGCTTGTCGATCCGCACCGCGGTCGCCTTGAACTCCGCCGTCCCCGACCTCGGGTCGGTGGCGTCGATCGTCAGCAAGTTGACGTCGACCTGGTCCGGGAAGTGGAAAGTCATGAACGCGAGCCCGGGCCGGAGGCCTTGATCCAGCCGGACGGGCGCGTCGACCTGACCGCGACGAGACCTGATCCGGACGATCTCGCCCGGTTCCACCCCGAGCTCCTCGGCGTCCTCCGGGCACAGATCGAGCGTCTCGCCGCGACGAAGCGGCGAGCTGTACAGGTTCGACTGGACGCCGGTGTTGTAGGAATCGAGACGCCGTCCGGTCGTGAGCCGGATCGGAAACTCGTCGTTGAGCTCGTCGATCGGCGGCACCCATTTTGTGACCGAGAACGGCGCGAGCGGCTCTCCGGCGGGCTCATCCCACAAGCGACCGTGGAGGAACGGCGAGCCCGGGTGGTCCTCGCTCGGGCACGGCCATTGGATTCCGCCCATTTCCTCGAGCCGGCGGTAGCTCATCCCGCAATGCATCGGGCTGAGCGAACGGCATTCATCCCAGATCTCCTCGAGCGTCGGCTGGCCCCAGTCGTGGCCGAGACGGCGTGCCAGCTCGGACAGGATCCAGTGGTCGTCGCGCGCGTCCCCGGGCGGATCGAGCGCCTTGCGCATCCGCTGCACGCGTCGCTCGCTGTTGGTCACGGTCCCTCCGTCCACCTCGCACCACGACGCCGAAGCGGGGAACACGACGTCGGCCATCTCGCACGTCTTGGTCATCAGGATGTCCTGAGCGATCAGGAAATCGAGCCCCTCGAGAGCCTCGAGCGCCTTCTTCGAGTCCGCCTCCGACTGCGCGGGGTTCTCGCCCATCACGTACAGCGTCCGCAGCTCGCCGCGTTCCATCCCCTCGAACATCTGCGACAGATGCCAGCCGTACTTCGGGACGATCGGTGCGCCCCAGGCCTGTTCGAATCGGGCCCGCGCCTCGTCGTTCTTCTCGATGTCCTGGAAGCCCGGCAGCTTGTTGGGGATCGCGCCCATGTCGCCACCCCCCTGGACGTTGTTCTGGCCTCGCAGCGGATTGAGCCCCGAGCCCCACCGCCCGACGTGACCGGTCACGAGCGCCAGATTGATCAGCGACAGGACGTTATCGACGGCGGTGACGTGTTCGGTGATCCCAAGCGTCCAGCACAGGATCGCCCGATCGGCGCGCGCGTACGCATGCGCGAGCTCGCGAATCGTCTCCGCGGGAACGCCGGTGACGCGCTCGCCCTCCTCGAGCGTCCAAGGCTCGACTGCGGCGCGGAAATCCTCATAGCCCGCGGTCGCATGGTCGATGAAGTTGTCGTTGGCGAGGCCGGCGTGGATGATCTCCCGCGCCACCGTGTTGGCGAGCGCGATGTCGGTCCCGACGTCGAGCCCCAGCCACGTGTCGGCCCACTGCGCCGAGCTGCTCCGCCGCGGATCGACGACGAACAGCCTGGCGCCCCGATGGACCGCCTTCAGCACGTGGTGGAAAAAGATCGGATGCGTCTCGCGGGCGTTAGACCCCCACAGGATCAGCAGATCCGTCTGTTCGACCTCTGTATAGGACGACGTGCCGCCGCCCGCACCAAACACCGTCGCCAGACCGACGACGCTGGGAGCGTGTCAAGTGCGGTTGCACGAGTCGATGTTGTTCGACCCCATTACAGAACGCACGAACTTCTGAGCCAGGAAGTTGACCTCGTTCGAGGCCTTCGAGCAGCTGAACATCCCGAAAGAGCGCGTGGTGTCCTGTTCCCGGGCGCGGGACAGACCCGCCGCGGCGCAGTCGAGCGCCTCATCCCAGCTAGCCGGGCGAAGCGTCCCGTTCTCGCGCACGAGCGGCTCAGTTAAGCGGCCACGGTACTTACGCAAACCAATCACCTCCTCACGTCGATCCAGGCCCGCGGGCGGTGGACGAATACGTCCTAAGAGTAGAGAAAAGCGGTGACGAGCAACAAATCCGGCGAACGTTTCGTCCGCCCGCTGACGAGTTGCGAACGATTCGCGTTCACCCAGATGACCTGGGACGCTCGCGCGGTCGCGATGCGACGCCCCACGTAGGCTCGCACCCGTGACCGACGCGACCGGCGTGGCGGTCGTGATCCCGCTGCCTAGAATCGATGCCAGACCGCTCCGACGGAGCCGTCCCGGACGAGAGGGCGCGCCGTACCCGGTGTGACGACGGCGCGCACAGGAGGTCCCCTCATGTCCGGCTTTCTTCAGCTCGCAGGCGCGCTCGCCGTTCTGTCCGCGTTCGTCGCGGTTCAGTCGGGTCGCGCGGCGCCATCCTCGCGGATCACGCTCGCGACGAACCTGGCCGGCTCGAGCCTGCTGGCCGTGCTCGCGCTGACCGGGCGCCAATGGGGATTTCTGTTGCTCGAGGGCGCGTGGGCGGCGGTATCGGCCGCGGGCCTCGCGCGGCGGCTGATCCCGATGCCGTCACCCGGTTTGGGTGACGGAAACGGACAGGCGCGGAATTAGGGTCCTCTTGGACCTGGAGGTAGCCAGTGCTCACCCTGATTCCGGACCTGCCGAGCAACGTCGTCGGCGTCGAAGCCGACGGCAAGGTCACCTCGCAAGACTACGAACGCCTGCTCGTTCCGGCCGTTGAGGCGGCTCGCGCTGCTTCGGCCGACGGGAAGGTGAGAGTGCTGTACGTACTCCACGACGACTTTCCCGACTACACGGCCGGCGCGATGTGGGAAGACACCAAGCTCGGCATCGGTCACTTCAGAGCCTGGGAACGAATCGCGGTGGTGTGCGACGCGGATTGGCTGCGTAAGTCGTTGCGCGCGTTCACGTGGATGATGCCCGGCGAGGTGAAGGCGTTCGAGCTCGACGATCTCGACGACGCGCGCGAGTGGATCACGGCGGACGGCTGACGAGGCCGGAGCCACGAAACACCTGAGGCAAACGCCGAGCCAGTCAGCAGCGCGCACCGTAGGATCTGCGTTGTGGTCGGGAGCTTCGGTCAGCGGCCGGGGCGTCCCCCGGGAACCTCACGCGGGGCCGTCAGTCGAACCGCGCTGGAGATGTTCGCCGAGCGCGGGTTCGACGAGACCACGGTCGACGACATCGCCGACGCGCTCGGAGTCAGTCGTCGCACGCTGTTCCGCTACTTCGCGTCGAAGAACGACATGGCTTGGGGCGACTTTGACTGGGTGCTGGCTCGCCTGAGACGCTGTCTGGACGCGACCGGACCCGACAAGCCGCTCCATGAGGCGCTCCGTGCCGCGGTGGTCGAGTCAAACCGCTACGAAGATGAGCAGCTGCCAGAGCTCCGGATCCGGATGCGCCTGATCACCGGGGTGCCGGCGCTCCAGGCGCACTCGACACTCCGGTACGCCGAGTGGCGAGCGGTGATCGCCGAGTTCGTCGCCGCTCGGCTCGGGTGCGATGCGGACGATCTCATCCCCCAGACGGTCGCGCACGCCGCGCTGGGAACGTCGATGGCCGCGTTCCTCGTGTGGGTCGATGACCCCTCGAGCGACCTCGTGGAGAACCTCGACCAGGCCTACCGGCTGCTCGGCGCCGGCCTCGCCGCGCTCACCGCGGCCACTAGCGCCGGCTCGGTGGTGGCGCGCGTTTCGGAGCCAGGGCCCTGAAGTCCCGCGCGCACACACACGCGATCCAGATCCCGATGCCGCGCGCGGATTCGTCGGCCAGCCGGAGCGCGCCGTAGCTGAGCGGATCGAGCGCCGGCCTGTCCTCGACCCAGTCGGCGACGATCACAACCGCCACCAGCGCGGCCACCCTCCGAAGCAGTCCGCGACGTCGCGTCGCCCAGATCGCCGCGAATGCGAACGGCGCCCATGGACCGGCTACCGCTCGGCCGAGGTCGCGCGCCTCGCGAAGCGTGGTCTCGGCCGAGGCTCGGGCCGCCCAGGTGCTGGTGCCGGGTAGCCGCCCGGCCACGGTGCGGGACAGCCGGAGCGCGCGCAGTCCCGTCAGGCCGGCGAGCACCGGCCAGCGCCCGCTCAGCCACGCGCCCCAGCCGAGCGCGGCCTGCCCAGAGACGAAGAGCGCGGGCACCCGGTCGGGGTGGCGGCGGAGCAGCGGCGCCACAGATTCGTTGTACGCGACGCGGCGCCGGTACCAGGCGATCGGGTCGATGCGATCCTCGTGCGCCACCGAGGCCCGCGGCTCGTAGCGGACCTGCCATCCGGCGTCGTGCAGGCGCCAGACCAGATCGACGTCCTCCCCCAGCGTCAGGTCCTCGTCGAAGCCGGCGCCGAGCGCCTCGCGGCGCGCGACCATCGCTGCGCTCGGGACGTACCACACCCAACTGTAGGGGCGGACGAGCGACGGGTCCGGACCCATGTCGAGCGCCGAGTGGTACCGCTCGTACGCGGCGATCCGGCCGGCTCGCGCGCCTGCGGAGACGATCCGCGGCGCGACCAGCGCGACCGCCGGATCGGCGAGGTGAGGCAGTAGGTCGGCCGGGAACCTCGGTGGCGGGATGCAGTCGGAGTCGAGGAACGCAACGAGCTCGGTCGTGACGAGCCGGAGGCCCGTGTTGCGTGCGGCGGATGCCCCGCGGTTCTCCGCGTGACGCACGTAGCGCGCGCCGAAACGATCGGCGACCGCCTCGATCGCGCGGCCGGCGGGAGAGCCGTCGTCGACCACCACCACGTGGTGTTGGCCACCGGCCAGCGGCGCCAGGCAGCGCGCGAGCCGGTCGCCGTCGCCGTAGACGGGAACGACGATCGTGCATGCGTCCTCGGAGCGCGGCAAGAGCGGTGGCTCCGGATGGACCAGGCCTGCGTCGAGCAGCCGCCGTGCCAGCAACCTGTCGGCCTCATCGGCACCCACGGGCTGGCCGGCCAACCAGCCTCGGACGAGCTGCGCGCCGCGAGCGGACAGCGTCATCATCCGCATCGGCGAGCCGCCGAGCAGCACCTCTCCGTCCGGCGAGGATCGCACACCACGAGAGGGCCGCAGCCGCCAACCGGCCGGAACCGGTGTCTCGGCCGCCAGCGTCAAGCGGTCAATCCGCCGTCGACCGGCAGCACCGCGCCGGTGAGCGCCGATGCCGCCGGTCCGCACAGCCACCCGACGGTCTCGGCGATCTCGCCCGGTTCGATCAGCCTGCGGATCAGGTGCTGACCCGCGAACTCTTCCTCGCCGCTGAGGTCGTAGACCTCGGCACTCGCCGCGAGCATCACCCCCCGAGTCGACCCGGGGCAGATGGCATTGGCCGACACGCCCGTGCCCGCCAGGTCGGCCGCCAGCGCGCGGACGAACCCGACCGTGGCCGCCTTGGCCGCGGAGTAGGCGGCCAGCTGGGGCATCGCGCGCAGAGCCGCGGCCG
>Ga0335077_10010999_pt1 | contig 11310 bp, 11 predicted proteins | sample Lox_Sample_31_FD_207151 | JGI IMG/M metagenome (GOLD analysis project Ga0335077, IMG submission 207151) | Soil microbial communities from Loxahatchee National Wildlife Refuge, Florida, United States - Lox_Sample_3.1 | ecosystem: Environmental > Terrestrial > Soil > Wetlands | place: USA...
GGACGTCCAGGTCGCCGAGATCGACGACTCGTACTCGATCGCCGCGCTCGTCGGCCTCGAGGACCTCGGGTTCGTCGAGCGGGGGAGCGCCGGGCCCGAGTTCGCGTCCGGTCGGTTCGGTCCCGGTGGGAAGACCGTCGTCAATCCGTCCGGCGGGCTGAAAGCGCAGGGACGGCCGTTCGGCGCCGTCGGGGTCGCCCAGGTCGTCGAGCTCGTCCGCCAGCTGCGGGGCGAGGCAAAGGAGCGCCAGGTACCGGGGGCGACGGTCGGGCTCGCGCACGACCTCGGGGGGACGGGGGCGACGGCCGTCGTCCACCTGCTCGAGCGGGTGAACTGAGGGGGGCGAAGGACGATGTCGATCGCACGGTTCTGGCGTGAGACCCCCCGGCGGTACAACCTCGGCGGCTCGAAGTGCACGAACTGCGGGACCGTCTACTTCCCGCCGCGGCCGGTCTGCCCGGCCTGCCCGGTCCACCGCCAGTCGATCGAGAAGATGGTCCCGCACCAGCTCTCCGGGGACGGGGAGGTGTACTCCTATACGACCGTCCATGAGCCCGCGGAGGGGTTCGAGATGCAGGTCCCGTACGTCGTCGCGCTCGTCAAGACCGACGAGGGCCCGATCCTCACCGGCCAGGTCGTCGACGTGGACCCGACGGAGGTCCGGATCGGCCTCAAGGTCCACGCCGCGTTCCGCAAGCTCCGGGAGGAGGGAAAGGCCGGCGTGATCCACTACGGCTACAAGTTCGCCCCGAAGGAGGACCCGGACGACGATCGGCCGGCGCCCCGCTCCGCTGCCCCGGTGCCCGCCGAATCGCCGCCCCGGAGCCGGGCGTCGGCGTGAGCGACCGCGACGACGACCCCGACGCCCCGGAGTCCGGCGACCCCGAGCCCCCGGCGGATGAGGAGTACGCCCGCGCGTACGCCGCCGGCTACGAGGACGGGGCGCGGAACGCGCTGCGCGAGGTCGTCCAGCACGCGGCGCGCGGCCATACTCCGCAGGAGATCCGGATGCTCGCCGAAGGGCGGCTGGTCCGCCTGGCCGAGGAGGTCGAGTCGAAGCGGAAGGGGCTCCTTGCCCCGCCCCGACGGACCGCCTGGGGCGCGATCCTCCGGCCCGCCCCGTCCGCCCCGGCCCGGCCCTGGCTCGTCCCCGTCGGGAGCACGCCGCCGGCGGCGCGGATCACCCCCGGCCAGGGGATCCTGGTCCGGGAGGAGCGGCCCGCCCGCGCGCTCGAGCTGCTGCGCGCCGGCGCCCGGATCTTTCCGAGGATCGTCCTCGTATCCCTGCACCCCCCCGACCTGCCCGGGGTCCGCCCCGAGGGCCGGATCGATCTCTCCCCGCGCGGACCGGCGGGGCCGGACGGCGGCGGCAGCCGGATCTCGCTCTCGGAGCTGGGCGGCCGCTTGAAGGGGCCGACCGAAGCGCCGGGAGGCGCGCTCGTCTACTTCGACGCCGCGGAGTACTACGTCACCGAGGAGGGCGCCGAGACGACGCTGCGCGCGCTCAACTGGATGGTCTCCCAGGCGCGACTGACCCGCTCCGGTCTCGTCGTCTCGTGCAACCTGCGCGCGCTCGACCCGAAAGACTCGGTCCGCCTCGAGCGGCAGTTCCCGAGCGTCCTGTAGCCCGCGCCGCATGGACCCATAAGGATACGAACCCCCGGCGACGCTCTCCGGTCCCGCCGATGGAGATCGCGTTCTTTACCGACTCCTACGACCCGATCCACGACGGGGTCGCCGCCGTCACCGGGGGCCTCGCGCGGACGATCGCGCGGCTCGGCCACTCGGTCCGGGTGTTCACGACCGCGAACAAGGTCGGCGCCCCGTCGTCGGAAGAAACGGTCGGCGGGGTCCGGATCCGACGGATCCGTTCCGTCCCGGTCCCGCTGTACACGCAGTACCGGTGGCCGGTGTTCCCGTTCTCCCTGATCCGATCGGCGCGCGGGGTCCGGGACGCGGACGTCGTCCACCTCCACACCCCGGGCCCCGTCGGCAGCATGGGGTTCCTCACGGCACGTCGGTTCGGCCGGCCGCTGGTCGGCACGTTCCACACGAACATCCGCGAGATGCGCGAGAGCGTTCCGCAGAAGTGGCTCGTTCCCCTGTTCTTCCGGGTCGCCTGGTGGTACAACCTCGGTACGTACTGGCGGTGCGACGTCGCGACCGCCCCGTCGGACGCGGCGCGCGACACGCTCGAGCGGTCGGTGCGCAAGCCGTTCCGTCGTCCCGTCGAGGTCGTCCCGAACGGGATCGACGTCGACCGGTTCCGCCCCGGGGAGCGCGTCCCCGACTGGCGCACGCGGTGCGGGCTGCCGTCCGGGCCGCTCCTCACCTACCTCGGGCGCCTGACGGTCGACAAGGGAGTGCATCGGTTCCTCGACGCGGTCGGGGCGATCGCTCGGGTCGACGACGTCGTGGCGATCGTCGGCGGCGCGGGGCCCGAGGAAGGCGCGGTGCGCGCCCGCCTCGCCGCCGACCCGCTGCTCGCCGCCCGCGTCCGGTACGTCGGTCCGGTGGCCGAAGTCGAGAAGAGCGCGCTGCTCGGCCAGACGGACCTGTTCGTCCTCCCGTCCACGAGCGACACGTCGAGCGTCGCCCTCCTCGAGGCGATGGCGTGCGGCACGACCGTCGTCGCGCCCGCGACCGGCGGGGCGGCCGAGGTCGTGACGGACGGCGTCACGGGCCGGCGCATCGACGTCCTCGAGCCCGAACGGTTCGCGGGCGCCCTCCGGCGGCTCGTGGAGACGGACGGGGAACGGCGGCGGCTCGCGACGGAGGGGGCCCGGTGGGTCCGCTCCCACGCGTCCCTCGACTCGATGGCCCGGCGCTTTATCTCGCTCTACCGGCTCGCGGCGGAAGAGAGGGCCCACGGTGGCGAGCGTTCCGCTGCGTGAGATCGACGCCCTCGGCCGGCGGCTCGCGGGCGACCGGTTCGATGAGTTCTCGGCCCGGGTGCTCGCGCGCGCCTACGATGAGTACGTCGCGCGGCGCAGCACCGTCCTCGGGCCGATCGAGCTGCGCGTCGACGGGAAGACGTTCCCGACGGTGTACGACGCGCTCGCCGACCCGGACGCGCATTTCACCGAGGGGGAGATCCGGCTCGCGGCCGCGCCGCCGCCCGGCCCGGAGTGGGCGTACCTGACCCCGTTCTCGCGGCTCGCGTTCCACCCGGACGGCTCGGCGGAGTTGTTCCCGCCGGGCGACGCCCCGCCCCGGCGGGCGATCGCGCGGGTGTTGCTCCGCGAGCACTTCGTCCCCCGGAGTCGCCTCGAGGAGGATCGGGCGGCGTCGGGCGGGAGCCGCGTGCAGCTGCCGGCCCGGATTGGGACCCTCGCCCAGGGGATGACGATCTGCCGCGTCCAGCCGGTCCTCCCGTTCGCGGTCGCGATCCTCCTCTACCTCGCCGAGGAGCGCGTCCGGTACGAGATCGACCTCGTCCGCTCGTCGCTCCTCGCCGACCCGCGCGCCGGCCGGCTCGCCATCGCGCGGCGGGTCGCCCGCCCGTCGCGGCTCGCCTGGGCGCTCGACCGGGCGATCGGCCAGGGGGACCTCTCGCTGCTGGCGACGCGGAGCCTCGAGGTGCTCGTCGAGTCGAACGGGCTCTCCAGCGTCGAGCTGTCGCACGTCTTCGGCGGCGTGCGCGAGCTCGTCGACTCCGCCCTCCAGGGGCTCGTCCAGCGGCGGCTGGTCGCCTTCGACCGCCGGACCGGGATCTACCGGGCGCGGCTGGAAGCGTTCCTCCCGGAGGCCGACGGACGGATGCCGGCGGAAGGGCCCGACGAACCGAGCGATCCCGCGCTCCGGACTAGCGTCCAGGAGCTGATCGCCGCGGCCGACGCCCGCTCGACGTGCCCGCTCTGCGGTCGCCGCCTGCCGTCCGGACCGAGCTCGCTGCTCTGCGCGGACTGCACGGCGCTGGTGGAGACGGCTTAGGGTTTGCGACTGAGCAGTTTGTTCCTTGGACTTGGCTGCGTTTGCCTTCCTCGCGTCGGAAAAAGACCCCCGGTTCCGGAGGCTAGCTACAATGTGGAGAGACTCGACATAGTCGGCTCACCCGAGGGCGGGGGCGGCATCGACTAGCGGAAACTTCGAAAGGCGCTTAGGGCGCTCCAGCAGCTGGGTTGGCAGCTGAAAACAAGCGGCCCGTATCGGATCCGGTCCTCGACCATTTGTACCGGATTCGCGTCGTGACTCATTCGGGATCTTCTCCCGATGGCGACCCACTTTCGGACACTTTATCGGATTGAACGCGCATGGGGTACCGCGGGGAAATGCGGCGTGGTTGGGCGATTTTGTTGATTGTGTGTGTCTCAACCGTTTCGCTTACTGTGGCGGTTGGTGGGCTGGCTACAGGTACGAGGCAATCCCCACCACCTTCGTGTCCGATGTCCGCACAGACGACCTACAATGATACATCTTACTGGATTTGCTCGACAGGAGTCCAATTTGCCCCCATCTCCTCCAATCCGAGTGTCCACGTGAACCACTCATATGTGAGATTTCACAACGTGACTTTCGACCTTTTCGGCTACGAGACGTACGACTGTCCGGTGGTGAACGTGACAGGTCATGAGGCGAATGGGTCGGCTTTTGACTTCCTCGTCGCTAAGAGCCCTTTGACCTGCAACGGCGGGATTCAGGGTCCGGTAAAGCTCTCTCAAGATGGTGACGTGGGTGTGTCATGGTCGATGGGGGACTCGTACGCTGTACTCTATGTCCGCGCCTCCTGATGCGACACCTGTAACACTCGGTATCCGGAATGGGACAAAGTTCTGCATGAACTCGTGAATGGACCTGACATTTCCCAATTCACCCTCTCGTTGGGGGACAGGATCGCTGCCACCCTTGGCCGACCCGATATCTTCCCTGCTTACCACTGTAGTCGATCCACCGAAGAGGCGGGGCGCGACCGACTAGGAGAGGTAGTACCAACGAACGTCGGCGATGCTCGTCGTTATCGAGTACGGAGCGAGAGTTTCGGAGGGCGGTCCGTCTTCACACTTTCCGAAACAGAAAGTGCTGTTAGATACATTCATGGGCATAACAAATGAATCCGAGCGGAAATGGCTTGATGAGAACGTCGGGTCGCCGAACTCCAAGTCGGTCGAGAATTCCGGAAAGGGAACGCAGTTGTAAGCAGAATCGCAGTACGGTTCGGCAATCCACTCCCCAGTCCCCTGATCCGGGTAGAAGTTGACCACCGAGCCATTCCACCAACATCCGGTGCTGCCAAACTCGCCGCAGCGGCCTATGCTAAAGGTATCTGTTCCATTAATCGAGGTTACCGAAATGTAGACGGTCGCATGAGGTCCCGCACAAAATCCTCCGGGCGGAGAGTAGGGCGGGCTAGGATACGCCTCGTACCAAGCGCACACGGATTCGTTAGCCCCGTCCTCCGAGTAATTGACGTGGAACCCAGCCTGCCACAAGCTGGCATCCGTGCCCTCCCCGGCTCCGATTCCCACCCATAGAGCTACACCTTCGAGCTGAGAACTGAAGTGAATGAAGTTAGCCGGGTTTAGGGTGGGGATGGTAAACGAACCTGCTACGTGCGTGACGTCAGTGCCCCAACCCGTGAAACCCGCCCACCTGGTGAAGTTGTCTCGAGGCGTCCCGACCATAGAGATATTGCCGATGTCGTTGGTGTTGTACCCGATGCTGAAGTCAGTGCCGGGACTGAGAGGGGTTCCAAGCGATCCATCGTCGGTAACCCACCTCCAGAACCAGTTCGGGAGATTCGTTACGCCTACCAGCGAAGCAATGCTGCCATCCTTTTGACAGAAACTCTGGCCGTTTGAGTAGCCCGTACCGTTGACGAAAACAGTCCCTAAACCGTCCGGGATTCGAACCGTGATCACCTGCCCACCACAATTTTCACCACCTCCCCCCCGGGGTGATTCAAGTAGTAATTTCCACTGCACACCTCGCCGAACGGACAGAAGGCCCAAGCCTGCGATGGATTGCTGTACGATTTCCCTTCGCAGTTCGGGTAACTTCCTAGGCAGGCGTCGCCGGAGGACGTCCACGAGGCAAAGGAATTGCCCGCATCCATCGTCGCGACTAGCTCGAAGCTGCAGGTTCCTTCACAGACGTCGCGGGTCGCCGACCCATCGTGGCAGACGACCGCACCCTCCCAACTAACCTTCCCGTTCGGGCAATGGAATGTTACGTAGTCGCCCATTTGAATCAAAGGGGAGGCGCTCGCGGTTCCAAAGACGGACGGGAATCCCGAAACAGTCACCATTCCGAAACTGATGCAAACCACTAGACCCGCTCGTATCAAAACCTTGCGAGCCGCTTCCCGACTACGACCTGGAACAAGCGATTCGTTTCCCGAGACGGTTCTAGGGCGTCTTCTGCCCAAGAGCGGTCGCAGTTCCGAGGGAACTCGTCGACTCAACACATTCCCGTAACTGCCTATGGAGGTTTGACTTGATAGAATCTCGTAAGGATTGGAACGATCTCCAAAGGCAATCAGACAGACGCTGGGCTTTGCAAGCTGTAAACCGGGACGGGGCGAAGCTCCTTGATTCATCGCCATGTCGCTCGAATCCGACCGGCGCCATCAAACCATTACTCACCCATCGAATCTAGAGGAGTTTTCCCTCAATCCTAGGTTGACGCCTGAATCGAATGGATGCACTCCCACTCGGAAGAGGCGGGCCTGTCGGGAGTTTCCGCCCCGGGGGTCGCCTCCCGGGACCTTTGAACCCGAGTATGCTGGCTTAGAAGGCCAGTACTTTGTCCAAGCTAAGCTACAGGCCCGGGGGCCGGACGGGGCCGTCGCCCCTTAACGGTATGGTCGGACCGTCGGCGGGTCGGCCGTCCCGCGGAGGCGACCAGGTGCGCGAGCCGCAGCGGTTCCGGCCAGAAGCCGCGCACGGCCGCGCGGTGGACGAGCGCCGCGGCGTCCGCCCGCGAGCAGCCGGCGGCCGCCGCCCAGATCGGGGTTCCGGCCGTCGGCACGCGGAACAGTCGGTGGCGGCGGAGGAGGTTGAAGCGGGCCCGCGCGGTCCGCGGGAACCACCGGGAGAGCGCCGTCCGGATCTCGGCGAAGTCGGGGTGCCGTCGGGTCACGGCGACGACCGGAACGCCGAGCGACCGGCGGATCGCTTCGAGGTCGAGAACGTTGAACCCGCCGACGACCGCCCCGTCGAGGAGCACCGCGCGGATCCCCGCGCGGCCCGTCAGGGATCGGAGCAGGCGAACGACGCGGGCGGTGCCGTCCCGGCCGTCGACCCCGACCGAGCCGGTCCGGATCTCCTCGACCCGGTCGGGCAGCGACATCAGCACCGTGGCGATCGGCGCCCGCCGGTCGCCCCGGGCGAACGCCCCGTCGTCGACGCCCGCGACCCGGGGGTGCGCCTTGCCGATCGCCCGCCGCAACGCTAAGACCCCGGCGGCGCCTCGGCCGGCCCGATGGCCGGTCCCGGGGTCGCGGTGCGCTGCCCGGCCTGCGGCACGGAGCTTCGGGCGTTCCTGGCCCCGACGCCGCCGACCCAGTGGTTTCCCTGCCCCCATTGCCGACTCGCGGTGCCCGTCGTCGTTCCCCGCGACCCGCCTCCGCTGTACAGCTGGGAGGTCCTCCCGGGTCTATATCCGCCGCTCGCCCCGCCCCGGGCGCCGCGGGTGCGCGTCGGCCGGGCGGTGGCGGTGGCGCTTGTCGCCGTCGCGATCGTCGCGGCCGTCCTCGCCGGCGCGTTGGCGATGTACGGCATGGCCGCGACGGCCCCGGGGACGTACTCGGTGAGCGGAACGGTCGTCGGTCCCGGCGGGGGCCCCCTCCTCGGCGCGACGGTCCTGCTCACCGACAACAACGGGGCGACGTACAGCGCGCACACCGGCGTCGGAGGCGCGTTCGCCTTCGGCGGGCTGCCGAGCGGGGGCGTGTCGATCAACGCCTCCTACCCGGGCGATGCGCCGACGACGGTGTACACGTTCGTCTCGCCGGTCTACGACGCCGGCAGCACCGGCCTCACCATCGAGCTGACCCACGGGAACCTCAGCAACTGGACGTCCCAGGCGCTCGCCCCGTTCCCGACCCTCGAGAACTTCCTCGCGTCGGTCGTCGGCGCGACCGGGCTCCTCGCGCTCGCGTCGGTCGTCGCGGGCGTGGCGGCGTGGGCGACGGTCGCGGGCCGATCCCGCACCGCGGGGGTGATCGGCGGCGGCGCCGGCCTGGCGGTGCCGGCGGTCCTGTTCTTCCTCGGCCTGTTCCCCGCGTTCCCGCTCGTTGCCGCGGCGACGGCGATCGCCGCGGGGGGCGGAGCGTTCGCGACGGTCGTCGGGGCCGCTGAACTGTACCGCGCGGGTCCGGGAACGGCCGACTAGGTCGAAAGGTCGGCGGCCGGGGTCGTCGCCTCGCCCGGGGCCGGCAGCGGACGACGCCCGCGGAAGCCCCCGGTGAGCGAGTGGTAGAAACCGACCTCGGCCTCGTCGCGTCGCCAGCAGAGGAGCGCGAGCTCGCCGCCGACGACCGAGTAGAAGTCGACGAGCCCCGTGTCGAGCGCCTTCACGTCGATCGCCTCGGCCCGGAGCGCGTCGATCGCCTCGTCGATCCGCCGGGAGAGGTTCTTCCATTCGGCCTCGAGCCGGCGCTTGAGGTGGTGGTCGGCGTGGTCGGCGGCATCGACCTCCGCGCCCCAGAACTCGGTGAGGCGTCGCAGCTCCCCATGGACCTCAGAGAGCCGCACCGCCCACTCGCGGAGCTGGTCGAGGAGCTCGCGAAGCTGGGGCAGCCGGGCGTTCGCCTCGTCGACCGTCCAGAGGCGCGGTGGCGACGTGGTCGCCGGCGGGTCGGCCCGCATGTCCCGGCTCATGCGATGGTAGGTCGAGTTATGCATCGCCCCCTATTTACCCCCGGTAGGGACGGACGGGTAACCCGCGCCGGTGCGGGTCGGTCCGGAGGCCCTGACGGCGGCTGCGGGCCGGGTGCGCGCCGGCCAACCGTTAAGCGCGCACCGAGGCTGCTCGCCTCGAGGTCATCCGATGCAGGCCGTCGTGAAGACCCGGCGTGCGCCCGGCGGGGAGCTCCTCGAGGTGCCCGAACCGGTCCCGAAGGACCGGGAGGTCGTCATCCGGGTGCTCGCGTCGTCGGTCTGCGGGACCGACCTGCACATCTGGCAGTGGAACGACTGGGCCCAGTCGCGGGTCCGATCGCTCCCCTTGACCCTCGGTCACGAGGTCTGCGGCGAGATCGTCCGGCTCGGGCCGGGGGTCGAGGGACTGAAGGTGGGCGACCGCGTCTCCGCCGAGACGCACATCGTGGACGGGACGTGCTTCCAGTGCCGGACGGGGCGGATGCACATCTGCGAGCACGTCGAGGTCCTCGGCGTCGACCGGCACGGGGTGTTCGCCGAGTACGCGGTCCTGCCGGAGCTCAACGCCTGGAAGAACGACCCGGACCTCGACCCGTCGATCGCATCGGTGCAGGAACCGCTGGGGAACGCGATGCACTCGCTCCTCCCCGAGTCGAGCGACGACGGCGTCGCGGGGAAGAACCTCCTGATCACGGGCTGCGGACCGATCGGGCTGATGGCGATCGCCGCCGCCAAGTCGATGGGCGCTGGGACGGTCGTCGCCACCGAGGTGAATCCGATGCGCGCCGAGCTCGCCCGCCGGATGGGCGCGGACGTCGTGCTGCGGCCGGGCTCGGACGGCACCGAGCTCGCCGCGCGGGTCCGGGACGCCACCGGCGGCCAAGGGGTCGACGTGGGGCTCGAGATGAGCGGCCACCCGGCGTCGTTGAAGCTCGTCTTCGACGCGCTTCGCCCGGGCGGACGCGTCTCGCTCCTCGGCCTCTTCGACGGCCCGGCGACGCTCGACTTCGACAACGCGGTCGTGTTCAAGGCGGCCCGGATCCACGGGATCTTCGGCCGGCGGATGTTCGACACCTGGTACCAGGTGAAGGGATTGCTCGCGCGCCCCGCGTTCCGCGAGAAGGTCGCCCTGATGATCACCCACCGCGTGCCGATCAAGGAGATCGGGCGGGCGATGGCGCTGATCGAGAGCGGCCAGGCGGCGAAAGTGTCGCTGGAGCCCCGCTGGTGACGGCGGCCCGCGACCCGGTCGGGTTCCTCGCCGCCGACGTGAAGGAACTGGTCGACGCCGACCTCGACTGGAAGCTCCACGTCCTCGGCGGCCCGAGCACCCCCTGGTGCGTCGTGGACGGCCGGAAGGTGCTGATGTTCTGCTCCAACAACTACCTCGGCCTCTCCAACCATCCGAAGCTCAAGGCCGCGGCGATCGACGCGATCCGCTCGCACGGCGCCGGCTCGGGGTCCGTCCGTCCGATCGCGGGGACGATGGACCTGCACGTCGAGCTCGAGCGGCGGCTCGCGCGATTCAAGGGCGCTCCCGCCTCCCTCGTCTTCCAGACCGGCTTCGCGGCGAACGCGGGGCTCCTTCCCCAGCTCGTGGGCGAGGGAGACCTGGTCGTCAGCGACGAGCTCAACCACGGAAGCATCATCGACGGGGTGCGGCTGTCGCGGGCGGAGCGCGGGGTCTACCGCCACGCCGACCCGGACGACCTCGCGCGCGTGCTGCGCGACGCGGAGCGGCACACGCCGGCGTATCGACGCCTCCTCGTCGTCACCGACGGCGTCTTCTCGATGGACGGGGACATCGCGCCGCTCGACCGGATCGCCGCCCTCGCGTCCGACCACGGCGCGATGGTGTACGTCGACGACGCCCACGGCGAGGGGGTCCTGGGCGAGGGGGGCCGCGGGATCGTCTCCCACTTCCGGCTCTCGCGCGACCAGGTCCACGTCGAGATGGGGACGTTCTCGAAGGCGTTCGGCGTCGTCGGGGGCCACGTCTCGGGGTCGGAGGCGCTCGCGCGGTTCGCGTTCAACAAGGCGCGCACGTTCCTCCTCAGCGGTTCGCATCCGCCGGCGGTCGCCGCGGCGTGCCTCGCGGCCGTCGACGTCCTCGAGCACGAGCCGGAGCACGTCACCCGGCTCTGGAGCCTGACCCGACGGTTCAAGGAGGCGATGGCCGGGCTCGGCTTCGACACGGGAGCGAGCGCGACGCCGATCACCCCGGTGATGGTGGGGGACGGGGCGCGCGCGAAGCAGCTCAGCCAGCGCCTGTTCGAGCTCGGCGTCTTCGCCCTCCCGATCGTCTTCCCGATGGTCGCGAAGGGGAAGGCGCGGATCCGCACGATCATGAACGCGGCGCTGACGGACGACGACCTCGCGCACGCGATCGGCGCGTTCGAGAAGGCCGGGCGCGAGCTCGGATTGATCTGACCGGCCCCGCGCTCCGCTCTACGCGCGCGTTCGAGACGCGCGCCCCCGACGACCGTCGAAA